>QGNH01001573.1_pt1 | contig 16686 bp, 24 predicted proteins | sample 1735481 | NCBI WGS metagenome assembly QGNH01 (sample SAMN09239004, study PRJNA386568) | Viral metagenome, whole genome shotgun sequencing project.
CAACAACACCGAAATCCTGCTCGACGCCAAGCTGGTTTAACGGCACGCGAACGCCGTGGCCGGAGCAGAAAACTCCGGCCGTCACGGCCTGTTCTCACGCGCCAAAATTTGACACCCGGTCCCGCATTTGCGAGACTCAAAGTTGCTGCCGGTTCAGTGGAGAACGCTGGACCTGTGTACTGTGCCGAAGTGGCGGAATTGGCAGACGCGCGTGGTTCATGTCCACGTACTCGCAAGGGTGTGGGGGTTCGAGTCCCTTCTTCGGCACCAAGAATTATTTACGTTTTATAAGTGCTCTAAAATCAATCAATTACGGTACATCCTCAAACAGCAAAACCATCATAGCGTTAATTTAGCGTTATTCCGAGGCGTATAGTTCTTCCATTGGAAATGGAAATGGAGGAATTTTCGTGGCGAATAAGCGCGTGGCGTTACTGAGGTACGTGAAAACACCGACCGGGTGGAAGCGTGTAGGTGTGGAGCGCAACCGGCGCGGCGAAACCCTTTTAACGAAAGGGGAGGTCGTGCTTGAGCGCGGCCTATACCAGTTGCGCTGGTATGTCGGCAAGAAGGCTCACTTCATGTCCGTTGGGGAGAGCCTAGAGGAAGCGATCATCGCTCAGGACAAGAAGGCGGCTGAACTCCACGATGCGCCTGAAGCAGCCAAAAGAGCGGGTGGAACCTTCGTTCCGGAGGACCCGGCGCGGAGGACTTTGTCGATCCTCAAGGATGAGTTCATCCGTCTGAAGCAGAAGTCCAACAAGGACAGGGAGACCGTTCTTGCATATCAGAACCTGATCGGCCAGTTTCTTGAATGTGGCAAGCGTTATCCGGAGCAGATTGAGGGTATCGACCTGTTGGAGTTCTGCCAGAATCTGCGTGACAGGAAACTGTCTGAGAGAACGGTCCAGAACTACTTCGGTTCAATCACTGCATTCCTTAACTTCTGTGGGATCGATCACAAATTGCTGGTCAAGAAGGAAGACCGTCCTCGCAAGGAAGATCCCGATCCCATCCCGTACGACAAGGAAGACGTCGCCAAGTTCATGAGCCACTTGAAGACAGAGCGGCACCGGCTGTTCTTTGAGACTTTGCTGAAGGTTGGCCTTCGTGAGCGGGAAGCGACTTTCCTGGAATGGGAAGACCTCAACTTCCGCGATTCTTGCGTGGATGTTAAGGGAGCGAAGACTAGAATGCTGACTGTCAATGGCGAGAAGAAGGAGTTCAGGTTTCAGACCAAGACTCGGAAGAGCCGGACCATTCCTCTGGAAACTGGGTTACTGGAGAAACTGAAAGCATGGAGGCAGAGTAACCCGACTACTCAATTCGTGTTCGGGACTCGCAAGGATTTACCAGACGGGCACCTGCTTGAAACCTGCAAGGAGATCGCCAAGGCCGCTGGTCTTGTTTCTGAGGACTGGTACCTTCATCGGTTCCGTGGAACATTTGCAACCTGGAGTCTGTGGGCTGGTGTTGATGCCCGAACTGTTCAGGAGTGGCTAGGACATACCAAGATAGAAATGACAAGCAGGTATCTTGCCCCACAGCGCGGTCAGAAGGCACAGGACAAGATCAACGCTGTGTCATGGGGAGTTTAGCCGAGTTCCGTACCGGCAACGGGTGACCAACCCGACGTTCGCAGGAGGAGAAATCAGGAATGACTCCCGCAGAAGTTAGTTCAACGCCGTCAGGTCTACAAGTTGAAGAAGCTCTGCTTGTTCCTCGGTGGTTAACGAGTCGAAGAAGTGTGAGTAAGCCTGCTTTTCAAGATCTGGAGAAAGATAGTGGGCTTCTTTCTTGAAAAAGTCTTGGCATTTCCTTTGTAGAGTGGTCATGACCTCTCCTTGGTTGGCCAGAATTACGGCGGAAGGCTACCTCTTTCCACAAAGAAATGGTGGAAGGGGAGTGTCGTCGAACTTGCGAGTTTTACGAGCGACTTCGTTGGGAATGGGAGTCATACACTTGCGGATGGTCTTCAGATGATCCAATGCCTGTTCCAACATGTTGATGTCCATATCGATGTCGAGAACATTGGTAGGACGATCCTGATATTCATCAATCATGAGATGACTGTGGCCTAAAAGAACTTCTGCTTCCTGGTTTCCTTCTGGAGTTCTGATGAAGAGACGAAGGAACTCATCATGTTCGCTTCCCAAACCAAAACCGTGTATCACATACTGTTTCAAGTTTTTCATGATTCCTCTCTTGGTTGTGCCAGGATTACGGCTCCTGGCGAGCCGGTGGATTAGTTAGACGGATGTTCCATCTTCACCACTTGGAAGTAGGGCTTGCCGGTCAAGATACGTGTAGCTTCTTGATATCCATCCACGAATGCCTTGGCGGTTACTTGGAGTTTTGAATCGGTGTAATCTGTCTGGGAGTCAATGACTACTCTGTACACCTTGTCATCATCGCTCTCAACACGAATGGACGTTGCGTCTACACGATTCTTTTCCTTCAATAACAAATGGATCAGGAGTCCCTCTGTTAATTGGGCAAGACTGCGGTTGTCCCACTTCGAAACAAGGTAACCAAGTGGGGAGTTTTCCGAATCAACGGTGACGAATACTGTTTTCATTTTGATTCCTCTTCTGTGGTTTGGTGGCCACATGACTCTCTACCGATGGGTTTCTCAAAACGGTTAGTGATTCCGAAACTATTTTCTCTTCGGCTGTTTGACAGTTGTGTGTGCATCGACCCAATCGCCCGTCAGCTGCGGATCAAGCCTGAGATTGCCACCGGGCAGATGGATCGCCGGGAGTCCACGCTTGACCAGTTTGTAGACGCTGAACTTCGATATGCCCATGATCTCGGCAAACTCCACCACGGAGATTCCCGACTTCCGGCTACGGATTAAATCTGCAAGTGTCACCCTATGTTCTACTGACCAGAACTCCAGATCGGTTAATTTGCTTTGTAATCAACCATTTACAGACACTAACTTTTCACCATTTATTCTCCGTATATTCGCCCATTGTTCGTGTTATCGAGATGGTTAACAAATTGCGGGAAGCCCACTGTTCGCTAATCGTTCGCCTCGCATGAACTGAAGAATTCCATTGCGACAGTGCTTCGCGGAATATTTATTTTTGCCTGGAGATGCCAGTGGCTGGCACCAGTTTCACTGTCGCACTGGTATCGCTCCCGCGAGAGAAAGCGTATCGATTGGGTTCTCGACCACATGAAACTCACACGAGTTCCAGTGAACGAGAGAAAAGAGAATCCCATGACCACGATGACAGCAGTTGAAATTCCCGCCTCCCTGATTGATCAACAGTCAGCCTTGAACGCGACCATAGCCCAGATAATTGCTGAGCAATCTGCGCTCACCACACGTAAGTCGGAAGCCGAGAATTCCTTGGCTCGGATAGACAAGGTGATCCGCATCCTACGGGGCGAAGAGATACTCGCACCAGCCGGTGGTGTAGGGACGCGCAAGCCGATGAGTCAGGCCGGAAAAGACGCGATTCGCGCCGGTCTGCTTCGCTCAGCGGAAGCCAAGAAAGCGGCGGCAGTTGCCGCGTCAGCCGTAACCGCAGCCCCTCAGACCGTCCCAGAGCCGTCCGCGCCTACACCGGCACCCGTTTCCCCGGCGGATACCAAGGGCGGCAAGAAGGCCACGAAGTGACGCCGCTACCGCTCGGAAAATGCGTTGCGACACCGGGCGCAATTGAAGCGATGCGAGAGGCCGGAGTTGATCCGGCTTCTCTTTTGCGCAGGCATGAATCCGGCGAAGATTGGGGAGATTTAGACGCACACGATAAGGCCGCAAACGATGAGGCGCTGACAGACGGCTCCAGAATCCTGAGCGCATACATCCTGCCGACCGGCGCAAAACTTTGGGTCATCACTGAGGGCACGGACGATTCCGGCGTCAGGGAGTCAACCTGCATCTTGTTGCCAAGCGAATACTGAAACCCTCGCGCACGCGTACATGCGCACACAAGGCCGCCTTAACCGGGCGGCCTTTTATTTTGGGTAGTTTCCCATGGTTTTCCACAGACTGTTTTGCTATTTCTTCGGAAAAACTCGGACTTATGCACAATTAGCTCGGTTTGACCATACCCCACGCTCGGGAGAAACCTAATGACAGGAGGCAACACATGGAAACTGACGAATTACCTGCTAAGTATTTACGCGACACCAGGCGCGTCCTGCTTGCTTGCTGTGTCAACTTGTTGACCATTGATCCCGCAATCGAGTTCATGAAGGTGCTGCACCATAACACCCACATGGATTCACCGTTCTGGAAGCAGAACTGTGATTTTATGGGGGCACTCGGGTATATCAAGTACAATCCCACGCCGGGAGCCAAGTACACCAGGGCACACAAGCGCATTGCCGCGAACATCACCAAGCGTTGGGCGGAAAAGGCGGCAAATCACAAGGCCGCAGTCGCGTACTACCAGAAGAATCCGGCTAATCGGGAGATCGTGGATGCCCTCACCCGTGGTGGCAAGTAACCCACAACCATGGGGCCGGTGAAATTGCCGGCCCACAACAACAATCAGGAGGATGCTTTATGGCAAGAAAAGCTGAGCCTAAAGTTACTATCTCGCGGAGGCAGTACAAGCAGTTTCTGGAAACTGCCCTGCAAGAACTTGATCGTGAGTTTCCCGGTGCGGATAACGAGGACACGATCTACCGGATGCTGGTTGGTATCCACAACGCAACTTCAACTAAGGGGTCACCGTTCCTTCCGTTCCACCGCACCACGTGGAATCTCTACAAGCGCGAGACGGCTTAAACACCAACCAAGGGGCGGACCGGCACCGACCCCGCAACCAACTCAAATGGAGGCAGCACAATGGAAAGGAAAACGGTAATCCTGAATACCGATCCGGAACCTCCGGAGACGGCAGAGGAGCAGGAGCCCAGCGAGCACGATGTCTTTCACAAGGCGTTCCACGTCGTTCTTAATCAGCTTGTCGATGATGCAGAACAGAACACCGTCATGGATTATCCGGGCGTAATGTCCGTCGTCATGGCCATGTTCAAAGTCGCGCCCGAGGGTGGCATCGCGTACGACATTCTCAACGAGCATCTGGACGAGGTCATGGATACCTTGTTCTTCCACGACGATATTGAATTTGAGAACGTGTGGAAGGCGAAGGCAGCATAACCATCAACCGTGGGGTCGGCATCGCCATCGCTGGCCCCGCAACCACATCCACCTTTGGAGGAACTACATGTCACTAGCTGATTCAATTTCCGATGCCGAAGGCAATATGCAGCGATACCTTACCGACGAATTCTGGTCAAGGGATTACGAATGGAATCGACCTCGAATCGATGCCTTGCTGCGAGAAATGCGCCGTGTTCGTCTCATGCTTGATGTACGAGGAACGTCACGCGAGTGTCTTTGGCCTCATGTGCTTCCAATCAGAGATATTTTGGAAAAAGAACGTTTGACTAAGTCGGACCACAAGGAACTCAGCAGGATGATCGACGCATTGCCTGGTCAGTAACCATCAACCAAGGGGTCGTGCGCCCGGCCCCGCACAGTTTTGGAGGCAACATGGGAATTAGCCATTTGGATATTAAGCGTGTCACAGAGGCATCGATCGCAGAATTGTCATCGCTCTTAACGCCGCAAATACTAGGCGAGTGGCTAGCGTTCCAAGAGAAGCTCCAGGCGGGACTTAAACGTCAGAGCTTCAACGCGAAGCTCAAGGAGAAATGGCCTGCCAAGCTCATCGCCAACCGAGAAGCAATCGCGCGGCAAGAAGGTCCCCTCAATGCATTGCTCTTTGAAAATGAACTGTTTTGGGAAGTTTGCAAAGAACTTGAAGAAGAATCTATTTGATTTGATATGTCCAGCACGATTTGGCTTCCGGAGCCGGTAGTAGACACCATGGGCAAATCAGCACGGGCAATCTGGAGATCGATGAACAAGCCCAGCCGGGCATTCGAGCGGCTGATGTCGAGGAAGTCTCCGGTGGTAGTGGAACCAATCAAGGAAGCTGATGTGGCAGAAAAGCCATTGCCGCAGCGTAAGGTGTGGGAAACGGAAAACGTGCAAGGTGAGTAGCTTGCCAGTATCGAGTGGATGCTGGTCTGATCCACCAGTCTCGCCTCCGTCCATTTGAGAGTCGGGTTCTCTCCCGAGTTCCCGACTCTACAAAACGATGTTGAGGCAAGTGCAAATAGGACGGGAGGCAACACTCTCCCTTGACAAATACGAGTATGTCAACCAGTGCAGCGCGAGCTGTCTATAGGAGACCGTCGTGAAAACAGTGAAAACAGTTCTAGAGCGTCTCAATGAGATTTCGACTGGTGGGAGTTTGAAGGACCCCAAGTTGTGGGAGGAAATGAAAGCAAGGTACTTCGCGAAGAAGGCTGCACGTATTGCCAGAGAAAAGGCCGCCACCGATGCCAACAGCAAGTGATTACGACTGCAAGTCACCAATTGTGGTTGCCCTCGTTTTCATGCGGAGCAATCCACATGATTTGATCGTTCAGCACAGGCACCAGTTGCGTTGGGCCTGTTTTGAGTGCAAGGAGGACGGGGCATCTGCCCTGTTCTCCATCCTGAAGTATGACAAGGAGTTCGGCAAGTGCCCCGACTCCACGACAACCTTGAAGACGTGGTTGTCTGCCAATGTGAAGAATGACCAGAGAGCAAATCAGGAGCAGGTTCAGAAGTTTCAGGACATCGACCTTATTGACGAATACGAAGTTGACGGAGAATTGCCCGCTGTTGAAGTCGTCATCGATTCGTTTCTGGCCGACGCTCGTGTAGAAGCCGATAAGACCACCTACCACGATGCGCAAATGATTCTGACCGGCGCTTCCATTCCCCAAGAAATGAAGAAGCTGGCCGAGGAACTTGCTCCACCCGAACTTGCCATTCGCTACATTCGAGACCGCTGGAACAAGACTCCAGTTGCTCGAAGGATCACTGATGGCGACTGGGTTGAGAACGCTGAGGTCATTCGTCAGGAGCTTGATACTCAATTGCTTGAGCAAACGGAAACTCGCATCAAAACCTTGTACACGGAAGTCGATGAGTGCTTGGTGCTCGGCAAGAAGGACCTCCGCTGGATTGGGATTCTTGGATACACTCACCACGGCAAGAGCACCTTCCTGCATTCACTTCTCTACAACATGGCTCGCTCAGGGCACAACGTGTTGTTGGTTCCGCGTGAAACCACTGTCTCCAAAACCTGGATCAAGCTGACTTGGTTGCATTCAAAGTGGTTTCCGGACATGCCTCTTTGCTCCTACGACACTTGGTCGTTGAAGCCGCATCTTGTTTCTGACGAGGATCGGCAGACCAAGGATTTCCTGCTTGACGATCTGAAGAGCCGTCGTCACATGGCCGGCAGCATCGATGTTAAAAAGCTGACCACGTGGGAAGAAATCGAAGAGTATGTCAAGGACAACCAATCGAAGAAGAACTACAGCGTCGTTGCCGTGGATTACATGGAGCATTTGGAGGTCACGACCGGAAGAGGCTTGAATAAGCTCGATGCTCAGAACGATATGTTCCGCCGCGCTCAAATGTTCAGCCAAGATTTCAACAATGGCGAAGGAATGTGCGTCATTACTCCACTCCAGACCAACAAGAAGGGGATGGAAACCATCAACAAGAAGGATGGCGAACTTTGGGGTGTCTACGAGCCCATTGATCTCGGAGCCGTTGATTGGTTCACGCAGGTTGCCCACGACATGGATGTTGTGATCGGAGTATGGCAGAACGATCCTACCACCATGACGATTTCATGCCCCAAAGCCAGAGGCAAGCACTTCCCTCCGTTCACGGTCAAACTTGATGATGCCAAGTCCCGGTATGTGTACGAGTCGAAGAAGAAGTACGATACGGACCCAACAGTGATCATGCCGAGGTCTAATGAATTTCTTGCCGACTTGTTGGGCGATCTGTAGGAGGAATGTAATGTCGAGCACGCAACAGTACGAACCCAAGTATCAAGCATGGAGAGAAAAGGATTTCTCCTCGGATATTGCTGTCATGCGCATGACGCCACATCAACGGCTCATGTATCGTTCCCTCTGTCAACGAGCATTCTACTGCTCAACCCGTCCGGACTTACCAACCGATGATCAGGAATTGTGCGATCTTGCCGATGCGGATGACGTTGAGCATTGGCTTACGAACAAGAAAGCGGTAATGCGGAAGTTCATTCTGGACGGCGATGTTTGGTACAGCAGGCGTCTTCGCTCGGATTGGATTGGCATCACCGAAGTCTATGAGCAAACATCCAACGCAGGTAAGTCTAGCGCCAACGGTCGCCAACGGTCCACCAACGGTCGTTGGTCTGGTGACCAACGGGTGACCAACGGTGACCAACGGCCTTCCAACGACCCACCAACAAAAGTAAATGTAAATGGAAAGATAAAAGAAGAAAGTAAAGAGAGCTTGCTTGCTTCTTCTCTTTCCAATTCACCGGGAGAAGACAGTCCTCGTCCGACTCTTGTCCGGAAGAAGACTCCCGGAAACAGTTTCCTTCCGAAGTGGGATGAGCAATCGAATTCTCCCGATTCTAAGACATCGTCGAAAACATCTCCTCCGGTTAAGTTCGATCCGCTCAATTTCAAGGAACCTATTGGCGACGATCTGGTCAAGGAAGTTCGGCGCGTCATGTTCTATTGCTTCAAGGAAATGGAAGACGGTTACTGGCGGAAGAACATCCTGACCCGTGAGGATTTGATTCGTGCCTATCCTGCGATGAAGAAGCAGGTTCCGAATGACTTCACTGTTTCCGGTCAATGGTATCGTGAAATCCGTGTTGTCAATCCCGATTGTCCTATCTGTCAAGGCGTCGGAGACACGTTTGTAGATCATCCTTCGTACACTTCCGGGATGGCCTTGCTTGGAATTGAATGTGATTGCGTGACGTATCAGGAGCCGGTATGGAAAAGGTGAAGAAGGTCTTTCGCGCAGGTTCACTTGATGTGCCTTACATAGTTGAGGAGGAACACCCTATGACAATCGATAAACGCCCAATCTCGGAAATGTCGCTTTGCGAACTTGAAGAGGCCTGCTGTGATGACACAACAACTGAAGCAGAGCGTGACCGAATCCTTGACGAGATGCTGAGACAAGTGAATGAGGAAGTACATGAGTCCGAGCAGCCCAGGTAGTCTATGTAAGGATTGCCAGCGCCGCGCATTACCCGGTACGCGGTATTGCCAAGATCACCAGACTGACAACCAAGCAAGAGAGAAACGTCATCTCTACGATGCCTTTGGAAGAGACGAAGAACTTCGTCCGCTGTATCGTTGCAAGCGATGGGAAACAACACGCCAAAGAGTATTGCGCAGAGACATTCTCTGTCGGATGTGTGGTCATAAGGCAAGCACTGAGGTTGATCACGTTCTTCGTGCAAGACTTGTATTGGACAACTTTGGATTAGATGAGTTCTACAACATCGATAGACTACAGGGTTTGTGTCATGACTGTCACTCTATGAAGACTGCTCACGAGTCAGGTTGGGCAGGAAGCAAAGGCACACGGTTAGATAACCTGAGCAATCGTAGCAACACGACTGTTGTGTGTGGGCAGGCATGTAGTGGTAAGAGCACATATGTAGAGCAGCACAGACAACAAGACGATGTCTGTTGGGACTACGACGAAGTGATGGCACGCATCACAGGGTTGCCTTTGCATCAGTCACTACAAGGAGCGATTGGGAGTGTGTTGGCGGATCGTGACAACTTCATCCTAGGTACAGCGACGTGTGAGTATCGCGTTTGGATCATATGCGCGAACCCCCAAGCACACATCGTCAAGCTGCTGAGCGAGGCTGGAGCTTCGGTGGTGACCATGCAGACGCCTGATGATGAGTGTCAGCGACGACTACGAGAACGACGCAAGCAAGAGGCACTAAATAACCCCTAGTTATACCCGTACCCGGCGGTGGGCGTGTAGGGGCAGTACCTCGTGTACCCGTACCCCGACATGATCTCAAAACAGCAGTTGTTCGCAGCCCGGTGCCGCACATTTTTACGCGCGTCAACGCTTCGAAGTTTGAATAGGCTTCAAAAAATGCCATTCCCACGTACACCTACCGCAATCCTTGAAGCCAAGGGAGCCTTCGAGCAAAACCCCAATCGTGCCCGTCAAAACGAACCCATTCCCGGTGGCAAGTCATTAGGCAGTCCGTCGCCGCACTTGTCCCTTGAAGAAAAGCGAGTTTGGCGCGATATGGTCAAACGCTCGTGCCCTGGTGTGCTGTTTGAGTCTGACCGTGACCACTTTGAAATGTGCGTTCGGCTTTGCACGAAGATGCGCTATCGTTTTGACCAAATGACCGCAGCCGAAATGAGTCAGTTCATTTCGCTAGGCTCGCGCTTCGCTATGACTCCCGCCGACCGAAGCCGGGTGACCGTCGCCGCTGCGCCGAAGTCATCACTTCAAAGTTTCCTCGCTAAAAAGCCTACCCCTATCAAACTCGTAGCAAATTCATGAAGCCGGTGAAACCCCATCCCGCCTCATACACCGCCTGACCTTCCTCAGCCTGACGACCTTTGAATATCTAACCCCTCTCCAGAAGCCCATGCCCGGCTCCATTGAGTCCTGACAAAGGCCGCGTGTCAATCCCGCTCCGCCGAGCGACTTGGGACAACTTCAAAAAGAGGATTCTGTCATGGATAGCAAGACTCTCAACGCTCGCAAAAAGGAAATTCTGAATCTTCAGCAAGAGTTGCTCACCAAGGCAACTGCTGAAAAGGGTCAGTTCACGGCTGCTGAAGACGAAATGTTCAGCAACTGGACGAAGGAACTGGACTCAATCAACACCAACCTGACTCGCGTCGCAGCCGTTGACAAGGGACTTCTGGAAGTGGCACAGCCCACCAACCAGATCATGGTTCCGGAATTCAAGGGAGCCACCAAGAAGTTTGCGAACTGCACCTCCGAGTATGCCACTGCTTTCTGGAATGCGTTCAAGTCTCGCGACTTCCGCAACGCGGCACTGGCAGAGGGCGGCACAGCGGCAGACGGATCCTATCTGGTGCCCAGCCAGACTGATCCCAGCATTCCCGCGATGGCTGTCATCGAAGCATCGGCTCGCAAGCTGTCCCGCGTCATCACCACCTCGATGGACATCAAGTTGCCCTTTCAGTCTGCCAAGACTGTAGCCACGGCCAAGGCTGAGTCAACCAACTCTGGTGCCAACGCATTCGGCACTGCGGTTCCCTCGTTCCTGACCACAACTTTGTCTGCTTTCATGGCCGGCAACAGCATCGCAGTTTCCTGGGAACTGATGCAGGATGTCGCGGCATTGTCTCAGTTCGTAACTGCCGATTTGCAGAGAGCAGTTTTCAACTATGAAGAGGGTCAGTTCATCGGATCTGCTTCCCTCGGCACTGGCACAGGAATGCCACTGGGTTATCTCAATGGTGCAACCGTTCAGACGACCGCTGCTCTGACCATCAGCACCGTCCTTGATCTGGTTGCTGCACTGAAGGCTGCTTACTACCCCGGTGCCAGCTTCCTCATCAACCGTGGGGAATTTCACCGTTTGTACAAGGCACAGATCGCGGCATCGCAGTTCCAGCAGTACATCACCTACGATGCAAACGGTCAGGCACGGCTGCTTGGCTTCCCTGTGTCCTTCTCCAGCGCGATGCCCATGTACATTCCAGCCGTCGTCAGCCCTGTAGTTGCCGCCGTTCCTGGCGCGGTACTGTTTGGGGATTTCGCGGCAGGATGGGTGATCGGAGACCGTGGCGACAGCAACATTTACGTGAAGGTGCTCGATCAGGTTGCTGCGCTCAATGGTCAAACTGTTGTTTTGGGCTACAGGCGCACCGACCAGCGTTGCACTTTGCAGGAATCGGTTCAACTGCTCACCACCAACGCTTAATCAACCGCAGCAGTGTTCTGCTCACGATGCCTCAGCCCTTAACCGGGTTGAGGCTTTCGTGTGTTTGCTAGTGATTCTAAGTATTGGGACTGCAAGGTACTATGACTATCGAACTTAACGGAGTCGTCGGTGTTCCTCCACTGATTTATTCAGCCGACGAATATATTGCTGGAGTACTGGACGGTTCAATAATCGTAGGGCCTTGGATAACGAAAGCGATACAGAGACACCTTAGAGATCTAAAGCGCAAAGACATCCGTTTCGATCCAGCAGCCGGTCAGTATGTCATAGATTTTTGCGAACGATTCTGTATCCCGAGCGCACAAACTGAACCCATTGTCCTGATGCCGTGGCAGAAGGCCGTGCTGTATATCCTGTATGGCTGGAAGAGGTTAGATGGGACACGTCGATTTCGCCGACTATACCTTGAGATAGCCAAAAAGAATGGGAAGACCGGACTTGCCGCTGCTCTCGCACTGTATCACTTAATCGCTGATGGGGAACTGTCCGGTCGTGTGTATTGCGCGGCAACTGCTCAAAAGCAGGCTCGTGAAGTTTTCAACGAGTCAGTCGCGATGCGCGACAAGAGCATTGAGTTATCTACAGCCATTCATAAGTATGGCAACTCTCCAGTCCTATCCTTGTTTTCACCGGAGACTAATTCCCGACTGACGCCACTCGCTCGTGGTGCGGATACCTCAGATGGAGCAATTGTCTCCGCTGCGATACTCGATGAACTCCATCGGTGGAAGCTGACCGAGAACCTGTGGTCAATTCTCAGGTACGGCGGTGATACACGCAAGCAGCCCATGTTGATCTGTATCACTACAGCAGGAGCCAGCGCGAACAAGTCCACGCTGTGTTGGGGTGAGCACGAATACTGCACTCGCATTCTTGATGGGATGATTTCCGATGACGAGGTTGCGGCCTTCATCTTCTGCCTTGATCCAAAGGATGACTATCGCATAGAACGCAACTGGGTAAAGCCAAATCCCTCTCTTGGAGCAATCCTTCCTCTCACTGCTCTTAAAAATCAGTTCGCGGAGAGCCAGGGTAAGCCAACGGCTCTTGGTGAATTCAAAAGATTCCGCCAGAACATCTGGACTGACGAAGCAGCAGATCCCGCAATAGAGATCGCGACTTGGGATGAGTGTTGCACAGAGGACATAGAGAAGCATCCCGATTCAAGACGCCTTCGCAAAGAGGCTATCGAGCAGTTGAAGGGCAAGCTGTGCTTTGCCGGAGTCGATCTTGCACCCAAGATTGACACGTCTGCACTTGTACTGGTGTTCCCTCCGCTCACGTCGGAAGAGAAATGGCGAGTGCTTGAGTATTTCTGGGTTCCGGCAGACAACATCAGCGACCGTGTAAAGCGTGATCATGTCCCATACGACACTTGGGCGAAGGACGGTTTCTTAGAGCCTACACCGGGCAACATGACCGATGTCCGGTACATAGCTGAACAGATTACCGAAATCAACAAGTTATACGACTTGCGAGAAATCGCATTTGATGACGCATGGAGTTCCGAACTCGTTAGGATGCTTGGCGAGTCAGGATTCCCGATGCATAAGTTCATCTCGCATCCCCAGACTCCTCAAAAGATGAATCCTCCCTGCCTTGAGCTAATGCGCAAGATAGAACGTCACGAACTCTCTCAAACCAACAACCCAGTCATGCGCTGGCAGATGAGCAACCTGCGCTGGGCCACTCAGCAGGGCACAGGTTTCATCAAGCCTGCTCGTGACCGTAGACGGGAAAAGATCGATGGCTGTGCTTCATTGCTGATGGCGATCTCCCGAGCCATCGACCCGGACAACATGATCAAGCCCAAGCGCAAGTTCTTCATGGTGCAATCATGATGACGATTGTCGAAGAGGTGGTCATCTACACGAAGGAACATCCGGATGTACTACAGCGGGAAATCGCTGTTCATTTCTCGCTTACGCAGAGTCGTGTAAGTCGGATTATCTGTAGTGCCGGGCTGTCGAAGCCCTATAGATCCGGTAGACCAATCAAACGTCAGTCCGGGCAAACTGACGACGAATTTTACTGGGAGAGCATTCTTCACGCGGCTGGGTTGGGGATGGATCGTGCGATGAGACTTGGTGGAAATCGTATTCAGTACGGGTACGATCCGATGCTATCTAAACCTGAAGACCGTTCTATAACCCTTATATAGAACCCATTGGTTCTTGCTCAGCCAGCAACTTGCCCATAGGCAACAGAGGCGCGATGAATCCTTTCACTAAAATAAACTCGATCATCCGGTTTGCTTTCAAGAATGAAGGTGAGAGCACTCTTGCCGCGCCGAGTGGAGATCTACTTCAAGCTCTCGTCGGATTCCCTGCATCCTCCGGAAAAGCTGTCACTCGCGCGACCGCCGTCCGTGTCGCCACATTCCTGAGTGGTGTGCGGGTTCTGGCAAACGATATTGCCAAGATGCCTCTCATCCTTCGCCAGACTTCTATTGTCGGTGGACGCCAGCGTACTTCTCACGCAATCGACGATCCTCTCTATCCGATCCTTCGCTTCTGCCCCAACAGCTACCAGACTTCGTACCAGATGCGCTGGTTTCTCGCCAGCCAACTTATCATGAATTCCAATTGCTATTGTCAGAAGATACTCGACCAAGCCGGTGAAATCCTCGCATTGATTCCCCTGCAAGCATGGAATATGGCCCCCCACTGGGATCGTCAGACCAATCCTCCCACTCTATTTTGGCGCTATTCCGACGGACAGGGCAACATCCGGGAATTCAAACAGAGCGAAATCTGGCATGTGTCGGCACTCAACCTCGAAGGGTTCGGCCTGGAAGGTTCTTCGATCATAATGTTGGCGAAGGAGGCCATCAGTCTCCTGATCGCCTCCGAAGAAACTGCTGGTCGCACATTCTCAAATGGGTTGGGGATGGGTGGATTCTTAACGAGTGTAAGTCCTGACACTGCTCCTGATGAGATTCAGGCCCAGAACACTGTTGACAGACTCCGGAAAGATTTCAGCGGCTCGCAGAATGCTGGGAAATTCTCCTACATCCCGAATATGAAGTTCGAGAAAATGGCCTGGAACGCGAAGGATAGCCAACTTTTGGAGAGTAGGAAATGGGACGCGCAGGAGATAATTCGCGTGCTAGGAGGAGCGCCCCTGCTCGTTAAGCTCGGATTGGGTGAGCAGAATTCTACCTACGCGAGCAGCACGGCCTTCCTCGACGAATATTTCAACACAGACTTATTGCCGTACACGACAGCCATTGAGCAGAGCATCACGCGCGATCTCATTCCGAAGAAACAGTGGGCCTCACTGTATGCCAAGCATGACGCGGATGTAATTCTCCGTGGTTCGCCCAAAGAACGAGCAGAGACAAACCAAGTCCTGATCAACAGCTACCAGTTGACTCCGAACGAAGCCAGGGCAATTGAAGATCGTGACTCCATTGATGGCGGAGACTTCCTTACTGGTCCAGCAAACGGAGCTATTTTCGATCCAGTTCTGAAGGAATTCTTCATTCCGGGACAAAAGCCGCCAAGTGCGGAAGGTGAAGAGCCTCCGGCAGCGGTCAAGAAGCCAGTTACTCCTCCAGAAGAGGGTGACGTGGCAGGTGGTAGTGATGCGAGCAACTTTGCCACACGACTTTCAGCGATTACCAATTCGCTTGTTGATCGTATTCAGCGAAAGGCAGCAAAGACTGATCTCACAGCCCAGTTCGTCTCAGAGGTTCTGGTCTGTTCGGTTGACTCAGCACAGAGGTACTGCGACTCCTACAAGACACTTACCCCAGCGGATCAGCAGAAAGCGTTGGTAGCTCTGGCAAAGGGAGAATGACCATGGACCCACTCAAGAAGGAAAAGAATCCAATCGCGTTCAAGGCGCAGGTCTCTGACGACAAGACTCTGAGCATCGACATGTTTGATGTCATCGGACAGACCATGTTCGGAGACGGGATCACGGCAGAGTCTGTGAAGAACGCAATGGACGAAGCCGGTGAATACTCTTCGGTCGTTCTGAATGTGTCCAGTCCTGGCGGCGATATGTTTCAGGGAGTGAGCATCCGCAACCTTCTTTCGCAGTGTGGCAAGCCGGTCAGCATAAACGTGGTTGGCATGTGCGCCTCCGCCGCCTCTCTGGTGGCCACCGCCGGGAAGGTGACCATGGCTCCGGGCACTTGCTACATGCTTCACGAAGCTCAGGGCATGTCCATGGGAGATGCGGATACGATGCGCAAGATGGCTGACACGCTGGATACGGTGACCAGTTCCGCGAGTGCTCTGTACACAGAGAAGACCGGCAAGTCCAAGAAAGACATTCTGGCTCTCATGAAGGCAGAGACATGGATGACGCCGGAACAAGCAGTCAAGGACGGTTTCGCAGACTGTATCGGAGGAAAGAAGATGCAGGTCACGAACTCCTTCGACCTTTCGCTATTCCGCAACATACCGGAAGAGTTTAAGAATCAGGAAAAGACAAAAGAGGTGGATGGCGAACACCTCACTGCTGGGGATTTCTGCTACGTGGGGAATCCTGACGACACCAGCACTTGGTCCCTTCCTTGGAAGTTCAGCACGGCTGAAAAAACAAAGAGCCACCTCAGGGATGCCTTGGCTAGATTTGACCAGGATGAAGTAATTCCTCCTGCTCACCGCGACGAGGTGTACGCAAAGTTGCTGCGGCTCTGCAAGGAGCATGGAATTGAGGTCAGCCGTCGTGGCAACGCGAAGAATGAATCGTCACTCGACATTTACGCTCACCAACTCGAAATCAACAAACGGAAGTAGCCCATGTATCAGAGAATTCTGACTCCTCGATCAGGACCAATTGTCACGATAACCCAGCTATGTAATTTTGCCAGAGTTGACGT
>QGNH01000717.1_pt3 | contig 16674 bp, 11 predicted proteins | sample 1735481 | NCBI WGS metagenome assembly QGNH01 (sample SAMN09239004, study PRJNA386568) | Viral metagenome, whole genome shotgun sequencing project.
AAGGCTTAAGTATGTTATCAAGAGAGACAGATTCCATTACCATCATAAGCCCAGTATCTACTGCAAACTTAGTATTAGCAGCTGCAGTAGCTGTATCTTCAATCTTCTGCTGATCTTCAGCTATTGGTGCATATCCATTCTTAGTAATATAATCTTGTGTTAGATCCTGCTTTACAGAATCATGCATTTCTCTAGCTCCTCCAGCACTCATGGTCCTACCTGCACCATATATATTATTCATATATTCAACTGCAGAACCAAGCTTTTTAGTAGTATTTATTGCAGAAAGTCCTTTTAAGGTAAGGAGATCTCCTTGTGATAGATCTACTCCTGCATCAGTAAGAGTCCTAGCCATTTTACCTCCTTGGAGGAGATCCTGAGCAGTATCTGCCCCTACAAATGCCTTATTTAACCACAAAGCTGCTTTACCAAACTGGTTAGGTACAAGAAGTGCATCACCTATTCCATCAGTAACTGCTCCAATAATAGCATCTTGAGCTACTGCAGAACCTACAGCTCCTGCTACAAAACCTAGGTTTTTAATCATCTTATCTCCCCAGAAGTTAGCAAAACCTCCTGAGAAAGGCACAGCGTTCAGTATTCCTCTATCTTGTTGAGCATGAGTATAATAATTAGGAAAAGTATTCTCCATATTATTCATAAGGGTACTTGTTCCCCTTTCTAGATTAGAATCATATAGATCACTAGCTTTTCCACTAGCTGCAGCAGAAATCATATCAGGAATTGACATCATACCTTGTACAAAGGTACCTGCAGCCATTCCTATACCCTTTATAATACCATTAGCAGCCTGTTTCCAGGGTGATTGATTTAGTCCATATACTTCTTCATTATCACTACCTGGTTCAAATACTGGGTATCTATCAGCCATAGATTCAGCATCTGCCTGGTTCATAGTAGTCAAATTACCAGGAGTTCTAGCTGCTTTAGGCTGCCCAAATACTTTATTAAGTAAATCTGCTGAGAAAGGTGAATCAGGAGTGTTATTCTGCCCAGTACCAGTCTGAGGCTGTGGTAAAGCCTGAGGAGCCACAGGAACTCCTACAGTAGTATTGGGTGAGGTAATAGGATCTTGCATAAACTGAGGATTTCTCTCAGCTTGTGTGGCATCTGCACCCTGTAAGGCTTGTACGTCTGGTAATGGCATTATTATTTCTTTGGTGCTGCTTTGGGTGCTGCTAATAGTTGTTCAATCCACTGATCTCCAAAGTTGGAGAGGAAGTTAGATAATTGTTGGTCTCCTGTCATAAGTGTACCTAAAGGAACTACTCCTTCATAGGCTTTAGCACCTGTACTTTTATTTGTTATATAGGCCCTAGCTTGATAACGACCATCTCTGTTTGGCTCCTCAATATGATAGGTCACTGCATAATTCTTCAAATTCTCATTTTCAAGAGGATATGAAGAGGCTTCTCCTGTATGTTTAACATCAGTTGTAGGAGTTGCTAGGAGATGAGTCAAAGCAAGATCTTGATGTACAGCTGCCAATGTCTTTATATTTGATCCAGGGAAATTATCTTCTACTTGTTGAGCATTAAGAGATATACTTTGATCAGGTACTCCTGCTTCAGGGGCTGAAACTCTCACAGCATGTTGGTTTCCTCCTAGAACATCAAAATTATAAGTAGCATTTTTATTGCTAAGAACCTTACCAAAGTTCTCCATAGTTGAACCTCCTACTAGGGTTCCTGCTCCCTTTTTTTGAGAGTTATTAAGTAAATTGTGAACTAAGCTTCTAATATTCATAGTACCGTCGTCTCCAGGTCTTGGAAGAATAGGAAAACTAGCAGGAATATCTGCCTGTACAAGATCCTTAGTTCTATTATTAAGTTCTCTATCTCTTACATCTAGCAAAGTATGATTTTTAATACTTAGGCCTCTAGCTTCATTTATCTTATCCATAATTGGTTGCTGACCTTTAGTAAGTGGTTCTCCTCTCTCAGCTTTCTTTACAACATTATACATCATTTTCTCAACAGGAGTGCTAAATTGTATATTAGCCTTAGCATCATCTAAATATGAAGGAGCTGCTATAGATGGTCCTCCAACAGAAATAGGTGTATTATACGTCCTTACCTCATTATCTAGTTTCCTAGAAAAAGCTCCTATATCTGAAGCAGATACATGAGTTCTTGGTAGCCCATTAGCTTCGATATTTAACCCTCCTATCTTGCTATAGACTGAATCTGGGTCAATAGTTCTAGAATTTACTTCATTTAGTACATCAGCAGCTGCTGCGTTTCTACTCTCTACGGAGTGCATTACAGCAGCATTTCTCTTAAAGAACTCTATTGCTACAGGAGCCATACTTCTATCTCCATGTTTATAAGCATCATAAAGTTTATCAATTCCTGTTTCTCCATATGCTTCAGAGGCAGCATCTTTGTAGGCGAGTGTAGGAGAATCTTGACCTAAAGCTCTGGTACTCCTTACTAAATCCTGCTTCTGAAAAAGGTTAGCTGCAAGATTCATTCTCTCTCCTTTCAAAGCAGCCATTTGATCATTAGTCTCTTTTTGAAAAGTAGCTGCAGTTACATTAGTTACATTAGCTGCACCTATATCTCCTGTTACAGGAGCACCTAAATCATCTGTAAATCCAGGTGCATTAGGATCTTTTACTTTTGCAGCTTTTAGTGCAGCTGCTCTCTTAGTTTCAGCATCTTCCTGTTCAATAGCTAGTCTAGCCCAATCTATTCTTAGGTGTTCAGCATCCCTACTATCTTTTAGCCTATCCATATAGGCTTCAAAGTAAGGACTCTTTTCATATGTTAGAGAAGTATTTGCATATGCATACTGTTGAGTCATATTACTCATCCAAGTCTGCTTGTAAAGTTCTCCCTTGTAGGCCTCAGGATTGGAGTCCAGGAACTTCATATCTTGAGGATACTGTTGCATTAGGGAATCTCTATTTAAGCTTTCATCTTGTATCTGCTTATCTAAGTTCTGTTGATATATCTGATCTGTAGTATTAGATAGTTTTTGTACTGCATAGCCTTTTAATATCTCGTTACTTCTATGTAATCTAATGTTAAAAGAGGCATCAGCCTTCTCCTTAAGCTGTGTTTTTAAGAGGTTTGGGTCTATAGTACCATTAGCCATTCTTCCAAGATCTTTATATTCATATCTTCCATTAATAGAAAGNNGGAAAGCTGGTTAAGGTCTCCTTCTGAAAGAGTATTTATGGCCATCTGTATTCTCTCAGGACTAAGAACTTTAGTCATTTTATTGACCATAACATCATCAATCTGAGGTACATCTCCTGGCCCAAGATCTAGGTGACCATCTTTCATCTTAAATGGAAGCTGTTGAATCTGTTCATTAGGCTTTAATCCTTCATTTATGGTTTTAAGAAGCTTGCCTTGCACATCAGCATAGGGTTGATAACTACCATTAAATGAAGACTTTACACTACCATCACCTAACCACTTCTGAAATGAGTTTTGAAAGTCCCATTCATTTGCAGGATCAGATTTACCGTCTGCCTGAGCCTTCTCCATATTAGCCTTCTGAGACTGATACTGCATAGTAGAACTAACAGCAGATTGTATAATAGGATCACTAGCTATTTGAGAGGTTAGACCTCCTATTTGATTAGTAATCTGAGAATTAGAGAAATCTTGGCCTACTACCTTACTTACTGAACTCTGGAGTTGTCCCAGTCTTTGGTTAAGATAATCCTTTTGCTCCTGCTTAACCACAGGCAGATTTGCTACAGAATCTATATCGGATTGTACTTTTTGAACCCCTTGATCATACTGAGCTTGCTTAGTAATTCCAACTTGCAAATAGGCATCTACAGGTATATTTTCGATATAGGGATTAAATTTTCCTAGTAAATCTGGATCATCAGTAAAACTAGCCAATTGTTACCTCCTTATATTTAAAAATATATCCATGAGTTTGTTTATAGATTCCCTTAAGAACAGCTGATACATTGTTTGTAGCAGTGTCTTTCCATCCCATTTCATTTATAACATCTATAAGATTATTAAATGATTTTATAAAATTGTTCTGTAGATCAAACATAAAATTGTCTTCACCATATTTGTTAAAGGAATTCTGTAGATGGGGTGAACTATGCTTATTTGTTCTTAACTTAGTCAAATGCTCAGATTTCCTCTTCCTAAGAGGTTTCCAAGTAGATCCTACATAAATCTTCCCATTAAGTATATTCCTTATTTGATAAATACAGCCCATATTATACACGAAGTTAGTTATAAAATTCTAATTATCATCAGATTAGTGAAATAAAAGTACACTAAACTAATGTGGTTGTGGTGGTGTATAGGTTTTATAAGCTTTCCTTCTATCCTGTATTATCTTATACTGATCTTCAATATTCAATAAATTCTCACGGCTTAAAGATTGTTGATTAGGAGTAACTGTCCTTAAAACATTACCCTGTGCATCCCTTACTACTCTTGCATTAGGATCTGCAGCCCCAGAATTTTGACCTTTATTACCAGAGGAGTTAAAACTAGCATTAGGTCCATAGTAATTAGCTCTTCCCTGATCACCAAATCTGTAGTTATATAGATTCTCATAAGCCTGAAGAGTCTTAGTTTGGAGGTTATTCTGCAGGTATTTATCAGAGATAGTATTTAAGATAGCCTGGTTTATTTCCCTGGTATTGCTCTTAGCTTGAGCCTGTCTAACAAACTGAGTATCAGCTAGTGAGAGGTTCTTAAGTTGAGCTTCATTAGAAATACCTACATTCTTGTTAATAGCTTCCTGCTGCAGACCCTGATTAGTCCTAAATTCCTCAGCCCTAACACTATTATCTGCATTGTACTTACCTGCTCCAAGAGCACTAATAGCTGCTGGATTAGCTCCTAGCTGTCTAAGTTGACTATTAAAAGTGCTTTGGTTATCATTTAGCCTGTCCTGGTAACTCATTTGGTAAGGTACATACATCTGTGGCCTATACTTCTGGAGAGCTACTGGTACCTGTTTATTGGTAGCAAATCCATATAATTCAGATAGTAACTGCTTTAGATCTAACTGCTGAGCATTTGTAGGAATAGGGTTATTATCAGGTACATTTACATCTCCTAGTGGAGGGGGTGCTTGATTTTGTGGAGCTGGTTGTCCTTGGTCTGGAGTTAGTGGTATATCTGGGAGCTTATCCTCAGTGAAACTATAGGGAGTTGCTTTATAGTTGCCTCCAGGGAGAGGAGAGTTTTTAGCTACAGTATCTGGGTTTACTACTCCTGTACCATATTTAGTACCTTCACCCTGCTTCATATAATTCATTACTGTACCTAGTTCATCAGGAGATAGATCTGAGACCTTCTTTCCTTGTAAATCTCCTAGTCCAGTAAGACTGTAGGGCTTCCCACCTGTCCATTTGGTAATAGCACCACTTACAGGTAAGTTCTTGTAAGTACCACCAGTTAAAAGATCTTGCATAGCTGTATGACCAGTGTTGGAATCTGGAAATACTGCAAATCCATCAGCATCTTGTTTAGCACCATACTTCTTGGCAAAAGCCCCATATTTTATATTACCAGGATTATTGTTTTTATCACTTCTACTACCTTGATTAATAGGATTATTAGGATCATTAGGGTCTCCAGGACCATTAAATCCATCATCTGCAAGAATCTTCTTATAGGGCATAAAGGCTCCTTTCTTAGCCTTCTTAAGATTACCCTTACTTAGCTCCTGAGGATCATAATTATGCTCCTGAGCAGTCTGTAGTAATGCTTTTTGAAGACCAGCTAGTTGTTCCTTCTTTTGATTAATATCTTTCTGACCATAGCTAGCTCCTATTTGCATAATTCTACCTGCATTGTATGAGAGTCTGTCATATTTATCATCAGGAGAATTATCTGCTAGTAAGGCATTAGCTTTAATATCTACTTTATCATACTTAGCTTCTTTCTCACCTAGATTCTTAGCTACGGTTTTAAACTTCTTAGAAGTTCCAGGAATATTCATATTTCCCCAAACAATAGCTTCACCTTTATTACCTATAGAGACAGGTTCTCCTTTCTCAGCCTCAACCTGCTGGCCATTGTACTGAATATTAGTTCCTCCCTGTTCATGAGAATCCCCACCCAGCATAACCATGCTATCTGAGATAGGAGTAGCTTGATTCCCCTCTACTTGGAGGCCAGAATCTGCAGTAGGACAGTGGGTAATACGAACTTTCATAATTAATCTTTAAAGTGTTCAAACTTAAGTCCAGATTTAAGTAACTTTGCAATAGTTTCTTCAGGGAGATCATGCACTGAACCTTCAACAAATCCACCATTTTCCATAGTAGCATTTACTGCAAAACTAGGTTGAGTTTGAGGAGGTACTGCATTTCTTACATCTGCGTTAGGAGTAGAATTATACATGCCCATAGGTCCTCCACCAATCTTAGATAACCTAGCTCTCATCATGTGCATAGGGTTATTAGTATCTACTGGTTGGTCGAAGTATCCTTGAATATTCTCCTGTGGACCCTTTCTACTGCTAGCTGCCCTCCATATATAAGCATCATTTAAGAGCTTCTGTTGATCAGGTGCATATCCTGTATTCTTAGTTCTTACACCACTGGCTAAAGTCTGGTTTATATCATCAAGAAGATAAGCATCAGTTCTAGACTGAGGAGTAGCTGGCAGAGTTCCTGTCTGTTGCATCCCAGGAGGAGGAAGTGGTAGTGAGGTACCTGCTGGTGCCTTTTGATTGGACTTCCATCCAAAAAACCTTCTCTGTTTATCTGTTATAGGGTGTCCGTTTGCCGTGCCATCATGGAGAATCTCAGCTGCTTTACTAGAAGAAAGATCTCCTCCTGGAGCATAATTAGGTAACTCACCGCCATTCCTAACACTTCTCTTATCATAGCTCTCTAGCATTATTTCATTATTAGCAAAGGCTATAGCATCATATTCACTAAATGGTATATCTGCTCCATTTGCTGCCCATTTTCTAGCATTCCTTGCAAAATTCTTCTTCTTCTTAATAGCTTCTGAATCTCCAGTTTTATCTTTTAGCATACTTGCAGGAATCTTCTTATCCAGAGGTATTTTAAGGTGTTTATGTAGAGAACCTTTCTCAGAAGGCTTAATATGTATTCCACTCTTAGCTCCTGTCGTAGGCTGCTCTGTGGGAGAACTAGCATTTCTGGCATCAATCCATTTTTGGGGGTCATTAGTTGCATTGCCATTTGGGTCTCTAAATCCTGCATAGAAATCATTGCCCATTTCATCATTAACCATTCCTCTGGTGGTATTTGTACCCTGTAGATTAAAATTATGTTTAAATATAGATTGTATATTAGGATTTTGATATAGAGGCAATTGTTCAAATCCAAGTCCATTCTCAGCATTATCCATTTCATCATAATTATATAGGCTAACTTCTCCTCCATCATCCAGATTATGATGCTTAGCTCTTTCAGCAAATGCTTTTCTTCTGGGGGTGCATGTACTTTTTGTCATTGGGCTACAAAATCCTACATGTTTAGGATTCACCGCGCCTGATAACCATCCACTCTTAGCATTCTCAGTTAAATCATCAATATATCTAGTTCCTGGAGCAGCTATTCTTCCATACATGTTACCTGTTACATCTCCCCCCTGTTCCATTATAGCTTGTGAACCCGTGCCATACTTGTAAGCGTTGTAAACTGGCTGAGGTTGTGTTACATAGTTCTTATGTATCCTTTCTCCTGGTATAAGCGAGTCAGCTATTCCTAACCCTGCACTTACATATTCTCCCAGTCCATTAGGATTATGCTTTATATCTGGCTTTTTGAAATCTAGATTTAATGGCTGTGGCTTATAAGCAGAGTTTAGACTACCTGATACAGCATTGTTATTATAACTAACTGCATTTCTTTCATCTGCCTGTGTAAGTTCATTTTGAAGTTCTGGAGATAAAGTTTTACGGTACTCTGCAAAATTATTTATCCCATTACCGGGAGCTGCCTCCCATTTGTTATCATAAGCAGATCCTGTCTGGGAAGATCCATTATTCATATAAGGGTCTCCTACTGAAGCCTGTACACTATTTATATCTATAGGCTGGTAATTCCTTTGATCTACCTGTGGCAAGCTTGCATACCCATTATCTGCAAGAATTTTATCCTTATCCTTAGCATTTGGCAGGCCATCATAAAATAGGTATTTGGTAGGGACTCTCATATTACTTTTGTGAGTTTTGAGTTTCTTCAAGTATAAGCTCAGATATGATCCTTATATCACTTCTGTTATCTAGGATTAGCCTTATTTTGGTATCTTTAGCCCTAAGTGTTGGCTTTCTATAAGACTGGTTAATATATCTCATGTTATTCTGGTTAACTATTTTATCATAAGATAATGATACACAGCTCTTTATGAATAGTGGGATATTCTGCATGTTAGTTACATCCCAGATACCATTGAAGTTGTAGAAATTATCAGATTTAGTAAATAGTATATCAATTGAGTCAGTGTTATACTTAGGATATTGCAGGAGTTGAGGCATGTTGCCTGGCTGTTTATATACCAGGTTCCTAATTCCTGTAGATTGTTGGTTGTTATATAGTACACATTTGTTAAAGTAGGTGTCGTTTAACTCTATGAATGCTTGAGTATCTATCTGTTGGATTACTTTTGAATAGTCTTTTACTGACTGCACTATTTCCTCTTGCTCCTTGTATGAGAAAGGATATTCAAGCATGTAAGGTTGGGTAATACCATAATACTTGTTATATTCTGTAATATTTGTGTTATGTCTCCATAACTGATTCCCTGGGTTGGTACCTGAGAAAAAGTAATCTGCATTAGCTACATAGTAGTTAGGTAGATATGTGTGAAAAGAGGTCCATGATTTAGTTAGGAATGAATAACCTATGGTAAATGACACATTACAGAAGTAGTTTGGGTCACCTAGAGTTATTGTGTTTCCTTGATATTTGAACTGGTCTAGTACTGAGTCATAGGTAATGCCTACTAGTATAGGCTTATAGTCTAATTTTGTTAGGATAAATCTCTTATACTTAGTCTCATATACTCCAGAGAGTCCTACTCCTTTCCACACATTGTCTATATCATAGTTAGGGAAGTAGTTATACATCTGGAATGGAAGATTATCTGAGAAGAACTTATCCATCCCTTCAGTAGTAAGATCATCAGCCTTATGACCATAGTAGCTACTTGTCATTAGGTAGACATTCCCTCTTACTGAGTCTACTGAAATCTTACCAAACTCTGTTTGCAGGAAAAGTGTGTGTTGAGTACCATTTACTCCTACATCTGTATCTCCTCCTAGGAAGTCTACTGGAGGAACTGCAAATAGTTTATCATTTCCTATATAAGCTGCTTTTGGTGTAGAAGTATCAATAGTTATCAGGTTATTATATACCTGGCATTTAGTACTAAATCTGGCTAGAATGGTCTTATTCTCCATTGCCTCTAGTGTCACTAAAGGACCATAGTTTAGTGGAAAATCATAGTAGCTAGCTGGTCTATATATCCTCCAGTTATTACGCTTATAGTTAATTACATCAAACTGCTTATCTGAGTATATTGTCCTATTAGGAAGTACTTGGATGCAATTCTGGTTAGGAATAAAGTCTATAGGCAGATGAGTAAAGGTGTTCTCTTCATTCTGCTTTGAGAATGACTTATTGTAAATATAAGTGTTATCATTCGCAATAGGGACATTTATTTCCTGCAACCAATCATCAGGTATACCTTCAGAAGCATGAGGATAGAAGTCTCCTATTCTGTTATCATAAGCCTGTCTATAGTCTACATTTACCTCAGATTCACAGTAAAATGTAGGTATCCCGTATGCATTTAGATAGAATTTACCTGATTCATAGAAGAAACTATGAGGATCACAGTCAAAATTATTAACTTTTACTCCAAATAGTGATCCTATGTTGAACTTACCTCCAGATCCTTTAGTAATATCTGTAGAGAACCAGTATGTTGGAAATCCAATATTACCAAGTTCATCATAAAATACATCAGAATCATCAGGTTGGCCTACTCTATTATCAAGAAAGAATGAGAGTTTTCTCTTGAAAGAAAACTTATTAATATAGCAGTCTCCACCAAACACCACAGCTGTTCCAGTATCTATTATAAGGAATTGGGAACCTGTATCTATTGTATCATAGGAGAATATCTCTCCATATTGATCCACGTTTGCTCTCTTTATAGCTCCATAGAAGGCAGATATAGATGCCTCAGTTATAGCAGTAGGGTTATTACAATGCTGTGTAGCAGAAAGAGTTACTCTTGAATTATCCTCAGGAACTGAATTAAAGTCAGTAGGAATAGGAAGTATCTCAGTAGTTCTTAAGTATACAGAGGTCTCTCTTTCCCAGTTATTGATGTTATTTATGTCTCCAAGTGATTGGTATCCAGGAATTAGATAGGCTGCTATGTCAAGTGATCTGATCTTATTACCACTTCCATTAAGTATAGACTGAAATGCAGTATAGTTACCTATAGAGTTTAGTTGGTAAGCAAAATTCTTTCTTGGTATAAGCCTATATATAATATCATCAAGTAAAGCTACTGTAGCAAATGCACTTGATCCATCAAATGGCTTATCAGATTGGCCATACATACCACTGGCAAATCCTACTATTATTCCTATACCAAGAGCTGATAAGTAACTTCCAAGAGAAGGAAACTTATATTTAGCATGTTTGTGGACCTCAACAAAGTGAAGCTGAGCCTCCCCATAGATAGCTGCATCCAGGTTTAATATATCTCCAAGAACAGGTTGATAAAAACTTGTATCAGGAGAATGGAATGTAAATCTTTTCTTGCTATCATCTGTACTAAAGCCATCTAGTTGAGTAACTACTGGGGCTATAGTAGAAGCCTGATCTACCTCAACTGCCTGAAGACCAATATCTCCTGTTACTGCTCCTGTTCCAACTAACTTGAATGTGGTAGAAAAGCCAGCTTGGTCAGGTATATCAACTACCTTTTCATCAGTTACAGTAGTATTTACAGTGCCAAATATGGATAATACCCCAGTAAAATCTATTCTCCAAAACTCATCACCAGTACCTAGGAATGGATGTACATTTTTCTCATATATACTATTTATCACTAGATTCCATGAAGTTCCCGCACCTACTTGAAGATTACCACTATCGAATATTATAGCCAGAGGACCTGTCCTGAGAATATCTGTTATATATACCTGTATAGTTCTAGGACCAGTAGTATTCTGAAATACCCCATTATAAGTTATTGTAGTTCCATGATAAAGATTAAGATAATCAATATTTTGACTTACATTAAGGGTAGTAGAACTAGCTCCTTGTGAAAATACATCATTAAGAGTAGAAGAAACTGTACTATATACAGGAGAATTTGACTGTTCAGCAATAAAGGGATCTGTATTAAGATCATTATAAGGGTAGTTAGGATAAAAGTAGTTTGTACCATCCTTTGTATATTCTCCTACATTATAGAGGATTCCCTTAGCTACAACTGACTTATTATTAGCTCTATTGCCTCTAAGAATCTTAAATCCTGCTATTTTAGCCTTCTGCTCACTGGTTAGATCATTAGAACCATTGATAAGATCTTTAATCTGGTCTATATCAATCTTTACTCCTAGAGGGAAGATATTACCAAAGGGATCAAAATGGTTAGTAATAGTGCTATCTGGAAACCTGTGATGTCTAATAGGCATTCCTGCAAGGTCTCCCCACACTGCAGTATTACAGGGATAAGTATCTTCTGACTCCCAATACCCAAATTCACCATACTGGTAAGGTCCTGTATAGCAATTATCAGCACAAGTTGCTGCTACACTTCCTGGACTAGAGCATAACTGTTTAGTAAATCCTCCTGAGGTAGCAGTATTATATATCTTCCACCTAGGTTGTCCTTCTACAGGGCCAGCACAGGTATTAGCAGAGTTTATAATATCACCAGTAGTAATAATATCCAGATCTGTAGGAACTGCTACTCTTCCTGGAATATGGAATGAATCTGCCTGATAACCATTTGTATATATAGGACATATTTCCAGTGCATACACTTCATCTCTGAAATAACCTTTTAGGTTAGCTGCTATAATAGGATCTTTATACTGATCTCCAGTATAAGGAACTACATATGTCTGCCACTGTACAGTAATCTGATTAGCTATCTTCTGCCAAGAGATTCTTTCTGTATTAGTAAGTCCAGTCCAAAGTAGTACATCCTGTACTGCAGTTACGTCACTAGCCTGGTCATATATAGCAAACTTCTCAAATATATCATCAGGAGTAAGTCTTATAGTAGTTACATTTTGTCCTGTGTATATAATAGACTGAATCTGTCTCTCTACCTGATAAGTACCTACTAGTTCTACAGAAGTAATATTGTTAATAGTCTTTATTACTGCTATATTATAGTAATCAAAGATTCCTGAAACATCTATATTACTAATCTCTAGTTTTATAGCTGTTCCTGTAACAAAGTTCAAGTCTAGTGTAACCTTAAGGAAATCAGTTATAGGAATAGGCTCAGTTATTGAATAATAGGCAGTATAAGGATCTCCTATAGAGTTAGCATACTGAAAGGCAAACTGATAAGAACCTGCAACCAGCTGCCCTTCAGAGAGCACTTGTTCATAGGCTATTTGAGGTATAAGAAAATTAGGTGTAAGACTAAGCTGATTACAATCTACAAGGGTACTCGTAGGTGTGTTATCACAGTTCTCTATATCTCCTACAAGTGGCAGATTATCTAAATCTACATACCTCCTAGGATTTAGGTTATCTGTCCAATATACTTCTGTACCACAGGCAGTTATCTTATGAGCTGCCTTTTTAATAGGAAAGTTTATGGAAAAGTTAAGGCAAGTCTGATTAATTTTAGTAGTATAAGAGCAGTTTAGGATATTAACTACTCCTAGTTCAGATTGTTTAGTAGTTTGATTAAGTAACCAAAACACAATAATACTCTTCTCAATTATAGCATGAGTACCAATAACTGTATAACCTTGAGGCAGATTTACACAAAGCTCTGTACCTTGCTCATTTTGATAAGTAACCTGCTTTCCATCAAAGCCTGCTATTATAGCATTCAGGGAATAACTTAGGGAACCCTTGGGGATTTGAGATGTTGTAGCATCCATATTTAGACCCACCCTAGCTACATTATATCCACTTTCAGTTATATCTCCCATATTCGTAGTAGTAACCTTTATATTCTTTACCGTTGCCTATACAATACCATATACTTTGAGTTGCCAATCCCTCGTCTATCATAGATTTAGTACTTTTAAATACTTCAACTACGTTTCCCTGTGAATCTTTTTTAATCAGAATCCTAGATTTTCTTGTAGCTCCTCTTTTCTGTATTGGATTGACACTTTCCTTACACCTGTGTGAAAAAATATAACCTTTATAGCTCTTAATACCATTATTTAGGACCTTGTTAAGTCCATGTAATTTAAACTTTGAATCACTGTCTAAGATCTCATATATACTTTCCCATTCTTTAACAAACTCTCCTTTACTATAATATTGATATACTTTCTTTCTCCTAGAAAAGATAATTTCTAATATTTTTGCCTGGAAAATAGGACTTTCTCTAAGGGATTTAGATATTTTGGCCCTGTGATCTTTGGAATAATGAACGTCACCTCCTACTTTCTCTCTTCTAGTAATCCAAGATTTTTTAGTGTTTTCAGAGCATTTTTCATTGTTAGGTCTATTGGCAAATTTTGATACATTATACCCTATTTTATAGCATTGGAGAATGTCTAAATAATATTGCTCAATACACTCCAATAACTCTTCCCTATATGATTTGTCTTGATTGGTAAAAAATACTTCCTCAAATAGGGTAAACTCAAAGTTTTCTTCACCATGTTTGTTCCAAGATCCTTGCAGTTTATAAGAATGATGTCTTCCTCTTCTAAGTAATCCTCTATGATTTGAAAGTCTCCTTTCTATATCACCAGAACTACCTAGATATCTATTATTATTAAGCTTATTTTTTATTATATAAATTCCAGAATGCATTAAAGTCTTCTTCTATATCTCCTTCTCAGATTGCCATACATTTGATGGTCATATATGTCTAGGCTATGCTCCTGTCTCTTCATTGCCCTAAACCTATCATAAACAGTTTCTTTCTTTATCTCCGTGTAGGCAATAATATAGGCTTCATCAGCCTGCTGCTTATACATCATGTACTTTTTCTCAACCTGATTAAAGGTTTCATCAGTTATCTGGTTATAGAGCATCTCAAATATCTTCTGCTTGATGTATGCTTCTATAAACCTCTGAATCCTGAAGTTATCAGGGATTAGCTGGTAACCATTCTCATCAGACTTATTAGAATAATAGACTAAGTATACCTGACCTTCTCTAAAATTAGTACTAAACTTATTGCCATTAATATCAAAACTATCTATGGATGAAGTACCATTATGATGATTATGAAGATTGGGTATATCAGTTACATCTAGGTTAGGAGATCCATTGTAACAATGATGCCTAGCATTAATATTACCAGGTTTAAGGAGGTATCTTAAATGAAGACTAAAGTTAGTTTCTCTAGTTGTTGTCTTATATACCAGACTCACATATTCAGGGTTACATGTGTTATCTGATAGACTCGGAGTATCAGGAACATAATCACCATTTAAGCAGGTAGTAATTTCTTGGTAGAAGGCTCCTGGCTTCTGGTGAGAAATAGGAACCTCGCTAGTAGTAAGCCATGCTTCCCTGACATAGGTGAAATCTGGAGGTAATCTGCACTCAAAATCACACATATTTAAGATTACATTCTCAATCTTGTAGGTTGCCCTACCTAGCTTATTCAAGCAGTCCTCAGTCCAAATTGGGAATAGAAGACTGTCCACAGCTCCTGTATCTAAATATGACTTAAGTTCTTCCTGGATTCTCGCATAGAGTGGATCTGGACTTATAAATGTATATTTGTAGTAGTAACTCATAGTTTTCTTATTACCTTCCCCACTCCTTATATATCTCAGAATACTTAGAACCTGGCTTTTTTATATAAGTAGCTAATTTTCTTGAACTATCTCTATGTGGAGTGAAGTTCCATATAAAAGCTAAGTGAAACCTGGCTGTCTTTATAAACCATTTCCATTTATACCTATAACCATCACTATGGTTATTAAAATGATAGATGTATTTACCTGCCTCTTTTGTCTTCTTCCAATCAATTGGCATATTTATCCATTCCTTACCATAAGGATCTACTTTTATTTTACTAACTTTTCTCTTACTTATAGCAAATAACCCTATACCAAATGGCATCTTTGCTATATCCCCACTATCTAGTATATAATCTCTTATTATATGAGTATAGGTATAAAGGACCTTCTTCCAGTCCTCATAAGAAATCTCTATATCTGGGTTAAGTTCTGAGAATTTCTTATATGTAGCTGCAGAAGTAGTTCTGTAGTCAGTTTTTAATCTCACTTATTTTAGTTGGTTACTGCTTTTTTTGAGTATCCTCATTAGCCTCAGTCTTTATATCTGAGACAGCTAGATAGGTTTCTCTAAGGTATTTGGAGGTCATCTCTACTACACTATTCTCCAGGTAGCCAGGGCATTTGAATTCCAGATCTAGAGGATTATCAGGACAGTCTGGTGGTTTTGGTCCACAATCACATTTTGCTGGGTAGAGAATATCAAATGGTAGGTCTTCTTCAAAGAATGCAGAGATTCTTACAGATCTGGCATTAGGATTACTTACAAATAAGTACTGATCTTGTATCCAATAATAGACTTCATTGGTCCTAAGTCCTAGTTTAAGCATATTTATAAACCTCTTAACTGGCATATACTTTAGAACAACTGAGGAGTCCAGATCAGAGACCTGAGATATAAGGTACTGATAGTTACCCTCTGCAATCCTAGGTAACTTTATCTTACTTTTGGAGATAGTTCTGTCTGACTTATAATTACAACAGTCAGAAAGCTTGATTTCTTCCATTTGGAGACAGGGAATAGGAGTGAATATAGTATCAGTATTCCACAAACGCCTGGCATTACTTTCTCTCTTGATAAGTAGTATAGCCTTACTTCTAACCTCTGAGGCTATTACTCTATCGTTTAGGAGGTCATTTTCATTAATAAACTTGTTAGCAGATCTTACTCTGGAGACCACATCGCGAAGACTACTCACTATATTTCCATTTGAATTTAAAAGCTGATTTTCTTTTTCCTCTACAACAGTCTAGTATTCTACTTGTACTATTTCTTCTTCCAGTGACAATTCTAGCTGCTTCACTAGCACTAGGAAATTTATTTAAAATCTTACAGCTGTCATTATCTAACTGTAATATTTGTCTAGTAATATATTTTCCTTCTCTTGATTCACAATATTGTCCTAAATCATTATATGACCACATAAATCCTTTATAGGTCTTTAATGAACTTCTTTTTCCACAAACTTCAGAAATTCTTTGATTTGGATAACCAAGCTCTCTTTGAACTTGCTTTGTACTATCCCATCTTTTTATAAACTTACCGACTCTATCATATTGGTATACATATTTAGATTGATGATTATTTCTATCTCTATGGTTTCTTTTCAAGCCTGCTTCTGATATTTTCTTCTTTGTTTCTTCACTGGCTTTACTACCTTTCCTACAATCTGCTAAATCTCCCCCAGTTGTCATATTTACCAAAGTTCCCTTTCCTAAATCTCTTCTACCATATAACTCAATAGT
>QGNH01000856.1_pt1 | contig 16666 bp, 22 predicted proteins | sample 1735481 | NCBI WGS metagenome assembly QGNH01 (sample SAMN09239004, study PRJNA386568) | Viral metagenome, whole genome shotgun sequencing project.
GGGCACCGTGGCGCGCGAGCACGAGCCGTGCTACTGCATGTACCCGAATATGTTCTGCCCGAAGCACGACCTATGAGGACACGCTATGACACCATAATGGTCGATCTCAGCGACGATGCGATAACCGAAATTGCGTACTGTGTTAGCATGCGGCTTGAGGGCGGCTCACCGCTGACGCCAACGGGCGTTGAAATGGAGAACTTCGTCAATCAGCTCCGCAACGAGCTGCAACACCGCGCCGCTGAACGCGCGGCGAACCATGAGGACCTGATATGAGTGACGACACCGACGAGCGCAAGACACCTATGATCGAAGCGCGGAAGTGGGTTCCGGACGCGCGCGGCGTGAAGCGCTTGCAGATCAAAAACGTGACCAAACAGGGCTATGGTATACTTTGTGGACGCGAGCCTAAAGGCTTCCGCAATGGGGCGCGTATCAAACAGTCAGCAGCAAAAGGAGAAACGATATGAGCGAAACGATTCAATCAAATAAAGTGATTCTCACAGATGTCCGTGCGAGTTATCTTTACGTGTTTCAACCCTTCAAGGGCAAGAACGACAAGGGCGGTGACACCGCCAGCTACACAGGACATTTCCTGTTCCTCCCCGACAGTGCCAACCACAAGAAGGTACAGACTGCGATCTGCGCGGCTGCGACTGCGAAGTGGGGCGCGAAGGCCCCTGACATGTTGAAGGCGCTCGGCGCGCAGGATCGTCTGTGTCTGCACCGAGGGGACGTGAGCAAGCCCGGCGAAGATGCTTATAAGGGTTTGCTGTACGTATCCGCCAACGGGAAAAAGCGCCCGACGATCATTGATGGCGACCGCTCGCCGCTCGTTGAATCGGATGGCCGCCCGTATAGCGGCTGTTTCGTAAATGCCGTTATCGATGTGTGGGCACAGGACAGCTCATGGGGCAAGCGCATCAACGCGCAGCTCGCTGGCGTGCAGTTCCTTCGCCACGGTGAGGCGTTCGGCGGCGGACGCGTAGCGGCCCCCGAGGAATTCCCGGTGAATGCGGCGGATGCGGACAGTGACGCGCCGGCCGGCACCGAAGATTCTGGCGATCTGGTGTAGCGGTTAGACGAAAGGGGGCGTAAAGCGGGGAGGAGCTACGTGCTGCGATCCGCCCGCCCCCGAGTAGTCTTGTAGGTCCGTAGCTCAACTGGTAGGGCCTCAGTCTCCAAAACTGATGACGGTAGTTCGATTCTATCCGGGCCTGCCAACTAAAGAGGTAAACATGTCTCTCATCACGAAGCTCGATCCGAATGTAAGGGAAGCTCGCCGTCGCCGCAAGGCTGTGTGCGAGGGTCTGTTGAAGATGCCCGGCACGAAGGCCGCAGTTGCCGGCGCGCTCTTGCGGCGCTTCTGCAAGCTGTCGCATCTGACCGGCGTGCAGAAGGAACGCGCGCTCAAGCAGGCACTCACTGAACTGCGAGCACGCGGAGCGGTGTAGTGCCGAATCTGTTCATTGACTTCGAGTCGCGCAGCAAGGTCGGTATTTATTATGGTACTGACCTCTATACGCGCGACTGCGAAGCGATCATCGGCACATGGGCGCTCGACGAGCGCCCCGTGGGCGTGTGGGACATCACCGCGACACCCGACATGCCTGCGGAGCTGTACGACGCGCTCGAAGATGAGCGCGTGACTCTGATCGCGCACAACGCGCAGTTCGACCGCAACGTACTCAAATACGCGCTGCACTGGCCCACGTCAGTTGAGCGTTGGAGGTGCACGTCGGCGCAAGCTCGGGCTCACGGCCTGCCGGGCTCGCTCGAAACACTCGGGGCTGTATTGGAGATTCCAGATGACTGCCGAAAACTCGCAGACGACGGCCACACCCTTATCCAGCTATTCTGTATCCCTAAAGCTGATGGCACTTACAATGACGTTCGGAGTCATCGGGAAGAATGGCTACGTTTCCTCGGATATGCTGCCCGAGATACGGCAGCGCTTAGGGAAATCCATCGACGACTTCCTGCTAACAACTATCGAGGAACTAACCTTGATGTGTGGCACATCGATCAGAGGATCAATAGTCGCGGCTTTAAGATCGATGTACCGCTTGCATGGGCCTGCGTTGGAATCCTTGGACAGGCGAAAAACGCCTCTGACGGTGCGCTGGCAGTGGCGACCCAAGGCACCATCACTGCTGCTACACAACGCCAACGGTTGCTGGTCTATCTTAGAGCTAAGCACGGCCTCGACATCGAAAACCTCAAGGCTGCCACCGTCCGCGAGTACCTTGAGGCCGACGATATCTCTCCCGAGGTCCGATTTCTTCTGCAAGCCCGACTCGACGGATCAAAGTCGGCCGGAGCCAAGTACAAGCGCGGCCTCGGACAGCTCGGACCCGGCGACCGGATCAGACACGCCCTAACATTTGGCGGCGCGGGCCGCACTGGCCGCTGGTCGGGAAAAGGCTTTCAGCCCCATAATTTACCTCGGCCCGCGATCACAACGCTGCGCAACGGGCGGCTTGAACTCACACCAGTAAAGGCAGGGTACATCGATGAAGTTATCATTCCGGGAATCTATAGCGGTGACGTGCTATCAAGTCCTGAAACGTTTGGGACTGCCAACGAAGCCTGCGGCTTGGCTCTGCGTCATACCATTGTGGCCGGTGAGGGCAACGAGCTTGTTGTGGCGGACTACTCGAATATCGAGAGCGTTAAGCTCGCTTGGCTCGCGGATGAAAAGTGGAAATTAGACCTATTCCGCGCGAAGCAGCGTGACCCGCACAACAAGCAGCTCGACGCCTACCGCACGCTGTACTCGCGGTTTTTCGGTACTCCATTGGATAAGGTGAACGACAATGAACGCCAAGCGGGAAAAGTGGTCGAACTCGCCTGTGTTACCGCCGAAACCTTATGCTTGACAAGTGCTGGGTATAAGCGCATAATTGATGTTCAGTTACACGACAAGCTATGGGATGGCGTCGAATGGGTAAATCACGCGGGTTTGGTAGCGAAAGGTGCGCAGCCGGTTGTCGATGTGGACGGCATAAAGGTAACAGCCTCACACCAGATCAAATGCGGCCATTTCTGGAGAGCGGCGCGCGAACTCGCTTCCTGCCACGATACGCTGCGCCTAGCGTTGGCGACAGGTTCGGAGAACTTACCGTCGTGGGTGCCGCGCCCAACACGGGGAAAGGCCCGCGCGTTTTTGTCCGGTGCTCGTGCGGCGCAGCTGCGCACAGCGTCGATTGCAGCTGCTTGCGGCGCGGCAAGAGTACCCGCTGCAACCGCTGTGCCAAAGCTAAGAGCGGACGGACCGTTGCGTATGATGCTCCGCTATTCGGCACCCCGCATCGCAGGCGACTTCTTAATCGGCTTGCTTCGGCGATTCGGCGCTGCCATAACGTACACGATAGGGGCTACAAGAACTACGGCGCTCGCGGGATCGCGGTGTGCCCCGAATGGCGCAGGGACCGGGGTGCGTTTCTCCGCTTCATTGTGTCGGTGGCTGGATTCGATGATGCGACCTTGGAAATGGACCGGCGCGACAACGACGGGAATTATCAGCCGGGAAATATCCGCTTCTGCACAAAAGCGGACAACAACCGCAACAAGCGAAAACGTCTATGACATCGCGCACTGTGGACCACGCAACCGCTTCACGATCAAAACGAACAGCGGACACCTGCAACTCCATAACTGCGGCTTTGGCGGCGGCGTGGGTGCTTTCGTCACAATGGCAGCGGGATACAACATTGACCTTGACACGCTCCCCGCGCTTATCCTGCCGTCAGCCGATGAGGACACCGCTAAAAAAGCCTACCGCGCTTGGCGACGCGCTTTCCTTATGGCGGAAGACTACGGCATCGAAGCGGATGTCTTCATGGCTTGCCATGTGCTCGTCCAAAAGTACCGGGCCGCGAACGAAAACATAAACCAAATGCGCCACGACATCGGCGCGGCTGTCATTGGCGCGATCAAAGAGCCGGGCAAAGGCTACAACGTCGCACGCAGCGGCATTTGGGTCAGCGGCGGCTTCCTCATCATCCAACTTCCGAGTGGCAGGAGATTGCTGTATGCGAGCCCCAAGATCGAATTCGAACAAGAAACCGACGTTGAAACGGGCAAGATCACGCGTCGCGAGTATGTCACGTATATTACGGCACGCGGAAAGAGTTGGCACCGCGAGCGAGCGTGGGCAGGCTTGTTTCTTGAGAACATTGTCCAAGGTTCAGCTAACGACATCCTTCGAGTCGGCCTACGAAAAGTACATGAGAGAACACTCGCAAAACCGGATATTGCCAAAGCTCTCCGAGCCTCCGATGCTGATGAGCGCACGGCGATTGTTCTCCACGTCCACGATGAAATTGTCGTAGAAGCACCGGTAGGCGCGTACACAGAGGCAGAGCTGCACGCTACAATTACAGAGCCTATTGACTGGTGCGCCGGTATGCCGCTAATGGCCGACACTTGGCACGGACCGAGATATGGTAAACGTGGGTAAGCGCGAACAAGATCGTATAGAGCACAAAAAGCGCTATCGAGCGAACGCCGCGTATCGAGAAGCGTGCAAAGCACGAGCGCGCGAATACGGGCAGCGCCATGCGGAAAGGCGGAAAGCCTATATGCAGGCGTATACCGCTCGCAAGAGACTTGATCCGGTTTGGGTTGAGGCGCAACGTGCGCGCGGCAGAGAGAAGCAACGAAAATTGAGGGTTGAAATGACAGATCAAGAAAAGCGCGATAAGCGCGCGACGCGGCGCGACCGGCGATTCTTGACCGCACGCGAAGTTGTAATTGAGGCGTACCTGCGCGATAAGGTCATCGCAGCGGGGGGAATGTGCCAAAAGTTCAACGATCCGGGTCGGCGCGGAGCGCCGGATAGACTTGTGATCTTGCCCGGACATCCAACGCACTACGTAGAGCTAAAACGCCCGCGCTTCGGCTATTTGGAGCCTCACCAGCAGCGGTATCATGACGACTTGCGTAGGTGCGGGCAGCGCGTGTGGGTTCTAGCTACCCATGAATCAGTTGACGCTTTCATGGTCGAGATTCTGCTGTGATCCGCACCGACTACGAAGCCCGCGCCTATCAGATCATCGCGACCAACTTCTTGTTGGAGAACATGCGCTGCAACCTGTGGGCCGCGCCGGGCTTGGGGAAAACAGCGTCGTGCCTCGCCGCCATCGATATACTCAAAATAGCGGGCAGCTCGTTCTTCCCGGTGCTGGTCCTCGCGCCCAAGCGCGTGTGCGAGCTGGTGTGGCCCGCCGAGGTGCTGAAGTGGCGACAGTTTTCAAATTTGCGTGTCTCGCTCGTGATGGGCGAGCGCAAACAACGCGAGGATGCCCTGCTGGTGCGTGCGGACATTTTCGTGATCAACTATGACAACGTACAGTGGCTCGTTGAACATTTAGGTGAAGTATGGCCGTTCAAAATCGTAATCGCGGACGAATCGACTCGGATAAAGAGCTTCCGGCTGAAGCAGGGCGGGGCAAGAGCGCACGCGCTCTCGCTCGTCGCGCGAAAAGTGGGGCGTTGGATAAATTTAACCGGAACGCCGAGCCCGAACGGGCTGAGAGATTTGTGGGGTCAACAGTGGTTCGTGGATTTCGGGCAGAGGCTCGGGACGAGCTACACGGACTTCATGAAGCGCTGGTTCAGGACGAACATGTACACGAAGGCGATTGAGCCGCTTGAGTTCGCGGAACAGCAGATCCACGCCGCGCTCGCGGACTGCACGCTGGCATTGCGGGCAGAGGACTGGTTCAACATTTGGGTGCCCATCGTCACGGACATTCCGGTGCAGCTCCCGACCGCAGCGAAGGCGCTGTATGACGAAATGGAAAAGAACTTCTTTATTGAGCTGGCTTCGCAGCCGCAGGGTATTGAGGCAGTGAACGCGATGGCGAAGTCACAGAAGCTCTTGCAGATGGCGAACGGCTGCATCTACGACGCAGCGTCGGTGCCACACCAGATTCATGAGGCAAAGATTGAGGGCTTGAAGTCGGTCGTCGAGGACATGGGCGGCGAGCCTATCATCGTGACCTACTTCTACCGCTTCGACACTCCAATGATCCAAAAGGCGTTCCCTAAAGCCGTAGTGTTCAAGGGCAAGGGCGAGGAAGATGCTTGGAACGCTGGCAAGATACAGATGCTGCTGCTGCACCCGCAGTCGGCCGCGCACGGCATCAACCTGCAGCACGGCGGCCGGTGCATGGTGTTCTTCTCTCATGTCTGGGATTTGGAGCTAAGGATGCAGGCAATCGAACGCCTCGGGCCAACACGGCAGGCCCAGAGTGGCTATAACCGCGCCGTGTTACTATACAACCTTGTCGCCGCAGGCACTATCGACGAAATCGTTCTAAGCCGACTCGACTCAAAGAAGTCGATACAAGATGCGCTCATGGAAGCGCGAGCCCGGAGAAACGCATGAGTCAGTGGTCAGAGTATTTGACGCACGGATGGCAACTGTGCGCCATCCCGCCCGGCACCAAAGGCCCACGCACGCCGGGTTGGAACCTCAAAGGCGCCGCGTTCAACGCGAACGCCATGAGTGCCGGGCTCTGCCACGCCTACAGCGGGACGTGCGCCGTGGACTTCGACGATTTGAAGCGCGCCCTCGCCGGGCTCGACAAAGATGGCATCGACCTAGATTGGGACGCATCCGAGAACGTCCGCATTGTGAGCGGTCGGCCGAACCGCGACAAGCTGCTGTTCCGCATCACGGAGCCGCTGCCGTCAATCTCGCTGTATCCCTACGAGGTCGAGGACCCCGAGACAAAGAAGCCCAAGAAATACCATGCGCTAGAGCTGCGCTGCGGCACGGATAAGGGCACGAGCGTGCAGGACGTGCTGCCCCCGAGCATTCACCCCAACACCGGCAAGCCCTACGAGTGGGCCTATGGCGACGATCTGACCGGGACGTGGGCCAATCTGCCCCCGCTTCCCGCCGCATTAGAGGCCCTGTGGCGGGCGCAGCTCGCCCCTGTGGCCGATATGCCGGTTATCGGCCAGATATCGGCCAGCGGCGGCGCTGGTTCGCCAGAGCTAGAGGCATTCCTAGCGACGCTGGACCCGAACTGCGACCACGACGAGTGGGTCGAGGTTGGCATGGTCCTGCACCACGAGACGCGCGGCTCCGCTGCGGGCCTCGCCCTGTACGATAACTGGAGCCGCAAGGGCTCGAAATACGGAGAATCAAAAGATGGCAAGCCAGCGCAGTTCCCGGCCGACAAGTGGCGCTCGTTCAAGCTCGACACGCCGAACCAGAAAACCATTGGCGAGTTCCGCCGCGAGCAAGTCGCGGACGCTTCCGACTTTCCTGTTGTCGCGGCTCCCGTCGCTGGCAAAGTGGCCGACGACGGGCTCGATGCAATAAAGCCGACGAGGCCCGACGAAGTTGGCCGCGTCATAGCCTATGTGCGCGATCAGGCTAAGTTCGTCGATCTACGTGACAATCTGGTGTACAAGAATGTCGAGGCGGTCGCAACGACGTTCGGACCATCGATGCGGCTGACAAAGAAAGGCGCGAAGCCGAACCTCGAAGCGTATCTAAAAAATGCGCGAGTTGCAGGCAACAACGCCGATCACTTTGGGATGCACCCCGGCATGGGGCGCTTCTACAATGAAGGCAGCAAGCGATACCTCAACATGTTCAAGCCGCACGTCGTTGAGCCGATACGCCCGACGCCGGGCGCGCGGCTCGCGTTCGAGTTCCTGTGGGGCCGCATCGTGGATAAAGAATTCGCGCGCTGGTTCAAGCAATTCTACGCCTACGCCATCAAACATCCGGGACGCAAAATACGCTCTGCGCCGCTGCTGATTTCCGAGACGACCGGCACAGGCAAGGGCACGATCACTACCACTATTCCGTCGCTGCTGTTTGGCAAGGTCGAGCAATTCTCGGACGCATCGCTCAAAGGTCAGTTCAACGGCCAGCTCGTGAATAGCTGGTGGGTGACGTTCGATGAGATCCACGTTGGCGACACAAAGGCGCAGCGCAAGGCAATCATTGACAAGATCAAGCCGTGGATCACGAACGACCGCATTGAAATTCGCCCGATGTACGGCGCTGGCTATACGATGGCCAATCATATTCAGTTCACCGCCAGCAGTAACCGCCTCGACGCTCTGCATATCGACGACAAAGACGAACGCAGATGGGGCGTCGGCCGACTCACGGAGCGAAAGCTGACCAGTAGGGAAGTGCGCGGGCTGTTCAACACGAGCGGCGACCCGTCTACCCACGGTTATCTGGTGCGCCCAGAATCGGCTAGCTGGCTGCGCGCGTGGTTCGAGGAAACCGACCTGAGCGATTTTGACCCGGACGGTAAGCCGCCAGTGACGCCTATCAAAGCTGCTATGGCGACGACCAGTCTCGGGACATGGGAGACGCGCATCCTCGAAGCTATGGCAGAGCGTCGCGCGCCGTTTGATCGGGACGTGTTCACCATCGGGACACTGCGCGATAATCTGTTCACGAGTGGCTACACATCGAATGCGCAGCTCGGCGTGATTCTGAACAGCAACGGCTTCCGTTCGTTCGTAGATATGAAGCGCGGCGGCCCTACCGGCGAAAAGATCTATATCTGGCGCAACGTGCGTCGATGGGCGGCGCGGCCGTTCCGCGCGCTACAAGAACACTTACAAACCGGCGAGTTTCCGGGCGGCGCAGCGGCATGGAACTGCCCGCTGCCCGAACAAGTCGCCGCCCATGCCGGGCATGGCGGCGGTGTGGTAGAATGCGACTCTGAACATGAGGATTTGCTATGAGCGACCCAACTGAAACCAAAGATCCTGTGACGCACGGCTCAAGCTATGACGAGAGCAAGGGTGCGCTCGAAAACCTGCATGACGCCATCGGGTCATACCTCGGCTTCGGCAAGCGCGAAGCGATTGAGGGCGGCAAGAGCGTGACTGCCGGCGAAGGCGCAGATCAGGCCGTCAACGAAGGCATCAAAGACGCGAACAAGTCCAACCCGGACTACTAACTGTGGACCCGCGCCTCATTGCGGACGTGAATGCCGCCGAAGGGCGACGCCTCACGGCCTATAAGGACGACCGTGGCTTTTGGACGGCCGGCGTCGGGCACAAGCTCGACCAGTCGAAGGACTGGACGAACGTGACGTTCACCGCCGCGCAGTCCGATGCGTGGCTCGCCGCCGACCTCGAAGCTGCGCAGCAGCAAGCGGCGACGCTCCCCGAGTGGACCCGGCTCGATACGGCCTGTCGCCAGAACGCCATCGTTGAGTGCGTGTTCAACCTTGGCATGGGCCATTGGGTCGCAGAATTTCCGAACACGCGGGACGCCATTATGTCAAGCAACTGGCCGAGCGCGTACAAAAACATGTTAGACTCACCGGAGTGGATCGCTGATGTCGGCCTCACGCGCGTCACGCGCCTCGCAACCTACCTGCTGAACGGAGAATACTAATGGGCGACAGAATCGACTCTTACAGCTCGCGCAAGTTTTTGCTGACGATGCTGTCCTTCACAGTCGGCTCGCTGTTTTGCATCTTCCACCTAATCTCTGGCGCAGAGTGGGTGACGGTGTGCAGCATCACGACCGGCATGTACAAGATCGCGAACGTGGCCTCGCAGTTCGTGCCGACAGAACAGACTGTCATCACGACCAGCAAGCCCGACCTGAGCCTGCACGCATGACATCGCTCTACCTGCGGATCGCCATGTATCTCCTGATCGCGGCCGGCCTCGTGTGGGGCGGCGCGCACTACGAGTCAGCGGTATGGAACGCGAAGTATACAGCGCTCGTCGCCGCCGACGCCAGCGCGTCCCTCAAGGCCGAACAGATCGCTGCGGAGAATGCAGCTCGAATCTCCGCAATTTATGCGGATAAACTTTCCACTACGGAGACGACCTATGAAACTCAAATTACTACTGGCCGGACTGCTGCTGACCGGCTTGCTGCAAGCCTGCGCAACTACAAGAACCGTTGCGGTGTCAACACCGTGCCCCCAGGTTCCGCTGCCCCCGGCAAACCTAATGCAGCCGGAACAAGTGACAGCAGCGATAGCACAGTTGCAGACGCTACTCGACAACTTATCGAAGCAGCCGCCGCAGCAGCCGCCGAACTGACAGGGCTGCAAGCCGAGCGCGCGTCGATCATGCTTCAGAACGTCACGGTCACAGCAACGAAGGTCAAATAAACATGGCTCAGAAACCGATTCCCGATTCTGCGTACCAGCAGGCACTCGATGCCCATCACAAGTTTGGCGATTGGTCGTCCGCAGCGGCGGCTCTTAGCTTGCCGGAATCCACGGCGCGACGGCGCGCTAAAGATGCCATACGGCGCGGCATGACCCCGCACGGCGCGGCGAAGGATGACCCGCGCGTGCTGAAAGCGAAAATCTCGAAGCTTGAAGCGGAACTCAAGAAGCTCAGCGTGCAGAGCGCAGTCTCCGCCGAGATCAAGGCAATCATTGGCTCACTCGGCGATAAGGTCTCGCAGCTCGAAATACCCAGTTGGGTGAATGCTGATCTCCGGCGTAGCTCGTCTCCCGGTGTTCCGAAGCTGTTTTTGTCCGACTTCCATTGGGGTGAAGTCGTCCACCCGTCGCAGATTGGCGGCGTCAATAAGTTCAACATCAAGATCGCGAACGAGCGCCTCGCCTTCACGGTCGAGAGCGCAATACACCTACTCAAAATTCTCAGCCCTGAAATGGACTATCCCGGCATAGTCATGCCATTGGGCGGGGACATGATATCGGGGAACATCCATGACGAACTTACTGCGACGAATGAACTCAATTCTATGCCGTGCGTGCTGGACTTGTACGGCGCCCTTATTGGCGCGATCAATCGCATGGCTGATACATTTGGAAAGGTGTTTCTACCTTGCGTCACTGGGAACCACGGCCGAGATACCAAAAAGATCTGGTCCAAGGATCGACACCACACAAGTTTCGACTGGCTCCTGTATCAGTTCCTCGCCAAGCACTTTGCCGACGACAAGCGGATCACGTTCTACATCCCCGACAGCTCGGACGGCCTTTATCGAATCTTCAATGTTCGTTACCTTATCACGCATGGGGATCAGTTCCGGGGTGGGGATGGTATCATCGGACCGCTCGGCCCCCTGACGCGCGGCAACCAGAAGAAGCAGTCCCGCAACCAAGCGGTCAACATGGAATACGACGTGATGGAGTGCGGACATTGGCACCAATACATACACCTAGAGCGCCTGATTGTGAACGGATCATTGAAGGGGTACGACGAGTACGCCTATCAAGGGAACTTCGGCTTCGAGCCGCCGCGCCAAGCGCTGTATTTGACGCACCCGGTTTATGGGATAACCTACCGTATGCCGGTCCTGTGCCAACACCCTACACGCGGTGCCGCCGCTACACCTGAATGGGCATCGTTTCGTAAGTAAAAACCAGGAACTTCTCACCCACCATGAGACCCCCTGACCTGACGATTGGACCGGCGAGCAACCCGCAGACGCTACGCTGGCATTTGTTCCAAGGCTTCGGCTGGCAGCTCGCGCTGCACCGCTGGCTGCGTAGCGACGACGATAGAGCCTTGCACGATCACCGTGCATGGTCTCTATCGCTGGTGCTGACAGGCGGCTACTGGGAAGTCACGAGCCACAACTGGGAACCCCTCAAACAAAAGTGGTATGGACCCGGCAGCTTTGTGTTCCGCCGTGCCACGATGCCCCATCGTGTTCTGCTACGCGACGGCGGCAAGCCTGTATGGACCCTCTGGTTGCGCGGCGCTGGTGTGCGTGACTGGGGATTCTATTGTCGTAAAGGCTGGGTCATCTTCCACGAATACATAAGCAAGCGCGACTACTCGACCCCCGGATCAATCTCTGAAGTTGGAAAAGGATGCGGCTAATATGTTCCCTATCGACGACAAGGCTCGAAAAGCAATCCCGATCTTTGATGGCTGCGTAGCCTACTTTCCCGACGCGCTCGGCGCCGTCGCGACGGTCTCAAAGATCGGCAACGACCAACACAACCCCGGCCAGCCGTTGCATTGGGCTCGCGGCAAGAGCATGGATCATTTCAACACTGCGCTGCGGCACATCATGGATCACAAGGCTGGCATCCGCTACGACGCAGACGGCGGGCGGCATTTGGCTAAGGCTGCATGGCGTGTCCTGGCAGCGTTGCAGCTCGACATCGAGGACGAGCAGGCGAAGACGCAAATAGCGCGGTCGAATACACCGTTAGGTGAGCCGGTTAGCGGCCGCGTCTATCTGCACATCAACCCGCAGTGTGGGCTCATGGCTTGCGCTACCGAGGGACCGCACGAACATACAGCGTGGGCTGTCGGCGAGAAGTTGCCGCGTCCTACCATCGTTGCTGAGCAGGCGCGCGCCGATGCCGCCTACTTTAGTCGCGATTCTCGCGAAGACGATGCGCGTCCCACACTGACGGACGTTCGCATGGGCTCGGTGAAGCTCCGTGACTAACGACATCACGCTCATTGTTCCGTACTACCGGAACCGGGAAATGCTGCGCCGCCAAGCTAAAGAGTGGTGGGGATACCCGTCGCAGTTGAAGATCATCGTAGTGGACGATGGCTCACCAGAGCCAGCGATGCCGATGATTAATCGCAAGGATGTCACTGTGCTGCGCATCAATGAAGACATCCCGTGGAACCGCAACGGCGCGCGGAACCTCGGGGCGCACGTCGCGACAACGCAGTGGGTCATGCAGATCGATATCGATCATCTGCTGCCCGCCGATTGCGCATGGCAGTTGACGGAGACGCTGCTCGATGCGAACGACATGTACCGCTTCGCCCGCTGGCGTCGCGGCGCGGCCGACAACACCCGCATGAAGGACAAGCTCCCGAGGGATGCAATGTATGGGCGCATCAAACCGCACGGCGACAGCTATCTATGCACCAAGGCCGCATATTGGAAAGCTGGTGGATACAACTATGCGTTCAGCGGCCATCTGGGGGGCGGCTCGCCATTCCTCGCGCAGCTTGAGCGCGTTGCGAAACTCCACATGCTGCCGCATAGCATCAATCTTGAAGTGTTCACAAAGAGCGAATGCAGCGATGCTTCCGATACTACACTGAGTCGCGATCAATCACACTATATCGCGACAAAGAAACGCCTAGAGCGCGAAGGAAAAATAAAAGGTGATGGCGATACCGGCATCTTCCCGTTTAGCTACGAGCGAGTACAATGAACGTTCATGACGATCCGCTGTACCCCCGGTGGCGCGGAATGTTACAGCGATGCGGCCACACTAAAGGCGGGCACGCGCACGATACAAAGCACTATGCGGAGCGCGGGATAGTGGTATGCGATCAGTGGCGCGCTTCATTTCACGCCTTCAAGTATTGGGCTTATGCGAGCGGTTACAAGCGCGGATTGATTCTAGATCGACGCCACAATCATCTCGGGTACGGGCCGCACAACTGCCGCTGGGTTACTCTTGTCGAGAGCAACCGTAACAAGCGCACTACGATGGGTGACGAAACCCGTGGTAGAATGCGTGAGGCATATCTATTTGGGGCTCGACAGCGCGACCTTGCGCGAGCATTTGGATACTCTGAGGCAACCGTAAGTTTGTTGGTTCATGGAGGGCATCGCCGTGTTGTGGCCTACTGTTAAAGGTGAGTTTGAGACATTAAAAGAAGTGGTAGCCGGGAGGTCTATCGCTCGCTTTGGCGACGGTGAATTTCAAGATGGCGAGCGGTGCCGGCTATTGTCGGCAGAAGCCAAGCCCCGAACTGAGTGCGTCCTTGCTCGACGTGCTCGGCTTTCCGTCGCCCGCGTGCCTCATTGGCATACCTACGATGAACAAGCTAGGCCCCAAGTTCCCGAACTGGAATAAACACCTTGATCGCTTCGTGAAGATGCTGCCCTCGCATCGCACCTACTATTCCGCGTTTGTGTCACGACCCGACTCCGCGCCGTGGATCAACAATCGTGAGTACGCAGAGCTTGCGGCCGACCTGTGGGCGGGCAAAGACGTTGCGATCCTGTGCGAGACCGGCAACTCGTTTCTGCCGCTAATACGTCGGACCGCGCTGCACACGACCCACGTCCGCTGTCCGCACCGACAGGCGTTCGACCACATTGAGGAATACGAAGATGCTATCGTCGAGTTACAACCCGATATTTGCATCATGTCCTGCGGACCCACCGCGACCATCCTCGCTAACCAGCTCGCTTACCGAGGAGTCCATGCGGTTGACTTTGGCAGCGCAGGCGGATTCCTGCGGAAACTCCTATGACGAACACGATAGTCACATGGCTCTGGCCGGGTACTGGATTGTCGCGGCGATCTTTTGAACCGCATCACGTCGAAGTGCTGGCCCGCATGGCGCGCCGCCACGGTTTCAAGGGCCGCATCACGTGCCTGCACGATGGACCGCCCGGCGATGATACTGTTGAGTGGCTTCCGACGCCGCCCTCCGCTGCGATGCTGAGCAAATTACGCTCGCCAGAGGGCGAGCGCTTCCCGGCCTGCTACCGCCGCCTTTGGATGTTCTCCGAAGCTGCGAAGGTGCTCGGGGATAAGGTGCTGCTACTCGACGTGGACCTCGTAATCCTGCGCGACATCACGCCGCTGTTCGAGTACGATGAGCCGTTCGTGGGTTGGCTACCGCTGCGCGATTGGGGCAAGCGGCGCCGAATTGGCGGAGGGATCTATCTCATCAAGCCCGGCGCGCACACGGAAGTTTGGGAGTCATTCAAGGGGCACGCCTCTGTCCTCGAAGCGAAGCGCGCTGGGTACCGGGGGTCGGATCAAGCATGGATGTCCTATAAGCTCGCAGAGAAGGTTCCCATATACCCGAAGGATTCGGGTATATACTCCATCCGGGACTTGCCTAACCCGGCCGTGCTGCCCTCTGACGCAAGACTAGTTCAAATGAATGGCCCCGTAAAACCGTGGGAGTCCAATCTGAGTTGGGTCAAAGCACACTGGCGCTAGTTCCCTAGCTTTCCGCGACGTTCTTCTGTGCCAGTACGAGTGCTGCCGCGTTGGCTTCGCGCAGCGTCACGAGTTCCCCCATAAGCCGCGCTAGGTTGCCGTCAGTGTTGACCTGTATCGTGGTCGCAATGCTGTGATTCTTGTAACCGTACACAGCAGCCACGACGCCAGCTAGTGCAGTAAAGCAGACCCCAATAGCGGTCACGGTATTGGGGTCTAGGCTCATATTTTCTTACCCGTCTTCACGGCTACCCTCACCGCGCTCGCGACTGTCTCGCCGGGCGAGGGTGTCGGGTCGGCTTTGGCAGCGGCATTCTTCGCGGCGTGTTCCGCGATGACAGCCTTTGAGGCCACGTCGATTTCGCTGTTGATCTGGTTCATCAGGCCCGAGAACTCGTTTACCTCGGTGGCATTTAGGTTCACGCGCCCGAGAAACTTCGCTGCGGAATTGAGCTGAGTCAGATTCATGGTTTTTCTCCTAAAAGCTGGGGCCTCTTCCGAGGCCCCGTATGGCTTGCTATTACGCGAAGCCGATCTCGCAATTGTCGAAGTTGATCGTGAGGCCAGTCGTGGTGCTGCCGCCGCACAGAGCTTTCGGCGTGGTCGCATCGAGGATCAGCTCACCGTACCAATCGACATAGCTGTTCGCGGCAACAGAGTACGCGCTGAACGCGAACTCGGTACCCGCAGTAGCCGCCGCAGCCGCGCCGACGAACAGCGAAACAGCCAGCGCACCAGCAGTCGTGTTCACGATGCGGATGTGGCGGATGATCAGGCGCGTCTTGACGGCCGTATATCCGGTGTTGCCGGACTCGGCAGTCGTGCCGCCTTCAAGAATGGTCGTCGCCAGTGTGCCGATGAGGGCGACGGGCGGAATGAAAAGTTTGCGTTGCTGCATAAAAGTCTCCTAGGTAATCAAATTATAGCACACTAGAGTAGCTCGAACGAGAATGTCCAACCAAAACCTGTGAATAATCCCTTCGTCCCCGTATTTACCCAACCGGAAGAGTTACCCCCGAGATACAGGGTAATCACCCCCGCTGTAGAAATCGAGGCGGCTACGGTATTCACCAGAAGGCTGCTACTCGTATCGAAGAAATCTGACGGGCACGCAAGGTACTGCGTGCGCGCCGGTTGAATGATCGCCGGCATTCCGGTGATCGTAAACGACGTGGCGTTGCTGGTACCCTGAATAGCGGTAATAGTAACGGTCACATGCGCGCCCATTTTCGTCCACACCGCCGTTGAACTCGGAGCCGTGCCGCTGAAGCCGGTCCCGGTCGCTGTATAGGTGCCATGATCCGGCGTCATGTCCACTAGCGCACCCGCCGTGGTGCCGAAGCCCTTAATGAGCACGCCAGTTGTCGCAGTAGGCGCGCCAATAACATTGAACAGTACAGTGCTCCCTGCCTGATTCAGAACGGTGATGGCTTGATCCGCGCTCGTGGTGCCGGCTTCAATCGCGAGACCAAATGATTTGCCGCTAGTGGCGCTGCCGAAGATGCCCACAGCGTACTGCGAATCGACACCTTGCGCAATGATGGCGCTCGCGCCGGTCGGCGCGTCGAACGTCCAAGCGCCGGTCAGGACATAGTTCGCCGCCGTATTGAAGCCAGCGCTAGGCGGCGCGATCAGGATGTACTGATCCGATCCGTCGTCTCCGTCCTGCCCCGGAGCCCCTGTAGAGCCCGCAGAGCCCGCGGCACCTGTCGCCCCTGTCGCTCCCTTCGCACCAGACAGCCCAGGAGGCCCCATAGGGCCATCGTCGCCGTCCTGCCCGT
>QGNH01001284.1_pt3 | contig 16662 bp, 32 predicted proteins | sample 1735481 | NCBI WGS metagenome assembly QGNH01 (sample SAMN09239004, study PRJNA386568) | Viral metagenome, whole genome shotgun sequencing project.
AATGCCTGCTCTTCGGTTTTATATACACCTAGATATAATGCGGTGTATTTCAAATTAGCATAGGCTTGCCATTTTCCTGATGCATGGTGCCAAGCTATCCCTCGAACACCATTTCTGTTTCTTGAGTTATATTCGTGAGTTACAAAATTCAAATTACTCCTTCTGCAATCTAGTCTATCCTTATTGTCATGGTCAATTACAAAGCCATCTGGAGCTTTGCCCAACAAAAATTGCTGTAGTGATGTACCAGCTTTGAATGAATAAGCATATCCTGTAGTGCTAGAGTAATTCCAATTATAGTATTTAACTTTATCAATATCAGCAAGATCTATAATTGCAAACTTTCCGGCAGTTAAAGCAACTGTAGCATAATCTTCAAATATCTCTATAGCTGAAGACTCATTTGTAGAGCGCTGTACTTTCTTTACAAAATTAGGATCACCATGTATACTCCACCTGCGATAGTGCATCATGCACCAGCCTCGACCACGCCGCGGTTTGTTGCAGCCTTCAATGATACAAAGGTTAGTCATCAATCTTCTCGCTTTTCTGCATCTTTATTTCTGGTACGCATGAGCTTCCAACTCGACTCGCTCGTCCAAATTGAACCGAGAAAATCCAATCCCTTCCGCATCTCTGGCCAAAGTGAGTGAGAAAGCAACATAGTATCTTCCGAGCAATTTCGCGGCCTAATGCTATATTTCACAAGATAGCTTAGGTCATAAAGACCATTCTGGAAGATTTTTGGAGTGTCTCTTTCAAGCATCTCCTTAACCATCCGCCACGCTCTTACTTCGTCCTCATGCGTAGCCCAGTAGTTGGTATTGTCAGGGTTGATAAATGGGATCACTATGGCGTCCTGCGGAGAGCGCGCAAACCCCACCATTGTAATTTGCCCGCGCTTGGTTTCAATGTCTACTGCGTAGAGTTGGGCGGGGCGGAGTGCCCAGTGGTAGATGTCGTCGAGGGTGGGGTTGATGAGTACCCAGCGTTCGGGGCGTTTGATTTCCGGCTGGAGGCCCTCGCGTTTGGCCTTGAGTAAGTCCTGGAGCACTATGGTCCGCAGGGACCAATTCTGCAATACCGCGCTGGGGTGGTAGGTCGGGAGGACTTTACAGTCCACCGCTTTGGACCAGCTGGTGGTGCCGCGGATTTTGCTAATGCTGGTTTGGCCCAAGAGCGCCCAGCAGGCGGTGTTGCCGAGGGCGATGATTAGGTTGGGGCGAATGGTTTTCAGCTCGGCGTAGAGGCGGTCCAAATGAGGGATGAAGGCGGGGTGAATGTACTCGCCGCTTTTCAAGTAGGGCAGGCTATAGTCCTTGGGCACACCGGCCTTTGGCAAGCACCACTCTTTGAGCTTATTATTCGGTGGCCTGTCCGCAAACACATTAGTCAGAAAAAGCCCGCTCGCTTGCCAGTGGCTCATCATGTAGGGCTCGGGAGCGCCGCTTGGCGCACTTTTGAAATACCCAGTGAGACCTGCTTCGTGCAGCATACGCGCCAATTCCATCCCCGCGTAGCCAACAAACGGGTGTTTGAACAAGTCCTCCCGCTCCCCCCAGGCTTCACCAACTAGGGCAATCTTGGCGTGCTTGGACCCGCCCGACATGCGGAAGGGCTCCAAGGAGCGCTCGGAGGCCCACTTGGCTTCGAGTTTGGGGATGTCATCCGGCTGAATCACCGGGCCATTTTCCTCAGCACCCGCGCGTTCCTTAGCGCGTCTTTGGCATTTTGCACATGCTCTGGGTCTATGTCCATACCCAGGACTTCCTCCGCGCCGAGCGCCTCGGCGGCCCGCAGGCTAGTCCCCCCGCCGCAAGTCGGGTCCAACAGCCGGGCAGTTCCGTCAATCAGCATGGTGAATAGATGCTTGAGCACAGGCTCGGGTTTGGCGCTGGGGTGGATGCTTTTGTCCGAGCCAGCGCTATACGCATTGCCTACTGCCTTAATGATGGGGCGGTCGCCGCGGTAGCAGATAAACGCAGTCTCATATATCTGCCGAGGGCCACGGTTGGCGTCAGGGAGGACTCCTTTGTTATCGCTCTTAACCCACACAAATGGGTATGGGTTGACCACTAGCCGAGACTCCAAAAGCTCCTTGGTGCGTTGGTAGTGCTGCATGGAGAACCAAAAAATCACATGCCCGCTTTGGCTCAGGAGCTTATCCAAATTCTTCAGCAAGCAGTCAATCAGCCCCCAATACACATCTGGCGAGTCGTCATACTGCGCTTGGGCTTGTTTGGACATTTGTTTCCCGGCAAAGACGTTGACTCCGTAGGGGAAGTCACAGTGAATGACGTTGAACAAACGGCCGGTGTAAGCTGGTGCCCAAGTCAAAAAATCCTGGAGTAGGATGGATTCGGGGAACTGAATTTTTTGCACTTCTTTATGCGCAGCCACAGCGTCAAGTACAGTATCTTTGATAACGGGCTTGCCGAGGTCTCGAAAAACATTTACAGTGTTTTCCAACAAATTGCTCATTACATTACTGGCAATTCGATTGTCCAGCCTATTGAGGATATTGTATGCACTATGTATGCTGTTGGCTTCTGCTAAGACAGGTGAGTCCAGCATCATTGCTACACGCAAAATCCGTGTAATCCAGCTGCCTACATACCCTAAGCTCTCACCCGTTTTTTCTTGCGTCCATTCAGGGTCCAAGCCAACATAAATCTCATGTATTTTTGCAACTGACCTCACAACATCTTGCCAAGGCAAATCAATACGCTTGAGATTTTCTTCTAGTTCAATGATCTGCGCTTCGGTTGTGTTTAGAGTGTCAGCATAGCGGATCGGCACTAAAATGTCTAGTTTTAGACAACAGGTTAGTCTTCGTTCGCCAGCAATCAGCACCAAATCCCTGGTTACAATTATTGGATTGTAAACTCCTCTGGCTTTGATAGAGTCAATCAAATTGTCAGTTTCGATGATACGACGCTGGCGGGCGTCACGTGGGATAGTGATGAGCTTGGGATCGATGAAGTCGAATTGCTGGGAGAGGATCATAGGAGTTCCAGTTGGGAGGATGAGTGGATGCGGCGGGCGTTTACTTCGGTCATGTAGTAGCCCCGCATTGGGATGCTGTTGATAGCGATGGGGTGGATTTTGCGGCGGATGCGGATGATTATGTCCACTAAACTGCGGCGTTTTATTAGTTCTTCTTGGTTTAGTGCCAGCTGGGCAATAATATCCTCTGCAGAAATTGGCAGAGGACTCGCTCGCAGCAAGATAGATAAAACTGCTTCTTCCAGGCGGGAGAACGTCCAGTTTGGGTTCCATTTGGGCTTAGGAAAAAGCAATTCACGGAGCTTGGCGATAGTGGCATCACGCTCGACCAGCAACCCACGCAGCTGGTCGAGGTTGGTGATACCGGAGTAGATTTTTATTTCAGGCTTGAACAAGTGTGGACTCCGGGTACATCATTTCTTCAAGGGCTTTGGTAGCCTTGTCGGCGGCATTAACGGCCCGATTGAACTCCTCCTTTGCCGCAGCAAGTACAATCCCTGCTGCTTGAAGGTCTTGATAGGCAAGTATGCTTGCATCAAAGGCTTCTTTTATTTTTTCAAAGTTGTCCATTGTAGGCTCCCAATGGGGTTGAAGAGTGGGCGGCGGCCCAGGCTAGTCTAAGGTTCTCGGAGGCAATGCCTCCGAGAGCTTTAGGCTAGTCTTATTCCACGCCCACTAAGTCCGCCACGTCAGTATAAATATCTTTGCCGTCGCTGGAGTTGCGCTGGGTGATCTCCACCATCACGCGAGCGTTGCGGGTTTCAGGGATGCACTCCCCGAGAGCACGGCCCTCGGTGGTGATGCCGAGGCTTTCCAGCATGGCCTTCACCCGGTAGAGCGCGTCTTCGGTGAGGTAGTAGTCTTTGCGCTGGGTCTTCTTGGCGAGGTCGATCCCCTCCAAGTCGCTGGGGTCGATGTTGTCGCCGGCCGAGTCCAAGGTCACAGTGAAGCGTACGTATGGGGTGCGCTTTTGTGCTGAAACATCGAACTTGTGATCGGTGATGGTGCCGTAGTAGGTGCCAGCCGGAAGGGGCTTGGGCTTCTCGATCTCATCCATCGGTTTTGAGAGTAGGGTACGAAAGTCGTCTGCCATTTGTTTGGTCCTTTGAGTGTTGAGTTTGTGTTGGGTAAAATCGCCAGTACCGCTGGCGTGCGGATTAGTTAAGCCTACGGCTTTCTAATTTCTCTAGTGCTCTTTTCAGAGCAAAAATCACATTATATTTACAGTGAGCACAATCACAGCCCATTTCAATTATCCAGCTGCCTTCGTCGGAGGTAGTTATGAAAAACTCCATGTAAGCGTAGGTTTTGCGGTTTTCTGGGGGTTCGTCGCTCATGACCGGAGTGCTTTGAAAATCTCCCCGAGGCCGGTGTCGATGGGGTAGCTGGGTTTGAGAGCCAACGGGGCGCTGCTTTTTAAGTCCAAGGAGCCCTGGGGTGTAGTCATGATTTGACGCTTGGTGCTTTGGCCACTTCCAACAGTCATGGTATGCAACACCGTGTTGAAAAACCTGGGGATGCGGGGAGCTAAGGCCACACCCAAAGAGCTTGGGTAGGCTTTCTTGCCCAAGAGCTTGTCTTCGGGATCTGTGCCCTCTGGATTGCGCCAGACAATATGCGAATTAACCAGCACGTTGGGCTTGAAGTGCTCATCGTAGAGCAATTCCAAAACCCGCTCGATTTGCGCCTGCGCTTGGCCAATGTCCCGTCGGCTCTCGTTGCCGACTTTATCTTCACCCAAGCGCCCGTTGAGGCCCTGGATGGCATAGAGCGCGGCTTTGGAGAGCATGGTGAGGGAGTCCAGAACTACAATGGTCTGCCGGTCCCAATCGCGGGGCTTGCCGAGGTTTGTCCCGTCGTCCTCCTTCCACTCCTGCAAAGTCTCCATCGCGCGGCGGAATACGTCGCCTTTGCTGGGGATGACCCGGCCTCGCAGTTCCTTCATTTCCTCAGTGATAGTTTTGAAGCGCACAGCGTCATTGAGGTCAATACCTTGGTCTTTGATTTGCTTGTAGTAGATGGAACTTGGGTTGGTAAGGTAGGACTTGAGCACGTCAATGCCGTTGTCAAAGTCCAGGATGCGGAGCTTGAAACCGGCGGTGACGAGAGAGGCTAACATGCCGCTCTTCCCGGTGCCGCTTTCACCTACGACTAACATTTTGGTGGAGTTTATGGAGTGGTGTTCGAGGATTGATGGCATTGTGGGGTTCCTGAGTTTTTGTTGATAGGCTAAATGTCTCCGCGCACGCGGAGGGGATCCCAGCTTCTATTCACGTAGCTGTGCTTGAGCCAATCCATACGGCTTTGACCGGGGCTCTTCGAGCAAACCGTACGAAACTGGCATCCGCCATACATCCCACAACTCTTGTCGTTCTGGGGGTAATACCCCGTAGTGGCAAAATACTCCGCCATGCTGAGCCAGTAGTCCAAATCTCTGCGCCATTCGTCTAGCTGGGCATCGGAGCGGGGGGTGAAGCCACGTTGGAAGCGGCTGAAAGTCACGCCGATTTGGACTGCGTTTATTATGATGCCCTTGATGGGGAGGCTCCAGACTATGCGCCCAGCATAGCTGTAGGTGCTCATTTGATTGTCGGGGGAGAACTTTTCAAAAAAGCGCTCGTCNNNNAAGTGCCCGCACAAGAGCATTTCCTCCCCGGCGGCTGACTTGCGCTCCAATGGCAGACGGAAAGACATTTCCACCGCGGGCTTGCCGTTGGCGAGGATGATTGTTTCCAGTGGATCGTCCTCGAACTGGTCTAAGTACCAGACAATACTTCGCACTAGGGACTCGCGGTGCTTGAGCTTGTGGTCGGAGGCCCAGGGGCGATTGCGAGCGGAGTCCCAGCTTTTGGTCAGGGCCACTCTCACCGCCTCCCTTACACCGGCCTCGTAGCTGGCCCCAGTGGCGCGGGCGCGATCATACGCCTCCAGCGCGGAGTGGTAGTGGAGGCCGAAGGTCAGGTGAACGGACTCGTCTCTGGGGGCATAGCCGAGGACGATGCTCAGTTGGTAATAGCGCGGGCACAGCTTGAGAGCAGATATGGAGGTGGAGTCCCAGGCCAGTTGCAAATCCGGGGTGATTTGGGAAAAGCTGAGGCGCTGGGTCATGTCACATTCTCCATGCTGGCTATTTGCTGGAGTTCATCCTCAAACTTGTTCTTCCAATAGACTCTGATGCCGGACTCAAGCATGTGCTTGGCGTGCGCGGCAGCATAGGCTAATGGGCCGATGAGAATGGCCACTGTAGTATCACCACCTGGCTCTGCCAAGTCAATCGCTGGGAGCACAACCTGGGTCATTTCTTCAACCCCAGGCTTTCAAGGGTGAACTTGGGTTTCTCTGGCTTGGGTCCGGCTTTGGTCCTGGTGGCTTTGGGCGTTCCATCAGAGTTAAATTTCATTTCTTGATCGCTTAACCAAACCGCGCGTTGTCGCCGATACTCAGCGACAATCACATCAATGTCTTGGTCGGCGAGGTCCAGTGGATCGCGGTTGAAGAGTTCGTCCAAGCTGCGAGGATTGGCGAAGGCCAAGGGGTCACTCATTGGTAGCCTCCTCAAGGCGCTCAGAGAGGCGCTTCAAATACTGGCGGATGATGAGTCGGATGGCCTTGGTAACTCCCACTGACTCGCCGAAAAGCTCCTTGAGCTGGTCCGCGTCGCTTTTGTAGATCATGACGTGGATGCGCTCGACTGGTTCATCAGTTACTCGGGGCATTGAGTGCCTCCGCTTTGGCTAGGGTACATTTGATGGCTCCTGAGTTTCTTTTACGTTGGTTATCCATAGCTCTCCGGGAATTCCACGAGGGCTTTTTCGGATTTGTAGGCACTTAAGCTCGGCGTCTTTAGTTTGGTCTTTGGCCCGAAGTAAAGCTTGCATGGCCGAGTTTGTATTGGGCGCTTGCACAATCACTCCGTATTCACTGCGGAGGGCAGAGTAAAGGATCGCCATGCACTCGTTATTTTCCATGGCTACAGCCCGAACTCCAGCAATTCCCTGGCGCGCTTTTGCCTGGGGGTTTCAGGCTGGAGATTGACCCAAGCCTCATTCATTTTGAAGTTTGCCACGGCGAGGTCCAGCTTGCTCTTAGTCCAACCGGCCTCCTGCCAGCGGCGAATGTTCCGTTTCAGCCGCTCGAAGTGCTCCTCGTTGAGAACCTCTGCCTCGTCCTCACTGATGGCCATGCCAGCGGCGTATGGGGGTGTCAAGGCCACTTGAAAGTTTTCAATCTGGAGGATCATTGGGGGCTTTGCTGTAGGGGCCGCTTGGCGCGGGCGTTGTGTTTGCGTGGGGGTAATGTTACCGATTGGTGAAAGAATGTCAACATGGATGGGCGGAGTTCTATTAGAAACAAGCCCATTCATGCTAGGTCTATGCTACGAGGGGCTGGCTTGGGAGGTCGCAGGCTGCGCAAAACTCAGCCAATCAATCTCAGGCCCGGTGCTGGAGTCAAACTTGGAGGCTATTTCAACTGCTTGGATGGCGGTGGCTCCCATTGCCATTGCACCAAGGGCCAAAGCACCGCCACTGCCGATGGCCCAAAACTCAGCGATAATTTCCGCAGGGCCGAAGCGACCGTGAAAGAAAATCCTAGGCTCAGCGCCCACGGTGCTGATTATCTCCAGCCCTGCCACGTACTCTTCACTGTCGTTAAGACTGGATGGCCGGTCTTCCATGAGACCGCCGGAAATTATCCAGTCTTTCCAAATCTCAACCTGGGGGCCGTTACCAGCGCCACCGAATAGACGTGTGCTACCGACGGCGGAGTGCTTCCAGATTTTGATGGGGCGGTTGACGTAGTGGTAGTCTACGATGGCTCGGCGGTCTGCGGCAATGATGCCGGATTTGTATGCTATGGTGGTCATTTGGGTTCTTTCAGGTTGAGGGCTTTTAGAATGTCCTCGGTGCTAGTGGGTTTGTAGCCGTTCATGGTATCGTGCTGGGCCATTGCTTCCAGCAAGAGCTATGTTTATGCAAAAATATCCATCGTACATGCTCCGGTCGTTGGTCATGGCATTGGCTCCTGCATTGCCCTAGTGGCAGTGAACTTCATTAAACTCCCCTGGTTGTCGTCCAGGGCCTCGATGGCCAGCAGGGCGGCTTCCTGCTTGATGAGCCGCCCGGCGACTTCCAAGTAGCGTGGGTCTTCACGGATGCGACCGCTGTGTTGCAGCCACAAGAGCAGGTAGTCGAAGCGTTTGGACATTGGTATTCTCCAAGACTTTGCTAGAGCCGGGGCGGTGAAGCCCCGGTTCCGGCAAGGGCTTAGCTAGGCCCGAAGGGCCTATAGGGGCTCACCAGTCAACTCTTCGCCCAGGCCCATCACTAAGTCCAGGAGGTAGTTTTGCATACGCACGCTGTAGTCGGTGAGACCTTTGTGGATGTGCAAGTGCTCTTCCAAGATGGTCCCGGCGACTATTTTAGTGCCCTTCATCAAGCACTCCCGCGAGATCAAGATATTATCCTTGAAGACTGTCCCCAGGATGCCGTCGCCGAGGGACTCCACAGCGATGATATTATCCCCAACGGGCTGGTGGATTTTCTCAAGAAACTTGAGCGCCTTGGCAATCATTTTCTTTTCCACGGCGGTCAGAGCCATCGCCGTGGGCATCTCGTCCACCTTGATCGCTGCCACCACCGAGTTGGGCATCTTCATGCGCTGCACTTTGTTGAGCTTGCGGACCTTGGCCACAAACTCCTCTGGAAAGCCGTTCCAATTCACCTGGCTCCAGTCTTCGTGCCACTCCCAATTTTTGTCATTGGTGAGGATAGGCTCCAGGATGGAAAGGTCCGCGTCCATGAGCTTGGCGGCGATGCCGCGCTTGACGATCCACATATTCTTAACCGTGCGGTCTTCGGTAAGGTCAGTGGCGTAGGTCAAGTTGTAGGTGAAAGCGCCGGGCTTGTCGAACTCTCCCACCTTAATCCCATGATAAAAGATGGCTTTGCCGGGAGTTTTGTGGACTTCCAGGCCATTCAACACTGCGATTGGCTTGGAGGGCAGCATGAACTCGTGAGCACACGAATGGGCACGGTCCAGCTCATTGCAGTCCACCACAATCACAGTCCGCCCTACGGCCGGTGGAACAAAGCCGGTTTGGACAGTGCCTTGCTCGTCTTTGGCGTTGGACCAAAGCTCGCGGTAGGCCATCCAAGGCTGCCACTCTTTGCCGAGTTCTAAAGTGAAGGGCATTTGCACTTTGCTACCCGCGTGTTCCATCATTACCAAGTCAAAGTCCTTCTCGCGGATGCTAGTAGACTCGGTCGAGAAAATGTACTGCTGAAGGCCGGAGTATATGGTTATCTCGCCGCCCAATCGGAGGGTGATGGCGATGGCGTACTTCAGGCCCGTGCCGAAGTGGCCGATGGGGTTGGTAGTGGCTTTGACGTTGACGCCGAAGACAGAGGCTAGGCGAATGTCGATTTCGCCGGGGTTTGTGAATGAGAGCATGTGTGTGGTTCCTGTGTGTTGCCGGGCTGCGCCCGTGGGTTTACTAAATAAAGTCCGCTTTAACCAGTCTTGCCTGGACCACTTCCAGTCCAGGCAAATCACCGAGTCCTTCTTGGGCAATGAACTCATAGGCTTTGGACTCAGTATCAAAACAAACCAGCACGTCCTCTGGCCTGCCACCTTCTTCAAAGGCTTCTAGGTTGACTAAAAGACTGCGTTGGCCGGTGGGATTTGTGTAGCGTAGCATGAAAAGCACTGGGCGACTCCTGTGTTTTGCGTGTGGGTTATTCCTACGGAATACCGCCCATCCTTGTCAAGAGAAAAATTCACCTGCTTTGAAATTATTTTTCTACAGCCACCATTACCTTCTCAAAGAGAAAGTCGATTTGAGTGGATTGGACTGGGACTGGTGGAGCGTGGAGGCGGGCGTGGCGTTGCGTGGCCCAGCGGGCTAAACGCGCGCCGATTTTCTTATAGCTAAAACCATAGTTACCTGAGCGGCGAGGTCTTTGTTCATAATAGCGAGGAAAAAGCGCAACAACAGTCTCACCTTCGATGGCCAGCTGGAGTGGGTTGTCAACGTAGATTATTAGCTGGTTTTTGACTATGCAGCAGTTAGGACTGCCATTGCAGCTAGTGCTGAGGTCAGGGACTATTTTGTATGAGTAGGTCATGGGGTATCCTTGCTTGTAGGGGGTGAGACGAGGTTTTCCAGTTGCATCCAGACAATTCTATCCTGCTGGAGCTTGAAGCCCAAAACCGCCACCTGCCCGTCACTTAAAAACGTAGTGGCGAAGCAACGGTCGGTGCCCTGGGTGATTTGGTAGGGTAAGCCGACGGTGACTTGGGCTGCGTGGAGCGCGGGGATGGTGTTGGCGGCGGCGATGAGAGTGGCGATACCGAAGGCGGTGAGAGTGCAGGGCATAGCTCAGGTAAGCTCCTTGTAAAGTTCATCTAATTCTCGTAGCTCCCGCTCGCGGCGGGCGGTTTGGCTTTCGGCACCCAGGGCCACCAGCGCGCGGTCTATGGCTTTTTGGACAGAGGCCCAGTCCGATGGGTGGAGCAAGTGGGTGGAGGCCCACATACCGCGGAGTTGGCGGATTTTCCAGGCGCGTTCACGCTGGGCGCGTTGTTTGGGGCTTGATGCTGGGTAGAGGGTCATGGTTTTCTCCTGTAGAGATAATAATTTGTTGCTTCTTGATCAGTTACACCATTTCTATCTGCATGTTTGCGAATAGCGGCATGACTAAGACCAAGTATTCTGCAAGCCTCGGTAATAGTTACCGTCTCCCCTTCAATTTGAACCAAGTTTGAGTTGCTTTTGTTTGTTTTTTGTATATCGTTAGAGGCCCAACGACAATTAGCTACATTGTAGCTGCCGTTATTGTCTCGACGATCAAGAGAATAGCCTTCTGGACACTCTCCCATGTCTTGGAGAAAATTTTCAAAGTGCTTCCAGTCTTCGCAAACTGTAACACCACGTCCGCCGTAATTAGGCCAGTCTTTAGTGTTGGGATTGGTACAGCGTGTCCACATGGCTTGCCATGCTCTATATTCTCGTGTTCCGGTGAGACCGTGAGTTTTACTTGACTCTGATGCGCGTTGTCTTTGATAACAGCCGCAAGATTGAGTCAGTCCTTTATTTAAGTTACTTGTTGCAATCTGCACTGTATTACCACATTCACACTTACATAGCCAAGTAACTTTAGATCCACTTGGCATGTACTTTATCTCACCTTTTTGGACAACAGTTAGTCGTCCAAATACAGTTCCAGGTAATAAATTAGCTTTTCTTGGCATCAGTGAAAATCCTGCAGATTGGCTAAGATTAAAACTTCTTGAGCACGAGTTTCGCAAACGTAAACTGCGTTTCGGTCCTGATCTAAAGGAGTTGGATTACCTTCCGCAGCAGCTTTACGGGCATGCTTGCTGGGTATACGCCATGGGTCTAGGTGTATGACCAAGGGCCACTCCATGCCCTTGGCTCGGTGGATGGTACTCAGCAGCACCTGCCCGGTGTCTTTGGAGAACAAAAACTCCAGTTGCTTGCGGAGTTGTCCGGCGTTTTCCACCATTGCGCTTTCCAGCACAGCCATTAGGGACTCCGCGCGGTCGGTTATTCCGGCGACTTTCTCCTCGTGGCTGTTGGCGTAGGCCAAATCACACTCGCGGTTTTTCCACGCCTCGATGGCGTTGGCACACTCACCAGCCACTGTGGTATCATCAGGGAGGATTTTCTTGCTCAGGGCGATGAGGCCCTTCCCAATGTCCCTGCCCTGCATACGCACTCCTATTTGCTGGCGCAGCAATTTGAAGGCCATTGAGATCAGTTGGGCGTTGTTGCGGCTGAGAATGGCCACTTTCTCAAATCCCAGTGCCTTCACGTCATCCCAAGTCCAACTAATCTCCACTGAGTCTTTGGCTCGTGTGCCGAACTCCAACTCCCCCTCGCGGATGGTATAGTGAGAGCCGTTATGGACTGCTCCCTGGGGATTGGCGTGGTAGGCTAGGAAGCCGGGGGCATGGCCCTGCTGGCGGGCGACGATGACCTTTGGGCAGCGGAAGGTCGTGGCCAGGGGCAGGTCGATCCACTCCTTGCGGAGCTTGCGGAGGTTGGTCATGCTGCTGGAGTCAGCGCCTCGGAAGGCGTAGAGCGACTGCTTGGGGTCGCCGACTGCGATGATGCGGTCCGAGGCGGTTTTGGCAAGTTGGATGTGGTTTAGTGGGGACCAATCCTGGGCCTCGTCTCCCAGCACTAGCGCGAAGCGCGGGAAAACCCCGCCAAGCATGGCGGAGCAGTAAATCTGGTCATCAAAACTAATTACCCCGTCAAAGGCTTGTTTGATGTTTTGGATCAAAACCTGGCGAGCGAGCTGTATGGTGGTTTCGTTAGCGCCGATCCACAAGTCGTCGGCGATGTTGCTCCAGTTGCCTACGGTGTCACTTAGCAGTCCCTTGTGCGGGTACTCACTAGGCACGAGGCCCTTTTGCATAGCGCCGGTCACCAGCCGCCTTACATCATCCCAAGTTTCCTTTGGCAAGGAGTAGGGCTTGAGGGCCTCCGTGACCAGCAGGCCCAGTTTGCGCTCCTCCAGCCGGAGGCTTTTGCCGATGGCACGGCCCCAAGCCCTGTGCCCCAGTCCATTCAAGGTCATCACCGTGAAGGTCTTGGGGAAACGGCGCTCAAGCTCCTGCTTGATCTTGGTGTTGAAGGCTAGGGCGACACCGCCGCCTTTGCCTTGGGCATCGAGCAGAGTAGCTAGCTTTGTAATCGTAGTTGTTTTCCCAGTCCCAGCGTATGCGTTAATCATGAGGCTGGTGTTGGTTTCGAGTCCCGCTTTGAAGATAGCGGTTTGTTCGGGAGTGTCTTGCATAGTGGCTTGCCCCTTGTGGGTTGGAGTTATACTTTGGTGGAGACTAACGCTGTGCCAAAGCCGATTGCAACACAGCCTGTGAGTATCATTGGTATTGGTGCTATGGGGAAGAGTAGGCCAAGGCCGAAGGCTATGAAAAAGCCGCCTCCAGCACGGAGTAAAATGGTTGCGATGGACATTAGTTGACTCCGAGGTGAAGGATTAAGTCTCCGATGGAGAGAATGACGATCCAGGAGATGAAGGTCCAGAAAAGTACGCTTTGCATTGGTGGGCTCCGACTAGTTGCCAAACCCCCAGGTTTAGCCTGGGGGAAGGGTAATTAGTCCCCTGCTGGAAGGTCCGCTGCTGGTGGGTCCTCGACAATAATCATGGGCTTGCCTTTGGCGTCAAACCCAAGCACGCCATCGCGGGTTTGGCCGTTGAGCTCTGGCGCCAGGACTGCGGCCAAGCCACGAGGGACATAGCCCAGGTGCCACTCATCCACATCTTTGATGTCCTGAACGCTGAAGCCGAAGCCCAGCACGTTGTCGTCCATTGTGGTCATGTCTTCCACTGGCAGATAAGCCGAGTACCAAACCACTTTCACTGCGTTGGGATCGTACTCGTTGGAGGGCTCGGGGATGAGGGTGAGAGGAGCACCGCCGCGGAGGGTAGCGAGGATGCCGTTGGCGGGAGGGCGGAAATGGCCGCCGACTATGGGGTAGGTGTGAGTTGACATGGGTGTTGGCCTTTCAGGGTGGTTGAAGTGAAAGAGTTGGGTTTGGACTTGATTGCCGGTCCACATCAGCCGCGAGGCCTTGTGTAAGTATAAGGCACAAAGCCGTCTTGCTGCCATTTGCGTATGGTGTCGGCAACATCGGCTGGAGTTGTAGTCAAAGTGCCGCTCCAAATGAAGAACCATTCACAGGCTTCATGTGGAACGCTCATAGCGATGGAAATGGAGTCGCAAGAAGGCTCCATGCCCCAAAGAGCGCTGGCCAAGCCCAGCGCACAGGTGCCACAGCTTTTCCAATGGAAGCCGGTCTCCGCGTAGGACTCAGGCCAAACTTCAGAGTGTTCCAAGGCGTAGACCAAGCCATTTAGGCTTGGCTTTGCTAATAGAGTTTTTACTTTGTCGTTGAGGGTGCTCATGGAGTTATTTCCTTTGCAAAAGCTGGAGAGTCTTGGCTACAATGTCGTGGCCTGCTGGTGTGGGCCGGACTGAGATACCGCGCCGGTCCTCGCGGTTGACTTCCCGCCTCACGTAGCCTGCTTTCTCCAAGGCCACAAACGCACGGGTGAGCTTCGGCCTGGGGCAGTTGAGCAACTCCACGTAGTCCGCAGGAGTTAGGTCCTGGGCGCTGCCGTAGAGCACAGCCAACTCCGTGAGGCTGAGATTGCGGAGTGGCTTGGTGCGGGCTAGATGGCCGATGAGGGGGAGGATGTTCATGGGACTAGGTCCTGTCCTTTGAGCCACATTTCCACGCGCTCCAAGCCTGCGATGCAGCCGGCGACTTGGGCGGTGGTGTCCCTGGGCACAGGAGTAGACTGCACCAAAGCTAACTCCACTAGGGTTTTTTGGATCATGGCGNNAGGATGTTCATGGCTATGTCCTGTAGCCTTTGAGCCACATTTCCGCACGCTCCAAGCCTGCGATGCAACCGGCGACTTGGGCGGTGGTGTCTCGTGGGACTGGGGTAGACTGCACTAGAGCCAGCTCCACCAGGGTTTTTTGGATCATGGCGAGCTGGTCGATGGCCAGGAGGTAATAGCGTGCCAAGTGCTCTGATGGGATGGGCTGCCAAGAGTCGGGCACCGCAGGTGGCTGGAGTTCGTCTTGAGTTAGGTTAGTTGCCATTTTGGAGTGTCTCCTTACGCATTTGCTCATTGTCCAAGTGCTCTTGGATGCGGATGATGAGTATGCGCTGGTGTTGAGTTGTAAAGTCCGGCCTGCGGGCCGGAAAGCCAAAGCTAAGTGGGGTATATTCCGATGTAAAAAGTCCTGCTCTCGTCGATCTGTGGCTCAATGAAATGCTTGCCGTGTTTGCAGCGGATGTAAAGGGGCCAATTTGCATCTTCTTGAGCTTTGGACTTCATAATCCGTTTACGCTGGCCGGGGACAAAGCAGCCGAAGTCAATGTCGCAGGTTACAATATCGCCGGGCTTTAGATTGGCTACTGTGGCGTAAGCAAGTCCGTTGAGATCGGTACACATGGCTGGCTCCTATTTGACGAGGCCGAGGTCTTTCAAGCTGAAGCTGACTTTAGCTTGGGATTTGGCTTGGGCCTTGGCTGGTGGGGTGTAGTTGAACATTTTCAAAAAGAACTCCTCGGGGTCAGCGTAGTAGAATTGGAAGGCAGTCTCCAAGTGAGAGATTGGGAGTTTGGCTTGCTTATAGCTGAAGGAATTGTAGTCATTAGCCAAAAAGCAACTAACCACAACCTCCCGCTTATTCAACACCAGCACGGTTAGCTGGGGAAGTGGGTAGTAGGGGCCGGTGCCGTAGGCGGGGATGCCGTTGACCTGCGGGCGTTCAGGGGCGGTAGTGTGCATTAGCCCTCCGCCGGGGTGGTGAGCTTGGCTAGGTAGGCGGTGGTTTGTGCTGTGGGCCTGCGGATAGTGTCCACCACGCGGCCACTTTCAGTCACCACACGCCAGTACGCCACTTTGGGGTGACGGCCGGTGTAGGCGGCAGCGATGACGTTTTTATAGGCGAGGGTTTGGCGGTAGCGCTTGGCGTGGATGACTGCTTGGCCGTCGAGGTTGCCGAGGATTGGGCTGCCGTCGGCGTAGAACGCTTCGATGTAGTATTTCATGGTTGGAACTCCTGTTGGATGTAGAAGTCATCGGGATTAAAGCCATACTGATCGTAGTAATCATCGTTTTGCTGCCAGTAGCAACGATCACAGTAAAAACTGCCTTCATATCCTTCTACATCCAACGGGTCTTGACAAGTGAGACAGTTAGATGGTGCTTTGGCCGGTTTTAGTTTGGGCATTGGGTTGACTCCTGTGCAATGGGCTAGCCGCGGAGGGCGCCGAGTAATTCACTCAGCCGCATCACGGATGGTCCTGGGTCGCGCTGGACAGTCTGCATGGAGACTTGCAGCAGAGTGCAAAAGAGATCTCCGATTAGAGTGGTGGAGAGCTCGTAAGCGGTGGGCATAGTGGATTTGTGGTTGGTGAGCAGGATGAAGACGTTTACCGCCTCTTTCTCTCTGGCGCTTTCGATTGCGTCTTGGAGGACTTGGACGACGTTGTTGGTGTGCTCTAGGCGGGTGAGTTCCATTTGGGGGCTCCGTTGGGTTGCGGCCCTTCGGGCCGCTGTGAGGTAGAACTCCTGTGCAAAGCACTAGGACAATGGCAAATAGCCAGTTTCCAAGGTCTCGAACCTAAGCTCTTCGTAATACCAGTAGGCTTCAGTCCCGATGGAGATGCGGCGGAGGTCATTGGCCAGGATGGAAAGTTTGGCTTTGGTGCCGTTGGATAGGTACACCGTGGCCATTATTCTACCAGAACCAAACCCATGCCGAACGCAAGCCGTGACCCACAGCTCCAATTCATACTCTTGGTGCTGGTAGTACGTCACCTTGGGACCGAGGTCTTGCGCCAGCTCCCGCGGAGTTGGGATGAGGATTATCCTTGCGCCGAGTTGCAGGCTCTGCACCAAGCGTCCCTTGCGGTTGTTTGCTTTTATTCTTACCCTGGGCATATCCATTGAGTTTCTCCATTTGTAGGTTTACGAAAAAGTCAAAGGCTTCTTGGGGAGTGAAGTGTTTAGACCGGATGCGTTGCACGACGCTGGTGTAGCCAATCCCGGCCTCTTTGCAGGCTACATGCAGTGGGATCTCCCG
>QGNH01000811.1_pt2 | contig 16647 bp, 31 predicted proteins | sample 1735481 | NCBI WGS metagenome assembly QGNH01 (sample SAMN09239004, study PRJNA386568) | Viral metagenome, whole genome shotgun sequencing project.
AGTACTAAGCCTAAGAAAGTTGTTAAGAAGGCAAAGAAGAAAGAGAAGAAGAAGCCTTGGAAGTTCGTCAAAACAGAGCTTCAGGAATGTGATTCTGCTTTCTCAAAGGAAATCATCGCGCGAGACTTGCACTGTCTATTCCCCGGCTGTCAGAAAACCGATAATCTCACTTGTTCCCACTACGAAGGCCGCTCGAACTGGAATACCCGATTCGATGATGAAAACTGTATCGCTCTGTGTCTCCGGCATCACTTCATGGACAGGGATACGGGCTTCGAGTTTCAGAAGGCACGCAAGCCGAAGCACGAATGGGATGGGCGTTATACTTTGTTTCAAAAAGAGTGGTTAGGGGAACAACGCTTCCTAGAATTAATAGCCCGGTCGCAAGGTAATAAAACAAGAAAGGAAGCTATATTGGAGACTCAGAAGAAATATAACCTTAGACAACCAACGCTTGATGTACATGAAAACGAGTGATATCATCACTTTATATGGAAAACAAATGTATATTTTGTTCTTGTGTAATTTCAGATGGTTTGAAGTTTTGCTCTAGGTCTTGTAAAGCAAAGTGGCAACACAAATACAAACCATTTTCTAAGTTCGTAAAAGGGCATAAAACTAGAGTTGGTATGAAACAGCCACCTAGCTTCTATGAAAAGTTCTCAGGAGCAGTCCATCCTAGTTGGAAAGGGGAAGATACTAAATATGCAGGTGTTCACAACTGGGTAAGAAAGCACTACGCGAAAACAGGTGTGTGTGAATCCTGTAAGGTAGAAAGAAAAACAGCTTGGTCTAACAAAGACCACTTGTACCGGAGGAATCGTGGAGACTGGCAAGAGATGTGTTATGGTTGCCATCAAAAATACGATATGGCCCATGGACTTCGCTCAAATGAAGGGCAATTCACCACAGGTAAAAAAGGAACGAGGATTGGCAAAGAAGCCATCCTCGAAACCCAAGTGAAGTACAATCTGCGCCAACCTGTGCTAGAATCATCCCAGTAAGAAAGAATAGAGGTTCATTGAAAACTAGGGGCTAATAAGAAACATGAATATGACTAAGAAGATGAAATGGCGTTTGTCGGAACTCCCGACTCCCGCCGAAGTGAGTCTACTCCTCGACAAAGAGATTCTCACTAAAGAAGAAGCACGAGAAATACTTATTAGCATAGAAACAGACGAAGACCGCGACAAGAAAAGTCTCCAAGGAGAGATTAAGTTCTTGCGCGAACTCGTTGAGAAGCTTTCGAACAACCGAAAGGCAGACATTATTCGAGAAATTACCGTCATTGAAAAGCCGTACATTCGCCAGCCGTGGTTCCAGCCGTATTATTTCTACGCGACAGCAGGAAGCTCGTTGAATCTGCTAGCAAGTGGTGGGACTGGTTCAACAACAAGCGCAATGAGTACGCTTGGTTCAGCAACAAATGCTGTCTATGGAGTTCCGAACGCAACGGTTCCGGCAGCATTTTCGGAGATTAAAACGTTCTAATTAAAAACAAGCCCCTAGTTCTTAGTGAATCTCTCATCCTTTGGTGTACGCAGGAGTGGTTGAATAGAACGTTCCGAAGTAAAACTGTTAATCACATACTATCGCGCGACGCTAAGTCGAGATTGAGCAGTAGGGGAAACGTTGTGAATACGCCCTACAATGCGAGGTGACAAAACGGAAATCCTCGCCTCCTGCGTACACTACGGGATATTCTCAAGAGAATAAAACAGCCAAACCTCTCACAAGGAGAGGCTTAGGTTCGGCCATTTATTTTACGATAACGGCTACAAAAACGCTTTTAGCGGGATAAACCCACGGAAGTTCTATAGATGTTCGACGAACGCCAGTACAATAGCACTTTAATTATGAAGCGTCAATGAACCAATAGACCCAGGAGCTATAAGATTAATGAGCCAGAGTATTACGAACACTACTAATATGACAACTGCGATTGTGCGAATCATCGGAGGAAGCGGCAGAGTTTGTAATACCCAGTACACCAACGCAACAATAATCAGTAAAACAAGAATAGTGAGCATATCCACACCTTAGTATTCTTTCTGTGTGTTTCCTGTGAAACGGGTGCTATACTAAACTCATTAGCAACCTCACCTCTATTCTACGCGTGTGCTGTGAGGTTCGCGCGTAGAATAGAGCTAGCAAACCAATAGGAACCCAAGCGACTACACGCCGGAAATGCAAAAGGACATTTTAGAACGCACACAAAAGGCGAAGAAAGCCCTTGAAGACCTACAATTACGACCCTCATCATCAGTTTCCGCAGTAAATACAGGTGATGATGTGTTCGCTTTGAAAGTGATTTCTTATCTCCAGGATACGAAGTTCACACCCACCGTTTCACCTATTCAGAAGAAAGATGTATGAGTATTTTCAAGAGAATCTCCAACTTGTGGGCAATGAGCGACCCGAACCCAGTTCTTCCATTAGAGGATGTGAGTATGGAAAGCACTCTGTCTAATCCTGAAAAAATGACTAGACTTTTTCCAAAACCAATCATAAAACGTCCAGCAGTATTTATAGCTCATCACCCCATTGACCCAATACAGGAATTGGTTTCGGAATCTCCAAATTAAAAAGCACACTAAAATAATATTCTATGCCTAAAATTAAACCCTACGGAGATTATCTGCTTGTTAAGCCAGTCGAGAAGGCACAGGTACTCGTGTCTGATGATGGAACATTAAGCGAGTATGGTGAAGTGATGGCGAAAGGCCCAGCGTGTAGCGACGCAATAAATGTAGGGGACAAAGTAGGGTTTTCAGTATTTGGAATTGAAAAACTCATTGTAGATGAGGAGAAGTTCTACTTCGTTCGTGAAAATACAGAGTTTTTGCTCTGTTTAATCGAGGACTAACATGGTTTACGAACTTAATCAGCACAAAGGAATTTGGATAGCTCGTGTGTACGAGTCTATATCCTTCTTAAAAGAAAGAGTTGTGTGGGCTAAAGGAAAAACACCTACGGAAGCAATAAAAAAGCTTAAACTTGCTATGTAACATGGACTTTTCAGCAAGCAAATGCAAAGGATACTGGCTCCATAAGTTCTTAACTATTGAAGATAAAGGGTCTGATGTACTAGAACGATGCGCTCGTTGCGGGAAACGAAATGTAATCAAGGTAGTGAAACAACAGTTGGACGTTGTTAGATATAGCAAAAAACACATGAGAGAATTCATCATTCCACAGCATCGCTTGTATCTCCATGAGTTTATTAAGAAAGTAATGAACCGCTCACAAAAACGAGCCGCACAATATGGATAACATTCAAGAATCAGCACTCCCACTCCTTGCAAAAGGCATAAGTAAAGCCGCTTCGTTGGTAGGCTCAACCATGGGGCCAAAAGGGAAGAACATATTGCTTGAACATAAGCAGATGCCATTTCATCAGCTCACGAACGATGGCGCGACTATTTTGAAGGCAATGGACCTAACAGACCCTATAGAGAAGATAGGACTAGGCTTCCTTAAAGAAGCCGCCGAACGTTCCAATGGAAATAGCGGTGATGGAAGTTCAACCACAACCGTACTGCTAAACGCAATTCTAGAAGAAGGTATAAAGACGGGAGTTAGTACTCTAGAAATAAAGAACTCGCTTGACGAGTGTTTACCGATAATAGAAGCCTCAATACATGCCCAAACGCGCCAGATTACTGTTGGAGATATACCAGCAGTCGCTAGAATTGCAGGCGAGGATGAAGAACTTGCTCGACTCCTTGGAGAAATCTATACAACAATCGGAAAAGAGGGGATTGTTCACCTTGAGGGAAGTGGGACTTTTGAAAGCTCGTATTCGCTTATTGAGGGAGTACGCTTCGTTGACACAGGATACCTGTCGCCTTATATGGCCACAGACAAAAACAAAGCCGTCTACCAGAAGCCGACTATCCTCGTCACTAAGAACAAGATAAGCAATGTAAAAGATATAGACCCTATCTTGCAAGCTCTCATCGCGCGGGGAGACAAACATCTGGTCATATTTACGGATGATATGGATTCTGGTGTAGCGAGAATCCTCATTGAACTTCAGAAGAACCCGCAACGAAGCATAGATATTCTCATCATCAAGGCTCCTACTCTATGGAAATCTTATGTATTTGAAGACTTCGCAAAGATAACAGGAGCAACGATAATCGAGGATGCATCAGGAACCTCATTAGGCAATAAGTTCAGACTCGACTGGCTTGGCACCTGCGATACCCTCATCGTAGACAAAGAAGAAACAACAGTCATAGGCATTGCAGACATTAGCGAACATATTAAAGACCTCACCGAAGAAGGTTCAACCGATAGCAAGCGTAGACTTTCGTGGCTCACTACCAAGACCGCTATTCTAAAAATTGGCGCAAAGAGCGAGACCGAGCTTAGTTATAAATTGTTGAAGTCGGAGGATGCCATATTCAGTTCACGCCTTGCATTGAATAGCGGTGTGGTGGCTGGTGGAGGTTCAGCTTTGTTGTGTGCTTCACGTGCAATGCCAGACACTACTGGTGGGAATATACTCAAATCTGCGCTAGAAGTTCCATTTAGGAAAATAATGGAGAACTCGGGTATCACTGAAGGTGAAGTAAGCTTTGACGGTATTCGGGGGATAGACGCATCAACGGGAACAGCAGTAGATATGTTCGGAGCAGGAATCGTAGATGCAGCATCCGTAGTACTAAACGCAGTAAAGAATAGTTTGGGAATCGCCAGCACGCTGCTAACCACCAGCGCGGTAATTCTTCTTCCCGAAGAGAAACAAGCCCCACAGGCAAGCCCTTTCCCTTTCAATTAACTATGGAACTTAAAAAGAAATGTAGCGTGTGTAAGAAAAGGAAGCTATGGTTTCTCGTCCGAAAGAGAAGCTATACGGGCAAGAATGTACCCACAGGCCGCGTGATAAGCGATACAGAGATATGCGCCAGTTGCCACGATAAGGCGCGTATCCTCATCCTCGGGCAGTGGAGCATAAAACATAAAATAAACTATGCTATATTCAAATTAGTAAACACACTAAAACGACATGAAACTCTCACAACAGATAAAGATAAGTAAGCACATATTCCGTCTCCTCAAGGTTACTGAAATAACGTACCCCATTGCGCGTACCCCAAAAGGAAATCTAGGAATCACATTCAATGATAAGAATGACGACTTCGAGATGATGCTCGATTCAGTTCCCCTAAGCACCAAAAACAGCCTAGAGGATGAGAACAACATTGAACTAAAGAAGATGCTCACCAAATACCTCTTTGAAGGTGAGGATATAATCAAGTGGCCTAGCACCAGTTTCTCTGAGAATATCGCAGAAGACCTCATAGAAACAGAGATTCTTCCAAGGAAAAAGGGAGGACGACCTAAGGGACGTAAAAATGGCGCAAAAACTAACTAGGAAGCAGAAAGACTTTGTAGAAGCCTATGCTGAAACAGGGAATGGTACTCAATCAGCCCTTGCTGTGTATGATACAAATAGTCCAAAAGTAGCATCAGTAATAGCCGCAGAGAACCTTGCAAAACCTAGTATTCGTGCTGCGCTAGAAGAAGCCCTACCAGATACCATGTTGTTGGAAGTTCATAGAGAAGGTTTGTTTGCAACAAAACCCATTTATGTAGAAGGAAAGAAAATAGATGAAGATGCAGACTTCACTGTTCGAGCAAAGTATTTAGACATGGGCTATAAGTTAAAAGGTTCATATGCCGCAGAGAAACATATAAATCTAAACCTTGATGGACAATCTACGGAACGTACTAAAGAGCTTGGGGATAGAATCATCGGACTATTCCGACGCTGAAATAGACCAAGCGTTTGAAGAGTACCCCGTATTGTGGGTTCTTAAACATGGCATTAAGAATGAACAAGGTTTACCTATAGACTTTGAGAAGCGACGGTGGCAAATAGATATGTGGAACGACATGTCGCCTAAGCAAGCAACATTAAAGCCTCCACAAATCGGAGAGACGGTAAAGAACAGTGTGAAAGCCTTCTTTGTAGCGAAGAAATTACACAAGGACATTATCTATACCCTCCCTACCGATGAGGATATTAGAGCAATGGCCGGAGGAAAGATTAACCGTATAGTGGCCCAAAACCCCATACTAGGTGATTGGGTAAAAGACCATGATAGCGTTGAACAAAAGATGTGTGGTGATGCCATAATCTACTACCGCAGTACGTGGTCAACCAAGTCTGCAACCATGCACTCTTCATCCTTGAACATCCATGACGAGGTAGACAGCTCTAACGCAGAGGTTATAAACCAGTATGAGACACGTCTTGAAGCGCAGGAGAATGAAGATGATAAGTGGCGTTGGTATTTCTCACACCCCTCAATAGCAGGGTTTGGCATAGATATTTGGTGGCAGCAAAGCGATAAGAAGGAGTGGGTTATAACCTGTACGTGTGGCAAGGAGCAGATACTTACGTGGCCTGACAGCATTGACCCCCAGCGTGCCTGTTACCAGTGTAAGTATTGTAGGGTAGAGATAGATGATGAGACACGAATCTGGGGTCAATGGAAGCCGACAGCCCGTGGGGAGTTCAGCGGCTATCACGTATCCCAAATGATGCTCTATAACAAGAGCGCACAAGACATCCTAGACTCCTTCAACGACCCCAATAAGAACGAACAGTATTTCTATAACTATGTGCTAGGGCTTCCGTATGTAGCCAGTGAGAACAAGATAAGTTCTGATGTAGTGCTAAAGAACGTGCGTGAAGGAGTGAACCAACAGGGAGATAGAATCATCATCGGCGTAGATACAGGCCTTCCCATACACCTTACGTGCATGAATAAGCAAGGAGTCTTCTACTACAAGGCTCTGGGTGCGCCAAGCAAGGACTACAACCCGTATGATGAACTTGAAGGACTACTAAAGCGATGGCCCACTAGCATTATTGTTGCCGACCAAGGAGGAGATTTGATAGGCATTAGAAAGCTCCAAGCCATGTACCCAGGGCGTGTGTACCTCGTCTGGTATAGAAAAGACCGCAAGACCAAGGAAATGATTACGTGGGGTGAGAATGATGAGCAAGGAACTGTGCGCGTCGACCGGAACAACTACTTTCAGTGGATGGTTGAGCAGTTACGCGACCTCGGGCGTATTCCTATCAACGGTAAGGTAGATGAATGGACGGACTGGGCCGCGCACTTCGATAATGTATACCGAGAGATTAAGACCACTATGGAGAAGCCAGGCAAAGATGTGGCAACCAACTATGGCGTTGAACTTATTTGGAAGCGTAACGGCGCAGACCACTTCTGTCATACCTTGTTGTATTGTTTAGTGGGTATGGATAGATTTGCCAATGCCACGGGCTCATTCATTAAAAGGGATGATATAAACAGATTTCCAGTCGCCTCACGGTCTGATAACACCATTAGTGCACGAAGGGTTTTGGGTAAGAAAATGCAGGGTTTTGTAGACTTTTAGTATGATAGAACCACGTTTATACAGCATAGAAGTGACAGAAGATATTGCAACTAAGATACGCATATTTGCTGAGATGGGTGTATTTGCCATGAGTAACGGAAGTGTTGAGATACATTTCGACGGATTGGGTAATCCAAGCCAGGTAGTAACGCACACCCATCGGCGCGTTATCCCCACAAAATTAGTTGCATAAACAATCGTGGTGTACAATACATTTGTAAAAGCCGAACTTGTCTAACCAAGAGGCCTTCCCCAAATGGGGCGGGTCTCTTTTTGTTATCTCCAAATGAATGAAGATGCGTTCGACATGAATATCTTAGGAGCCACAGGGCTCGTCAATGACGACACAAACAAGGTCGGCATGTTAAGTGATGTAGAAGAAGGAGTGTCTGGGGAGTATGAGGATGTTCTTGAACTTCCGATGAGCGATGAGGACTTACTCTCCTTGCGTGATGAGTACGAGACTTCTTCCCAAGGGTATTACCCTAAGATTCAAATACGCCAGAAGACGAATAAAGCATACCTAAAAGGTCATCAGCAGGCTGGTTCTACCCAAGGTGCAAAGCCAGTATCAAAGAACATTCTATTTGAAGCAACCGCAACCTTTGTACCAGCCGCCCTAGCCGAGAACCCTGAACCCGTCGTATTCTCCGATAATACTGATGAGGGCAAAGCAGCAAGCAACGACTTGAAGACGATGTTGCAATACCACGCTATACAGCTTGGCTTTAGACAGAAGCTGGCGTTGATGATTTGGCAGTGGTCAGAATACTTCATTGGGGCGGTTAAATATGGTTGGAAGCCAATGATAGACCCTGTAACGGGCGTGGATAGGGGTGATGTAACGGTGGAAGTGCGTAAGCCTCAGAACCTAATCCTTGACCCAAATGGGTATGTGGATGAGTTTGGAGACTTCCAAGGTTGGGTGGGCGATAGGATAGAAAAGCCAGCGTCATGGTTCATTGAACACTTCCCTAAGCATGCCACCTATATCCGCCTCAAAGTAAACGATAAGCTCGGAACCCTCATAACTGCTACAGAATGGTGGACGGATGAGTTTAGCTTCACCACCTTTAAGGATGTGGTCTTAGACAAGCATAAGAACGAGTTTTTCAACTACCCAGCNNGATTCTGCAACCCCAACCATAAACCACTTCGCAGAGCCGAAGAAACCATACACATTCTTTAGTGTATTTAGCCTACAAGAGGAACCCTATGACTTCACTAACCTCATTGAGCAGAACCTTTCAAACCAAGACCGGATAAATGAAATGGATTTGCAGATAAGCAAGAATCTCCGGTCAGGGAATAATTCAGTAGTGATATCTGGTACTAGCTTCACCACAGAAACAGCAGACCAAGCAGTTCAATCCTTCTACGAGGAAGGGTTCTTACTATCGCCAGACGGAAATATGGATGCCGTTAAGCGCATCCCTGCCTCCCCGCTTCCAAGCGGCATTATGGAAGCCCAGCAGAGCGATATTGAAAGCCTGCGAAGCATTTACGGAACGTCAGGCCTTATACCAAGCAATAACCCTGATGAGGCAGTTAGAAACAACATCCTTGATACCGAGCATGATTCTTCGCGTATAGGAGGAGGGGTGGGGGACAGAATCGAGATTACGGCCTCAAACATGTTCAATTGGCTTCCTCAACTGTATTGCGTTTTCTATACCCTCCCACGATATGCGGCAGTGATGGGAAATGCGTCAGCAGTGGAGTATGTATCTCTTTCTCAAGAGAATATGACACGCAAGTTTGTGGTTACGGTAGCTCCAAATAGCATGAAGCCAAAGGACGAGACTGCGGAAGCAAATCAGGCTCTACAGCTCGCCCAGCAAGGATTCCTCGACCCCATAAACCTCTTTAAGGCATTGAACGACCCTGACCCTGTTAACACCGCAAAAATGGTAACGATGTTTAGAACAAACCCTCAATTGTACATGCAGACATTCTTTCCAGAACAGGCAGGTATGATGCAAACCCCACAGGGCGCACAACCACCACCACAAGGAGGTCAAGCCCCTCCCGCCGCAGGAAGCCAAGAGCCACCCACACCAGAAACGCTCTCGGCCCCTCAAAGTTCGGCAAGTTTATCCAATGTTCCAATACAACCCTTAAATCAATAAAACAACATGGCATCAATTACATACACAGGAAATGACGGCGTAGCAGTTGAGTTCGTAGAACTTGGAAGCGCACCCGTAGCAGAAGTTATCAAGGACGAAATCGTTGAGAATACTGACGGAACAACTGAAACTCTCGTTCCAGAGCAGGAAGTTGAGACACCGGCAGAGGACGCAACCGAGACGACAGAAGAACCAGCATAACCTTATGAGTTCCCACGACAAGGCCCTAGATAAGGCAAAGAAACACGCTCATAAGAAAGGAGCAGATGGCAAATGCGTTGTCTGCGACCTTGTCATGGGCAATGAAGGAAAGGTAGACGATAAGGGCAAGAAGCCACGAAAGGAGTTCGGTGCAAAGAATAATGACTCGGAAGAGGATTAGATATGGCAACACCACAAGGAAAAGCTCTAGACAAAGCAAAATCCGGAATGAAAAAGATTCCAGTAATAGATGAAAGTATGCGTGACCTCCATACTATGCACAAAACCTACAAATCTGTAGGAAGCCATGCGCAAGCAGCAGGAATAAACGCCGCGATGCACTACGCAATGGACAAAAAGGGATATAAACGAGACTCATCTAGGGCGCGTGCAATAGGCGAAAAATAACCATGACCTCGCACGATAAAGCTTTATCAGATAATAAGTAGGTGAAATTGCGTTCTCTCGGGTCGTCGCATCGAACAGACCCTGCGTAAATCATTAAAAATAAGAAGGTTTCCCTGACTGCACCTGAAGCAGCTTGCAACAAAAAACTTATGGCTAGTGAAAACCCCGTTCTAGATTTTCTGAATGATGTAACTGAACCAGCGTCAGATATATTCTCAGAGAAACCAGCAATCCAACCGCAAGAAAATAAGGTTGATGAGGATGAGAAACCAGTTCCCTTCCACAAAGACCCAAAAGTTCAGCGATACGTTGAAAAAGAGATAGAAAAAGCCCTTGGAAACAACCGCCAAGTACCAAGTGAAAAGACGCAAGATGTAGTAAGTAGTGATGTGAAGGACGTTATCGGCGCGTTTACCGCAATAATTGGAAACGACACGCCAGAGAAAGTCAAAGCCCTAGAAGCCCTTGAAAAGACTTTGAATGGTTCTGATGAACGAGCCTCCGCAAAAGCTATTGAAAGGTTCGCACAGCAACAGCAGGAAGCAATTAGCAAAGCCAACGAAGCAGAGAAAGCGGCTCAAGATGAGCTAGATACCTACTTCGATGAAATAGAAGAAACCTACGATGTAGACCTTTCTTCTAATGCAGCATCCGCTAAAGCTCTTCGTTCACAGTTCATTGACTACGTTAGAAAAATAGCTCCTAAAGACGAGAATGGTGAAGTAAAAGCCTTTCCTGACCTTGTGTCCTCATTTGAGGTCTTCCAAGAACAGAATAAGAAAAGCGCAACCCAACCAAACCGTGCCAAGGAGTTGGCAAGTCGAGGGCTTACACGCTCGTCTGATACCACTGCTACCGCCCCACAAGGACGTTCATGGAAAGACGTAGACCGATACTTCGATAAGCTAAAAGCAACAAATTAGTAACTAATCAATTAGTATCGAAGTGTTTTAAGGTAGCTTGTACATTGACACAGAAAGTGATAGAATGTGAGCATGAGTAAATCAGGTCGCAAGAAAGGTTCAATTCCATGGAATAAAGGGGTTCCAATGTCCGAAGAATCCAAACGCAAGATTTCGGAATCAAAGAAAGGAACTCCTGCATGGAATAAGGATATGAAAATGCCTGAAGTTTCAAATCGCATGAAGGGAAACCAGAATGGCGCAGGGAACAAAGGAAAAGTAATATCTGATGAAACCAAAGCAAAGATGCGACTTGCGAAACTCGGTAAACCTTCTCCAAGGAAGGGGATAAAGATTCCGCTTGAAAAGCGTCTTGAAATGAGTAAAACAAGACGTGAAGCATACAGCAAAGAAGCTGGATATAAGTATGATGTTAAAAATATCCTACGAAGAGACAGAAAGGCTATACGTAGAGAAAGACTTATTGCCCAGAAAGGATTCCATTCAAATAAAGAATGGGAAGAAATGAAATTGAAATATAAGTCCACTTGCCCATCTTGTTTCAAAATAGAACCTGAAATTAAACTTACTCGCGACCACATTCTATCACTTTCAAATGGAGGTTCGGATGATATATCAAACATCCAACCACTATGTGTCAGTTGTAATTCAAGAAAATCTACCAAGACTATAAGGTATTAATTAAATTTATCCCGCCAAGCATAAACATTCAGGCCACAACCAACCAGTGGTTGTCTAGTGCATGGGTTGACCAGGTTCTGAAGGACAACTTCTTCTTCGGAGAAATCCTCGGCAACACTGAAGCCTTTGAAGGCTCTCAGATGATTCAACAGTTCAAGTATCAGAAAGGTGTTGCAACCGTGGCCTTCAACGGTTTTGACGACCTTCCTACAACGACACAACCTGTTACGGTGAACGGTACGTTCTATCCTACCTTCACCGCAACGAACGTGGCTCTTGCAGGTACGGACCTGTCAATCAACAAGACCTCGATGCAGAAGCTGAACCTTATGAAAGTAATGATGAAGTCTCGCGCACAGGATGGCGCAGATGACATCGGTGTATTTTTCCAAGGCGCAGGCACCGCGTTTAACGGTAAGGCCCCTATGGGTCTAGCAGGTATCGTGGACAACGGTTCAACGCTCTCAACCTACGCAGGCCTCTCACGAGCTACCTATGCAGGCCTAAACGCTACCGTTACTGCATCGTCTGGTACCATTAGCCTCCTCAAAATACGCCAGCTTCACAACGGCGTAACGGACGGACGTGTCTCACCAGACTTTGCCTATACGGACTACACTACGTGGGCATATGTTGAACAGCTCCTCCAGCCATTCCAGCGCAATACGTATTCTGATTTTAAGAATATGGATGCAGGAACCGGATATAAGGCAAAAGGTCTTATCTGGGACGGTCTTACTATCTACAAGGACAAGAAGTGTACTCTTGGAAACTTCTACCTCCTTAACCTCGACTATTTGAAGTTCTATGGACTCAACTGGTGGAAGGGTGAGGCAGTGAGCCTTGAAGATAAGCAGATTGTAGGAAACATCTACGAGTACAATCCATCAAATGCAAGTAAAGCATTTACTTGGACGAACTGGATTGAAGCATACGCGCAGGGTGCAGTGAACGGCTTTATGATTATGGGTGGTCAGCTTGTCTGTATCGACCCAGTTCGTCAGGCCGTCCTCACAGGCATAACAGGAGTGTAATTATTAGCCTAATCAGCGTAAAAGGTCTTATAGACTAACGCCACCTAAAGCATTATGGCTAACTCATTCGGACATCAAAGTCCACAATCAACTCTCCCTCCTCTAGCTCTAAAGACAGTTAATACGGGTACGTGGGGTGCAGGAGGAAACACGCTTACGATTACTGACCCCTACATCCACACCAACTCACGAGTTGATTTCTGGGTAACAGGTACCGTACCGCAAGCAGGTCAGTGGGCGCAGACGGTTACACAGGGGCAAGTAGTAGTAACCTCATCCAGTTCGGAAAGTTCCACTTTAGCAATCTCGTATATCGTCTGCTAACATGAACACTAAACTCATTTGGGTTGCAGTTATCATCGTGTTGGCGGTTGCTATTTGTGCGTACTTCTTTCCACAAGTCAGAAGTGCGTTTGGAGCAAACTCACCTGCGGGTGCCTCGTTCACTGATGCCAAATCGGCAGGACAGCAAGTTAATACGGCAACAGATACGGTGTTCTCTATGCTTAACTCAGACGCATCAGACCGAATAATCAAAGCAACAGATGTGTATCTCGCAGGAAGTTCAGCAACCACATCAAACTATCTGATTAATTGCGCGACTTCAACGGTGGCAAATGGATTGAGTGGAAATACAAATTATATTCTTGCCCAAAACCTATCAGCAGGTCTTGGGACAACAACGAATAGTGGTTTGTTCTTCTCTTCAACAAGTCCTGGTCTATCAGGAGCAAACGTAGCAGCATCTACCACCGCTCGTGTATGGCCAGCCGGTACATATTTGGTTTGTAAAGCAAAAGATACGGCTAGTGCAAACTCACTCAATACGTTCCCTACAGGAACTACGGGTACGTTCAACTTCCCATATCTGCCTCAATAATTAACAACCTAATAACATAAATTATGTCTGTAGTATCAGATTACAAGTCCGCTCCGTTTGATGTATTTGCACAGCCCCCTGTGACATCTACCTACACGGGAACGGCAACCCCTCTAGGCCCAGGCTTTACGCCAACGGTTGTATCTTATGGAGGTAACAGCACCTACGACACAAGCTATGACATGCTCTGCGGCGTTCGTTTCAACACGAATGATGGCCGACAGGTAGTCATGGTTCGTAACGGAGGTACTGAAGTTACTGTTGCTGCTATTGGTTCTGGCCTCTTGGTTCAGGCTCCAGCAGAAGTAACAGCGTTCAACCACCTTGCAATGACGGTTCCTACCGCTACCCCTGCAACCGCAGGAACGTATCAGATTCTAGTAACTAACGGCGCAACGGTATTGAACATCAACGAGTTTGCTGGTGGCTACTTGATTACGGATACAGGAACTGGCCTTGGTCAGACTCTGCAAATCGCATCACATCAGCCAGCAGCAGCGTCAGGTACGTTCATCGTTACTCTTCAAGACCCTATTCAGGTAACACTTGATGCAACGACCTTCGTAACCCTTGTACGCAACCCGTACATCGGTGTCGTAGTTGGTGCAACAGGTCTTACAGGTACGGCTGTAGGTGCTAGTTTCTACGCAATTGGCGCAGGGACGGCATCTACCTACAATGGTACAACTGGCGCATTGACCGCCCAAGGTCAGCCCGTATACGCCTTTGTGGGCTGTCATGGTATCTGGTCATGTCGTTCTGATTCGTCTACCGCAGCCGCAGGTCTTCCTGTATCTGCGTCAACCACCACCGCGGGCGATATTACTGTCTTCACTGCCGCAAAGCAGTATGTCGGTAATGCCGCAGGTGCAGGCACATCAGCTCGCTACCAGCCAATTGACTTCAAGCTCTAGGGTTTGTGAGTCTCTCTTGCCCCTTTATGGGGGTGAGGAGAGGCCCGAAAGCCTCTTACCATTAACAGGGTCTGGTAGCACCTGAAGCTTACTTAAACTATATGGACGATAACTACAATGACGAGTTCGGAGGCGTGTTCTACTTCACCAACCCAACTAAGCAGGAACGAAAGTACCTTTGGAACAACAAAGAATACGTCTTTCCTCCAGAAGCAACTGTTCCTTTAATTATCCCAACAGAAACTCTTGAGAACATTCAAGAAATCCGTAAGCGTTTCGCCTACCGAATGGCCGAGGAACGATTCTACGAAGGCGACCAGTATATGAAGATGAAAGATATGGGCAACGGAATGCCTGCAACTTTTGACCCAAAGATACTGGAACCGATGATTCAGGAATGTCTAAAACCTCTTGAAGTGAAGCGTGCGGGTGTAAAAGCGGCTAAGAACCTTGACGATGAGCGCAACTATAAGGCAACCAAGGCTTTAGACGATACTGAAGACCCGAACGAGCTTTTTAAGGAAGAAAACAAGAATGTGCAGAAACTGGGAGCGATGCCAGACCGATAATCATGGCCGCACCTCGCCTTCTTCCTAAGAATGTTGTCAACGCAACTCTTGCTCAAGAGCGGCAGATTGAGATAGACAAAGGAATCAAACTTGCAAAGGCAATTGAAGCCCTTCGGGAGACAAAGGTAGAAGAAGAACAGAATCTAGAACGATTCAGAGTTGACACCATAGCAAAAGTGCAGATAGAGATAGATTCATTCATCAAAGAGCGAGACTCTCTAAAACGTGAGATAGCAACATTACAAGCATTACTAAACGAATATGGCAGGAAATAACGGTTCAACATTCTCAACGCAGGCAATCAACACTCCCGCGATAGCCAGTGCAGCGACGGCTCTGGCAGCAAACTCGGCCCGTATTGCATGGTCTATTCAAAATCAAGGTACAAATCCTTTGTTTGTCCTTCTTGGTTCAGGTGCTACCACCTCCGTCTATCATGCAATTCTAAAGGGTTCTACCGTAGACTCTGATGGAACAGGAGGTACCTATTCTATGGAAGCAGGAACGATATACAACGGTATTGTTACCGTTGCGGGTACCAGCCCTAAGTATACGGTTACTGAAATAGCCACCTAGATATGATTGATACCCCAGAAGATACCGTTAAATTAAAGGATGAAGATGTGAAAAAAATAGAACTTGTACAGAACCGACTCTCAAATCTTCAGGCGGAAGTCCTCTACGCCACCAAGCGTCTTGCAACCATAACTGAAGAAGAGAACAAGGCACGTGAAGCACGGGAGTATGCAGAAAGTGAACGAGTACGCATTGAACAGGAGGTATCAGACCTTCGTACTCAAAAAGATACACTTGAATCAGCTCTTAAAGAGAGTACTCGGCTCCTTGAATCACATCAGAATGAGCACACCAAAATGCACGCTGAACACCGTACTAAAACAAGCGAAGCAGATAAGCGTATTGCTGATGCTGAAGAAGCTGAATCTGCTCTTGCCATTAAGGCAGAAAATATGGTTTCACGTGAAAAAGCTCTCGACGAAAAGCGTTCAGAGGTCGAGAACGCTCAACAGACGATTCTCCGCGCGCTAGAAAGCGTTACGTGGAAGTAATAGATGGAGATAACTGGCGCAGGAGGTTCAGGAGGAGGAAGCCCGTTGACCGTAACGGATGGTATTACCCCTGTAGTCAATGTAACTACAATTGACTTCACGTCTGGTGCCACTGTCTCAAATGGAGGGGGAGGACAAGCGAATGTGTCCATATCTGCCGGAGGTCTCACTATCTACAATGACACCGTATCTGTGTGTGCAAAGGGTTCAAGTGCAACCGCTGTCGGCGTTCCTTCGACACATGGTCAGGGTGGCTTGGCGTCAGCAGGTGTCGGTACGACTAAATTTTCAGGCGGAAATGGTGGCCCAGCAGCGACAGGTGGTGCGGGAACAGGTGGGGGTGCTGCTGGACCGAACGGAAACGGAGGCGGAGGCGGTAACGGGGCGGTCGACAAAGGTGGAGGTGGAGGTGGAGGTGG
>QGNH01000261.1_pt1 | contig 16632 bp, 22 predicted proteins | sample 1735481 | NCBI WGS metagenome assembly QGNH01 (sample SAMN09239004, study PRJNA386568) | Viral metagenome, whole genome shotgun sequencing project.
CGCCGTTGCCGCATTGCCCGAACAGGAGCCGCTTGATCCCGTGACATTCCCGGTTACGTTTCCAATAAGCGGCCCATTAAACCCAATTGCTTTAATATTTCTTATTGAATTTATTGAATCCACAGTCAGCACCCCGCCAATTGTCGGAGAAAACAACGAGTCTTGGTTTTTCTTCGCTTTCTTATTCATTGTATCGGCAATTCTTCCAGCCCATAAGCGCGTCGTGTCGTAATTAGCCTTAAGCCTAACCGAAGTCACCGTGTCTTTGGTCTTCGGTGTCCAAAAGTAAGTGAATCCGGTCATGGCATAAGACCCGCAAACAAAAGCTAAAACCAAAAGCAAGGCAATGCGTTTCATGTTCTTTTTCCCCTAATTAAAATTATTCTTTTCATGGTAACCGTAAGCCTGAATTTCAAACACAAAAAACTTACTATCTTCCGCTACCTGTTCAAGTTCTAAATACATGGCATTTCCGCGTGCATTAATCGGCATTTTATCAAACATGCTCAAAGGATTGTCCGCGGGAAGGATAAACAATGCCGCCGGGTCATCCAATACCAGAGGCGGCGTACTGTCCAGAATTGGCGGGTTTGCGCCTCCGGTTGCTTGAAACATAAAGCTCGTCATGTACTGAAAGCGATCAGGTATGAATAGCCGCATCGTGCAAGCATTTGAGAGGGTAGCCAGGGTATAAATGCGTTTCCACGTATCAGATCCCGCGAGTTCGGTAATCAGTGTTTTTGTCCGCACATAAATTTTTCGAGGAGTTGGCTTTGAAACAAAGGCCCCGGTTTCATCCAGGCAAAGGTTGTCTGTCGTCCCTGTTTCCTGAGCAATTACTCCCGCTGAGGATGTAAATTGAGCGACTATTAATTGATTGCTGGAAGTAACAATCGCGTGGGAAAAGCCGCCTTGAACAAATTCCCAAGGAGCGTTGAATTTGTCGCTTTCGGTAACATAGTCCTTGTTAAAATAATTTTGAAATACCACTTTGTCAACATTAAGAACTAATTTTCTGTTGTGGCATGATGTAGAAATTGAACTATCATTATAAGAAACCTGATATTCTGTGCGCTTCCCGGAACGCCTGTAAATAATTGCCGAAGGCGGGAAGTTCGCTGCATTCTGCATCATAATGTCAATTTGCGGCTTAATGTTCTTACTTAAATCTCCTGAAAATGTTGTGCCGTCAAAAACCCTGAAGCCGTCATTCGTAATTCCCATAATGCCATCGTTATATTCAGCTACGCTTTTTATATTGTTTTTTGGGAAATTGAAAAGCTGTGTATTGGTTATTGCACCCTGCGTCACGGGTTCGGGCTTCGCCGTCACATCGGCGCTTGGAAGCTTGTACATGCCCCCGGCAGTATTGCAGAAAAGGTCGGCCCCAATTCCGTGCACGGAAAGTATGGTAAATGGTATGGTTGGAATATAATACTGCGTTGCCCATTTTTCGAGGTCGTAGACGTTCTGCGCCAATTGGGTGTAATAAAGCGTGTTGTCGCTGGCCTTGCAAGCCCACAAGCGCCCCGAGAAGGCATAAACGTAACTAAGGCCTACGGGTACTTGATTGCTTGCGGCTTGCTCATAAAGCAAAAGACTGGCGTTTTTATTGGTGTTGTTCGCTATGTCAAAATTGCCGGTTGCGTTGGCCGTGGTCCCGAAATAGTAATATGTCGAAGTGTCTCCGGCGTCCGTTATCCAGGCCGTAATGTGCGTAACCTGCGGATCAGTGCTTGCCACCGTTACAACCCGTATTCCGTGGCTGCCGTCCACCGTAACGGTCCCCGCGTGAAAAGGTGCGCTGTCTAAAACATTGACCCCGCTTATTTGGCGCGTATAGGTCACATAAACGTCATAGGCTCCGGCGGGAAGGGTGCCTGCAATTGCCGTTGCGCCTCCCAGGCTAAACCCGGCAGGCGCGACAATACCTATTCGGTAAGCGGTAAGAGTGCTTTCAATTTTAACCATGTCCACGCCGTTTACGATCCAAAGCTTGCCGAAATAGTTCACGGCGTAACATTCATTGTCTGAGGTAATGCTTAAAAGGGCGGTCGCGGTCCCCGCTGTTATAGAAAAGCTGTAAATCACCTTATTGGAAACGACGATATAGGCTTCAGTGCCGTCCGCCTTTTTAAAAACAAACTCTCCACGAATTGGGGCCGCAAAGAGCGCCGCCGCGGAGATTCCCGCATATCCAGGCCACTTCGAAAACCCGCGCTTCTCAAATAGAGCATTCAGGCAGTCCGCGACCTGATTATCCTCTATTGCGTTAGCCGGATACGTCGTGACAACCCCGCCGGACATATCAGAAAAATCGATAGGCCCTTCAAGATTGCGCCGAAGTGCGAGTCCCGGTCCTTTACTCATTTAAAAAGCCTTGGCTTTCACGGTAACAATTACTATAAACCGCTTGAAGTGGTATGGCTTTGCGAAAAACACCACTTAGAGCTTCGCCAACAAACGATCTTGACAAAAGGTTAGTATCCATGGAAGCCTGCTTGTTGGGCTGGCGTATAAGGTGAATAGCCGTTTCGAAGTTGTCTGCCGTTCAACTGGTGCCCGTAAATTTTAACCGGCTGGCCAAACTTGTTCTTCGGCGTCAAATCCGGCTTTTGATTGTTAAACTGGCTCATACTTTCATACATCTTCAATTCTTCCTGGAACGAAACGAAAATTGGGTTCACATTGTCGCCGGTAATGCCTTTTTCTTCGCAATGGATTTTCTGCGCGCATCTCAAAATCAGGTTCGGCGGGAAGAATGAGTATTCGATAATCGGGTTGTTTTCTGAATCAACGCCCGCGAAATCTGCGAGAATTCTCACATATCTGAGCTTAGGCGCGGAAAGCAACGGGGACACGGACGGCCACGAAATCAGCCAGTACCCGCCAACCGTTACATCGTAGAAATATTGCTTCGTGTATCGAAAAGCCACGTCGCAGTCTTCTTCATAAAAATAGATTTGAGGCTTTCCGACAACCGCGCTATCGACGTAAATGCTTAAGATAGATTTCAAATCGGTGGGACAAATAGAAGATTTTGGATAAGCAACGCCATTAATGGTGTTATCTTGAACCGTAAGGGCTGTAATGGCCACAAGCCCGTCCCATTGCCGGTATGCCTGTAGCCATTGCTGCGCCCTATTGATTAGATCAAGGTCTAAATTAGGCGTGTTGCCGCCGTTCGTAGACACGTCCAACCAATCCGTCAACCTGGCGCGGATTTTACTTACTGGTTCATTAAAAAAAGCCATGTTTGTTCCCTACTTCTCAAATGAAATTCCCTGCGCTTCCAGCTTTTCCATCAACTCGTCATTGCGTCTCTGGAGAGCGTCGTTCGCATTTTGAAGTTCCACAACTTCCTTTTCCGAATGGAAGAATTCAGGGTTTTGCTGCAATTTATATTCGTCTTCCGTAAGTATATAAGAATGCTTGTTTTTGCGCGCATTGTTCAGGTAATCCCTTAATTCGTCTTTGCGCTCCCATCGGTTCGGAAATTCGGGACTTATCAGAAACACGCCCACACGCACCAAGGCCGAAGTCTTCCCGGTTGCGCGGTCTTTTATCGGCAGTCTGTCAAACTTGAATTGCTCATATTCGCCGTGAGGATTATTGCCATCCGCATCGGTAGTTACTACCTTCTTTGGCCTGCCTTTTACCATCACTATGTCCCCGCCATCATCGTGTTCGTATACGGGTAGCGTAAATACGTACTCGCCACGCATACAATAAAATGCCGCTGGCTTTTCAGCTTTGGGCTTTACGTCCTCTTCGAGAGTAAACGCTGCCTTTTTGTCTTTTGCCATGTTTTCCTCTTTAGGTTAAGATGAGGGCGGGAAGCCCCGCCCATTATTTAATACCCGAACATTCCTTTTTTCACCGGACTTCTTCGAATAAGTTCAAAGCGAAACACTTTGGTAATGAGAGTCGCCGTGTACTTGATTATTCGAACATTTATAAATCCACCATACCCTACAGAACTAGTCGGTATAGCGTTTGCCACCATCGTATTCATTGTCGTGCCGTGCGTAAAATGGGCGGAATCCAGGATCGTCCAACCCTGGGAATACTTCTTGTCCATTGACACAATCTGACAATAAAGAATAGAAGAATCAGCAGCCCCTGCACTATCATAAAGTTGTGCAATATATTCATATCCTGATTCAATGGGATAGTTATTCACAAGGATGATAGTGTCGGCACCTTTAAGCGAATCCCGGCCATGAGTTCCGGACTTGTTATAGTCTTCCGTGTTCCCGGTAAGATAAATATTGTTACCGATCGCCTGATCCCAATACAACTGATTGTAGAGGGTCGGCGCTGCCGGGGCAGTAGCCATCGCCAGGCTTGCCAACATCAGCAGACCCATTATTCCAGCGAGAATCTTTTTCATAAAACAAACCTTTCTTAAAAGAGTATGGAGCGGCAAAAGCCGCCCCAATTTAGTTAATTGTTCCAGTTAATGATATTCTTCACATTGGCACCGCCCGAAATGCACTGCAAGCCGAAAACGCCCTGTATACCGCGAGTGGTTCCCCACGTTGCGGGCAACTGAAGGTCGTTCACGGTCTTGAGGTCCATATCGGTCTTAAACCGATATTTGAAGTCGTCGGGATCGAAGATCGTCGCCATTGAAGTCATAGCTCCGTGGTCGTAGAGGTCATGAAGCATGGGCTTAATGGTAAACGGCCCACAATGGAACTTCTCGGTTTGAACGCCGAAAACGTCCTGTTTCCCGCTTTCCCACTGAATGAGCTTCTGATTGGCCCAATTCTGCATGCGGCCGTAAATCCGGCGTCCCATCGGCATACACAAAAGCCGTTCAGGGTTAAGAGTATTCGGCAGGTTTTCAAAAACGTACGTGCAGAACTTATCGAAAGTCATCGTGCCACCGGCGTCAATCGGATTTGACACATAGTCCAGTATGCCGCGAGTGGTATACATGGCGTATGCCGTCGATCCGATTGTCACCGTCGTGGTATCACCTGAAGCCGCACGTTTGCCAAGGAAAAGCGAGTTTTCCGCATTCCGAAGCATGAACGTCATGTTGTCGGTCATGTACCTAACAAGCGGCTGTTCGCCGTAATGCGGCGAATTTACCGCAGTGTCGGCAATCGAGATCACGTACCGGGTCGGGAAGACGAAGTTGTAGTTGTTGTCCGGCTCTTTGGTCAGAGGCGTAATGTCCGAGGTGCCTTCTTCCATCGTCCGGCAACTCATGGCCAGTACGTCCCCTACGGCGGCGGTCCATGTTGCGCTTATGCAGGTAATCGTGGGCGTGGTAGCATGGGCGGTATTCACGATGCCAACTTCCAGTGTGGAAAGGTTGGTAACGATGTCGCGGGTCCTGAACATCGACGCATCGGCAGCCTGAAACGTACCAACTTCAAGGCCGACAGTTGTCGACGTTCCGGCAGCCGTACACGTCACGTAAATGTCGACAGGAGTATAGGTAAACCATTCAAACTTCATGGTATCGGTTTTTTCCTTACCGATAAGGCCCGAACTGTAGGACTGCCGCCCCATTTGATCAGTCGAGGCGTCTTTGACGATTGCCAAAAACGGCGTCACCACCGGATTCAGCCGCCGTATCTGATCGGATACGGTCCGTTTAAGGGTTCCGGTTGCGGATACGACTGGAGTCGTAACCATTGAATTAGAAACTGTCATAATAACTTCCTTTTGCTGTGCCTACATATTCTTCTTTGGAGCGGCAAAATAATCGTTCAATTCCTGCGTTCCCGCATCTACTTGACCGATATTGCCTCCCCGCGTAGCATGAGGCTGATTATTGATTAAAGTTTTTTGTTTTTCCTGTTGTTCTTTATCCCATTGGGACCGGTACGCATCGCGCTTCTTTGGTTCCTGGGCCTTGTCGAATGCATGAAAAGCCTGCTTGGCAATCCACTTTACATTGTTGGCGTTCGACGTATATTTGACCCAAAATTTATTGTATGCGTCAATCCAATCTTGTTGAGTTTTGAACGTTTTTCCTTCGTTTGCTTGATCGAAAAGATGATTTACGATGTCAACGCCATAACCCGGCATTAAAACCGGCTTGCCGTTCGCTCCTTTTACTTGATAACCAAAAATGAGACGATCGAGGGTTTCCGCGTGTTGCCCCACTGGCGATCCTGGAAGCAATTCCATCGCCACGCTTCGGTATGTGGCATCGCTCGTTTTTTTGAGTTCCGCAAAATCCCGCTCCGTGTCGCGCTCCGCATACATTTTGTCCCGTAATTCATCTTTTTTCGCATCGACAAGGGTCCGCACCTGTTCAACTTGGGCCGCGTACTGTTCTTCCATTGCCGTTCTGGTTTCAGCGGGAATATTATTTTCGTTCCCGTATTTTTGAACCAGCTTATTCCAAGCATTATGAAACGGCTGCAAGTAAATTCCCGTAAGCTCCTTGTTGTAAGCATCAACATCCGCCTTCATTTGAATAGCGGGGTCGGCCTTGGGCTGTATGGGAGCTTGCTCTTGACTTTGAGCTAGCTTTGGAGACGACGCGCTCGTGTAATTGAACTGTGTAAACCTTTTTGATTGGTTATCAATGGCGCTGAAATCAATTTGTCCATTCTTTTCGAATAAAGCATCAAACGCTTGCGCGTTGGTTGGCTGCACGGGCTTGGCCGCGCCTCCGGTTTTCCCACTTAGGGTTGGTTGTGTTTGCTGTGCTCCGCTTCGCTTGGCCTTAAATGCGTTGAATTCGTCCATTGTGCGGATTGGTTTTTTCTCATCGTTGAGTTGCGTATTCCCGCTACTATCAACAACCGCACCCATACCATCATCAACGAAAAAATCGCCCGTCATTTCAGCCTGTAATCCTGCGCCACTGTCGGAAACACTATCGACGGAAGGGCTTTCGGTTGATACCGTAGTATCGTCCATTATTTATCTCCTTTGGAGTTGGTTTTATAAATCATAATTACATTGCTTTTTGTGTTGGCGGTTTCATAAAATCAGCCAAAGACATTTGTTTGTTCGACGCTTTTTGACCTGCTTGCTGTTGCTGGTTAAGCTGATCCTGCTGTTGCGCTAACTGCCCAGGGCTTGACTTGGTACTCGGCACTGCCTGCGCCTGCTGATTTAAAAGGGACTTTTGCTGTTCTTCTTGGCCGTCTTGTCCAATGTTTGTTGGAAGATTTCCAACCGGTTTTGGAGCCTGTGTAGGCATTAGTTGTTGCTGGCTTTGTCCTTGTACCTGCTGCTGTTGTTGTTGATTAAGCTGGCTTTGCTGCTGTGCCAACTGGTCAGGGCTTGCCATCGCAGAAGATGCCGCTTGCGCTTGTTGATTTAAAAGAGCCTGCTGCTGTTCTATTTGACCGGGATTAAGAAGATTTCCAACCGGTTTTAGTGTTGAAATAGGCGCTTGCATTTGTTGTGGTGGTGGTTGGGCTGTCTGTGCCTGCTGGCTAAATTGGTTCTGTTGCTGTGCTAGTTGACTCGGATTTGGCGCACTGTTCGGAACCGCCTGCGCCTGCTGGCTTAAAAGGGTTTTTTGCTGTAAATATGGATTTAAAAAATTATCTACAGAAATATTAGAACTTTTTTTAGTTTGTCTTTTCATTCTACTGCCTCCGGTACAACAAGGTCGCCTACCAGTATGTTGAATTGAATTTTTTTAAAACGCTTATAAGGCTTATTTCTCACAGTTATTTGTGAACCTATTGTCAAGGGACGCTGCTTTATTCTCTCTGGCTTTACCAAGATCATTGTTTTTGTACGCACGTTTTTACACACGCACAAAGTATCGGGGCTATTGGTTTTTATTTTTATTAGGATGCAGTTTTGATAACTAAACGAGAACCCCACTGCAAATAAAAATAAAACGAATAAAACAGTTTTCATTACATCCTTGGTCCTGCTGGCTTTTTCATAAACGCCGCAAGAGAGGCGGCTTGTCCAGGGCCTGCCGCCGGCGCACTTGGAGTCGCTCCGTCTTCACTTGTTTCGGTAGCCGGGCTTTCCCCCGCCTCTTCCACCGGACTTCCTTCGGTTTCGCTCGGACTCACACCGGCAGCGGAAGCAACGGCCTCAACCTGGGTGGAAATTTGAGCGATACTCTGTTGTAACTGGATAATGGCGGATTTCAAATCCCCGCCCTGCGCTCCACTATCCGCGCCCGTCGCGTCTCCAGTTCCAACCTGTATTCCGCCGTCAGTTGTTGGGTCCATTTCGTCCTTCTTTCTTTTTCATATTTAAATTGTGGTTTTTAATGTGCTTTTTAGTCACTATGATAAACTTCTCTGTTGTCAACGTCTTTACTAAGTCCCATCCTTCGGTCATTCCGTAATTGGTTTTTATTTCAATATGTTTAGGAGAATCTTTATAATAAATACCCACAGACCCGCAGTCTTTGTGCTTTTCCAGGTCTTCAAATTCGTCAAGGGCCTCCGGGCAGTCAAGTTCATTTAAAATCATTTTCTTTACAGGAAAGTTCAGGTCTTCCGGGACAGTTTTTCCCTTAAGATCATAGAAATTATACTTTTGCATTTTTTTTACTCTCCGCGAAAGCCGCCATTTTCAAGTCTTCCCGGATTCTGTCTATTATCCGTAAAGCCCCTTTTGAATTATCGACTTCCTTCGAATTCCTGAAAATCACCATTATTTCATTTTCAAGTGTCATTAAATAAAATAAAAACATCTGTTGCTTTGACAAATCAGAAAGATACTGCGTAATTCCCTTGCCGCTTGGAATGGGAAGCGTCACGTAGTGATTATAATTATGATATTTCTCCAACTGCGCTTCTTGACATTCGACAAGTTCTTTCAAAGCCGTTATTTGCGCTTCAAGGCGCGATATTCCAAACACTTTTTTTAGCCAATTCATTGCGGCCTCGCTGGAGCCGGGGTTAAATACCTTTTAGGGTAAACCATTTGCTCTTGAGGGGCTGCCGGTGGTGCGCTTGGAGGCTGCTGGCCGGGTTGCGGTCCCGGATTTTGAGGCGGTGCACCTCCGGTCCCCGGAGATTGAATTTGAGGCGGTTGCGGTGCTTGAATATATTCAGAAAGGTCAGCACCTTGCCCCACCCAGGCCCGAACAAAATCTTTTATAAACGGGGCCATGGTCAGGCTTTGAAAATCGGGTTGTTGCGTGGCTTTCCAGTTTAAAATCTGATTAATAACATTGGCTTTGTCGACGCGCTCTGTTTTATCGTTCAAAAAGAACGTCGACTTGGCCTTATAACAGAATTCGCCAAGCATCTCGTGCTTTGCAATATCGATAGGGGCAGCATTCGGGGATTTTTTCAACAAAATCGAATCGCCCATGTTTTGCAGTATTAAAACAGCGTTGACTTCGGTTGTGCGCTCAAGCAAATACCCCACATTTTTCATCACATATCCATAAAGCACCTCGCCAAGGCTTGCCTGCATCTGGACGGCACCCAAAGTATTGTTATTCATGCCGCCCTGATTGTACTTGTTCTGCATATTCACTACCGGGCTTGTTTCCTGGATCATTTGGTTGATTTCACGGTTCAGCCAATCAAAATCCTGGGCATTTTTGCTTTGAAACTGGACTGGATACATTAAATTCTGCGGGTTTTCATTGCCTTCGTAAAAAACAATGCCACCAAACTGATGGCGGTTGTTTATGTCGGCAACATCAAGCCCAGAGCCGCGCCTGGTGAGAATAATCCTATCGCTGGCCTTCATCACGTCTTCCACTTTGGCATTTATGAGCCAGTTTTTTAGGTTTTGGAAGGGAATTTTCATGTCAACGCTCGAATTGCCCCACCAGACGTCAGGTCTTGGGATATAAACTCCGGTTTGAAGCGGGACAATGCCAAAATCGGTGTCGTTAGGATGACAGCGGATCAACTTGTTCGCTACGAGTTCACAATAATAAACGGTGCGGTCTGTCTCGTTGCCATCGAAGTTAAGCATGGTATACATACGGATCACGTTTGCCGATGCCCGTGTATGGTCCTTCGTCTCATTGCCCACTCCGCCATACCAAAAGGCTTCAGAATGGCCCTTCTTACAAGCTTCTATAGCTTGTAAGAGTGTTTCCTGGATGTACATCGGGTTATTCACATAACCGAACAGGTCGGCGACGTACCATTGATCTATGAAGCCCTCATAGAATTTTCTTGTCATCGAATTTGCGCGCGGATCGCAGAAATAATTAAGCGGGTGTATGGAATAATTCACCACGGCGTTCTTGCCGGTAACTGGCGTGCGAGGGTAGGGAGTAGCACCCGCGCCCGAATTATAAGAAGTCTGAAGGCCAACCCCGCGATAGTTGGCGTCGAACTGAGAAAAACAAACCGCCGAGCCATACCTTGCAAGGTTATCAAACAGCCAAAGTAAGCATTCTTCCCGATACCTGGTGTTTTTGAAGTTTAGATTTAAAAGCACTTGCAAGTTGTCGGCGTTTATCTTTGGCGTGCTGCCGAGGTTTTCAAGGTGTACCACGGGGTCATTTTCGAAGTATTTTTGGAGGAAAGCATTGGTTTCGTAATAATCCTTACGAACCACAGGCGGAGCAATTTCCGAAATGAAGGCTTCGTTCTCACGGAAGCGCAGGTCGATGGCATCATCAATGACCCCGCACCTGTTTTTCAAACCCTTATACGCTACATCATCTTCGAAATAGGTGTTATACCTGTCGAGACACGCGGTCGTAATGGTTTTCAGGTACTTACCCTGAATGTTGGCTTGTGATAATGGCATATTTAAAAAACCTTAGTTAAACCGGGAAAAGAAAAGGGCACGATAAGCGTGAGCTGCTCACCGTGCCCTTAAACTTTTGTACCTTCGAAGGATCGGTTCGAAGTTACCCGGATATTTATTTAAGTTGCTCGTTTTCTAAAACAACTTTTTCTTCAACTCCTTTTTCTTTTTCATTCAGATACACCATAACATTTCTTTTCCATCCCCGGATTTCTTTTTCTGCATCGTCAAGTTCGCCTATAAGTTCGCTGCGTCCCTTGGTTGATAAACCAATAACTTTTTGGCCTTCATTTTCAAGCCAGAACCTATTTTTTTCAAACATAATTTATCCCTTCTAGGTTGTTTGTGGAACGATTTCTTTTCTAATCGTGCCATTGTTTATACCGTCGATCATTTTTTTATAGCCTTTGATTATTTCCTGGCGTTGCATGGGACCGTGGCAACAATACATCCAGCCCAACAAGTCAAGAGGCCACGCCTCGCCTAGCATTTCTGAAAGTTTCGCCAGTATTACCGAATCGTAATCCGAAATTATATGCTTTATAAAATGGCGGCGCGCCAGCATTTTTTCAGGCTTTTGCCATTCAGCATAATTCGGAAAAACGTTTTGACATTGACGATACATTTACCTGCTCCATACCGTGTTTGCAGCTCGTCTATGCATGGCAACAATAAGCTTCACATAAGTTGTATTCTGGTTGCCGGAAAGCCCTGTTACGCCAACCCTGACAATTTCATCCCATTCCGGCAAGGGGATCGCCCTCGACTGTACGGCATATCCTCGTACCGAAAGTGTATCGATTAATTTGTGTGCAAGAGGATAGTTTCCTGCGGTATCAAGAGACCTACTCACGGCCGCCATGTTTCCCGCAGTTGTAATGTCAAAAGTGTCGATTATGAGCGGTGTCAGCCGACTCCAGACGGTATCGTATTTATTTGCCAGATAGTTTATGCTGTAGTGCCCGGTTGAAATCCACCAAAAAAACTTAATAGATGCGCCGCTGAACCTGGTCTTAGAATTTCCGGTATCCATTGCCAACACGTCAAAGCGAAGGTTTTCCCATGCGCTGAGATTAAAAGCCTTTGAATACGCAGTCCTCGTGCCATTGAACCCAACAATCATGCTGGTGTCTATCCTGCCGTTACTGTTGAGCGTCGGACCCTGGGCAGCCGCCAAACTAACGAGCAATGATAATGCGAGACTTAGCTTTTTCATCTTCATAACCTTTCTGCTTTGCAAACCTTTCGGCTTTTTTGTTTTGATTCATAAGGGATTCTATTGCGGCGCGGTCTTTCTTTGACCCGCGCGCAACCACCATGAGTTTATCCACATACCCGGCGGCGCGCTGCGCCTTCTCAAGATTCTCCCGGTACGTGGTATTGTTTCGTATCATGTCGATGCGCTTCACCTGCAAATCACAAGACTGAAAAGAACCATTCGGCAGGGCATAAGCGTTTATGGTGCCGTTACGATTAAAGAGGTCGCTCATTACCCCACCTTCTTTTTATTGTTATAGCTAAAAAACAGCGGCATGATCTGAGATTTCAGGGGCTTTAATTGCCCGTGTCCCTCGGTTGCCGTTTTTTGTTTCTTCGCCGTCTGAATACCCATCATGCCGACAAAGCCGTACCTGCTTTCGTCGCCAACATGGTCCTCGCCGCCCTTTCGAACGTCGTCCCGGTTATTCTTCGCATAAACCAGTGAAGGAATATACATTTCATATTCCTCGTTATACCCTTCCCAATACCTGCTTTTGGGCTGGCCAGTCAAGGAATCCCTGGAAAAGTATTCACGCATCACCCGCCAACCGTTTATCCGGTCATTATTGGCTGGTGTCAAAAGCAACCCATAAGACGCGAATATATCCGCCACGCTTCTCCGCGCATCCTCCCCTACTATCCCGTTGTCTTGAGTGCGCTTGATAAACATCGACGGGTCCGCCCACACCATCTTCGGCATAACGCCAAAGGTCCACGGGAAAGACTGTATCATCGCCACAATCTCACGAGCATAAGTAGACGGCGTTTGACCTTTTTTATAATACGTGAATAGCCGGTGAGGCACCCCTTTGTCGTCCAAGTGACTTAATCCAAAACTTGTAGCGCCCGCCTGGTCCCCTTGCCCGTCGCCATAGTCCAGGTGTCCGTATAGATTGGCCACGTTCACCGCAATCTGAAATGGCTTTTCCCTCAAATGCGTGCCAAACTCAGGGAAGAATTGCCCTTCAAAAATGTCAGGGTCGCCATCCTTATACGCCTTTCTTAACGTCTCTGGAAGAGCCGAAAGACTATCCTCGTAACCCGCATTCAAATGTGGGTTGTCATACCAAAACACCTGTAAAAAAGCAAACTGAGAAGGCTTCTCCCCTTCTCCTGTCTTCGCATCCACATCCCAATGCTCCGGACTATCCCACGTATCCTGCTCTTGAATCCGTTTCCACTCCAGCGCATCCACACCCTCTGGCCTGTTTTTCACCATGTATTTACGCCAGAACATCCGCTTAAGCCACGCATGTCCAACCCCGCCCCAGTTGAATCCCAATATCATCGTCGGCTTAATGTCCTTATTCGTCGTCCGTAAACATGATCGCATTGTACTGAAAACAATTTTTGGCTGCTGCTCCGCCTCATCAATGTCTATGTCCTCATACTCAATACCCTGCGTTCTCTCCAAATCATCCTCAGTATCGATATATGTCAAATCCAAAATAGAGCCATTCCGAAACCTGAATTGGTGCTTCTGGTCCCGATAGTCATACGCCAAGTCTGGCCACTCCATCTGTATCTTTCGAATATGATTCTTCTCAAGCTCCGGCAGCGTCCGCCGTATAATCAACCCCGCCGTCTTTGGATATTTTAACCTTCGCAATACCTGCCGCGACCTTATAAAAAAACTCTTCCCCCCACCCTTAGCACCGCCAAAACCAAGCACCGTAATTCCAGGATCAAGCAACAACTCATTTGCCCTCGCTTGTAATACCGTCCACGGGGAAATTATATGGTTCAAAATTCCCCCCGCGTAAGGGAAAATTTGAAACCAGAAACCGAATTATATTTAATTTTTGAGAATATTAGTGTACGAGGGAGTATGGTACCAGTAATGACCCCACCCCAACTTTCAAAATTTGGTGTACAGGGGTCGGCTTGTGGTTGCAACTGCTTGACTTTGCTTGTCTTACACATTATTTGTACCTGTTGTCAATGTCGCATAATAATCATTATGTATACTTGGCTTGTTACCTATTGATGTTGTTATGACTTGTGTCGGTGTCTTAGGTGTTGGTCGAGTTAAGTTTATACAAGTGTTATACATCTAACGTCTTACCTTTGTCATCTTGCATGGTTATATGCAGATTGGTGTCCTGATCGACGTTGAGACGTTCTCCATATTTTTTAGGCAATACTTTTGACAGTTCCCACTCAATTTGCCGACACTCTTCTCTCGCTTGCGATACTATAGCATTGGCAATTTTAGGATCACATTTTAAAATATCTCTTCTGCATTTTTCATTGATTTCATCACGTCGAGCCAGTCTAATTTCATTATATTGTTCGCGAGCGCGAGCATATCGTTCTATTGTTTCATTTTTGCCCGGTTTATCCTCGTTTAGATATTCATAAAATGTTTGGTGGTTGCTATTTAATCGTTTACATACGACAACAATGTTGTCCCCGCATATTGATAATTCCTGGCAAATTTGTTCAAACTTTTCTGGTGATAGGCTCATTTATTCACACTTTATGCACAAGTTATACACAGGTTATGCACTTTTTATTAACAAGTATATATTACCGGTAAAAGAAAAGTCAAGAACTTTTTAGGCTGAGCATATTTTTTTTTGAATGGAGGCATGGGCGCTGACCTGGATAGAATTCCCCCTTTATCCCCCATAAATAATTATGTGAGAGGGAGGGATGTTTGATAGGTGGATTTTTGCGCTTTCGTGCGGGTGCTGTTTCCTGCCCGTGTTTCCTGGACCATCCCCAGGGCTTAGCGTACATCTGATGTACCACAATTGCGGATTGTTTGCACCTGCTCAGGATCTCGGCAGGCCTCAACCTATCCCGCGTAGACTCTCGCAGGACTTTCCCGCACAATTCCCCGCCAGGCTTATCCTGGCCATACATTTAATATATGTTATTACAAATTAAATGTCAAATGGTTTTTAAATCGCTACTGCCATTACATAAACCCGCAGGAAGCAGCGACATTTTTCATGGGGGAAATCTTGACGAATGCTTAGGAAGCGTTTTCTTTGTTTTGTGCCTTTTAACTGTTGACATTGATTATAATTAATGTTATATTTAATGTAGACAGAGAGACAGACAACCGCAAAAGAGGAGTAAAAAAATGAAATACCAAACAAAAGACGAAGCGATGCAGCACCTGAGCGCAAAACCTGCCATAGCCAAAAAACAGGCTGACATGATCGATTGCATGTATGGGATCGGTGAGCAGGTGTCACAAAACGATTTAGACGGGATTGATATGGATTGCCATCAGGCCGCGATGAAAAAGGCAATGTCGTACTAATTAACCGGAGGTGAAAAAATGGAAAACGTAATCAATACAGGTCGCCCGCTTATCGATGGACTCAACGCGATTTTGGCAAAAGGTCGCAATGTATGTCCCAAAGGTCTCGACCCGGCAAAAAAGGATTGCCGGGAATGCGCTCTGACAAATTACGCCAAGAACTGTTTCGGCCAGTCGGTATCGGAAACCGGATCAGAATTTGAAAACATCTTCAGTGCGATAAACTAAATGAAAAAAATAAATCAGACCGAGGTGGTTAAAATCCGCCTTTATTCTGCTGATAAAAATCGGTTGGAAGAAATAGCGAAAAAGGAATGTCGGAGCTTTATGGATCAAGTACGTTTTGCCATAAAAGAATGGCTTGAAAAGAAGAAATGAAAGAGGCGCATCCATGCGCCGGAAGGCCGCCGCAAGACACTTAGGAAAAACATGACTAAAGCAAAACGCCACATTATCACAGACGCCGAGCGCGGCCATCGGCCGAAAACCCTGGCCGGGAACGAGGAGCGCTATACGCTTTTGCTTGACCCCTATACCAAATCGTGGTGTAAGGGCAAATCGGAGCGCGTCAAGGCGATCCTGCGCCGGTTTGCCGCATTGGAAAAAATCATGGCCGCATTGGAAAAAAGAAATGCAAAATTGCAAAAATAGACGCATCGACGGACCTTTTTTATCTTAAAATCAAAATAGGGGGAATAAAACCATGACCCACCTCGCCCCACATATCCAAAAATTAAATTGGGAAAAATTACTGTTGATCAGTGACACGCTAAAACGCTTTGGAGCAGCAGATCAGGACTTGCTATACGATGCCCTTGACCAGTACATGAGCAAAACAGAGTATAATGATGACATACAAGCACTTATAAATATCGGCTTTGTCCAAGAACACAATAGAGTTTTAATATGGAAAGGATTTTAACATGCCAAAAATCTACAAACTAACAGACCGGAAATTGCAGACGCATAACGGTTGCCAGTGGAAGGTTGGTGAGTGGAAAAAAACAGATGGAAACGGCGCTCTTTGCACCCCGGGTTGGTTGCATGGCTACAGTGACCCGCTTGTTGCCATTTTCGTAAACCCAGTGCACGCAGCTATCGATAACCCGATTTTATGGGAGGGTGAAACGCGGGGGAAATTTTTAGACGATCATGGTTGGAAATGTGGCTACACGGAAATGCGGATTCTCAAAAAAATAAAACCGTACAAATTTACACCAGAAAAAATAGTTGAGGTTGCCATTGTTTGCGCGATTGAGGCGGCCTATGATGATGAGAATTTTATCGCCTGGGCCTGTCATTGGATGGACGGCTCTGATCGTTCGGAGGCGGCGCGGGAGGCGGCGCGGGCGGCGGCGTGGGCGGCGCGGGTGGAGGAGGCGGAGGAGGCGGCGCGGGCGGCGGCGTGGGCGGCGCGG
>QGNH01001575.1_pt1 | contig 16631 bp, 34 predicted proteins | sample 1735481 | NCBI WGS metagenome assembly QGNH01 (sample SAMN09239004, study PRJNA386568) | Viral metagenome, whole genome shotgun sequencing project.
AGTAACGCGGTCAATTGTTTTGGCGATACGCTCATAAAATCACCTCGAAATGAATTACCGATATGCGCTTCGGCGGACGGTTAAACAAAGGTCTAGTGAATTTCAGCATCAGGCGCAAAGCGCTCGCCAGCGTGAATGCGTCCAAAACAATGGCAAGATACCTTTGTTTGATCGTGACCGCAAGACTCATACAAGCCATTCACGACCCAAGCCTGATGCGTGTAATCAAAGCCGTTCACGTTCAAAGGGTACTGGTTTGGATTCTCAAGTTTCATCGGTTAATCTCCTGTACAACACTCTATACTTAGCAAGCAACGTGCCAAACTCTATAAACGTGTATATAGTTGATTTTAATGAGAGACGATTAAAAGCAGAGTGGTATTTATTTACCACTTCCCCAAGAAAAGAGAAAACATTTACCACTATTTAGGGAAGCATTTATTTATGTTGCGTAGAATCAACATCTTAGATTTTATAGGCGCGATAGGAATAAAGGGACACTGCCCGCGTGCATCTATATATAGGATAGCGGGAGCGGAACCCATAGGCCGATAGGAATTAAATACTACTTATCTGGTAGACACTATAAAGGGTAGACTATGGACGCGGTAGCGGCAGGGACCGCGCAGCGGTCTCGCACTCAGTCGCAAATAATCTTTATTCGAGCAGCCTGTATTTGTTCCATCGGACGCCGATTATTATTTCATCGCGCCGATTATTATTTGTTCCGCTCAACTTTAATTAAATTACGTTTGTACACACTTAAACGCGGTATTTATTACAGGAGGAGTAACGCCTTTATTGCCACCAACGATCTTCGATTAAGCGCTATCAAGAAACAGGCGCAAGAAAACGCGGTCAAGGCGCATCGGCGAGCGCTGTGAGCCGGTACAGGCGCATCTATCGGCGCGGGAGCGCTCAACAGGCCGGTAAAGGCCATAAACAGGCTATTTAGGCGCATATTTAGGGATTATGGGTGCAATGGGATCGATACAGGGAGCGGAGCGGTAGAGCCGATTCTACCAAAAGAGGATAAAAGTTACCTTTTGAGTACCATAATGGCAGTATTGTTACTATAATTGTCTTTATTGTGGCGTAAGAATTGCTAGTCGAGTTGTCCACCACCACGCCGACCATCGAAGGCTACGACGCCTCAAGTCGTTGTAAGTAAACAACTTAGAAATCAAGAAGCGCAGAAAAATAATATAAAATTTATTGAGAATAGTGGCGCAGAAAAATAAAAAGAAAATAGTTGTAATAAGAATACAAGTGTGATAATATAACAACAAGTGAGGTAAGAGTATGAATTTGAAAGATTTGTTAGTAAAGTGTGGGCGGTGTGGTCATGAATGGCAAAAACGGATAGAGAAACCCGTTCACTGTCCGAAGTGTAAATCTCCGTATTGGAACAAGCCGAGGGTACGTGAAAAGAAAGTGGTGAGTGATGGGCGGTAGAGATAAATTTGAATCAGTGTTTAGGATAGTTCGCAAACAGGTATTGGAGCGCGATGGAAACCGCTGCGTGAAGTGTGGTTTGGCGCTCGAACTTGAGGTTCATCATATTGACGGCTATACGCATAATGAAATGGGAGATTTGGTTACGCTTTGCTATCTTTGCCACGGAATAGCGCCGATGGGCAAAGAGTTGTTCGATCAGTGGATGTTGATAGGAGAAGATGGAGTAGATGTGATTCGCAGACGGCTGGCGAAAAACGGGTTAAAAGGGATGAAGCGGGAACAGGTTATTATTTTCTGTTCTACGCTAGTTGAACTCAATTTTTATACGAAAAGGCGCAATTGAAAATGGCAAGGGATCGTATAAAGGCTAATACGGGACGCTGTGAGGGGATAAAACCGTATGGCTCCAAGGAAGGCGAAGAATATGTTTTAGAGAAAATAAAGGAACTGTATTTAGATGGAAAAAACTCAAAACAAATTGCACAACAGATCAACGCTGAAAAAATTTTGTCTAGGTATGGAAAGGAATGGATAGCACAATCTATAACGAAGATTTTGGTGCGCGAAGGATTTATAAAACAAAAAAGGCAAGCTAGAAAGATTCGTTTACCTTTTCCGCAAGATTTACCGAGCCGTACCTATATCGAGACTGACAGGGGGAGGTGTGTGGGTTCCGGTAATGATGGGCGGCGTAGAGCAGCGCAAAATTCTTCTTGACAGTGAGCGCAGCACATGATACAAATGTAGCATAGAGATCAGGAGATGGATATATGGCGGTTTTGAGTTTGCGTGATGTTCCGGAAGAAATGATGCGGTCTTTGAGGGTGGATGCGGCGGCGTCAGGGAAGACGCTACGTGAGTTGTGCATGGAGCGTCTGGTGCCTGATGGGGGCAAGGCGTGGATTCCGGTGACGGTCAATGGAGAACCTATTGCAGAGACGGCAGCGCGTAAGGCGCGAGATATAGAAGTGTAAGCGGTACGACTGGGAGGTATTAGGAATGACTGAAACTGGCGGAGTTGGGGTTCTGGAGATTGAGGAGCCTGTGGTGAGGCATAAGGCTCAGGCGTCGTCAGGTAGGGTTGGCGGGAGTGGTGGCGGTAAAGTGGTGGCGACGGGTGAGGAGACGGATGGGGTAGAGGTAACAGGCGAGTCAATGAGCGAGAAGCGTCCGCATAGGAAATGGGGAGAGAAATGAAAATAAGAATTACCGGACTAATTTTGATTGTGATGTGTGGTTGCCACTCTATTCAAACTGCGGCACCCATATTGGACGCAAAAAAAGATACTTCGTCAACTGACATTATCCTAAAACAGGTGCGATGGAAAGTTGATTACGCGGATAAGTCTAGTATGTTTACTGAGCGTACATATCAATGTATCTCTGAGATGTATTCTCTTGCTTATACCCCTGTAGATAACGGACCAGTGTGTCGAGAGTCATGTAAACTGTTCGCAGAGGTTAATTCTTTTGTGGACAGTGCTCCAATTTACATAGAGAATCCACAACGATACAGTCTTAAAGGAAAAGGTGGTATATGTGAAAAGAAGTATAGAAAATGGAAACAATAAAAGATAGCGCCCATTGCCCACGATGCTTTCACCTTATTGGAGAACATCTGTATTGTAAGGATCACGGTGGCGACTTTGAAAACGAGAAGGTGAGCAAGTTGCCGACCAGAAAAATTGATCCGTGCCCACCAGAAGCGGTATATGATTTTGACCACAGGTGGTGGGACTTTCTTGATTTTACTGGGAGTGTAAAGTGAAACGCTTTTTGTGCTGGCTCAGGTTCGGTCACGTATGGAAAGAACTAGGAGACATGGACGTGCGGGGCAGGAAGTGTACAATGTGGCAATGCACTCACTGTGCGCTGACTGAATTGTTTGATGTGTTGACGGGAGAGAGACGATGATGGATAAGATGTTTTATGGTTTAGCTTATTCAGTTCTAGTGGTTTTAGGATTGATGGTTTTTGAGGCAATTTTGAAGGGGATGGATAAATGACCGTATCCGATGAGCGTCTATACCAGTTGGCCTACGATCCGATGATGTGCAACATCTCAGAAGAGGTACAGGAGTGCTTGGCTGAATTAGTTGTGTATAGGAATGCCGGAAAACATGAATCGCTTAGGAAGACGAAAACACCAGAGTATAATCATGATACCGGAGAAGAATTAGAAGAAGGATGCTATATGATGGTTAAATCAGAGGACGGTCTATGTGATCCGATTACCGGCTGTCCGGGATGCGCACAGGAAAGACGAAGACGTAATAAATCTCTACAGGATAACACAGTAGTTTGGAACAAAGGCTGTAAGGCAACAGAGAAAGGGTTGGTAAAGAAATGAAGAACATTGTTGCAGGAGTTCTTATTGTAGTTGTTTTATTGCAATATGGAATTCTAATATACAAAGGTTTCACGGATGGATGGCCTAAATGGGGGAGAAAATTAGGGAATGCCAAAGATAGTAAACAGTAGGTTTCTTGAGCGAGTGGACGATGTTTTGGGGATGGTTGAGTACAGGAAGACTTTGATGGCGTTGAAGTTTCTGCGGTGGGAGTTGGAGGGAAAACGATGAGCGACCGCGATTGGGTTAGACGACGTTTCCCCGAGGCAATTGAGTGCCATGCGTGGATTCAGTGGGATGGAGTTTACTACGCGATCATCGGAATACCGGGGTTCAGGATAATTTCATACCTCGGTTTAGATGAGACATGGAAGGCCGCGCGGGTTTTTATTGAAACCGGAGTTCAGTGGGCGTGCGGAAGGAAGGTTAGCGATGAGCGACAAGATTCCTTCGATTAGCCTGGAAGATTTTACGAGGAGGAAATACGGGATGAGCGACAAGATTGTTGTACCAGAAGGGATGCTGATGGCGGCAAAAGACGCCACTGCAACGATGCGTCTGAATATTGAACAATACCTGTTTGACACTCAGACCAAAATGGCCCTAGAAGCGGCTCTGCGCTGGCTGTCGGAGCACCCGATTCTTCCAACGAAAGAGCAAATAGAACATTTTAATCAGATACCATCTACTCAATACACAACGGATATAATCGTCGAATGGCAAAGGATAGAATTCCTAGCGCCGGATACGGAAGTATGTCCTATTGAGAAAGCTTTACTTGACAGCGGTGTAACGGTTAATAACGATTGGCTTTGCCCTGAATGCGAGGGAGTACATCGGGCGATAATCCCAAAGCCGGAAGATATTCAATCCGAAAGAGAAATTATAGACCAATGGCTTCGTAAACACCAGCCGAACGGGAGTCGTGTTTCACTTGTAGGAGATAAGATGGCTCAAGAATTATTGAATGAACTCGAAGCCTACCGGCGCGGCCAGGAGTTAGGTAAGTAATGGACGACCGGTGCGGAGAGTACGCGGCAAGTTTCATCCCTCGTTGGGGAGCGTACTTTTCGTGTGTGTTACAAAAAGGACACGATGGGGAGCATAGGGCTGGTGGAGAGTGTGTGAAGCACGGAAAGTACGTGATGGAGCATACAGGGCAAGTACCGCAGTGCCCCAAGTGGCCTGATTGCGTGAAAATAGGCGCAGAAAAACCTTGACATTCTCCTGCGCTTATGAGAGAGTATGGAAGTGAAACCTTACTACGAAATAAGGAGAATAAATGAACGTTCCGCTTAAATCTCCATTTCCGTATTTTGGAGGTAAGTCGAGAGTATCTTCTATAGTATGGGATAGATTTGGGGATGTTGCGAATTATGTAGAACCATTTGCAGGTTCCCTTGCAGTGTTGTTAGGTCGGCCTACGGAGCCAAAGATAGAAACAGTAAACGATCTTGATTGTTTATTGGCAAATTTTTGGAGGTCTCTACAGAACGATCCTGATGCGGTAGCGGACGCGGCTGATAGACCAGTAAACGAGGCAGATCAACACGCAATTCATTTATGGTTGGTGACACGAGAAGAGTTTCGTGAGCGAATGAAAACAGACATTGACTACTATGATCCATTGATAGCAGGAAGATGGGTATATGGTCAGTGTACATGGATTGGATCGGGATGGTGCGCGGCAAAGCTACCGCATCTTGGGAACGCGGGACGCGGGGTGAACAGGCAGCTACCGCACCTTGGGGACGCGGGTGGAGAAACACGAGAGTACTTATTGCAATACATGAATGAACTAGCGGAACGCTTACGCCGAGTGCGTGTATGTTGCGGAGATTGGTCAAGAGTAACTACTCCTTCTGTAACATTCAGGCATGGGACTACTGGTGTTTTTCTTGACCCTCCTTATGAAACAGGAAATTTACAATATGCGGCAGGAGGAATTGGAGAAGGGATATGTAAAGATGTTAGAGAGTGGGCTATTGATAACGGAAATAATAAGGATATGAGAATAGCCTTATGTGGATATGAAGGAGAATATGAAATGCCGGAATCTTGGGATTGTTTCGCGTGGAAGGCGCAATCTGGTTATGCAGCGACTGGAGGCATAGCAGAGGAAAATTCTAAGCGCGAAAGGATTTGGTTTAGTCCACACTGTTTAAGCGGTAAACAAATGGGTTTGTTTAGTTGAATTTATATCGGGATAGGAAAGAAAATGCACACAAAACACACTACTTTGACGACGGAAGAGGATAGTTTTCTATGAGACGATGGATCGAAAACGAGGATGACGATATAGTGGAGACTACTGCAAAGTGGTCTCCAGAGGCAAAGTGTTCCTGTCATAACAACGGAGAGCCTTACGATTTGCAAGGGATCATGGTAACGTCTTTGGACCCAAATTGCCGAGTTCATAAGAAGACTCTCAGTACGTACCCTATCGCTGCGAGTGTGGAACGTGTAGTGGGAAACTGGAATGGAATAGAAAAGTAAACATGGCGGCTATCTGCTCAGAGTGTCATAGATTCCGGTTAGATGGCAGGACGCTTTGCAAGTGCGGGGAGAGTAAACACACATACGCGATGATAACTTTGAATCTCAGATGTACATGGTGCTTCAAGTTATTTACGTGGAAAGTTCGTGAAATGAATAGGATGCCAGAAGGTATCCGCAGATGTTGTTCAAACTCATGTGCTGCGAAGTTGAGGCACTGGGAAGAGGAGAGGAAAATTGAGCGAACTTCAGGAATGGTGCAAGGAAAACAATGTGAAGGTATCACCGCAAGTTAAACGTGCGGCTGATTTCCTTGAGAGCAAAGGATACGATTTTCTAGTAGACTTCGGGTATGAGAACGCAGAGAAAATAGCGAGGGAAAAGTACAACTTCAATGCTGTAGAGCCGAGTCGCAAGACGTTGAACGGTATGGTACTTCGGATCATGCACGGTAATAGATGGATGACTCCTTGGGCTATCCAGACTAAGATTATACAGGGCGGTCATTTTGTCTGTGATTCCTCTGTGAAGAGCCGTATTCGTGATCTTCGGTTGCCGGAGTACGGATGCCATTTGATTGATAAGCGCAAGATTGTGGACTCTAATGCCTATGAATATCGTTTGGTGAGGTAATAAATGACCAATATTTCGACTGAAAACATATTTGATCTTGCGTCGTCTACAACTCGAACTGAAATAGAACGCCTATTATGCGGAACAGGACTACATAACTGGATGAATGATTGGGATGAGGCTGCTGGTGATGTGAAATGTTTTGCGTGTGGTAAGAAGTCAGGTAGACCTTGGGTATACATACTATCTTTAGATGCAAGTGTAGCTATATGGAAAATCGTCATGAACATCTACCCGGAGATACGGAAAGAGAAGATAGAGCAAGAAAAGAAAGATGAGTCTGATTATAAAGAAAGATTGGAAAGGCGAACTCTTGCAGATTTAGAGATTATGCTATCTTTGAATCAGACCATGAATGATTTTTATATTGCATCAATCAAATCTAGTTAACGGGAGAGGATCAAATGACAGACGAAAAAGTTGTGATGTATGACAGCGACGAAGCAGCGACTCGTGTTGATATGCCGGGTTGGAAATCACGTCTTGGACACTTCTATCCTGGTGACAATTCAAACAGTGAGCATGGGGCGCGGTGGTCTGGCTGTACGCATCAGAAGTGTTCTTGCGGAGCGATAATGTGGCGAGGAGAAACACGCTGCCGGTCGTGCCAATCGAAGATAGATAGCGAAAAGTATTATGCTTTGCCAATCGCCAATTGGGATGGTGTAACTCCTACTTGTGACGATAAGAAAGATAAGTATTATTGGAGCAAAGACGAACTATTAGACGATATGTACTGGCAACTCGAAGAGGCACAGAAGCGTGGCGAGGAACCAGAGATGCACGTAGTAATAGCAGAGCCTCATTATCTTCATGAATTAGATGGTAGTGAATGGGATGATGATCTTCCAGATAACGGAGACTATGATGGGATTCCTAGTGAAGTAGGAAAAGCGATAGATGCGCTCAATGAGGTTATCAAGGCGCAAGGACCGTCCTGTTGGTATCCGGGTAAGCATAGGATCGACATGGAGCCATTGTGGGCGCAGTTGAAAGAGGAACTGGCAAAGGAAAAGAAAGATGCCTAAAGCAAATAAACCAGTCAAAAAGTGGACCAATGCCTACCTAATGCAAGAGTTTCTAAGGTTGGACAAGAAGTTCTTTAGTGGTAAACTACCTATTCCTTTATCTTTAAGGTTTTGTCCGATAGACGGACTAGGGCATACGTTTAGGTATCGAACGGTAGGGAAACGGCGCAGCAATAATGATCGTTTTGGGATACAGATCAGTCCTAAACTACGGTTTTCAAAGAAATTATGGTATTCAACCCTTGTACACGAGATGGTACATCTTGAGCAACGTCTCAAGTATAGTTGCTATGGGAAGCGGTTCGATGATCGGATGAAAGAACTTGCGGCGGCAGGAATCTTCAAAGGAATCTGGTAGTAGGGCTTGACATTTGCAAGCAGGGCGCATATAAACGATAAGAGAGGCAAGCATGGGGCGGAACAAGAGAGTGATGGATACTGAAATAAAGGGAGAAATGCAGTCTATTTCGGCTCAATGGAAGCAGCTTAGATTGGATCATGCTCTTACGCAGAAGTTCTTATCGGAGATTGTTGGGGTGAGCCGTAGGACGATCCAAAGTATTGAAAGCGGAGGAATTATACCCCAAGAGGGAACAATTGCGAAGTTTGAGGAATTGCGGAAGAAGTACGAGAAAAACAGGAAAATAAGCCGCAAAAGCCTACGGAAACCCAAAGACGAAGAGGACGAATACGAATTCTAACGGTATAATCACCAAACAGCAGGTTCAAAAAGGAGAAGTTCATGGCAGAAGTAAACATTGAAGGTCTTTCTGGGACTGAAATTATCGAAGATGTTCTCGATCAAATTCGTCGTAAACTCAAGTATTCATGTAATTTGAGGGACACAGACAGTTACGGTCAAGGGTACTCAGGAACGGTTACAATCAACCTAAAAATGTATGCGATGGATACGACAGAAGACAATTTTACCGTCAATATCACTCCCAAGGGAGAGATTCCTTCGTCTACAGAGTCAGTTATTGTTACTCCGTTCGATGTGGATGAGAAGCTGGAGATTCCGCAGGAGCTTGACCTTGAGGCTGTTCGAGAGCGTAGCAAGGTTCCTGAGCCACTGCCAGAGCCTAGCGAGGCTGATGGAGATTCCAGAATGCCAGCGCGACTCAAGAGAAAATACACGAGGCGCACAGGAGTCGCCTCGTTGGAGCAGACCGTAATCGGTGGTGGGGCGGTCGATCTAGAGAACGAACCGAATTTCTGATGTATCCGACCATCAGAGAAAATCCTGCGGCTCCTCGAAAGAGGGACAGATGCTCCGCCCGTACACGAGGCGCTCACATCGCAGCTAACAGTCCGATAAACGGGCAGCCGCAGGAATTGAATTAATGGACCACCGGGAGAGATAATGTCTGAAAGCGTAAGAGGATCGAACGGCGGGAACGCTCGTAAGGAAAAATTAACACCGGAGCAGCGTTCATCTATCGCCAAACTTGCTGCTCAAAAGCGGTGGGGGAAAACAAAAGAAGAGCCAGAAGATTTAGGATATTCTTATGTAAATTCAAAGACAGGAGAAACATCCGAACCATCTCCTACACCTATCGTAATCAATGAATCTCCAAAACCTATTCCTTCTTCGTTTATCTACAAAGAAGATATAAAACCCATTACAGAGCATATTCCTGCGGCTCCACAGGCGCTACGTGTAACTCCTTCGGAAAAGGGAAGGAAACGTGCCTCAAAGGAAAACCAAACAGTATCTAAAGTCTATAGACAAGCTCTTTCTACAGCAGAAAAAGAGTACGAAGAAACAGCGGAAAAACTAGCGTATCATGATGAGATGGCTGCACGTCTAAAGGCTAGAATGCCAAGGCTGATTCAAACCGTAGAGGCGCTACGAGGAACAATTGATCCTCAAGTAGCGATGCAATCGTATCCGATGCAATCATTTAATACGCCGATGCAAGATTTTTCCGATCCGGCTAGGATGAATCAACCGTACCAACCAATGCCGACAATAGAACAGAATCCTATTGATCCTGCTTTGTACATGACAAACTCTAATCCATTACCAGGGTTAGTACCTGCGGCTCAAAATGCTCCTATGGTTCCTAATACGTCAGTAGGGGGAGCGATAGACTTGGATTATTCTCCAGTGGAAGATGAAGGACCAAAGTTGGCGAACATGGGCGGAGGATGGGTGTAAAATGACCGAACAAGAGAAGAAAGCCGAATGTGAGCGTATTTGCGGAGAGTCTGGTAAGCGTGGGATGCACCAGATTGCTCCAGTGATGTGTCCTATTAAAGAGGACGAATGGAAGCATCCTAAGCGCAAGAACGACTATCAGGGGGTAAATTGAAGACCAAACTTGAGACGATGATCGAGCTTGAGGATACTGTGCGTGCCGAGGTAACGGCGCGTTATCCAGATATGGACGCTGATTGGGCCGTAAAGCACTACATGGATCGGTTCTACGACAATAACAAGAAATTATCTGGAATCATAGCGGCGATGGTTCCTGAGATCATTAGGTCGCAGATGGAGCCAAAGGAGGCGTGATGAGTGGAAACGAAGAGCGTCTTGCGTATGCTTTTGAACGAATAGCTACAGCGTTGGAAGGGTTCAATGAAGAATTTAAGCAAGCAGGAACTCGATACTGGCCTAGACCAGGACAGCAAAAAGAAGCCGTCCTTAGCAGAGTCCCAACCGAAGAGGATAAAATCCGAGAGCGGCAAGGAACAGGAGATAATATCCCAATTGACGAATGGCTCACCGATATTGGAGACCCAGAGGGAGAAGCAGGAATCGTCGGAGAACGAAGCCGACAGTGGATTATCGACCATCACCCTGAAAAAGAAAAAGTCGTTGATGCCAGTCCCAAAGCTGTCAGCGTTGGAGAGCAGGACACTTCAAGCGTTGAAGAGGTTGAAGGTAAAGCCGGAAGCGTTGCAGTCATTACCACAGATAACCCCCATGTTGAAAAAAAGTCTCAAAGGCGGACTAAGAACCGCTCTTGAGGCTATGCGTTTTGCAACGAACGATGAAGTGGTAGCGGATTTTCTGAGGGTTTACGATAAGATTCCTATTGGCGATAGGGACAGATTGCCATGGGAAGCTATAATGATAAAAGCCAAAGTGAATCCGATATACTTACTTGGTGCTATTCAGATGGCGGTGCAGACCTACAGTTGGAATAAGAGTAGGTTTCTAGCGGTATCGAGTCATCCTGAGATCACAAAGAATAGAATCAAGTTCGCAAAGATGGCTGGAGGCGTAAAGGACAGAGAGGCGTTGGATATAGTCAACGGATTTTTGCAATCGCCGAAAGGACCAACGTTTATTGGCAAGCAGGTTGCAGTATTTGGCGGTAATGGTGGTGGTCAGAGTAACAATGGTGGCGGTAATGTAGTGGACGCGGAAGTAGATAATGATGATGGGTTTGAGAATCTGTTTCCTAGTCCGAATGAGATTCAGGACAAACTTGTGCCAATCAGACAACGGTTGCTGGAGGGGTGATGGCTAATAGATCATTTGATGAGGATACTTCGTGGAGTAGGTCGGGTAAGAGTAAATTTGGTACTCATACTACGTATTACTCTAGGGCGGTAATCGTAGAGAATGGAAAGAAGTGTGGATTTTGCGCGTATGGAAATACCGTATTGGAAGCCAATGAACTCCTAAATTCTTTCCTGAGCGATAAATGTAATTGTTGGACTCCCAAGACAAAAGAAATATGTCCAGTGCATAGAAAGGATAACGATTGATACGATTCATAGATTTAGGAAAACAGATAGCAACAGACCCGCATGATCTTGAATGGTCGCGGGAGTTTTGCTTTTATGACACGTTGGAAGCTCATTTTGTTTCTTTTGATAACCGGCAAATCTTTGATTCGGTTGATGATTTGAAAGACTGTCTGGACGAAAATGAGGTTGCATACGGGAGACGGATACTAGGGTTGCTTCCGTCGTGGGTTCCCAAGAGCACTAGGAGTTTAGCGAGGTAGATTTTGTATAGCGAAAAGATTATCGAAGCCAATCTTGACCTTTTTGAATCGAAAGAAGGTTGGCGACCAGTGCGCCATACCTTAGATCAAGTAAACGAGTTTAAGTCATACGTAGATTCTGTAGTGAAAATAGGAAGTAACAGCAAAGGTTCATGGATTGAATCTGTCGCACCTATGACAGAGAAAAGAAGAAAAGAAATATCCCATTGGGTAGAAAACGAGCAGGTTCTTTGTGGCTTGGACAGCCTTTATTGGGAACTAAACTATGCGTATGTGTGTTGTCCAGCAGAAGCACCAATATGGATGTCTGACTTTTCTTTTAAGCCTATCGGTGAAATAATACCAGGAGATGAAATTATAGGTTTTGAAAGAAAACCTTTGAAGAACACGCCTAATGCCACGTTGAATTCGCGTGGTCGTCAACGCACCACGAAATTAGAGCACATTGTAAGAACTAAAGTTACATCGGTTCATAAATGTATACGTCCAATAATTAAAGTAACGATGGAATCGGGAGATGTTATAAGATGCACACCAGATCATTTATGGTCTAGTGGAGAACATGACCGAAGTTTATATCCTTGGATAAAAGCTAGGATAGGTAAAACACTCAGAAAAATAGTTGATGTTTATCCAAACGATCCGCCTGATCCATGGACCGCTGCGTGGTTGGGAGGTATGTACGACGGAGAAGGATCACGAGGAATGATTTCGCAGTATAAGAGTCATAACCCAGAAGTTCACGCTAAACTCGTTGAATCAATGAAGATGTTCGACTTCAAACAAAAATTTAAGAGCGGTAAAAGTCACATCGTACAAGAGTATGTAGGGTGGAACGATTACTGTGTTCGCATCAATGGTGAATTAACAGGTAAAGCTAAATTCTTGTGCTGGTGCAAACCTGTAAGAGCATGGTCGATGGAGAAGCTAATATTTAAGTCAATGAGAGCTTTTGGAGATAAGGTTGTGAATATAGAACCAGATGGAGAAGGTGAAGTTTTTGCACTTACAACAGAAACAGGAAATTATATAGTATACGGATATGCAAGTCGAAATTGTGACGAAAAAGGGCAGATTTATAAATTTGCACCACGTATGTCTCAAAGGATATATAATTCCGTCATTGCGGATTTTGATGAGAAACAAGTGTCTATTGAACTCCTTATACTTAAAGGAAGGCAATTAGGGATCACTACCCAAACTGCTTTGAAGTTTCTTCACAGAATGCTTTTCCTTCCACATACTCAGGCTATTATGGCCTCAGTTAAAGCGGAAGCATCGCAACTTATCTCAAGGATTATTGATACAGCGTATGAAAGGTGTCCATTTTGGTTAGTTCCGTACAGAACCCCAAAAAAGGGATTCTCTAATGGTTCGATTCTTTCTGTACAGTCAGGTATGCAAGCTACGGGACTAGCTCAAGGATGGACACCAAGTTGTTTAACACCAGATTCACTTATTCGTGTTGCTGATGGGTTTGTTAAGCCAATCTCCAGCATCACCGAAGATGATACTGTAATTACGCACACAGGGAAACTTGTGAAAGTAAAGGCAGCATTCAAAACGAAGCGTGAACCAGATGTGGCACGGTCAATTAAATTATGGGGACATCACAGTAGTCTAAAATGTACACCTGAACACCTAATTAAAACTCCTGATGGGTGGGTAGAGGCCGCAGAGATAAGCGTTGGAGATTACGTTGTTCACCCGTTACGAAAAATTACAGACGAAATAAAATCGTTTGAAACCTACCTTTATAGAAGAGGTAAAATACGAGAAGATAAGAAAATACGTTTTAACGTCAACCTTACATCAGGGTTAGGGTATCTGTGTGGTTTTTACCTAGCTGAAGGTACGTGCCACGGAACGACCACCGTGAATAAGAAGTATCTGTCAGAGGTCGTGTTTAGTATTCATGCAAACGAAATGGAAGACAGAGAAAGGTGTCTACGTAAGTATTTTGGAGAAAAACAAAATATCAATTCCAAAAAGAAGAATAAAGGAAACGGGGCAAGCATTACCGTAAGCTGTGCATGGTTCGCTAGATGGATAGCGGAAAACTTCGGCAGGACAGATAAGAAGACAATCCCTGATTGGGTATGGAATGCCGGGAGAGAGTTTTGCCTTGGATTAGTGAATGGATATTTAGAAGGAGATGGATCAACCTGCGAAGATCGTAATATAGTTATTGCTCCTTCTATTTGTCAGCAGTTGATTCTTCAAATGCGAGATATGGTAGCGTCTCTTGGTATAGGATGGTCTTCAGTATACTTTAATCCGAAGGAGAAATCTAAGCACGATAAATCTGTTCGTAAGGACGTATGGAGATTAGCTCTTACTGGACCTACTGCTTATCACTATCGTTCAATGTTTGGATACTTTACTCAACCGCTAAAAAACGGAGAAGCACGTCATTGGCGCTATGGTGCAGATGGAGAAAGTGTAGAGATTATGGTTGAGTCGGCATTAAATGATTATGCCGATGAGTATTGGGATATAGAAGTAGAAGACGAGGATCACTCATTCACCACAGATCAATGTGCAGTACATAACTGCGTTCACCTTTCTGAGATAGCGGACATCCCAGACCCTATAAAAACAATCGAAGAGGGATTATTCCGAGCCGCTCACTCATCCAAGAACCTATTCATGGCTCTTGAGGGAACAGGAGGAGGGAGTACAGGGTGGCTTGCTGACACATGGAGAGCAGCTAAAGAAGATTGGCCTAAAGGACAATCAAGACTGTTCCCGATGTTTATTCCTTGGCCTATGTGTCCAGAGATTTATCCTCAAGAAGATTGGATTAGGAAATTTCCTTTAGAAAACAGTTGGAGACCAAGCGAAGTAACGCGAAGACATATTACACGCTGCGAGTCGTATATACGCAACACTCCGTACTTAGCGAGAGTGGCTGGTTACGATTATAGAATGCCGATTGAGCAGCAGTGGTTTTGGGAGTTCAATTATAATCAGGCTTGCAAGAATCATACGCAGAAGACATGGGCATCGCAAATGCCAGCGGATGACCATGAATCTCTGACAGGAAAACACGATTCTATCTTTGAGCCGGAAGTTATTGGAGAAATAGAAGAAAATATATATGAAATTAAAGGAGACGTTAAGAAAAGGATAAACCCTGTACTTGAATATGCTGTGATCGGTCATGACATTGACGAAATATTCTATCCAGACCCTTCAATGATAGATAAACATCAACAAGTTATAAATGTAGAATGGAAATCTCACAGAGGTCAGAAGTACGAATGGGAAATGATACCACTTCTACCATTAGACGAGGAGGTGGAACGTAATACTATGGACCGTATTCTTATTTATGAGGAGCCAATAAAAGGACAGTATTACTCATGTGGAATTGATACCGCTGATGGTTTAGGAAAAGAGGATGAGGATAGGACTATCTTATCTGTGGCGAATAACAGGTTTCACGGAGAAGCAGATAAGCAGGTCTGTGAGTTTACTTCTAATAAAGTGAACGCAGCCCAAGTTGTAGCTTTTGCGGCTTGTTTAGGTGCGCTATATGGACCGTGCTGCCCTGATAGTAGGGGTATGAAGTATGTTATTGAGCAGATCGGAAGGCCGGGAGAAACTTGCCAGCATCAGTTAAAGATGATGGGTTTTATGAACCATCACAAGCCAAGGAGATATGATTCAAAGAAAATCAAGCAAGATATGGGAAGTCACGAAGGATGGTGGTCTAGTTCGTGGAGTGTTCCTATTCTCATGACACGATTTGTAGAAGCCGTAAACGGTGGATGGTATATTCCGTCGTCTAGGTGGTTGATAGAGGAACTGAAGACATTAGAGCGTCACGCTACGAGTGGTAAATCGAAGATGGAGCATAGGTCTGGACAACATGACGACAGAGTTAGGGCGGCTGCACAGTCATATTTTACTGCTCATGATATGGATATTTTGACTGAACGCGCTAAGAAGAGGTATGATGTTCCTATTAAGAAGAAGTCGGACCCAAACAAGGGTAGGTGCATGAGCAACGCGTTTTCAGTGGGAGAATGGTGATGGATACAGCCACAGAGATAGAACAATGGCTCCGCAAAGAAGCGCATGAGAAGACGAAGTACGCTGAATCTCGCAAGAGTTATACACAAGCGCCTTCTTCCGACGCAGATCGTAAATCGGCTCATCAACTGGCACAGCAAATGATGGGACGGAAGTTCCCGATGCAGAGCAGGGTAGAGGAAGAAAAAAGCAATCGTATTCAGATACGGATCGCAGCAAAGCTAGAGCAAGAGGCGGCAATGCTTTTGCGGTTTGCAGATTTTGTAGCGGGGAGGAACAATGGGAATCATCCAGTGGTGGAACGACAGGAAGCGTAGTGACGAGCCTGTAGAGATAGCGGCTAAACCATCTGAGATAGTGCAGGAACAGACTACACAGAGCGATTACGACCGTGTATCCAAGTACGGAGCAGACGGAGGACACATCGTAGATTTGACCAATAAGCCAAGGAAAGAAAACGATGGTTTTGCTCCAGACCACGAACTATTGACTTCGTACAATCGAGCGCATCAAGGAACGCGAGACGGAATCAACTCGCTGATGAGGAGATAATATGATCGAAAATAAGATTGAACATGGAATACCAATCCCTCCAATAAAAATAACACCTCTTGAGGAGAGATTCCCTCAATTTCTATCTCTTGAGATTAACGACTCATTTGTGAT
>QGNH01000262.1_pt1 | contig 16621 bp, 15 predicted proteins | sample 1735481 | NCBI WGS metagenome assembly QGNH01 (sample SAMN09239004, study PRJNA386568) | Viral metagenome, whole genome shotgun sequencing project.
ATATAGCATCAGGCGGAAATAGACCACGTGATATTCATCTTTCAAGGGATATTATTGCTGGTGGTAGTGTTTCTGCTGGACTTGCTGTTACAGCTTCTGTAATGAAAATTACAACTGGTGCTGGTGCTGGTCTATTCCTGAAATCGGATGCTGTAGGAAATACAAGTTGGGCAGCAGGTGTTAGCGGGTATTCGGGGTATTCGGGAATCTCTGGATTTTCAGGAGCAACTGGTGGTACTGGCGGTACTGGAATTTCGGGTTACTCAGGAAGCGGTGTGTCAGGATATTCTGGCATTTCTGGCTGGTCAGGCTACAGTGGAATTTCTGGATATAGTGGTGCCACTCCATGGACTCGCACTGGCGGTGTCATATCTCCTACCACCGCTGGCGACTACATCACTGCCGGTTCTGGATTCAGTGGGATTGTGAATTTCATTCCAGACACCACCTATTCCATCGGAACGAGCACGACAGTAGGAAGACCCAACAATATCTACATAGGTAACCAGATATCTTGTGCCAATATCTTAGTAACAAACACTGCTGGTAGTCTCAAGGTCGCTACGTCGGATGCTGCGGGTAATCTTACCTGGTCGCCAATCAACAAGACCCTTAACTGGGTAGTGTCATCTCCTGTGTCTGGCTCTATCTTTGGACCCAAGTTACCAGAAGGAATGACAGCCACCAAATTGAGTGCATACACTGATGTTGGCACAGTGACATTCAACGTGTCGCAGACTGCTACGATTGGTTCCGCAGGTTCTGTTATCACTGGAACAAACCAAATCGCATGCACCACAGGATCAGTTGTTGCACCACCGTCTAGTGCAGCACTGACTTCTGGAGACTGGCTGCTATTGAATATTTACTCTGTTGCATCCAGTCCAACACAACTTACTGTTACACTAAACTGCACGGCACCGTAAAATGGCTATTGCAATTTACGCTTCTGGATATGTGGACAGTGGTACGACAGGCAACCAAGGTACGTACACTGTGTCGTTCAACGTTGGGACTGGAAGTAACAGATTACTACTGGCTTGTGTCAGCATTGCTGATAGTGCTTCGGCTGATATTAGCGCCATCAGTTACAACAGCGTGTCGATGGGAACTGCTGATGTATCGCAGCGGAACACCAATAGCGATTACTCGTTGTCCAAGATATACCATCTGGTCGCTCCAGCAACTGGTGCCAATACTTTTAGCTTTACAACCAGTGGTAACTGTGACTGTTCAGTAGTTCTGATTGCGCTTACTGGAGTAAACCAGACCACGCCAATTCGCAATACTCAAAAGGCAACGGGAAACAGCGGTACTCTTGCATTGACAATTTCTAGCGCAACGAACGACTTGGTGATTGACAATGGCACAGACTACTACACAAGTGGTACAACCAGTACAACTGGGACTGGGCAGAGTCTGATATTGGATCATCGTTGCGTTTCAGGTTCAGCCACGGGTGTTGAAGGAGCTACAAGCCAAACTCCAGGTGGGTCTGTTACGACAATAGGCTGGACGATAGCCAATACCAGACAGTGGGCTTATACTGCAGTAAGTGTCGAACCAGCAGCGGCTGCTGGAGCAACAAACGTTGTAAGAAATGTCAGGTTTTTCTAATTATAGGACAAGTAATGTATGCCACAGAAACCAATATATCCTCATAAGGAAGTAACCACTCCACGCAATGTTCTGTTTGGTATTGATGAAGGTTTGGGTATCGATCCTTTGCATATTGATTATATCAAGCGCAATCACATTCTCCAATCAAGGATTTCCCCACAGCCATGTTATCTTTTGCAAAGAGCAAGTGGCGGTATTCCCATTGGATACTCTGGTAAAAGAATTAGCGCTTTGGATACGGCTTTTGTTCAAGATACCGCTGGTAGTTACAGACTCATTCTTTGGGAAGGTGGATCAAATCATCCAGATACCAGGTCCTACGTCAGCGGTGGGAAGGGCAACATTTTTCTATACCAATCTGGCGCACCCATGACTCGTGTTATATCTACAGACGACATCCGTGCGAACAATGAATTCGCCGTGGTGGAGAATAATGCGGTTTTACCAAACCGCGTGGATGTAGCTTTCAATCCTGGCTATAATCCAATTGGTGGCCTTATCACCTATCATTATTTCACCTGGGAATCTGGGGTTGAGGAATTATCCATTCAGCGGGGAGATTCTAATACTCAATCCATTTTTGGTTGGAAGCAGTATCTTCGTTCAGCATCTGATCTCTTCCAGAAACAAAACCAAATATTGGTTCGTTTTCCGATCAATCTACGTGATGTGGCGATTAGCGACGAAGGTAAAGTAATCCTGGAAAATCGTGACTCCTGGATGATCTGGACTCCTTACGTCAACGATTTTGATTTGTTAATTGTAGCGGCAGAAGATAGTCCGGATAACATAGAATGGAGATACGAAATTGTGAATTCAAGAGACTCTGTAATCCAGCGTGAACTTACAATGCAGATGTTCAAACTGAATTTGTTAGAACAAACTGACGCTCGATACAAACTACCATTTGCAAGGGTGGCCTAATGAGCACCAACCTCTATTATCGTTTCGAGAAGGCAGGCAGTGACGTGTTTGAGGAATACCTGCGGAGAGTGTACGCGTACACTGGCTCCTGGGACAATCGTGATCTGGAGATAGTGCAGGTTGACGATCATGATGGTGCCATAGTGTGGCAAACATATTTCGAAGATCGTGAGGTATACCCAGTCATCACTATTACTGCAACTAGTGGTAACAACGTTCGAATGGGATTCAATGATCAAGTCCAAAACATCTACGATTTTGATTCCAAACTTGGTCTGCGATCTCTGAGTTTGGCATCCTGCAGCACTGATTTTCCTGTAGCTTTTCAGCTTCCAGGAACATTCACTGGCTCAATCAGCGGTGTAACCTGCGACATGGTTCATACGCCTGGCTACCCAACAGAGGACATTGATGTTAGCCTCTGGCAGAATTACTTCAGTCCATCAGGTTCCATCCGGTTGGCCTCTGGTTCCATTCGAAACTTCGATCATCAGGGAATGCACACATTTTTCGCTCAAATTTGGCCAAAAACTATTCTATCGTCAGGAAACGACTATTGGTTTGAATTTAGACCGCAATCTGGTAGTGTGTATCGTATTGCCGTAGATCCCACGTATAATGGGCTGTATTCAGCCATATCCTACTCAGGAAGCGTTCCATTGGGTATTCCGGTCTCTGGTAGCCTATATGGTGGAATGCGGCTCTCGCCTGTGTTTAGACTAGGGGGTGCTCACGAATACACGTTATCCATCAAATGTTCGATGAAAAACAGTATTGCTATAGCCGCAAATTTGGCGGATTTGGCGGAAATCTACGTCAAATTGGGTCAGTATGGGGTGATTGATAGGATGAGTACCGCAAACGCTAAGGTCGATCTATCCAGATTCGTAGAGAATGGAGTCCCTTTCTTCACCAGCAAGGGGATTGCGATCAAAGAAGTCCGTAGAGGTGGCCTGGAGACTAGAAAACGGGGAGACAATGACAACGTTTTCTCTATGAGCGTGAGTGTTGACGTACGCAGTGAGTGGAATATGGACTTCAATGAAGAACACATTTTGGATATCGATGAAATCTTCGGTCCATACTGAAATTCTTTGTTTCCGCACTATAAAATGTTGAGGTAAATAAGTACATATTGTATGAAAGACACCCATGAACTCAACAATTCGTTCGTAAGGAGCACATATGAGCTATTCACCACCCAAAGTCACTGTGAACGTAGTTCCGAATCCGCGCATCATCAACATTGCCGGGGATGTGCGCTTGCCAGCAGTTGTTGGTCCAGGACCGACTACACTTTATGTAACAGATGAAGCCGTTGTCAGAGGCATCGGTGCTACCGACAATCTTTCTGTCTATCCCCAGCCAGGTACTGTCGTTACTCTCGTTGCAAAGCGAAGTGGATTAGTGAGTTCGAGTATCGGCAGTTCAATTGATGCCGTGCCTGGTCTCAACGGAAGTCTCTACATGCCATCTGGATCAATTCCTGCTGGTAGTTCAGGATCGATCAGCGGTTACACAGTAACTGGTGGTACAGTGTCGTGGGCACAAGACCCGACAAATGTTGCTTTGGGATATCTTCCCCCATCTGGTTCAACCTATTTTGTCTCTTACAACTATCCAGCAAATGCCTCACAATATCTGGCCCAAACTTTTTCTGATAAAAACGATCTCACCAATTTCTATGGTCCAGAAGGAAACATCGTCGGTTGCTTGACCATTGCCGGTTCCCTTGCTCTTGAGAATGGTGCTCCTGCTGTTATTACATGCCAGACATCGGGGTCAATAAGCGTTCAAGGTTACCGTGATGCAATTGACAAACTCCGTAAGAAAGCAAATGTCGAAGACATTATGGTTGTATTCCCAAGTGGATCGTTGCCAACTCCGACATTCCGCGAAGACGTGCATACGTACTTGTTCCAGCATACACAGCAGATGAGCGTTCAAAGTAGATGGCGCGGTATGTTCTACGGCCCAGGATCGCCTTATTACAATGCCGCTGGCGGTCCAGGAGACGGTATCTATGACAACATCGGTGATCCGTCTACTCCTGAGTCCTACATAGGCAAGGCTGTTCAGTATGGCGAAGCAGATGTTGTTCTCGCTGCCCCATCGTATGCATGGCGTTACGACAGTCACAATAACAGGATCGAGCTTGATGGCTCGTATCTGGGCGTGGCTATAGCTGGTGTACACGCTGCCCAACCATTGCGTTCAACTCCAATCACTGGTTTCCCACTTACTGGTATCCAAATAGAAGAAGAGAAGTGGGATATGTTCGAGATGAATAACATGGGTACCTTCGGTGTTTGCGTTGTGATGAACATCGGCGGTATCGTAACGATCAGAGATGCAATCACCACAGATCCAACGAGTGCTGATACAGAAGAAATATCTGTTGTCTCGCAGAAACGTTTAGTCGAACGGACCTTGGAAGAGGAATTGTTCAACATCTACACGAACAAAGGAAAGACCATCAATCCACAGACTGTTCGAGACGTTGAAGCAACTATACGGTCAATCCTGAATAGTTTAGTTCAGCAGGGAGAATTGTATGGTTACGGGGTGAAGGATGATCCTTTGACTGGCGAAACAAAGATCACAGCAATACAAAATGCTCTTGAACCACGACAGATAGACGCAACGTGCTCTGTGAAGTATCTCTATCCGTTTAAGTTCCTTACCGTAACTGTCAGCACGTTCGTGTAATAACCACCGAAACTAGGAGAGTAACGCTATGTTTATCTTTGGAAAAACAATCATTCCCGATACGCAATCCGTAGTGTCCTATGCCTACACTATCAAAGCAAATGGTGTAGAAATCGGAACGCTTCAGGGATTCAACCCTTCTGGAAGTCGTACAATGGAACGAATTCGTGAAATCAGGAATACACTTGAAGATACATTTGAGATTATCCCTGGACGTTCTGAATTCAAAATTACACTTGATCGTACTGAGACCTACAATAAGAACGTGATTGCGGCTTTGGGTTATAACATATTTGGTGAGTCTATCGCTCAGATCCGTGATCCAATCACGATTGTGGAACAGTTTACCGGTCCTAATGGGGAATCTCGTCAGGTAGTCTATGACAGATGCTGGATCACATCCTGGAGCAAGTCTGTTGTCGAAGGTACGATCAGTGTAAAGGAAAACGTAGCGCTTGAGGTCGAACGAATTTTCATGAGCAACACACCGTAACCCTAGCGGGGTACCACCCTCTCCTATACGGTTGTTGCTCATTTGACAAGGGCAGCAACCGTATTTCCTCTCTCATCTAATCCCACAAACACACTATGTCTGCTTCAATACTCAAAGTTCTAACAGGACTCACCTCACTTACTCCAACTGGAGTTGTCACATTAAAACCTTTCAGACCGTGGTTTGGTTTACCACTTTGGCGTGGACGTAATGTCGGTATGCGAGTGCTTAATGCTCAGGAAATTCAACAAGCATTGGAAGCAGTTAATGACGTGCCACTCACAGGTCAAGATCAGGCTCTTAAAAAAGAAATTGTCGCCAGATCATTGTGGTCTATTGATGGAGCTTACGTAGCACTAAAAGAGGACGTAGATGAGTATAACAACGTAAACAGCACTCAGCTTACAGAGACAGAGTACAAACGTGTGTATGTAAATAGCTACGAGCAGTATTTGGTGGACTTCCTTTACGTAGTGTATACAGAGTTGCAGAAGAAGCAAATTCGTAGGGTGATGGGACTTCACATGTGTGCAGTTTGTAAAAATCAATATTCTAAACTTCCTGAAAAATCATATCCAATCAACTTTGACATAGCTGAGATGGTATGTGAAACTTGCTTCCCAGATGTTACATCTGAAGATGGATTCGTATTTGTGAAAAAGGTAGACTTCGTACAAGCTGTGGCAAAGCCTGCCGAAGAACCACCAAAAGTGGACGAAACGAACTCATCTATCAAGAAGCCAAGTGATTTCGCAACATTAAATGAGTATCGAGACTACTTGATTGAACTGGCAGATCACCGTGAAATTCAAACAACGCAAGTTCAGTAATACTGATATTGATAATGTGCTCTTTGGAAATCAAGTTCCTGAGACTACTATTTATCCGTTTTATGTTTCACACGTGGAAACATTGAAACGGATGCTGTTTGTAGTTAGATTAGATTCTCGCGTACTGGACGGTTCTCACGACGCATCGTACAGTAAACTGTCCAAACTCATTGTAGGCATACAAAGTAGTAATGTAAAACCACAAGAAGTTCTATTGTGTTTTGGACAAATACCTGTTGTCATATCTGATATGATACTGTTACAAATAAGGAAAGAATACGATAGGTGGCAGGATTTTTATTATTCCAGCCTTGCTGAATACACAAGTAGCAAAGGTTCAAAATTTCAATGGGAAATTGCTCAGTCCATTGGTATTGCTTCGATCATGGCTTCTCCTTTTTCTATAGAACAGTCAGCGTGGATTGCTTATGCCAGTTCGGTTTACCGTTTTGACGAGCATAAATTTACGATTGACTTATTTGAGGCAGCAAAACCATGGATGAACCGAGAACTTTATGCTCAAGTGGAAAAGAACAAAAAGAGTAAGCGAGAGAATGTTAAATTCGATGAGCAAAAACAGAAAATGTTGTCAGGGTCATTTGGTTTACTGGAAGGCGACAAGGAAATTATTGAGAAGTTAGAACAGGAAGAGCAGGTAGAAGTTGGTGTGGACGATTTAGATATCATTCGATAGGTAGTTTATGGCTGATATAGGTGAAAAAGAAGTAGGTGCGTTTGCAGGTCTTGCGTTGAGCAGCGAGACAACTGGTGCCCTGACTACAACTTTGGGTTTGATTCAACAACTCAAGAGTGCGTTGTATGACATTGCGCAGAATCCGCTTCTTGCCCCGTATGCCGCTTTGAAACTTCAGACAGAATTGGGAAAAATATCAGCAAAGATAAAAGAATTTAGGACCGAAACAGACACTGCTGGAAAAACAATGGGTTTCCTAGCAAAGGGCCTTGCTGAACCTAAAACATGGACTACTCTTGGTGCGTTTTTGTTATCTACTAGTTTGAAACTTCAAACTGTGAGAGCAGAACTATCCAAATTAAGCGTCGAGTTTTACAAAGCTACCGGAGCAGCAGGGGACAGAGGTTTTGGTTTGGCGTTGGACATAACAAATAAGAAACTCGATCTTCAGTATCAATACGGGAAGGAAGTAGGGGATTTGTATCTTCAACAAACTAAGGAGTTAAAGAGTAAACTTGATTTGGAAATGAAGCGTGGCGCAATTCCTGTAGCTGGTCATAGTCTTATACCAACGACCGATAAAGAAAGAGACAATTTCATCCGTAACATTGCTAAATTATCTGTGGTTACAGGTGTAGACTATGCTAAAGCTATCAACGTACTTATGGATAGTTTCTCTCATATGGGCATGGGTACGATGGAAGCGGCAGATGGAATTGATTTACTTAGGGACCAATTTGAAAAAGGAGAAACAGCAGTAGGTGATATGAACAAGAATATGGAGTTGTCATTAGAGATAATGCATGACTTGGCTACAAAGGGTGCAACATGGGCACAATCTTTTGCAGGACAAAACGGAATTCAAAAAATAGCTTCTGCTATGAATCTTACAACGGAAGCTACCAGACAACTTTATCAAGCTACTGCAACTTTGAGTGGACTTGGTAACACTGGTACAATGGCTCGTTTGAACTTTATTAGAACGATGGAAATTAGCGGTGGAAAGACCGGGAGACAAAAAGAAATACTTGCCAGACCAGAACTCAGCGGATTGTCTGACCTTGGAAAGATTCAAAAACTTGCACTAACAGAACCTGCATTGATGGCAGAGATGGAAAATGAATCCATTCGTGCTTTTATGAAGAAACACACGAATCTAGTTCAACCTGGTGGATTGAGCAATAGTTTCTACAATCCTGCAGTACAACAGATGCTTGGAGCAGCATTTCCTAATTACTCTATGGAACGTATTAAGGCTGCTGTGAACGAACCTGCGACTGTGCCTTTGATGTTGCAAAAGATTCCAACAGAAGCCAAGGTAGGGGAAATGATGGCTAATCGCCTCATGGAATTAAAGAGTGACAAAATTCCTGGGATTAAAGGGAATGAGTTGGACAAATCTTTGCAAGATACTGTTACAGTGATAGACCAGTTCAAAACAGCACTTGAGAAAGCTACTAACGCATTAGCTGGCAACGCATCTTCCGATGTATTGAACGTGCTGGATATAATAGGTGGTGTTACGGGCGGTGTTGGTGTTATAAAAGGCGCGGGATACTTGGGTAAAAAGATCTTCGCTAGCGGCGCAGTAGAGGCTGCAAAAACGGTGGCAACAGGCTTAGGCAAAGGCGATATTGCCCAAAAAGTTCCAGGTGCCATAGACGACGCGGCATTAATAGCAGAGCGTAACGCAGCGAAGCCATCCTTTTGGAAAAATTTTGTGGGGGGACCAAAGATGACATTGGATTCTATACTTCTTTTTCCAAAGGCGGTTGAACAAATATTGAGGCATCCAGTTGGTGGTGTGGAAGGTGGCGAGATACAAGCATCAAATATATTAAACAAAAATGCTATTCCTGGTTCGGATCAGTTTGCTGTGAATCTTATACTTGACCCGTACGTGTTAGGTAAAGTGTGGGTAGATCTTAAAAATCACGAAGCAACTACATCAAGAGGCTAAGGAGTATTATGCCATCACGAGTGCCGCTTAAAATATTCAAGTTGGTGCAAACCAAAACCGGAACCTTTGACCTGGCTCCGACACAGTATGCACCAGATNNATTGTTACCAATCCTGACGGAAGTAGGACGATTGGTATACAAGTCTCAAATCCAGTTTTCGGTCCTGGTCTGCCTGATACAATTACAGTTATCAAAACTGTTTGGTCTGATGGTGGTGGAGACTTTATCATTGCAGGTTCAGATAGGCTCTATATTAAATCAGTCGGACAAGAGGCTGTTAATCAAGAATTGTCAAGAACCAATCCGGCTGTGTTTGAATTCTATGTCAATCCACAAAGGCTTACTCCTACTTACAGCAAAATTCAAACTGAGATTCGTACTCGTGGTGGATGGGAAATTCAACATTGGGGCAATGCTCTTGCTGAACTGTCAGTAGAAGGACATTCTGGTGGTATGCACCGTAGACCAGAATCAGGACATGTGGTTCGTAGTCAAAGTATAGCACAAAACTCATTGAACTTAGTAAACAATGGCGTACCTGGAGATAGTTTGTCGGCTGACCAAGACATTACAGACAGCACAGCGTGGAAGCGACTCATACAACTCAAGAGTTTCTTTGATGGTGATCACGCTACAAGAAATCAGGAACAACTGACTCTGTTAGGGCTTTCTGTATATGACTCGTTTTATATTGGATACTTCGTTACCTTTACTGGTCCTACGCAAGAAGCTGACAAACCATATCTGTTTTCCTACCAATTCACAATGAAAATACTCCAAGAAAGTACAGTTAGTACACTTGCCCCTTCTCTTGTTGATGTGGCAAATGCCGGTACAATTATCGGTTCCCAAAACACTACAGCATAATCATGGCTAACACTATACACTATTATCCGGATGCCATGGTTTGTTTCGTAAAGGGCTTTCGTGATGTAGAAAATGTAAGTCCTGACCAATTGTTTCTGGCTCAGACTAAGGAAATCACTTCAGTTTCATTGAATATGACCGTGGGTGATAATCCATCTACTTTCACAGTTAACATTACAGATGTCGCCAATAGATTTTTCAACAAGGATAACCCACCACAAGAGATATCCAATCTGTTAGCAAATTCCAGATATCAAGTGATTTCGGACAAAGCCAATATCAATGTAACCTCTCCACAAAAGGGTGTACTTAACATATACGAGTTTGATGGTTTTCAGACTGGTAATAATCCCTGGTATGACTTTGAGTACGGCACATTAATTGATGAGTCGCCAGATTCTAAAGGATACAGGTCTATTGTATACTACCGTAGAAATCAGCAAGATGTGGTTGTAGAACGGTGGGCTTTTGATAAACAGGGAAGCGTAATCCAAGTATCCAGAAGTATTCCAGAAGCAACTTTTACAAGTTTTGATAGCAATGGTAAATTGTTTTCCATCTCAGTACGAAGTGATGACGGTAAAACACAAAAAAAACCCTTTACTTTAATCAAGGCCAGGAACTCTGACTTTTTGACCAAGTATCAGTCAAGTGTATCGCAACCACTTAAAGCAGGTCGTTGCAAAATTGAACCGATGGATAGAATAGCTATTTTTCTGTCTCAGCGTTACGAGCAAGACAATAGTGGAAATTATACTATCATTCAGAACAACAAACCCAATCTCATTCGTTGTTTTACTGGATTGGTGAGCACTGTACAGACTTCCTATAACGAGAACGGAGAAAACACGATTACAGTGGCAGGAGAAGATGTTACTAAATGGCTTCAAACTTCTGTGGTCGCAATTAATCCGTCCGCACTTCCTGACCAGACGTTGGACACACTTCGTTATTCTGGGATGTCAAAATTTACCATGTTATTTACAAATGCATTTGCCGAACTTACAACACCTCAAGCAATTCGTCTAATGTGTTTGGGCACAGATGGTCTTTCCAAAGAGATCAGAGCCAGGAATGCTTTGGCTCAAGCCAACGTGAGGGGAGTGGGACAATTAGCCGTATCCAAGAATAACTCCAAGACAGAAGGTAATGCTTATTACAATATCAAAACAGGTAAGGTGGAAATAAACATAACTGGTGCTGCCCAGAAAACAGTTGGTCTTTTCGGGGGTGGAAAGGGGAAGGTTTCAGTAGTAGACATTCGCGGCATGATGGGAACATTGTTTCAGAAGTCGTCTGTACATGTAGAGGACCCGACTGATACCAAACTTCAAGCATATCTAGCCTACAAGACTAATTTTCAGATACCGAATTTGTTTCAAAGCGAGTACCAAACTCGCAGAGATATCTGCTATAAGGCTGCTAAAGATTCACAATTTCTTTTCTATGCCGACCGAAATGGACATATCTGGTTTGAACAGCCAAGATACAACAATGCCTGGATTCTTTTAGCTGAGAATCCCAAATTGCAAATAATTGACGATGACTCCATCATTAGTTATGGCTTTGTTGAGGATGATACGAATGTGTACTCTACTTGTACTGTAAACGTGGAACCAGGTTTGTCTCAGCGAACAGGTACTGTTATAACAGATGACGAAACGGGACAAGCATTCGCTCGTGGAGCATACACAGATGAAATGCTAGCTTTTCGTTTCGGTACTAAGATTATAGAGTTGTCTAATCCATTTTTAGTTGAGAGCAATACAGGGCAAGGATATTCAAGTAGATCGGCTGATTTCTATGCCAAGGTAATGTTGCAGAAGTTTCTTGCTAACAAAACCCAAGGTCAGATTACTATTACAGGTCGTGCGGAACTTGATCCAGGTTACCCTGTGTATATTCCTTTTAGAAATATGATTTATTTTGTAGAAACGTTGGAACACAATTTTACGTTTAACAGCCGATATGAGACGACCTTACATTTGACTTACGGTCATAAACCTTGGGAGAGTGTACCGGAATTACTATCTCAAAACTTTGATCTGATCCACGCCACAGATGGTCATATTCAATTAATCAAAGGTGATGTCACAAATCAACCTGTCGCTAACAATCGCGGTAAGCGTAAACAGACAAAAATTGACAAAACCCCAATACAACCGGATCAACCAACGCCACCGTCTCCTGGTCTAAACCCGTATCCTTAACATGTCAAAACAAACTCGAAATATACGGACACAAGAAGATCTGCAGTATTTGATGTTGCACCATTCCGAGCATACCACCAATATCTTAGGGCAGGAAATTAACCGGGGCTTTGTTCAGCAAGGTTTTTTTGGTATGCCACAGGATGTTGTAGTGAACATGGACGGAACAATAGACTTGAGTCCACGATGGGTGAGAACGATAGACCCCAATCAATACACAGCAAATGTACCGTTATACACTTTGTTCAAATATCCACTTCATGATATATCAGATTCATGCGTCATAGCAAATATGAACTATATTGCCATGCATCTACTTGTCATCGGTGATTTTAACACTACCAATCCGACGATTGCTCAACTGAGCACAGTAGGCAAACTCATAACCTTTATCTCCAAGAAACTACCAAATTTTAAGGATGTAGTATATCATAGCGATTTCGTGGCAATTGCCTGCCCTGGTTCCAATTTTCCGCCAGTCCAATATTGGCGTAATTATTTTGTGAGTTCATAATGCCTGGTATTCGTAGACGTAGAGTATATTCTGGTGACGCGCATCATCCGCAGGAGAACTTGAAGGGTCATCTCAGGATAGCGCAGATCAACACAGTCAATGTTGAAGCTGGAAGTTGTACCATCCATTGGCTTGATAGTGGTGGTGGTCGAGTGAATGTTGCCCTTTCCGAAGGGTCTTGGGGTGAATATAATGTGCCTGTTCCGGGAGCCATTGTGCTCGTGTTGTGTGATATTCACGATCAAGCGAAAATCGTGCGCTATGCCAATTTGAATCAGTTCTTCGATCAGAAATCCATAGCCAGTGGCGGAACTAATCTTGTGCAAAAGCTGCAAGCTGGAGATAAATTCTGGCATAGTTCAGGAAATGCCTATCTCTATTTAAATTCCGTTGGACGTGTCGTTCTGGCAGATGCTGAAGGCGACATGTTAGAAATTGATGCTGATGCCAACCTGTTCAAGGTAACGACTGTCAATTGGAAAGTGGTGTCCAACGCTGGCGCTGAATATCTGGGGGATGTAAAACGACCTGGCGTAACAGGTCCGCTAGACACAGTTACCGACAATATGCCCACACCGACGTTTCCTACTGGTACGCCACTTGAAGAGTACACACTGACTGTCAATGATTTCAATCCGGATTACAAAACAGGTGGTGTTACCACAATCAATGTCAATCTTGGAACATACGTCGATGCTGCAGGTTTAGTGTTGAACAAGCAAGGTATTCCCACGGCGGCTTCTTCTCCTGATGCACTAGCTGTCAAAATTGTAGTGAATACTCCGAATCCAACGGGGAAAACCACTATCACAATTGACAAACAGGGACACGTCGAAGTTTCTGCTGCTCAGATTGTTTTGACGAGTCCTGATATTCGACTGGGGACAGAATTTGCTACACAATCAGGTGTTTTAGGAACAACTTTGGTTTCCTTGCTCACAAAACTCATCAATTTGTTCAATACGCATTCACATGCTTCACCTGGTGATCCACCAGCGCCATCGTTTATAGACTCTGACGACCCGACGACAGTTTTAGCCACAACAGTCAAGCTTCAGTAACACTATAACTACTACATAAAAACAGTATATTTTGATTGGATATATCATGCCAAACGCCAATGACGTACTAGTCAACGATATCGTGGCTGCTACTGGATACCCAGTTTGTATCGTATCTGTATTGGTTGGTTTGTCATTACCGCTTCGCTCGATGTTCATATCATTTCTGAACAAGCTCAAAGCTCTGCTTCTGGCTGAAAAGGCCAAACTAGTCGGTAAAACCAAAGCTGCAGATGTGCTTGCCAGAAAACTGGATGCCGTAACCCAGGCAGGTAGACTTGCTCTTGCTCCCTATGATACGATTCTGAATGCGCTTCCATTTCAACAAATGGCGCAAAACTGCGGTTTGTTTGGAGACCAATTTCAGAAACTATGGGGCAATATTCCGGTGTCGATTCCAGTAACTCCGGCTACTCAGATATTGGGATTTGATGGTTTTGACGCTTTCTCCGGAGTGAAGAATTACACCAGTCTTCGTTCCAAGTTAGATGAGATTACTTTTCGCATGGAACGAGCGCTTACTATATCAGATAAGGCTAACAAACTTTCGCATGATCTGGACGACAATCTAAGTGCAATTGATATGTATCTCAATATTCTTTCAAGGTCGCAATAATGGATGCTAAATTCAAGGTCATATGTGATCATGTGGTCGGCAATCCATCTCAGAATTTTACATTGCTGGGTTGCCCACGTTGTTTAGGAAATGGTTTCTATAATGCATCCAGTTATGGCCACGATGGTAAGGTAGTGACAGTATTTGGTCAGTATCTTCTGATACAGCAAATTCAGAAAATACTCACCGAAGAAAAAAGACCAACTGGTTATGGCTTCGATTATACTGTTCTTACAGGGACGATCAACGCCGCAACACTTACTGCAGTGAAAGCCGAAGTGTTGCGATGCCTTCAATATCTTAGTGACTCCCAACAACAGGAAAAATTAGAAGGTCACAATTATCTGCCCACGGAAGAGATACAATCAGTTGGGGGAGTTGATGCTTTTATACCAGATAACGAACCAAGAATGGTCATTGTTAATGCTTCTGTAATAACAATCTCAGGAGCATCTATAACTGCAACCAATATTCCTTTAAGGAAATAACATCATGGCGATCAGAAATTTCACAGTCATCGTGCAGGCATTCAAAGATTTTATTCGTGGCAAGAATGCAACTGCCGAGTTGTCGGAAGGTACCTATACAAAGGACGTGGTTATCGATGCCCCCGCTAAGGAATTCGACAAGTTCTATACTCGTGCTGACCAAGTATCTAACGAACAGAGTATTGCCACGGCAAGCGAAGTTGGTCTGGAGATGGAAGCCAGCAATTTTTCAAAAGTAAGAAAAGGCGCACGTCGCGCCGTTGCTCTAGTCAATTTTTTCCGTACTCCACCACCAACGGCTGATATCACGATTAGCGCTGGGACAACGGTGTCCACACCGCTATCCGATGCTTCTAACAGTATTCAATTTCAAACAGTGCAAACAGTGACTATGAGTGCTGGACTAGCTCTCAGTTACTTCAATACCAACACAGGAAAATATGAAATCAGTGTTGAGGTTCAGGCTGTTAATGCCGGAACTTCGGGAAACGTTGGAGCTAAAACAATTACCACCGTAAAAGATGGAATCAGTGGCATAGAGGGCGTATATAATCCGTTCTCAGCATCTGGCGGTCTGGATCAGGAAACCACAACACAGTTGCAGATCAGACTGGCAGATGCCATGGCAAGCATTTCTGTTGGTACTCTTGCTGGATTCAAGAGTTTCATATTGGGTCAGGATGCTGTAGAGGACGTACTGGTGATCGGGCAAGGTGCCACAGGACGTGCAGAAATTGGTGCTGTGGACATCTATGTCAAAGGCAAAGAGTATAGGGATTATCAGGATGAATTTTCCGATCCGTTTGGTCCATATCCAGATTTTGTGTTCACAAAGCAACCTGTGATTACAGGGTCGATATCGTCCATTCTGTCGAGTGGTGGAGGTTTACTTCCTTCTATTGCGTCTTCTTTTGTGAAGGACGTGGGTGCCTATGGTGGATCAATCATGGCGCAAGACAAACTTCATTGGAATACCGGCGTACCAACAACGTCTGGTTCGATAATTGTATCGTACCAATACAATGGACTGATCGAAGATTTACAATCTCTTTTGAAGACGGACAACGAGAACACACTTAACTCTCAGACGCTCATCAAATGGGCAACCGAAGAACCAATTGATGTTACCCTTAGTATTCGGTTACTGCCTGGATTTACGAATGATGACGTGAATCCATTCGTAGTATCTGCTCTTACTATGCTACTGGATGGCTATGGAATAGGTCAAGAGGTGCAGCAATCAGACATCATTCGTGAAGTTCTTAATACACCTGGTGTAGACGATGTGCTTGTTCCACTGACTTTGTTACAGTCGCATGATGGTTCTATAACGTTAGACATATTCCAAAATCTGAATATACCGCAGACAGCCTATGCTTCGGCAGGGACAATCATAGTCAATCTATTCTAACATGCCTATTTCTCTAAAATGGCAGAATACACTGCCTGATTCCGCAGACAGGTTCACAGCGAATCTGTTTTCGAATATGTCTAAGCGCTGGTATCCGATAAACATCATCGGGTCCAACCTCTACGACATACTGTTGATGTACGGGACTGAGTTTTCATCTGGTTCTGCGCTATTGACTCAGACGCTTAACAATTTAGCAATTGAGTCAGTTCAAGATGGTTCT
>QGNH01001576.1_pt1 | contig 16619 bp, 23 predicted proteins | sample 1735481 | NCBI WGS metagenome assembly QGNH01 (sample SAMN09239004, study PRJNA386568) | Viral metagenome, whole genome shotgun sequencing project.
AAATCTATTGCATAGTTTTGGGGAAATTGGCATATCCAAATTACAAGGCGACTATCCCCTGACGGCAAGTAGCCGAAAATAATTGATAATAATGTATTGACATAAATAAAGGATCTGATAAATTGATCTCGTAATAAGAAATTACAACCGACCCGCCGGATGCGGGAAGTGAAAATAACACAGACAAAATTATGACAACGACTGAAAATCTGGTGGCAATAACAGGCAACACTTACCCCGTCAAAGAGCAACTCAAATCCCTTGGCGCACGGTGGAATGGCGATGCGAAAGCATGGATGGTGACACCGGCGAAAGCCGATGAGGCGCGCAAAATCGTAGCTGGCGCGGGCGCAAAAAAAGCATATTCGGGCGGCGCGAGATACGGCAGCTACGCGACAATCGGCCAGCGGCAAAATGTGCGGATGGCACGGACAGGATGGACTGGCTGCTCCTGCGGCAGCATTGATGGGCATCCTCGCTCCAGTGATTGCGCCTCTTGCCAGAATGATTATTGAGCGACGAAAATTCAAAATCTCAAAAATATGAAAAATAAAATTGATGTCTTTGTCCCGCCGGGCGTGCAAATGAAATTGTCCGCCCGTCTTGGAACCATACCGCGCCAAGCGACGCCCGGTGTTGCCGCCAAAATCGCACAGATTTGGCTCGTGCGAAATAATTGCCCCGAAAACGAAATCGAAAGTCTTGATGCGCAAATGGAAAAAATCATGGTTGCATCCGTGATGGCGGAGCGGGTGCGAAAGCCCCGTGTGATTTGGGAAAATCACAATCTCCACGGGACGGGCAGCAAGCGATGCAAGGTGTTTGTTTTGCCGATCAAGTCCCGGCGTGATTATTGGGCGAACGTGACTAACATTCGCTGCCCGGCGTGCGGAGACGGAATTATCCGCTGGCATGAGGCCGGGTATGTGCCAGGCTATCGCATCTGTGACGGTTGCGGTCGCACATTTTTTGCGCGCAGAACCGCAGAGCGTGCTGCTCCAGCACTCATCCTTGACCGCTGAATAATATGAGCCATAAATGCGAACACGGTAAGGACTCGGACGTGTGCGTCCGATGTCATGAAGAATCTCACGACCGGCCCCGTGGCGCTCAAAACGCCGACCTAGGACGCGGGGCTGGTCGTCCACCGATAGCGGGGGAATCAGCGACGGGACAAATCCAGTTGCGCGTGACGATGGCACGAAAAAATGCCTACGTCCGCGCCGCCAAACCGCGCAAATTAACCGCTTGGATTTTTGAAAAACTCGACAAGGCTTCTGGTTATGAGCAAATATAATTTCAAGAGTTTCGATGCGCCATTTCCCGATGACGCGGCTTGCTTGCCTACGTCAATGAGTTCGCTTTCCGTTACAACCGCCGCTTTGAGAACTGCGACTTAACTTTGTCTTTTGCCATGTCATGTTTTTATCACATTCCAAATTCGACGGCTACTTGCCGTCAGGGGATAGTCGCCAATTACAAATACACTATGAAAACTCGAAGTATAGTTGGACAACAATATAGACTCAAATCAGGTTTGCTCTACGCTGGTTGGCTTCGTGGTTCTTTCGCTCTTGTCGGACCTGATGATGCACCCTCGAAAATTGCAATGCTGAAACTCATCATGGGAGTAAATCTGGAAAAGGAAAATTTGTGATTGCCAATCTCATTAAACCGCGCATCGAACAAATCAGCATTGATGCCGGTAAACAACTCGATCCAGCGGATTATTTGATCCAGGAGAAAAGCGATGGCCAGCACCGTTTTCTGATGTTCGGCGGGGAAATCTACAACGCCGAGCTGATGGCTTCGGGGGAATACGTGATTAATGATGTTGTTCAAATCTGCCATGAGGATGTCACGATGTGGTCCGGGCACGAACGTTGGGAGTGGTTATTTCGAAAATCTGCATCTTTCGCACCAGGATGGCGGCTCTGCCAACGGGTGACATTTTTTGGGGAAATCCAAGATCACATCTCTGCCGGCTGGGAGGGTGCTGTTGCCAAGCCGATGGCGGGGAATTTTGGGGAAGGCTGGATCAAGATCAAGCGCGTAGAGAATTTCATTTGCCGCGTGTCTGGCCTAAATCCATCCAAGTCCAGCGTCTCAATCGTCGATGCTACCACTGGCCAGGCGCGGGGAAACCTTGCTCTGCGCCTCCGGTTTGACCGTGTACGCGTCGGGAGTCTGCTTAAGGTAGTTGCCATGCAAGAACACAAAAGCGGGCTGTTGCGCGAAGCTCGGCTCGACAATGATACTCCCAATAGCTGGCTTGTGAGATTCTGATTACAATTTGCCACCCATTGGCAGTCGGTTGCAAACGGCAAATGGGACGACTTTTAAAGATTGGTCGATAATAAATCTTGCGCGGGGATTGCGCAGCCATCCGGCCATAGTCTCAACATCCGTCCATTGTCAGCGATCGAGCGCACGATACCAGCTAACCGCGTCGTGCCGGGGAACTGGTGCAAGATCGCTGGCGATGGAGGATTGTCGGGCGGGGGAAACTAAATCCCCTTGTGCGTTGGATAAGGCGCACAAGGGGGTGGCGGGGAACTATGAATAAACCAGAACTTCAGGAATGATCCGGAGTCAAAGCCGACATCTGGCTCTGAAGAGGGAAAATTACAATCCCAATGTGCCGCAAGATAACATGCGTATCGCAGAATATTTCTCCGCCAATGTCGAGCCATCGCTGACAGAAAAACCAATCTTCGGACAAATAACGTCCTTCATCTTCCGGTTTCGTCCGGTAGACGCCCATCGACCAATAGTCGTGAGCAATTTCGCGATCACCGTAATCCTCCCTAAATGCGATCTGGGGAAACTTGGTTTGCATCTGCTCAAAGACAGTCCGCGCAATGCAAAGGAAGCCTGTACCGGCAAACCTGACTTGCTGCAAGCCGTCTGGACGCGCATGGGGAAGATCCGGCATCGTGTTTACCACCCATTCAAGACTTCCTTCCTGCTTTTTTGGGTAAAATCCCCCGATGATCGGTAAATCATGCAACAATAATTTTTCAATCTGAGCGGGGGAAAAGATCAAATCACAGTCGATAAACAGGATATGCGTGCAATCTGATTTGAGGAATGCTTGCGTCAATCGGTTGCGAGTCCTGGCTATGCCATCTCCCTGGCAGAAGCTCACCTCAAGCTCACATGGTCGTTCTTTCTGCAAAGCTAAAAGGCATTGCATAAATTGCACGTCGAGCTTCTGGTATACCGGTAACGCAACGAATAGCTTGATGCCTTTCAGTCGTGGATTCATTTTGGGGTTTCTGATTATTGATACTGGGGATGACACATTTACGCCATCCGCACGAGTACCTGATACCATCATTTCATCCGGCAAATCTGTTTGGTTCATTCGTGAATCCGCGAAAGTCAAAAAAAGAGCCGAAGGTTTTTAGTCTTCGGCTGGTGACATTAAACCGGGGAAACGGTTAGAACAACAGCTTGATCGTCAAATTGGTATCGCTCACGTTGCCAGTGCCGGTCGTTACAGCCTGGGCACGAATGTACCGGTATACGCTCGGATCAAGATTGATATTCGTGGTCGATGCGACATTGACGTTAGCCGACACGATACCAATCGCAATCGGGGCAGCCACCCAGTTCGTGCCGTCCAACGACATTTGCATGGCGATGTTCGCTTGCACGTTCGGCCCATTGGTCACGCTGGCGGGGATACTCAATTGAACGGTAAACTCGCCGGACGTGGGGAACGGCACCGTATTGACCGTGCCCATGTCGATCGCGTTGGTGTTAACCGTGCCAGCCGAGGCGGGAAGCGCAACGGTCTGCGTCAGTGACCCGTCTTGGATTGCCTGCGTGGGATATTGTTTGAGTGTGGATGCCATAAATTTTGATGGTTATTCGGATTCTTCTTCAACGGGTTTCGCCGTTTTCGGCTGTTCGCTTAACTCTTTGGTGAATGAACCAAATTCGGGGGACGGTGTTAACTCGGCCCCCGTCACAAACGGTTTCGCTTCGCCGGGGATTGTCAGGTTAAACAGTCCTTCCTTGCCTTCCGTCACGATCACCTTGATCGCCGGAACATGCGGCAAATGATAAAAGCCTTGGCGAGCTTGTGTGGGTACGGTTGCCATATTCGTTAGCTGATTACAGCTTCGGTGTTGCTGATCGAATCGGTGATGACAATCGGGATGCCGTTCGATTCGGTAGGCATCGAGGCGAACACCAGTTCATTGGCGGCGGTGATGGCCGTTCCACCAGTGCTGTTCAAAGCCGCCGAACGGCTCTGCTGCAAGCTGTATGCGGCTTGTGGATTCATCAACAGCTTCAAACTCGGTCCCCATTTGGTAGGCCCGCCATTGTTGGCCATTGCATTAACTTCCTGACGCATCTGAAGCGGGATGTACGAAAGCAACTGTGCCACGATCTTATCGCTCAAATTTGCCGCGCCGGAGGCGTCAGTCTGGTTGATATTGGCGATACGGGCAACCGAGTTAGGGTGATTGATCGCGAAACCAATCCAACCTTGCAGGTTGTTCACGAAAGCGGTGTACGGCTTGCTGTTGGCATCAAGAACCTGTTGGATGCGCCATTCGGGGAGCATCGTAAACCCTGAGTTGTTACCGAAAATGAAATGCGCACCTTGCATGTTCTCCCAAATCAGGAAAACCGACGTTTGCGCATTGGCAGTCGTCCCGCCTGCTTTGATTACAGCGGGGTTATTGTTCTTCGCGGCATTCGACGCGCCGGTAACAGAACTGATACCGATAAAACCGTTAGTGTCGGCCCCAGTTCCATAATACATCTGAGCGCCAACAGTGATATATGTGGCGCGAATCACACCTTGAGCTTCGGCCACTAAAATATCTTGCACGCTTCCTTCAGGCCCGTTGCCATGACCCTGTGCCTGTGCAACAGCCATATCAGCTTGCATCTGCGCATCAATCAACGCGCATTCCTTCAAGTCCTGGCTGTAACTGCCCTTGATCGTCGCCGTGCCGGTATTCGGCTGGCGGAAGCTGACAGTCGGCAACACGCGATGCGCAGTCTTGTACTGAGTGCCGATAATCGGACGACCCATGATCGTCGAGAGTTCCGGCGCGTAGGTAATGGTGTCTTCCAAAAGGCCCACTTCCTGGTCAACGCCTTTGAGTTTGACCAAATCGAGCATCGAGATTAGTTGATTTGCCATAAATTTTTATGTGTGGATATTTTGGAATTAACGGGCGTAACCGGCGATTCGTGTACCGGCTGCCATACGTGCGGCACCAGTGAGAGGACGTTTGCCATTCTTGGCTTGATCAGACGGCAATTCGGGGATCTCCAAAGGATTGGCACCAGTGCGCTTGATCGCGGCATTCACAGCACCCTTGTAGGCTTTCACTTTGTCACCGAAAGGCACCTTCGCGGCAGCGGCGAGCTTCTCATCGTCCTTGGCGTCAGCCGCCAAAGGCTTGCCATCTTCGCCGGTCAATTCCAAGACGTTAGTATCGATACAAAGCTTGGAGATTACTCCATCTTGAGCGCGGATCGTGGCGGCATTGGCGGAAAACTGGCTCGTGGCGGCGGTCAAACGGTTATTCAAATCGGCTTTCTCGCCGGTCAACGTTTGAACAGATGCCTGGGATGTGGCCAGTTCGGTTTTAAGCGAACCGTTTTCGCGGGTGAGAGAAGACACGCTCGTTTGAGCCAGCGACAAATCCAGTTTCGTTTTCTCCAATTCAGTCGCAATCGCTTCGTTGCTCACCAGAACATCAGAGAGTTGCTGAGAGTCGGCAACCGCCGGTTGAACGGCGATCAAAGCAGAAATCTTTTGCGCGAGCGAAGCATCGGTCAATTGTGTCACCTTCCCGTCGATAGAGATTGAAGTAATACCCGCTTTTGCGAGCGCCGGGGCGAGAGCGGCTTCGGCAGCGTCAAACTCTGCGTTCGCCTTGGAGATTTTGAAAATTTTAAATGCCATATTGGTATTTGCGTTGAACCGCTTTGATGACTTTAAAAAGTCAACAAATTGGCATGATTTCTGTACTAAGCTTGAGCCATGTCAATGGCTTCCGAAATGTCTTCGGCTACTCCATCGGTAAAACCAATTTCCTCCGCATCATCACCATCGAAGGTTAGTCCGTTTCCGAAGTGACTGTCATTCACCACTCGATAACTTTCCATCGCTTCCTTAAACTGCGCATAGATTTTATCGACTCCACCCTGCATGATTTCACGTTCACTATCCGTTAATGGTTTCCAGTAAGCGCCCATCAATTTGTATTTCCCGGCGAAGATAGCGTCGATGTTCACGCCGTCTTCTTTGAGCTGTTTTGATAAGTCGATTGCCATGCAATACACGCCGCATGATCCAACACGAGAACTTTGCGTCGAATAGAAATTCTGGCATTGTGCGGCTAACCACAATCCACCGGAGCAACATTCGCTTTGCGTGAACGCGATTGTATTCTTGTCCGAGTTCCGAATCTTCCTCGCAACTTCGGGGATACCGGTGACGCTTCCGCCTGGTGTCCGAAAGTCGTAAATGACTGTCTGGATTGATCGGTCGTTTTCGATGAAATCAATCTTCTGTCCAAGCGTTTCCATGTCGCAACCGCACTCACTCCTGGCAATGTCTTCCGGGTGCATAACAAGAGTACCGTGCACGGGGATAATTGCCGTTGAACCTTCAACTTGAATTTCTTCGGTGTCGTCATCGCCCGATGGTCCTCCCATGTCATCATCATCCATGACGTTTGCTCCCATTCTCTTTTCTACCAACTGGCATAAAGCAGAGTGACGCGCCGGAGTAATCACCAATGGCTCACGAAACAGTTTTGATATAATGTTTGGGTATTGCTTCATAAGGTTTCAACCGGCTTGCGGAAATCCATCAAATTATATGAGTTCTGTCTGGCCCACTTGGCAACCTTTTTGACCGAACCGGTCATCATGGTTCCTTCGGTTAGCGGACAACGCACAACGACACAGTTTTTATAAAGGTGAGATTTTTCCATTCTAACATGCCGGGGATAACGTTGGTTGATTCTTATTTCGCTCATAATTATTTCTTGGGTTGCGCTGGCGCCGCGGGCTTCACTGGGGCTGGTTGATCTGCCGCTTTCCCGTTTCCTGTTGGGACTGTACCCGATACCGATGCTTCACCGGTTTCTGAATCCACCACTTGATCGCGGTCTTGTTCGCTGAAGCTGATATTCGTTTCACCAGCATCCAACATGAGCCAGATTTGTTGCACGGGGAAATCAGGATGTTTCTCTGCCAGTTTTTCCGCTGCGGTCAAAAGCCTATCCACCTCATCAATGCGTTGCTCCTCGATTTCTTCCGCCATGTAGCCGTCCATTTCGCAAATGATTCCACGGGAAATGATGCAACGACCGAGAGCCTGCAACCGCATCTTAAGGTCTGTCCCTTCATCGACTGTAAATTTACCAGGGACGGTAAAGACGTATTCGTATGGATCATACAGATTATCGTTATACGGAATATACCCGGCACGCATCGCAAATTCAGTAGCGCGGTCTGCTATCCATCTTGCCGATCGTTCCGTGCAGCTTTGATCGTAAGCGCAAATGGTATTCGCTTGAACGGCGATTGCACGCGTTCCAGCCCGCCTCGTATCATCGGAATAAATCAGTGAGCGCGGCCACAGCGTATGAAGTATGCTCATCTCAATCCGCTGAACGAATGCTTCCTCGTTCAAGGACGGACGATTAAAGTCCAAAGCTTTCAGTGATTCTTTGTTGTTCACCGCAAGTTCGACTATGCCGGGGAAGATGTTCTCAACCGCACGATGCCAGTGCGTTGGGTTGCCTTGCGAATCCGTTGTTTCCTCGTCGTATGACGCGCGGCCTGATCGACTTGGATTTCCATCAGAACTTTCACGAGAAATTGCCAATGCGCTTGCCAGTTTGACGGCCATCTCCATTAGCTCTTGAATGTCGTCCAAGTGCATGCACGGCATGATCGCCTCCGCAATTTCAGGTATGCCGCGAATCAAATCAAGTTGCTTGCGAGCGGAGAAATTGAAATGTATTTGTGCTTTCGGGACATCGGCGTAGGAAGGTAATCCGTCCTTGTCAAATCCGACAAGTCGATACCCCAAAGTCCGCATGTTAGAATCAACGATTATGCCGTCTATGATTCTCTGACCATCAAAGATGCTCGCCGAATCGTTGATAATGTAAAGCCCTGGCCAACTTCCAAACGCCGTCACTGTCGCGTAAAAGTTCCATGTCTTCGGCAGTTCCAAACATTTATCAAGCCCGTTACCAACAGATACAACTCCAACTGAATGCCATCCGCCAATCAATCCCGTCGAGATGCGATCATATTTGACGGTGTGGTATTGTCCGGTTGGATCAACTTCTTTGCCTGAGATTGGGTCTTTATGTGGCAGCCCGTCAAACCAAACTGCGTAATCAGCCTCAACCTTTCGCGTCCAGTTCATTTGACGCAGCGTAGAGCACCAATCGTTTTGATCGCTACGGCCGTTGCCGTGCATCCGGTAATCAGTGTTAAACCAATGATCGCGTTTCTTTCCCCATGCTTTATTTGTCCCGCGATATTTGATATGCCACGAATCCCCGATTGAAAATTCTCCGGCCTGAATCAACGCCGTATTGATGTTTGGTACGCCAGCCGCAATGACACGAGAGACATCTACCATCTCACGCCGCTGCCATGCCGACACAGCCTCGTAAGTCTTGGCGCGTGGTATCGGTCGCGGACGCACGCTGTCTCGGCTCTGAGACGGAGTGCGGTAAAGAGTATTGATTGACCCAGTTCGAATCGAACGGCCATATTGATCTACCAGTCCGCAATTATTATTGTCGCTCATGGCTGGTTAATAATCGCTGAACTTAGGGCGGGTAATGAAGGCGCGGCGTGAGCGTTTTATTTTCGACATTACCGGATCGGTGCAATCGTATTTTTCGTCGTCCATGATCGAATTAATCAACCGTTCATAATTCTCGCTCGCATTTGCGCCGGAGAAAGTTGTTTTGACGCCACGTGAAAGTTGTATTTCAGTCGGTTGGCCGGTTAACACAATCGAGGCAAGCTGTGGAAGCAATGCCAGCTTATCCGCAAGTGACATTCCGATAAAGTAATCTGTAGCCATGACAATAGCTCGTAATCAACCCTTATAGCTGGCGTCAACAGCCTCAAATTCGTAGGTAATTCCATCGGGCAATAATCCCCCTAACCAGAATTGAAGCTTGTATGACGGTCCACCGGGTGACGGCGTTAAAGTGATACGCGTCCCTTTGTTTGGTGAATCCGTCCCCGTGAGATTTGAGGCAAGGAACGTAACTGAATCGACGTGCGTTGCGGTTTTTAATCCTCCTTCACCAGCTACGAAATCAGGCGACACACCGGAAGCGCAACACGGGACGTTTATTGATTGTCCAAATGACAGAGTAGCGCCATAGAATTTCTCTATGGTTTTTTGTCCCGCCGTTGTGAATAAATTACGGAGATTCAATCACAAACTAAAATTAGTCAAATTTTAGGAACTTCTGCCGGAGTAGTCGAAAGTTGTCCTGCAAAAATACCGTCTACCTTCCAGATTTCTTTCACAGCTTCCGTCATGCGCCCAATGTGAAAATAATGATCTGGTGCGCTCGCCGGAACTGGGATGTATTTCATCTTTGATGCCCTCGGCTCAAAGCTTTTGCTCTCCACCAGCTTATTGCTGTAAATCTGTGAGTTGAAGCTCAACTCATTTTCATCCTCCGGCTCGCCGTCTTGACGTGGCAGGAATAACGTATCAACGCCTTTGCCATCTCGATTGATTTCAAATCGTTCTCCGCACGGTGTGGCCGCGAACGGAAACACGTCGATCTCAACATATTTCCCATCCATCTTAAATCCTCGCTTCGTTGGATCGCCGACAATGAACTTCAGCCGCTTATCGTTTTCATCCTCATGCACGAACGCTTCATACCGTGACCCTTGCAAAATATTCCAACAGAACCATTCTGAGTCACCGAAGAATTTCCCCCAGTGACCATATTTATTTTCCACGATATGCTGACATATTTCCTCCGGCTTATATTGACCGTCCAAAAACACGAATTGATCTTTCAAGATTGGATTACCCACCTTGTCTAACCCGTACTCCAATTGTTTCTTCCGGCATTCATGTAAGCCAAGCAATGCGCCGCGCCACAGTTGCCTCGTGCTGCCATTCTTTTGCACGGCATAAACGACTACCCATTGTTGCATCAGCTCTTTCTGATTGTCCACGATCATCAATAGCCGCCATGCATCATGCTTTGCCAGTTCGGTGTCATACACTTCTTGATTGCGATGCCGCATCTGGCTTGCCAGCTTAGGATTCCACGCGATACCCCAACGGCTCTGATAGAATATCCGTAACGGCATCAAGTTGCCGCGCTCTTTCTGAGATTTCTTGGCGATGACATATTCCTTCATCGTCTCACGAAATGGCACCGTCACGCTGACTATTTCAGGATTCCAGAATCCTACTTCCGTCCCCGGCAAAGTATAATCTCCGTCACGGTAGCTTTGATCGTAACTTTCCATGAGCTTATTGCGCAGCGCTGGATTGTCTGTCATCTGTGTGCCGCAATGGTAGCACTCCAAATAAGCATCTTCGCAAGCTGCCATGATTTCATCCGGCGTCTTTATTTCATCGAACGATTTTCTAATCTGTAATCCCGCCCAACTTCCCGGCAACGGTTTAGCTTTCCGTTCCACTGGTCTAAGATGATTCCATTCCTCCGAACCGGGCAGAATCTTATCAGGATCAAGCGCTACAAATTCTTTTGGTCGTTCAAAGCTCGGCCCGCGTTCGCTAAACTTTTGTTTGCCTCCGCAAAATGGGCACGTCCACGTGACTGGTATTTTCTTAACCCGTTTCCAAATTACGTCCACGTCTTCTTCTTCCTGGCCAGCTTGGCCGACAATGACTATTTTCTTGTCGGCTACTTGCTTGGCGCGATCCATGGCCTTTTGCAATAGCCCGTCTGATCCGTGTATCCATGCCTCATCGATGATTACGACTTCCCAAGATAGTGACGCCGCGTTGCTCTCGTTCAGTCCGCATACGCGAATGTATTTTCCATTCGTAAGCTTGATGTCGGTCTTTGAATTACCGAAACGGTCAACGCCAGTCGGCAGGTATTGCGCGATCATCGGATTAGCCTTAAGCGTATCCATCAGCCGAGAATCGCAATAAGTAAGCGCCTTGGGATCACTTTCCAGAAAGACAATGATTCGCGTATAAGCAGAGTGAACCAGCAAATATTCAATCCACAAATCCCAAGCGAGTGACCCTAAAGTCTGAACCGCTTTTTGAATCATTATCAACCGCACGTTCGGATCATCTAAAGCCGCGAATGGCCCACAGAGTTGCCGTGCCGAATCGATCTCGAAATGTCGGCAGGATTGTAATCCGATGGATCGGCAATTTCGGCACAGATTACCGGGTGGAACCTTGTAACCATTCCCAAGTTCAATCGTACGCGCGAAGTCTGCCGAACTTCCGCGAAAGGTTGGCTTTCGACAACCGAACGCGGCAGTGATGATGGATGATGCTATGGACGTTGAATCCATTAAAACTCTGCGATCTTCTGATTAATAAAGTCCAAGTCTGCAATGGCTTTTTTGTTTTGCGCCACAAACAAGGATTTAATATGGTCAATCGTTATTTCCTTGTTGAGGGGCGAAGGTATTTCAAGCCACATCCTATTGCACATATATTCCAGGCTTTTAATTTCCTCCTCAGCAGCTTTTCTCTGATCATTCAACGATAGTATAATTTGGATTGTTTCTAGGTTCATAGTTCACTTTCTGATCGTTGGTTTAGATAATCACAATCTGATTTATCCATTTCCGCCTCAGTTTTACATGCTATTCGTATATCACCTAACAAATCGACAGCATCTTCAACAACTTGATATAAATACTCGCTTGATTCTCCTGCGCTTATTATATGTGGTACTTCATTTTCCGTAGTACGACTATAATGACCGGACGATAAAAGTCCTTGGACTAATATAATCATCATTTGTTGAATCTGTTCTTCCGTTAATGGTGTGTGTTTTGGTTTCATAGTTTTTTTATTTGTTCCTGCATTGTTTTCTCTCCAACTTTCGCCGACTCCGCGCATTTATAATCAATCGTATCCACCATTGATATTCCCAACTGCCGCTCAAATTCAAGTATCTTAGCAGTCTGTTCTGGCGTGATTAAAATCTCTCGGCAAAGCTCCTGCCATCGCGGTATCCGTTTTGTTTCCGCCTCCATCCTAAACCAGTTGCAAAGCTGGTTCACAATTCCGTTAGCCACTTTCTGCGCTTCAACTACGGAAATGAATTTCCCGCGCTCTTTTTCTTCCTCCCATTTCTCATGCTCAAGCCGTTCAAATTCTCGCTGGCGGCGAAATGTTTCCAAATCTATTGCTGCCGGATGCGTTGATTCTCCTGGCGCTTCGCGTTTCCATTCATTCCAGAGATGAGCATCGAACCAAGCTATCCAATCCCGCAACGACCATCGATTGCCCACGTAGCCGTGCACCGATGCTGGCGGCGGAGTGTTATCAATCCCAAGCCGTTTACCGTGACGCCAATCGTTGATCGTCTGTTGGTTGATCTCCGATTTCAGTTTAGACGTTTTGTCCGCATTCAGATAATGCAAGTGTAACCGCGTCGCGAGTGATGCAAGAGACTCGCACAAATCAACGTCAGGCACCATTCCTTTTCCATTACCATTCCCTAAGAATCCACATTCGGTTAGCTCACGAATATCTCCCTTTGTCGCGCAACCTTTTTTCCATTTCTTGTAAAGAACTGTGTGACGGGCAAGCAAGTCTTTAGCCTGCTGTTCTTCCGGTGACAGTTCTTTGCGAGACGATTTGTTGCGTCCTTTCGCCTGTGTGATTGTTCGTGGCATTTATGCTCAAGCCAATGGAATTCCAAAAACATTCTTATCCACGTCCGTCGCCTTACGCAGTGATACCCATTGCCCGTCTGGATGCTTATAGAGCACCCAATCCTTAAAGCAGCTCGTAGGATCGGTGCAATACATTACCTCACAGTTTGCACCGCAACTAAACATGCGGATACCTTGCGGCTCGTAATGTGAGATTGGCCCGAAGCGTTCGATTGGAGAAAATGAAATCATATCCCCTCATTCAGTTCCAAATAAAGGCTGTCAATCGACTCTTTCAACGGTTGCACTTTCAAAAGCACAATCTGTTTCCGCTCGGCATTCCATCCTTTCACCGGCCCAAAATGTTCTTGATCGGCCTCAAGCCCGATGATTATTTGCCGCAATTCATTCGTTGCTTTGAATAGGAGATTTTGCAGTGAATTGAAATTGTTTTTCGGCTCGGCAATGTGCATTCCGGGCGTGTCTGATTCCAACTGGAAATTGCCTTGAGTGACAATATCTTTGCGATATGAAAGCGCCCGCTGAATGTCTTCCACCGGTTCTGGGTTATCCCGTGCCACCTTCATGAACCATTCCAACTGCTCGAGCAATATCGGTTGCCCGTGTTGATCGCGGTATAGGTTTTGTTGTTGCTTCCAAAAGTCGATTGTCATCTTCTTCCCCGGCAACGCCTCTACCGATTTAAGAATCAAGAATCCAATCCCGCGAGCCTCATTAATGATGCTGATTGTTTTGTGACCGAATGCTTTGGCCTCCGCCCGGAAGTTTCCAATGGTTCGGCAGACTTCTTTCCGCAAACTCGCGGCCTCGTGCAATTCGAGTTCCCGATGGTGAGCTATGTCTTGATCTGCCGTCGGTAGGTTTGTGTTTGTTGTGGTCATTTGAGTTGTTTTATCCTGGTCTCTGACATTTTCTTGCAAGCTTTCTCGCTCCGTTGGTCTTTCCGTTTTGGCTGCCCCAACCGCTTGGCAATCTCCGCTGCCCTTTTGTAGCTCATATATTTGGACTTGCCTGTCATCGGCCACCAGTCGGCAGGAGTCTCATGGTTTAACGCATCATCAATGCTAGGATCATCCAGCGTCCAAAGCAAATTGCGGATTCCAAAATAGGCGTCTTTCGGTTTGAAGGAAACCAACACCAGTGCAATATCCACGAGGGAAGCTTTTATCAAAAGTGATTTGTCCCCGCTCCGTTCTGTCGATCGCCCAGCAACCGGGCTGCTCCAATTTTCTTCAAACCATTCAAGGTATTCCAAGGCTGACTCTGTTGAACAATGGAAGTCGGCCCTAAACTTTTCCAACATCTCCGAACGTTCGCGTCCTGATTCAACAGCCACTTGTTCGCCGTTGTCATATCCTGATTCGATGAAGCAATCGTTTATCATTCTGTAGTACGATTATGGCAATTTTATTAAGACTTGTCAAAGGATGCCTTACGAATCTCTTTCAATGCTGCCGATGCTATTGAGGTGGTTTCGTTGTTTCCCCGCGCACAAATGGCCTGTAGCGCGTCGATCATCGTCCGCATGTCCTGAGTGCATTGCGGACAGGATAAGCTCATGTGCATCAAGCATGCGTAATCTGCACTCGGTTCTGGCTTGTCAGACTGATTGAGCAGGTTATAAATCACCGTCTCGGCATTCACCGATGAATCCTTGGCCAGTTCTGGTAATCTACGGGTGATCTCGGCGGCGATGGTGTGAATGCTCATAGTTGGCTAAAGTTTTCCATGCGAGCGATACCACATCTGGAACTTGTCCATTCCCAATGGCTGCAATGCGGTCCATTCCATTGGCCACCCCATAAAATATTCGGCGGCCTTCGGCATAGGATTGAGCCCGTGCAGTAACACCCAAAGCGCCCAGCTTATCGAACCTTCTGTTCCAGTCTTTGCGATTTTTCTTATTCGCCCTTTGCTGTTGATTTTCGTTTGAGGTTCCAACGGCTCGATTATTTGAGTCTTTGTAATGGTGGGCATATATGAAAATCCTTTTCCGCTGGTGATCCAAGCCGGTATCGGTCGCGCAAAACATTCCCCATTCTGCATCATACCCCATTCGGGCCAGGTCTCGCAGAACGGTTCCAAGCCCCCTGCTAGTAAGCATTGGTGAGTTTTCCACAAGAACGTATCTTGGTCCAACTTCGCAAATGATTCTCCCCATTTCACTCCACAACCCTGATCGCTCCCCTGTAATTCCGACACCTCCTCCACCTGAGTTTGCGGCGATGCTAATATCCTGGCATGGAAATCCTCCGCATATGACATCAACTTTTCCTCTCCAAGGTTTTCCATCGAACTCTTTGACATCCGCAAAAATGGGAAACCATGGAAGCAAACCGTCTTTCTGCCGAGCGTGTAAGACTTGCTGGCAATAGGGGTCAATCTCAACGGCGCAGATTGGTTGGTGTCCAAGCAGGATGTCGCCAAGTATCCCTCCTCCCGCTCCAGCGAAGAGATGCAAGGTTCTAAGTTTTTGCATAAATATCCTTCATTTAATAACGATATGTATTTTTGCAGTTCCTCCATTGTGCAGTTCAATGGTTCTGGATTCGGTGATGTATTTTTGGAGCATGGCGAGGATTGTTTCATCGTCGTTAATTAGTCCAAGCACGGAATTACATCTGGTGCATACAAATCCGCGCACTTTTTTTGTCGAGTGGCAATGGTCGCAGTTTCTCCTAAATCTTCCAGTGGAGAATGGTGTCCCGCAAGCCATACATTTTCCATTTGCCTTTTCCATGAGAAAGATCGCTGCGGTGTTTCGATTGTATTTGTCATATTGCCTTAAACTCTCAGGTCTGCCGGTTGGCTGTTCAACTGCGATGAAGAACGGAGGCTTGGTGTCGCTTCACCAATCGGCACTGTTCTCCATCCAAGGAGTTTTCCTCCAAGAATGCCGCCACCATTGCCCGCGAATAAAGCCAACTCATTCATGCCGCCTTGCTGGTGTAGGCGTCGAGGTTTGAAAGAATCCCTTCAGCCGGTTTGCCGTACTTCATCTGGCGCACCGTGGCACGCTGAAGCACAGAGACGTATTTCAAACGGTCTTTCAACTCGGCTGGAATTCGCGCCTCCATGAGTTGGATTGTCGTTTCAAACAGTCCCGGCGTCATGGGCTTTTCGGTCTCTGCTGGCGCTGGCGGAGTCACTGACGCTTCGTAATGGTCCGGGATGTCTGGCTGGCCTTCGTAGTTGTCCGATGGCGCGGGAAGTTCCTTTTTCACAGGCTCGACATCAACGATTGGCTTTGCCTTGTGATCGAGTTCGGCGGCGGCTTCTTTGATGGCTTTGGCCGTCAGTTTTCCTCCGTTATTTTTGGCTGCTTTAGCCGCCACTTTTGCGCGTTTTTCAGGATCCGTTTTTGCCAGCTCATTTAGTGCGTTTTCGGAAGCACCTTCAATTACTTCAATGTTTATAGGGTCGGAGTCGTGTGACACGTTTGTCACATTTTTTAATTCCTTGGCCGTTTCCGCTGCCGCCATGTACCGGTATGCTTGGCGTATACTCACCCCGCGAGACTCGGTATATTCCTCAAACGTTGCGAATTTAGCGCGGTAGAGTTTTGCATCACGCACTTTCATTAAAGCATCCCCAACCTCCATGAATGTCTTCGCACCGGCGACGATTATCGCATCAAGCTTCGTGAACTGGTTGGTTTCTTTCGTGGTGAGTGTTTCGATTGTATTTGTCATATTGCCTTTAAACTCTCAGGTCTGCCGGTTGGC
>QGNH01001577.1_pt1 | contig 16617 bp, 17 predicted proteins | sample 1735481 | NCBI WGS metagenome assembly QGNH01 (sample SAMN09239004, study PRJNA386568) | Viral metagenome, whole genome shotgun sequencing project.
ACTTTCTGATTATCGTGCGCGTCCAGCATCGGCGCGGCGTGGCAAAGTTCGTGATCCAACAAAGCCAGCTTGCGCGCGTCAGTGAACCCCTTCAGATCCCACATGTCTTTGTTCAGGAAGATTACAAAATCGCAATCCGCGCGCAGTTCGCGCTGCAGATCGGTGGCCTTCAGGCAGCGGCCCAGAGTTAAACGGCCGTCGCGATTCTGCTTCCATCCCGTGCGCCAGGCCAGCACGATCCTCGCTTCAGCCAGATCTGAATGCCACTTGCCGCGCGCCTTCGCCAGCAAGGTATAGGGCATGCTGCCCTCTTCCACCAGCGTGATATCACAGCGTTTATTCTTCGCCAGTTTCGCCATTGTTTAGAAGCTCCAAAAGTCTGGTGGTGCGATCGGGCAAGGCTTCGCCTGGTGTGGGCGCTTTGCCTTTCGCGTTTTTGGGTTGCCGAAGGATCGTGGCTTGCTTTTCAATCCTTACAGCGATTCCTTCCCACAAAGACATGGCCGTATTCGCGCGCCGCGCGGCTTCCACGGTCATAGTGTGATAGTTGGGATCCATCGGATTCAACAGGAACACCACATCGCGGAATTCGGCGCACGCCGCGATTGCGATCTTTTGAAGTACGACAAAGCCGGGCAAATCGAGAATCTGCCCTAACTGCGTTCTTTCTTCGTCGCTAGGTTCGTATTGCGATGTGATCGGTTTTCGGTTCGATCGCTTTGCGTTTTTCGGTTTCGCCATTCGGTTCGCTTTCGCCTAAGATATCCACCTGCAGACAGCTCACGATCCGCCACATGCCCGGCCACCTGCAGGTGCCTTCGATCCGCCCCAGACGGTAAGCAGTATCCCGCGAATCCGCCTGAAAGCATATAACTTCTTTGCGCACTACTTCCTGATTGTGCGCCCAGCGCCGCCAGATCGGCCGCCGCCGGATTTCGAAAGTCACTTCGAAAAGTTTATTCATTCTCTCACTCGCCTGGCGGAAAATCGCCGCCGGAATAATCCATCAGTTTCAGAAAAACATGCCATTCACACCCATCTGGACTCGAATGATCAGGAGATCCAGCCGGCCCATGCTTGTGGTAAAAAGACGCCGTTACAGTTCCGTCTGCGTGGACATGGTGTAGCCCAATCCCGCAAAGCATCCCGCAATTGCAGCGGATAACCGGCTTCACTGGCTCTAAGGTTCCATTTTCCAGCCGTCGAACTAGCTGAAACCAACCTGGCGCACCGGCTCGATTTTCAAAATCGTCGTTAGAAATTTGGGGAATCTCTATCACTCGTTTGCTCCCAGTCCCGGCCCTGAAGGTGTACCCGTGATCGCTTCGCCCAGCGAAGACGCTTCCATGGTGCGATCAATAATGTGTTCGCGTAGCTTGTTATCGGCCTTCTGATCTTCCAGAGCCGAATCCACCTGCCCTTGCTGCTGGATCTGCGCAAACTTGCCGCCAGGGCCCATTTGCGATTGCATCTGTTGCTTCTGCTGATTGCGCTGCTGTTCCTGTTTTGTCAGCGGCCGGATGATCTCATTTGCAATGCCGGTTCCGCAATGGCTTGACAGCAACAGCAGTTTATAAATCGTCTGCACATCGATCGTGGTGCCATGGACGTCGGCCAGGAACTGCTGCATTTCCGGATTCATCCCGTATTCGAACATCAGCACCAGCGATTGCGCCAGGTTGCGCAAAGCGCCCAGCTTCGCGCCCAGCAGAACATCATAGGAAAATTCGGTGTTGCAAAAATTATCCAGGTTGAAGGCTTTTTTGTTTGTGGCCGGATCGCCTTTGATGAACGCCTGGCCCAATTCTTCGCCCAGAATTTGCATGATCTCATCATCGGGCATGTGGTGAAAGACAAACCACACCAGCACGCCGATAAAGGGAAGGAACACCTGTTGCACCACGTTATCCATCGGGCCATCCAGGCGCGTATCAGACGCGCGGCCCATCTGCGCCGCGCCGCCGGCCGTGCGCCCCATGCCAGCGCGCGGGCCCGCGGTAGATCCCTGCACCAGCATCGAATCCGCGCCGGTGGCGGATTCACCTTCCTTTGTCGATTCCTGCAGCACTGGCCAGATGGTGGGATCCACCTTCGCCATTTCCATGATCTTCATGCCGCCGGCCTGGAAGGCTTGTTCCGTCACCGTCAAAACTTTGTTCGCGCCGATGCGCAACACGCGCGGGCTCTGGCCGATGGAATCCGGCGCGATGTGTGGCGCGTTCAGACTTAGCGCCAGCAGCTTCAGCGCGCTGTTAACCATCCATTGGCTTAGTTGCTGATTGTTCGCGCCGATCTGGCCGATGCCCAGCCCCACGATCGCATTCGGCAAATTCCAGTAGTTACCAGACAGGAAGCCGAATTCCGCTTCGCCCGATCGGATCACCGCGCTCCGCTGCAGCACGCTGATGACGTGCGCATTTTCCTGATCCAGATATTCCAGGATTTCCAGCTTGCGACGCAGCGGATTCGATTCCGGCATGTTTTCCGGTTTCGATTGATGCGTGGATCCGCGAAGCTCTTCCTGTTGCTGCGCGGCGATCGGCGTGGGCATCACGTTCTGCGTTTCCGCGGGCGAGAAAAATAAATTGATCAATCCGCCGGCGATCACGGTTTCTTTATCGTGTTCATCGCGCAGAATCTGATCGTCTCCACCCAACAGGATATCGGGCAGCTTCGCGCCGGGGATCGTGTAATTTTTCGTATCGAGTGCCAGCCGCTGCAGATCGTAGAAGTCGACTAGCCGGCGGCGCACCACCCATTTTGCCAGGCGAATATCGCCGCCCTTCGCCGATGGCTGCCAAACAATGGTGTCATCAGACGCCAGATCGATGTGCTCGAAGCGAATGCGCTTCACGATCTTGTAACTCTTATGAATTTCAGGTGGCCGCACCAGCGTGGCTTTCGGCGCAGCGCCAGATTTCCCCGCTGGCAGCGTGATCTGCGAACTAATTCGGCGTTCTATACAGCGCTCTTCCTCGTCGACGTAATAGATTGCGGCCATGGTGCCCTTCAGGGCCCACTGTTCCACGCCTAATTTGAATTGTTCTTTGAAGCCGTGGCGCAGCGCCGGCATCTTGCCACTGGCACCGTAAGCCGGCCCAGCTTCTTTCATCAGACGCCCCAAAAGCACTTCCCACGCCTGCGCGCTTTCGGTTGTCATGTTCGGGCCCGGTTCGATCACCAGCGGCGGATCCTGCGAAAACAGCGCCTGCATCACCTGCGCCACTACCGAATTGACCCACTTCGCCACATCGAACCGGCGAAGGTTCGGCTCTAAGGTGTAAGAGCCTTCCCAGAAGCTATACGGCCGCGGCGATCGGTAAACCACGTCACATGTGGTCCATTCCAATTTGTAAGAGGATTCGCCGCCCAGCCAGATCTGCGCTTCCTGCCACGCTTGCACCACCATAGCCAGTTCATCGGCTTCAGACTGAAGCATGCCGGTGGCTGTGAAAGATTCGCGCCCCAGCAGTGCGCTCGGTTCGCCGGCTTGTTCTAACAGGGCCATTTATTTTTTCTTCGGCGGAACAGGTTCCTTTTGTGACATGTCGAATCCCAGATCTTCCAAACCCGCCGCGGCAAGCGTGGCCTTTACTTCCGCGCCATGCTTCGGACAATCCGCCCGCTGCAGCACTCCACAAATACAAGGCAGTTCGTTGCTCATAGATCCCCTGGCAAATCGGTGCTGATCAGATCTTCCAGCCCTGGATCCTGGCGCGTGCTGCCCGCGCCGTATCCCAGCGTGCGCTGTTCCCACAGCTGCCGGCGTTCGTTGTCTTCAGCTTCGCCCACGATCAGTTCGCTTTCAGTAATAAAGTGGTGGCACAGCAAATTCAACATCGCCACAATATCATCATGGTGCTTCGGGGAAGGGAAATTTTCTAGTTCCTCGTAGGCTTCCTCTATCTTCGCGATCGCCGTCGACATGATCAGCTGGCCCTTTTGCATCATGCGCGAAGGATATTCGGCGTTCACTTCGGTGCGCTTCCATTGTCCCTGGCCGATATCAACCCATTCGATTTCTGGCCCAACCCAACCCAGCCGTATCAGTTCCAAACGGATATCCCGTTTCAGCCACTTCACGCCCACGGAATTTTCGATGCCCACGCGATCCGGCCGCTGCCGATAAATCTCTTCCGCGATCCATTCAGGCATCAGATCTTCATTCACGCGATCGCGTTTGATGGCACTCAAATAAACACGGCCGCGCGATATCGTTGCCGTGCCTAAAACGGAGAGATCCGCCCGCGGCTTGTCCGAATAGGCGAGATCGCCCGCCATCACCTTCAGGCCATCCTGTGGAACTAAGTTCCAAGGCTTCGTGGCGCGCAAAAGGATCGCGCGCGTGAACTTCACCGTGGATTTAAGAGAAACGTCCAGAAGCATCTGCGTGGCCACCGTATCGCGGCCGGATGGCATAGCCCATTTATCCTGTACCTGCTTCAAAGTAAATCGCTCTGGCCACCACTCTTTCACTTCGTATTGCTGAAGCTCATCCGGTTTCTTCCCTTCAGCGCCAGCCAGCACTTCATAAACCGGCCTGATCAGCAGCCGATGCAGCGGTGGCTTTCCGCTCTGCATGCGCTTGCGTTCGCTTTCCACCACCTGGCTGTTGTAGTCCAGGCCATGCTGTGGTGTGCCGATGTATTCCGTGAAGCCATGGGGATCGCAAAGATTTAGCGTCATGGAAATTCGGCTGTTGATCTTGTTTAAGTTGGTTCCCACGCTTTTGCCGGTGCCCATATTTTCCGGCGTGATCGCATCATCGAACTTTAAAACGTCGCAATGGTGCCCGGTTTTTCCGCCTTCCACGGATCCAGCCTGCAGCGTGGGCGCTAGCAGCCGGAAATTCTTCCTGGCCGGCGAAGTCCATTTCGGTATCTCCGTCGACGCGAATTCGGTTCGCCTGGTGTCACAGAATTCGGGGAAGAGAATTTGAAAGAGCGAAGGCTTGCCATTCACTTCGCGCGGCTTGCCTTCCTGATCAAGCGTGAAGTGATCCACAGCGCCTTTTACGAACTGTTGCGCCAGGGCCAGGATATCGGTAAGGATGCGGATCCGCACATCGGGGAAACAAACGATCCACTGCACAATATCGGAAATATCGATTGTGGATTTGAGCCCGCCGCGCGTTAGCCACAGCAAGCCGAAGTGGGATCCGATGCAGATGCGCCCCCAGCAATCTCGGTACACGTGCGCGTAGCTGTTGCCGAAGGTTTGGATATCTGGCGCGTCTGGATCCTTATGGATAAAGAAATCGCACACTTCGCGGTGGCACTCAGCCAGATCTGGATATCCCAGCAGATCTTTGGCCAGGAAATACAGATCGCTTCGCGCGCGATAGCGCAGCTTCAAACCTTGTTCGAGAGTTAAGCCGTAAGGCTGCCAGCGCCGGCGGAATTCGCTTAGCTGGTCGGAAGGTAGGAGAGAATCAGGCATCGGATCTGCACGCGGGCGGCGCTGGTTTGTTTCCCAGCGCCGCCCACTCTACTGCTGGCTGTTTTATAAAATGCCTTTTATTCCTGATCTTCAGCGGGCGGCCATGCGTTTTGTGTCGACGCCACATCGGCCGGTGTCTGATCGCCTGTTGCGGGCGGCCCTGATTCGGCGGCCGCGGCCGGCTTCCCTTTGCCGTTGCCGTTTTTCTTCGCCAGCTTCGAATCCAGAAATTTCTGAGCCGGATCCAGCTTCTGCCACCGCTGATAAAACTCTTCCTGGCTGATCCCCAACCCGGCAGCGATCGTGCGCATGCGCGCCGGATCATGGCAGCACTCGCAGAAGTGCCCCATCACGCCTTCTTTGTTGACGATCGCATTCGTGCCCGGCTGCAATTCGCGATCGCAGCGAACGCGATCGCCGGATTCGGAATTAAGGTAATGGCCGTCGCAGACGATCTTTTGCCCCATGTTAATTTTTGCCATGATGATCGAATCCTTCCATCGTGTGCGCCATGTTGGCCATGTGCGCCAGGTGCTGATTATCTGAGTGCTTCGCCTGCTCGATTTTCTCTTCCGGAATGTTTTCGCTTTCCGGAACTCCCAGCGCCCGATGCAGCCCGCCACGCTTCAGATGGTGAAGTGCGCGATACAGCGAAACATGTTCGGCTTTTTTCGGCTCACTCATTCGCAGTTCCCATCCTCGCAGGCTTGCTCACCAGGGTTTGGCGATCCCATGTGATCTTCCATGTGATCGTGAAGATTTTCCAGGTTGCCGGTGTTGCCGCCAGGCGCGGGCACCATGTGCGCTTCGGCTGGATGCGCGCTGGAAGTGTGGTGGTGTGTCACGTGGTGCCCCTTGCCGGGCACACGCTTTACCACCATCGTGTCCACCACTTTGGGCGGCGCTTTCTGCGCCGGCCCATCGTGGAGCATGCCTTGAATCGCATCAGACATAGGCTGTGGTTACTCGTCGGTCCAAGCGTTGAACTGCGTCAGCGAAGCGATATCCAGCGCATCGGTCACGGAAAAGAGCCCGGCAACTTTCAGGTAATACGCCGGCGTGCTGTTCATCGAAACGCTGGGAAGGTTGTTTGTCAGCGCCGCGCGCGCGGCGTACGTTCCGCCGATGAAGTATTCGAAGAAACCAGATACCGCGCCAGCGCCGCCCACGCCGCCCGCAACAGCCGGCGCGTTCGAACAGAACAATTCGGCGTAGATTTCCCAATCGTAGTTAGCATTGGTTGTCAACGTCACGGCCGCGGATTGCGCCATGATCGTGTTCGAAACGCCCAGCACAGAGCCCAGCATCTGCACCTGGAAAGTCGGCGTGGTGCCATGGACATAGACGTTTCCCACGATATCCACGCAGATTTTCTTTCCGTTAAAACGGTTCAGGCCAGGGATCGGCAAAAGGAAGTCCGTCACGCCGCTAACAAACGGCGATTGCACCACGCCAGCCGCGTTTTTGATGTTGCTCTGAAAGATCTTCTGCGTGGTGCCCAATCCGCCGATCGTCTGCACTGCGCCCGGTGTAAGTGCTACACCAAAATTTGCCATGATCCAGACTCCTTTTCAAATTTCTCTTCGCTGCCGATTACGCGCTAACGATATGCCCAGCGGGCGGCCCTTGCAAGAAATAAAACCTTCAGGGGTTAGTGATTTTGGTAACAGTCGCGGTGCAAGTCTTCGTGTTTCCGTTCGAATTGCACACTTCGGTGTAAGTGATTGTGGATCCCACCACGATTCCCGCGGGCCCGGCCGGACCTTGCGCACCAGCGGGCCCGGTGGCACCTGGCGATCCAGTGGCACCCGTTGGCCCTGGCGCACCCTGCGCACCTGTGACGCCTGGCGGCCCTTGCGCTCCTGGTGCGCCGGCTGGCCCGGTGGCACCAGCGGGCCCAGCGGGCCCCGCCGGACCTTGCGCACCCTGTGGGCCAGTCGATTGCGAGAACGGATAAAGATTCCCGTTCGCGTCATACCAGCTGAACACCACCACGCCGTTTTGTTCGTTGCCGCAAATGCCGGCGACATTCGGGAAGGGAGAACACGGCCCGTTATCGGCGAAGGAAATGCCGGTGTTTTTCGGTTGCGTTTGCGCTGTGAGCGAATCGGCACAAATCACCATCACAGCGAAGAATAAGATGCAGACGATAATCAGTTTTTTCATATTTCCTCACCATCATCGCGAAGCGGGCCCAGCAGCCAGAGTTTGAATCGATCCACCATCCAGTTTAGATTTCCAAGGGTGTTTTCGCCCACGTGGATAAATCCTTGTCCACTGCCGTTCGCTTCGTTTTTCTGATAAAGCACCAGGATCGTATCGCAATCGTCGGCCATTTCCATGGCCTTCAACAGCGCGTCGGTTTTGTCGGAACACTTAATCCGTTCAAAATTCATTGAGGCAGCACGGCCACGCCGCCGCTGATTGAAATTCCCGTGTACGGTGAAGGTGTTCCGCTTTCAGATCCCAGCACCAGATCCACGTTCGCGCCCAGATCCAGGCCATCGTTCCCAGCTGCATGGAATGGCGAACAGATGCCAGAGCCAGGGCAAGATCCATCATAGCGAAGATGCAAATCACCTGTGGGCACTTCCGCGCCGTTTCCATCAGTCAGAAAGTTTTGAAAGTCGAGATCGGCCCACGTGTTTACAGTGATCGGCGAACCGGCCACGTTCGTGTTTATGTGGCCGCCGCTGCTGGATGCGCACGAATTGGTGGCGTCGATTTGCGAAGTCGGATACGGAGACATGGTAATCATGCCATTCCACGCGGCCAGCGGCATCACCAGGTGATCGAAGCACGCCGCGGATCCGCTGGGATTGCCAGCGCCCGCGATGTAAGCCGTGGCCGTTGGAATTACTGAACACGTCATCCCCGCGCCGCCGAAAGTCACGCTAGGCGCGCTGGTGTAGCCAGCGCCGGCGAACACTGGCCACAGTTTGATGATCGCATTATGGGAAGTGCCCGCGCCGGTGTTGAACTTTCCAGTGGCACCAGCCCCACCACCACCAGAAACCGTTACGGTGCTCGGCAAGCCGGTGCATGTCCCGCCTTCTGTGATCACCAGCGAAGTAACTTGATTGCCCGCATAGAATCCGCCTGTGATCGGATGATCAAAATCATTTGTCAGCACCTGGCGCAGCGCAGTTTCCGTGGGCCCGTGGCCGGCCTGATCAGTGCAGGCGTTGTTTAGGCAGTTTATGTTTCCGGAATTATTCGAACCGCTTTGTTTCACGCCGCCGGCGCAGATCGTATTTTCCAGAGTTATGCCTTCCATCATCGCCGGCGTAGCGCCTTTGACGTTGAAAAACAGAGCCATGCACGCGCCGGCTGAAAGCGAATAGCCCGTGGGCAGCGTCGCGATCCCGGTGTTGTGATTCATCTGAATATTGGCCGTGGCGTAGGGCTGCGCTTGCACGTTCTCAACATCGAACAGTGTTCCGGATCCGCTCGATATCGGCGAAGTGCCCGCGGTCAAATAAACGCCGTTCATCGAATCCCAGATCGAATCGTGAACGGAAATATTTTGCAGATACAGAGATAAAGTTCCGCCCTGCGTGGCAGCCGCCGCCGCGATCTGCATGCCATGCGTCGTTTTCCTGCAGAAGTTATATCGATAAGTAACGTCCTGCACCTGGCACGTAGGGCAATTGTTGTTAGGATTCTTCGGCGTGATCAGATAGCAAAAGCCTTGCTGGTCGCTCGTTCCAACCCAGCAATTTTCGAAGATGTTCCCTTCGATCAGAACGCGCAAAGCGTGTTTCAGTTCGCCGATGTTCTTTACATCGGGCATGCCTAACAACACCTTGTAACACGCAGAAGGTGCGCCACCGATCGGGTTAGTTGCTAAGTTACTCGAATAGGCCACATCGGTTTGCGTGCCCGTGAGCCCCACCACCTGCAGCAAAGGCACCTTTCCAGGCGTGAAGGAATTGATCGAGTAATTCCCCGTGGGCAGCGTCAATTGCGTGCCCACCATGCCGGAGACAAACTTTTGATCAGCCACCCAGGTAATATCGGAATGGATTCCATCGCCATCGTTAACGGCGTTGACAAAGCCACTTAGCTGGGTGCTGCAGGCTGCATAACTGAATCCGCCATCGGTAAAAATGATCTGTGGGTAAGCCGCGTAAGTGTTCCCATTCTGCTTTGTACTTAGGCCATAGCCACTGCCCGCGCCAGTGATCTGCACATCAACGATCGATCCGCCCACCACGATAGGCGTACACGTGGCAGTGGTGCCGCTGATCGGTGGCGCGATCGAACAGGTGGTGGAACCATCGTATCCAGAGCCGATCGCAGTCGCAGAGCCTTGCTGGAAAGCGCCTTGCACCAAACCGGGGAAACTCGGATCGTCAGGCTTCCAGGTAAGCGGCTTGAAAAAGTGATTCCGCCGCATTTCGATATCGGTGGGATAGATCCCGCTGTTACTGGTGCCACCACCGAAGAAAGTATTTTCGCCGCTGGCTTCGATGTAGTTATCCACGATCTTGATTCCCGTATCATTCACCGATTCCTGCACATTGCCACCGCTCACGCCATGCGATTCGACGCACGGGCCCACGGCGTACATACAGAAACCATCGATCAGATAGGAATCGATCAGCGACATGTGCAGGCCATCCTGCAAATTCACCAGGCTTTCGGCGGAATCGAAGCAAGTGGCCATGGTGATATCGTCGCAGCCTGAAATCAGCACGCGATCGAGAATCACATGCTGGGATCCAGTGCCATCCGGCGATCCGGTGGCTGCACTGTTGCAGTTCAGCAGAAGATTTCCGCCAGCGCCGCCGTTGACATTGCAGCCGATGTTTACGATCGATCCGCCATAGCCAGGCGAACACTCTGGCGTGCCGTTCGGGTTTGGCGGGCAAAGATTATTGCCGGCGAGATCCACGGCCGTGTTGCGGCCGTGCGGTGCGGCAAACATGATCCCCATAACGCGCAATCCGTTCAAGATCGATCCGGATTCCACTTGGTACTGATAGCCATTCCCTGGCGACGTCGGCGCCGCTATGGTGGTGATCAGGTGCGTTGCATCGGTCACTGAAGCAATTTGATAAGTGACGCTGTTTATAAAAATGTTCAAGCCGGCCCAGACGCTGCCGGTAGTGAACTTCGATCCGCTCTTCCACACCACAGTGGTGGTGCCGTTTGTCGTTACCTGGCCGGTGGCGCTCAGCATCTGCGAAGTTAAACTTTGGCACAGCCCGCCGCTTGTTACTTCGCAACCCAGCAGCGGCATATAGGTGCCCGCGGCCACGCCGAATTGTGAAGTCTGCGAATAGTTGGGCCGGCCCACGATCGAAGACTGGTTAACCCAGGCGGGCGAGATCCGATTGCCTGGTGGCGGAAGGTTCGCAAATTGTTTTGTGCGGATGTACCACCAGGGCTGCCCGAAGTCGGGCCCACAATTTATGTTCGTCGGCGCTAGGGGATTCAGTTCATAGAAAGCATTTTGCGCGCTGGTGGGCACTGCATCGTCATGTGTCGGATAGATCTCGATATCAGATCCGCATCCGCTGGTGCTGCTAACGTAATTCAGCGCCGCCTGCAGCGTGGCGCAGTAAACCGGCGTCCCCACCGTGCAGCCATACAGCGGTGGCTGTGGCGCGCCGGCGCAGCCGGCCACACTGCTGCCGCTCGATAGCTGCCCGATCGGACACACCATGATTACCGTGGGCGATCCGCCCAATGTCGTCCATGAAATCGCGGTGTAGTTGCAATTTAAAAGCGGATGGGCTGGCCCATCCATCGAAAGCCCGATCACCGTTTCAGTGCTGCCCACCAGGGTGCAGTAAGTATTGTCTTCGGCTGAAGCCGTTACGACATTCACCGAAACCGGGCAACCCGGCGCAGAACATGCCGTATCGCTTAGGCTATCCGTGGCCTGGATGTGGAAATTCGAAACGCCCACAGTTGAAGGCGTGCCCACCAGCGAACAATCGATCTGCGTGCCAGGACAGCCGGTGTTTGTTAGCGAAAGCCAGCCAGGAAGATCGCTGGAAGAGAAAGTGTAATTGGGCGATCCGTTCGCGGCCGTGAACTGCGTCACGGTCACAGACGAAGAGCCCTGATTGACGTTTATCGTGCCCTGTGGCGTGAAGGTGGGCGATTGACAGGTAAGCGATCCATTGCCTGAAACGCTTTGATAGGTGGCCGTCACGGTCACTGTGCCGCGCGCCACGCATTGGAAGGTGCCACAGCCTGGATTTGTGCAGGCTCCCAGATTCGTGGCCACGCTGGTGTTAGAGGAAGTCCAGGTGGCCAGCGCCGTAATGTCAGACTGAGATCCGTTCGAATAGGTGCCCTGCGCTGTGAACGCCTGCGCCTGCGTGTAAGGGATCGAAGCTGTGGGCGGTGAAACTGTGATCGTTGAAAGCACCACGGCCGTGCCGATGCCGCCCAGCGTGACATTCCCAAAGGCTTGCGAATTGTTCGCAGAATTCTGGCCGAAGGAAACTGCAGAAACCACTGATAAAATCAGCGCGAAAAGCAAAATCTTTTTATATGCCATAGCAGTGATATGCCACCTGGTACGCCGTCGACGTCGTAAGCGCCACGGAATTGTTGTCGAATTTAAAAGTCCAGGATGTTGTGGATCCTGAACCAAACATGATCGTGGCGCGTGCGTTCCAAAATCCAGTTAGCTGCTGGCTGGCCGCCACCGTGCAAGCTGCGCCGTGCACGCCCAGCGCGCTGTTTAAAGTGATCGTGATAGTGCCGCTGCTGCCCGGCGATCCCGTGCCCGCGGTTAAATTGATCAATCCGCCGGAATCGCTGGATCCCGCGGCCGCGGCGCAAGAAGGTGTGGTGCCGCCGCCGGTGGTGAACACGCAAGTGGGCGACGTCGGCGAATTACTCTGGTAGTGATTTTCCAGCAGCGGATCGCCGATCGATACCTGATTCGTGATCGAAGATTCCACGATCGTGGTAGCCGTCATGGCGCTGCCGTTGTTGCCTTTGTAAACCGTATTCAGCGACAAGGTAGTTAAGCCGGTGCCACCATCGCCCGGCGGAATCGGCACCTGCACATAGCCACAGGATCCGCCGCTTCCTTCTACCAGGAAGCCGGTTGCGCCGGTGTTGCCTGAACAATTGTTCCACGCTGATCCGTTCCACAGGATCCAATCTCCCACGCGCGTGGGAGTGGGAAACAGGTTCACCAGCGCGCCGCTGGCCGTGCTGTTGCCGGTGCCACCGTTCAACACGCCTAGAATGCTGTTGCCCACGTCATTCGAAGACGCCAGATTTATGTTCTGCTCTATCGCGCTGGTAACTTGATTGCCCACGGCGGAAACCTGCCAGTATCCAGATCCTGGCGTTTGCGGTGGCGCGATGTTGTAAGGCGTGCAGGTGGGCGGCCCGATCCACGCGATGCCAGATCCCAGCCCTGGATTCGTGCCACAGGCCAGCGAATACGCGCCGGCCACGCCGCCACCGTTGCCGATGTTCACAGGCACTTTGATATTTAGCGCCGTGGCCAGCAGCTGAAACAGCCAGCCAGTGCCGCCGCCTACGCTGCCGATGAACAGATCCACGGAAGGCGATCCGGCCAGCGCGCAGCCACCATCTGCAGGGTTTGCAATGCAGCCACTGCCACTGGTGGAAGTTTGCGGATTCTGCAGCTGGAAGTTTGATCCGTCGAACTTCGCGTGTGCGTACGCCGTGGTAGTGAGATCGCCGGCCGCCAGCGCCGACACTCCAAACTTCGTTATCGGTTCAGCCGTCAAACCGTTTACGGCCAGCGTGGCACCTGGCCCGGTGTTGCCGGCGATCGGCAGCCACCACACTTCTAAGCCGGCAGCCAGCGTGGTGGCCGGATTCGCCAGCGTCACGGTTTGCGCCTGCGCCGCGCCGCCGCCCACTGCGTAATTCAGGATTGAAAGATCGGCCCAGCTTTTGCCGCTGATCGCTGTGCCGTTTGAAGGGTAATAACCTAACTGATTGGTTAGGCCAGCATTGACGGTGCCAGATCCGCCGCCGCTGCCCATGATCTTCCATTGCGCCGGCGCGCCAGGAAGCGAGATTCCGCACGAATACCCATTGTTATTGACGATATCCAGGCCCAGCGCTGGCCCGTTACAGAAGCCGGAAAGCGGCCCACGGGAGATGGTCGAGAATTGCGCCAGCGCGGGCACAGACGAAATCGCGATAGCCACGGCCACCGTGAAGACAATCCGATTGCAGGCGCGGCGTGGAACTCCGTTCCACATTAGTTTTCCAGATCTCGCCATGCTTGATTCCCTTCCTCTAGCGAATCGAACGCCTGATCGAACTGTTTTTCTAACTCCGCGATCGTCACCAAGTGAAGATGCAATCGGTAATCCAGATATCGATCCAGCTGGTGCCGCTCTTTCCATCCAAACGATTTGGGGAAGTCGGGCACAGAATTCTAAAACCCCATGCAACCAAAGATAACCACATCGTTGATCACCACTGTGCCACTGAAAGTTACGGTGGTGGCCGTGAAAGCGGTTTGCTTCAAAGTGTCGGCCGTGGTGGTGGTATCCCACGCGCTGCATGCCCAGCCGTTTGGCGCTGTGGCCGCGTTGCCCATGGTGATCACGATTGTGCAGGCTGTAGCGCCGGCCGTAAACTTCCCAGCCGTCGCGCCGCCGGCCAGGGCTGATTCAGTGCAGCCAGCGTTTGAAGTAAACGTGGTGCCCACAGACATATAGCCGGCCGCTTTCACGCGGCCGCTGGTGTCCGGTGTTCCGCTGGTACTGCCCACAGCCAAAACATCGGCTGCGGATCTGGATATCGAAGTATCAAGCCCCCCGGTGGCATCTGCGGCACTCGCGACCCAGCCGAAAGAGCCACCTGAAATTACCTTGTTTACGCCGGTAGATGTGAACTGTTCCGAATCGTGCGCGACGGATCCGGTGCCCAACCCGATACTGCCCGATGCGCTGGCGTAAAAACCGTAAGTTGTATTGTTCGCAAAAACCACGGAAGGCGCGGCCGCGCTTCCGTTCGCGAAAGTCAAGCCACCAGAGCCGCTATCCAGCAGGGAAGTATCGCACGAAGTGGTGGTGCCAGAAGCTGCGTAATAGGCATTTCCAGCCGCGGCGCAGCTGCCCACCGTGCCAGATCCGCCGCCGCCGGTGCCAGGATTAAATACCTGTTGCGCCGGCATCAGGGCAAGAAAAGCGCCGGCCAGCACCAGGAACACTACCGCACTCTTACGGACAATTGGCAGCATAGACACTTCCATTCACCTGCACCGCGGCGCTCGAATTGATCACAAAAGCCGTTGCGGTGTTCGTCAGGAAATAAGGGTTTTTCGGATTGTTCGGCTGCAGCGTCCAGGAAGCGGATCCGCCACCTGCAGACAGGTAAGTGCTGGCCACGGCCGTGGTGCCGCCGTCCTGGTAAATCAGGATCGTGGTAGCAGATGCGCCGGCGTTTGTCAGCACCAGGCCATAGACGCAGAGCCCAGCCACCGCTGGCGCGGCCACCAGCGTTTGATTTCCCGAAGTCGAGAAAGAAACATTCTTCGGCGAATACGGTGGCTCTGGCCAGCTTAAAACCTGCGCGTACACCACGGGCACATCGCGGTATGCGCGATAGGAATTCACGATCGCCAGGCCCACCAGGCCCACCAGCAGCACCGCGAAAACAATCTGCACCAGAACTTTTTGCAGCTTCATGCAACACCCCTTCGCCTTCGATCGCGGCGCTTTGTTTTAGCGGCTGCCGCGGGCCCGCTCGTTTTCGATGCGCACTTTGTTGGCTTCGCGGCATGGCTTGCACCGCTTCGGCTCTGAAAATTTCTTCTGTTCGTAAAACTTTTGATCTTTTCCGCTGAAAACAAAATCCTCTTTGCAGTCGACGCACTTTAAAACTTTGTCTGTGTGGTACACGATTTTCCTTTCGACGCGAACACGGTTAGCTGTTCGCGAATGTATGCCTTCATGCCTTCAGACGGCAAGAAATTTCGGTATAGCTGTTCAAACATCGGCAACGGTGCATCCGGAGAAAGCAGATCGTTCTGCAGCATCCAGAGCAAGGCGATCGTCGGCGATCTCGATTCGCCTTTGTTGCAGTGCACCAGCACGTGATCGCCCGAGGCCATGCGTTCACTGATGAATTCGAAAGCCACGCGGAACACTTCAGCCGGCGCGTACGCGTGGCCGCCCGGCCCCAGCTGGCGCACATCGATCAGGTTCAGAGCCATGTGATTGCCGCGGCGCGCGAACAATCGTTCCGGCCCTTCCGGCGCGGATTTAGTTTTGTATCCCACCATCTGCCGGTGCCACGGATCCTTCGCCGCGGATAGCACGCTGATTCCTGCCCAAGCTGGATCCAGGCAGAAACGCGGAAAATCTTTCCCACGAATAAAAGGCGCGGCTTCGTCATCACCGCACACGAAGAGCCCTGGCGTCACTTCCACGCCGGGCATTTCTGGTGCCTCATTTCCGGTTGAAAAATGGGAAGTCTGCGGATCCAGCGCCGGATCTTGAGTGATCACTTCCACGCCTTGGCTGCGTGGTGGCGCTGGATCCGTGTTCACCGCGGATTCGCTTTGGCGGTGGAAAAGCTCATCCGCGGGAAGTTGGGATCCCAGAAAACCAGCCACCGCGCCGGCATCGTCCAGCAGGTGGGAAAAGATATCCGCGGGCTCTGGCTCTGGCTGCGATGTGTCGACAAAAGCCGGTGCCACGTCGTAGACCGATTGAGGCACCACGCGCGGGCCCGGCGTGGCCACCAGGGCCATGTTCTTCGCCACGCAGCCGGCGCACAGCTTCAGCTTCGGCAAGCCAGCGCCTGGCCGCGGATCGTCCACCAGCCGGCGCAGCCCGCCGATCACCAGCTTTTCCAGGGCCCCCTTCGGAATTCGTTCGCCGCCGCCCGCCGCGGCCAGGCGAATGCGCTTGTAAAGATCATCGGGCACGTTACGGATGTTTAAGTTAGCCATGTGTTACCAGTCAAACCACGCGATCATTTTACGGTTACGGGTTTTCTTTTGCCGAATCGGGATCACACGAATATGCCACGGCCCTAACATCAAGAAAACATGCCACTTAGGAAGGATGTTTAGATCTCGCGAAGCATACACCCCCAACCCGATGTACTTCCACCAATCTTTCGGCCATATCTTTCGCCAGTTTATACACATAACTTGTTTGTTTGTATCGCGTTACGTGTTACAGGTAACAGAAATAGCGCGCCGCC
>QGNH01000416.1_pt1 | contig 16608 bp, 30 predicted proteins | sample 1735481 | NCBI WGS metagenome assembly QGNH01 (sample SAMN09239004, study PRJNA386568) | Viral metagenome, whole genome shotgun sequencing project.
ACGCTATGGGCGGCTAATCCCGCCCGCAACAAGCCCAATAAATAATACAATACGTATAAATATGGTGGAGGAATGGGGGTGAACAACTACGGCAAGACCTAAGAAAAGCGGAGTAGATTATTTTTCACATGACACTTCAAGCGGCAAAACAATATTTACGCTCGAAAGTCAATACGGCAATGATGGTTATGCTTTTTGGTTTAAACTGCTTGAAATTATAGGCACTCAAAGCGAACATTATTACGATTGCCGCAACCCTGCTGACTGGTTATTCCTGATAGCCAAAACTCGTGTGAGCGAAGTTACTGCGACGGAAATACTAAATACACTGTCACAAGTCGACGCGATTGATAGTGAACTATGGCAGCAAAAAGTGATATGGATACAAAAGTTTGTTGACCGTTTGTGCGAAGTTTATCGCAAAAGAGGGTTAAATATCCCTCAAAAGCCGAGTATCTGCGACAGTAATGACAGCAGTGCTGATGTTTCCGTTGCAGAAAGTACACAAAGTAAAGTAAAGGAACTAAAGGAAGTAAAGGAAGCACCTATATCTGAAGATATATCGTGTCCGAACTTAAATTCGGACGTTCCTAAAAAGTTAAAATCTAAACCTGTTTTTGAACATGAGAGCAAACCCTACAGATTGGCTGCCGAACTTTTTAAGATGATATTGGTTAATAACCCTGATGCTCAAAAAAAGACGGAGGCACAATTACAATCATGGGCATACACTTTCGATTTGATGATACGGATTGACAGCCGAAAACCAAGACAGATTTACGATGTTATGTTTTATTCCCAGAATAGCGAGTTTTGGCGGTCAAACATTTTATCAGCTTCAAAACTTAGAGAACAGTATGACAAACTTAAAATGCAAATGGAGGACGGGCGCAAATGATTTATAATCTCGAAGCCGAGCAGTCTGTTTTAGGGTCAATCCTCATGGACGCGACCGGAGCATTGCCAAAAGTCATTGACGTTATTACCGCCGAGGATTTTTACATAGTGCCGCACAGGAAAATTTATACCGCAATGCTTGAAATGTATGCCTCGTCAAGTGCTATTGATTTTGTGACACTTTCCGGCAAACTCGGCAGTATCGACGGTGAAACGGCCGACAAATATCTTTTAACAATTTCTCAAATGGTTCCCTCAATCGCAAATGCCGGAGCTTATGCGGATATAGTAGCAAAATCGGCCAAGGTGAGAAAAGTACAAAGAATTTTCTCTGAGGCGGAATATGAGCCATTAACCATTGAAAATGTGGATGAAGTCGCTGAAAAAGTTATGAGTGGCTTGCATGATGAAACTACAAAACGCAGGACAGGTCTACAGTCCGTGAAATCTATGGCCACAGACTGGTACACCAATTTATTCAAAACCCGCGCGCAGAATCGCATAGATACCGGTTACGGTGACCTTGACGCAATCTTAAAAGGTATGTGGGACGGAAATCTTATTCTTTTGGCTGCGCGCCCCGGGATTGGAAAATCTGCTTTTGCGAGTGAAATAGCTAAGAATGCCGCGAAGAAAGGCAAAACAGTAGACTTTTATTCCCTTGAAATGGAAGAGGACGAACTTTTAGAACGCATGGTATCGGCCGAGAGCAGTGTTGACATGGACATCTTGATTGAGGGGGATTTAAAAAATCAACAGGATATAGCCGCAGTCGCGCAGGGCATAGACAGCATTTATAAACTGCCCTTGAATATATCGGACGATGCAAGTATCACGCCGTCACGAATTAGAGCGCAGTCACGCATGACGAAAAATCTCGGCTTGATAGTGGTTGACTATCTGCAGCTTATTCAAAGTGCAAAAAAAACCGAAAATCGCAATCAGGAAGTCGGAGCCATAAGCAGAGAGTTAAAACTCATAGCCAACGATTTAAAGGTTCCGATCCTTGCCCTGTCCCAACTCAACCGTGACATTGAAAAGCGCGGCAACAAGCAGCCGACAATAGCAGACCTGCGGGACAGTGGGGAGCTGGAGCAGAACGCAAATAAGGTGATGCTCATGTGGGAGATAAGCCCTGGCATTATCGCCGTGGATGTCGCCAAGAACCGGCGCGGGAGATTAGGGCAAGCGCAACTCATTTTTGATGGCTCACATATGAGATATAGCCAACTTGTCAAAAGCGATTACGTCAAACCAAAAAGGAGCGGCAAAATAAATTATGAAAACGAATTTGAGGACAAACCCGACAAAAAAGGAGCGTGGGAACACGATAGTTGAAAACTCTGCCTACATCCTCGAAGATGCCCGACTGCATGGCAAGCAAGGCGACTACAAAAACTACACTCAATATCGGTTTAGGATTTGCCTTTTAAACCTGCCAGCCAAAGAATACGAGCAAAACATTAAAAAACTTTGTGAGGTATTGGAACTATGAGGATTGCGGCAGAAAAGGCGAGAGGTGAGGGGAACTGAAATTCATTGACATGTTCTGCGGCATGGGGACAATTCGCATGGGGTTTGAACAAGCCGGTCATACATGTGTTTACTCCATTGAGTGGGACAAGCACAAAAGAAAAATATATGAGGTGATATTTGGGAATGAACCAGAGGCAAGCGATATTAGAGCAATTAGAGGGTCAGACTTACCTATTTCCGATTGCTGGACTTTCGGCGCACCTTGCCAGGATTTCAGCATCGCTGGACAGCGTTCAGGGCTTGACGGTGATAGAAGTTCCCTTGTCAGGGAAGTTTTTAGACTTGTCAGGGAGGTTGAAGAAAAATATCGACCCGAATGGCTGCTCTATGAAAATGTTAAGGGAATGCTGTCAAGCAATAAAGGACTTGACTACCTCAAAATACTCTATGAAATGGCCTCACTCGGGTACGATATTGAGTATGAACTTCTCAACAGCAAAGACTTTGGAGTGCCGCAAAATAGGGAAAGGGTCTACACTCTCGGGCATTCTCGAAGATACGGTGAGCGAAAAATATTTCCTATCTCCAGACAAAGCAATGAATATTCTACAATCGGCAAGTCAGCAGAAACCGCAGTTGCTCGAACTTTAATGGCTGGAGGACATAGTGGGGGAAATCATAGCGGGATGACAATATTAAGACAGCCTATTGCAATGTCACAAAACGATTGTATGCCCATTGACACAGCACGAACGCTCTGCGCGGCAGGGCCGTCTAAAGGCAGAGGGAAAAATCAGTATGTAAATGGTGTTTGCGAAATGGTTGAGCCACAAGTTAAACAAATAGGCAACGTAATGCCTACTGCAACCCGTGACAATCCGAATCAAGGCAGAGTTTACGACCCTGACGGATTGGCACCGTGCCTTAACAAGATGGAGGGCGGAGGCAGAGAGCCGCTGATACTGCAAACCGCTCACGGATATAACAAAGGCGGAATAAAAGACATAGCGCCATCGCTTACAAAAAGTAGCTGGCAAGATAATAATCACTTATTGCGAAATTCTCGCATCCGCCGCCTAACCCCAAAAGAGTGCGGAAGATTGCAGGGAGTTTCAGACTACATAACAGATAAATTAATTGAGGCAGGTATATCAGATACACAATTATATCGCGCATTTGGTGATGCATGCACGGTCAATGTTATCTATGAGGTTGCAAAGCGTATGTGACCCCTCCACAAGCCCCACCACCATCCCAGCAAGATAAAAGCATGGAACTACACGTTTGGAAAAGGACAAGGCTGTAGCGCCCCACAGAGGGCAGAGAGGAAAGATATGAAAAAGGTCTTAAACATCAGAAGGATATCAAGGGGCAGAGCATTAAGAATAGCATGGGAGTTTGTAAAACTGGCGTTTTACCCAATGATGGGCATAGTCAGGCTTGAAACCAACGACAATTTCGACGAGGCAATCTTTACATGTAGCGATGAATTTATTAAGCACATAGAAAAAATCAAATTGGAGGCTGAGCAGGATGGAAACAATAACAGCTTTTAAATGCGATTACTGCGGCAAAATCCGAAGAACATTAAAAGGCATTATAAATCATGAAACTCAATGCTATAAAAATCCGAATTCATTGAATTGCTATTTATGCGCAAGTGCCGACATTGATGACGGACCATATTGCAAATGCACCGAAAAAGACATAACTGAAAACATAGCATCTAAATGTGCTGAATACATTAACTGCCATAAAACCATTTTTGAGAGGTTACGAAACGAGGTAGATGCAAAGTATGAAATAGATTTGGGGGGACTTTTGGAATGACTAATTTTGAGGTAATAACTGAAAGCCCTGATATATTAGCGCGAGAAGTCAATCTCATGCATCATTGCGACCCGGTATGGCAAAAGGATTTTTTAGATTGGCTCAAAAGTGAAAGGAAGAATGAGGATGAATGAGGAACTTAAAAGGTGTCCCTTTTGCGGAGGAAAGGCTGAACTGAACCATTATCCAGACGATGGTTATCTGCCATTATGCACGTCATGTGATGGCATGATAGAAAAATGGTTTGAAACAAAAGCCGAGGCCATTGCCGCATGGAACCGCAGAACGAAGGAGGGCACAAATTGACCTATAGCAAATATCACGCAAAAAAGACCGAGATTGACGGGATTGTGTTCGACAGCAAAGCAGAATCAGCACGGTATCAGGAATTGAAACTGCTGGAACGAGCGCACCAAATCAAGAATTTACAGTTACAAATACCGTTTGAATTGGTACCGAAGCAGTCAGGCGAACGGGCGGTTAAATACATAGCAGATTTTGTATATTCTGAGAGTGGCGAAACCGTCGTTGAAGACTGCAAGGGCATGAAAACTAAAGAATATATCATCAAGCGGAAGTTGTTCAAACAAAAATACCCTGAGTATATATTTAGGGAATCGAAATAGGGGGGAAAAAGCAGAATGACGGAAAGACTTGACGAAATCCGCGAGAAGTCGGAAAAAAGTGAACCATTTTCATTTGAACATTGCGATGATTGGGCGGACATTGCTTACTTGTTGGAGCAACTCACCGCCATGCAGGAGGAAAACGCCGAGTTAAAAAAAGACAATCAAAGGGTAAAGGACGTGTATGGGGATGAAGTTAAATCTCATAGCCAATATACAGCTGAACTTACCACAAGACTTTCCACAGCAATAATTGAGTGCGCCGAGTCGAAAGAAGATGCAGAGCGAGATTATGACACCTATACTAACATGGTAATCAAATTGGCAGAAGAAAAGCAGCACAACGCCACCCTCACAAAGGCGCTGGAGATGATGCTAAAACCACAAATAGAAAATTCTTGCCCGTCAAAAGATTTCAAAGTGGCGGTTGGATGCCCTCAAAATTACGACCTTGAAATGTGCAATAAATGCTGGATGGACTATACACTCAGCCAAACCCTCGCCATCAACAGCAAGGAGGGGGAACAGGGATGAGAGAAGTCAGATATTTTTGCTATGGTATTATTGCAATGGGAATTTTAACTATTTTAACTATATTAGCCAATCATTTTTTTAAGTAGGAGGCCGACCATGGATAAAATGCAACCAAGCGAGATTGCAAAAATATTGGGTGAGATGCTTGAAGCCATACGATTAACAGTCAAGGAAAAGAACGCTCTCCGCGCTGCCACTGAGATAGTCAGAAATCATGATGTTGTGCATGCGGAGTGGATTAAAGCGGGCAAAATATCGTGCAGATGCGGTGCATGTAATTACCTTCCTATCGAAAATGAAAATTATTGCCCGAACTGCGGCGCAAAAATGGGCGAACGAAAGGACGGTATTGAAAAGTGATTAATATATTTTGGCTTATTGCAGATATCCTTTGCGCTGCTAGTTATTTAGCATGGGCAATTATTCTCATGTTGCAAAATAAGCGGCTCAAAGAGCAAAACGCCACCTTGCAAAAGTTACTAAATGAAATAGTGGGGATGGGTAAAAAGGACGGTGACCCCAATGTCTGACATCCTATCCCGCCTACAATCAGCCTACCAGCGCAATCCTGCCGAGGTGCTTAATTTATTGCCTGAGTTTTTTGACAGCGTGGGGAAAATGGTGTTTGAGTTGCCGTGCGAGGTGGGAGATACCATCTATGAGATAGACATGCCTGAGTATGGAGTAATTGAGTGCGAGGTTACACACGTGTCGGCATTTAGCGGATATTTATGCGGAGTAAAGCAAAATGGAAAGGCGCAAGGCATAGTTGTAAATGTAACGGTTATAAAAGGCCACGGCATAAGCTCAACATATTACTTTGAACTAAATGACTTTGGCAAAACCGTCTTTCTCACCGAGCAAGCCGCAAAAGATGCGCTGGAAAGGGGCAAAGGAAATGACAATTGAAAAGGCGATAGACACGCTTAATAAATATTACGATAGCGTGTTGCTGAAAATACACATTGATTTCTTGCAAAATCCTAAGAAATATCAAAACGATGGAGTGCCTAACAGCTTTATTCGTGAGGCGGAGAGTGTAAGACTTGCGCTGGATGATGCTATTCAGGCCATGATAGAAAAATCAGAACGTGAGAAAAACGGATATGACACATGCACATTGCAAGGCCCTTGCGAATATCAAATTTGCGGTCGAAAATTGGAGGCACCGAATGAGTGAAATTACAGCGAAACAAGCTAAAGCAATCATAGAAAGCAACTGGCCTCCTGAAAGTTATACGATGCTGCGTGAAGCTTTAAACCTTGCCCTCACAGCCCTCGACCAGCTGAGGTGGAGGGACGCGGAAAAAGAGCCGCCAAAGTATACCGGCGATTATAATGTGGTTTGCAATGTGGGAAGCATGCTCGGCGGATACACAACGGTACGCACATATAGATTTGAGCGAATTCCCGGGAGAGAACCAAAATGGTACATACCAAATCGACCCGATGAAGTTGTGACAATCACCCATTGGCTTCCTCTTCCCACGTCGCCGGAGGTGAGAGAATGACAGAAGATGTTAAAAACGGATTAATTGAGGCAGTAACCAGACACACTTCAACAATCAGAAAAGGATGCGTACACTGGGCAGGAGTAGCGCATGAAATGACTTTATGCGGTTTAAGTTTAACGCCTAATCAATGGAAATCACGGTATAGAAGCATGGTGGGTTTAGCTCATAAGGCAAGAGCAGAAAAACGGAGGGATGCTAAAACGGTGAGCGAAATTAGCACAAGTGAAAAACCTATAGAAAAGCCTGAAAAAATTGAAGTGGTGCAGAATTTTGAACCGACAGAACATAGCGCAATTTGGAAAGGTAATCAGCGGATCCGCTTCGGGCTGATGGGCGACACCCACATAAATAGCAAATTCACACAGATTACATATCTGCATCAGTTTTATGATGAGTGCAAGCGTCAGGGAATAACGCATGTCTACCACACAGGCGATATTGACGAGGGCGAGCAGATGCGGCCAGGGCATCAATACGAGTGCTACACGCAGGGAGCGGACGACCACGTAAAAGAAATATGCCGAGTATACCCGCAGATCGACGGCATAAAAACGCACTTTATCATAGGCAACCACGACAGCTCAATAATTAAAAGATGCGGATACAACATCGGGCTGACAATAGCAGACCGCCGCCCAGACATGGAGTATTTAGGGCAGGACTGCGCAATCGTCAAGCTTACGCCTAACTGTTTGTTGGAGCTGCGTCACCCCTGGGACGGAAGCGCCTATGCAATTTCATATAAGCCTCAAAAAATCATGGATGCAATGGCCGGAGGCGAGAAAAGTAATATCTTAGCAATCGGGCATTATCACAAAGCCGAGTATATATTTTATCGCAATATCCATTGTTTTCAAACCGGTACTTTTTGTGCTCAAACTCCATTTATGCGCGGGAAAGGTTTGGCGGCTCACATGGGCGGCTGGATAATAGATATTGATGTTGACGAGCGCGGATTTATACAAAAAATCATACCACAGTTTATACCGTTTTATGTGGCTATTGCGGATGATTACTTAAATTGGAGGGCGTAATGGAATTAAGTCGTGAATTAGTAAAAGACAAGTTATATTTTATCAGTCACCCACTTTTTACATTTGGCGATCCTGACAAAAACAGGAAAGATGCAAGGCTGGTAGAGTTGCAATTGGACAACATGGGGATATATACCATCAATCCACTATCGATAATCCCGCCGAACACGCCGGAACCAAAGGCAATGGAAAAGTGCGGCTATCTGTTAAGGGCCTGCGATGGGATAATCCTTTGTCAGGAATGGCGAGAATCAACGGGTTGCCGGCATGAAAAAATATTAGCTGAAAAGTGGGAACTTGAAATTATAGAAGTGGAGGGCTGAACCATGACAGACATTCAAGCCTATAAATGTGAACTCAAAACAGGTGCTAAAATCATTGACTCGGCTGTATTTAACAACGTTACATATCACATCAAGGACAATCTGATTGGCATTGACGCAGGTAAAAACGGGCGGTTGGCAATACCTGAAAATCAGTTAAAAAAGCTGCTGGATGAATGGAGCGAAGTTTACCAAGTGCATTGTGAGGTGGATTGATGCCAAATAAACGTGACATAAAACTTGACGAATACAATATCTCAAAATGGGCCTACCGCGAGCTATCTAATTTCTGCCTCCAATATCCCGAGAAAAAGCAAAAGCTTTTAGATATGCGCAACCCTTTAAAAGCTCAGCAATACTCGGACATGCCACATGGCAGCGGCGTGAGTGACCCCACGGCAGCGGCGGCCATAAGGGCGGCGGCATTAGCCAAAGATACAGAGATAATAGAGCAGACGGCGATAGAGGCGGATGTGGGGATATATCAGTACATAATCTTAGCGGTAACTCAGCAGGGTATCAACTATGAGATTTTAAGGGCTTGCAAAGACATCCCATGTGGCAGACGATATTTTTATTTACGCCGCAGATTATTTTTCTATCTGCTGGCGAAGAAAAGAGGGATGATTTAAATTGGAAAAGCTTACATGCTCTATTGAGGAAATGGCTGAGTTGTTAGGCATTTCAAAGCCCACGGCGTACAAACTTGCAAATTCAGAAGGCTTTCCCTTATTAAAAATAGGAAAACGCAAATTAATTCCTTTACAACGTTTTTTAGAGTGGGTCGACAAAAATAGTAAGGATAATTAAAAGGGTAACCGCAAGGACACACAAAGGGTATAAAATACTATTATTAAAAGCGTTCGAGAAATCGGGCGCTTATTTTTATACCAAAAGAGGGCGCCGCAATGAAACCGTTTTCTCCCTGCGAATTATGCGAACCGGCTGAAAAACCGTTATGCTTATGTCAAGACGAATGCCATTTAAAGCGGAGGCATTGCGATAACGTGGAATGCTTTAATAACACGAAGAGCCATTGTAACAACCTAAACATAGAGGTTGTGAAATGCAAGTGGTATAAAAATGGACAGTAAACATCCGCATTATAAGCCTGTTTGGGACGAGTATCTATTTGACATGATTTGCAGGGATGCTGATAAGTACTGGAGAGAGTGGCGGAAAAGGAGAAATCTTTATGATAACCGAGCAAAAAGAGAAAGCAATAACGCGCCTTTTAAAAGGTGATTATATAACAGATATTTGTAAGGATGTCTGTGTTTCAAGGGTGACGCTTTACGCATGGAGAAAAGACCCTGAATTTATCGCAGAACTCGAAGCACGGCGTAAGGATATAGTTAAAAGTGGTAATGATTTTATAGTAGCCAGAACTAACGGCTATCTCGAACAGTTAAATGAGTTAGCAATGCAAAGTGCAGATGCACGCACAAAGGCGTCTGTGCTGATGTATTTAGTAGATAGGTCGTTAGGCAAGACCGCACAGAGGTTAGAGTTAGAACCTATTGATTTAGCAAAGGTACCCACAAGGCAAGAGTTAGAAAGTGAGTTTGCAGACTTTAAGAATAAAATTATTATAGAAGATGATAACCCGCAGGAATAATGTGTAAAGGTGTTAATGGATGTCCCTATATAGAGTTAATACCCATATATAAATAAAGTTAAATATTATCTTCTAATTAATACGGATGGATGATGTAGAAGGTTTGTAACGGTAAATATGTGAGGGTAAAGTGGCTGAGGCAGACCTGAGTGCATACTCTCTACCCATCACCTATATAATGCATATATATACACTAATACTGCATACTTATACATGTATATATACAGATATAATTACAGTTAATCTTTATCTACTCTTAGCAACCGCATACCTATGCGATTAGTTGACTGTTTACTGACCTTATCTGATTTAGACAAAAGAACTATTTTGTATAGTACGATTGTATTTTTATCATAGGGGGCTCCTTCTTTTTGGGAGGTGGTGGGAATGCCCACATTCACCCCCATAATTATTTACAACAATTTCACAACTCATTAGTAATATATGCCAACACTCAACGGTACTTAAAACACCATTCTTACAATTTTTTATAATAAATTTTCAAAGCCTTTGCCCTTACGTAACTGGTTCTACTACGTATAGATAGGCCAAAACGGATATAACAGGTCGCAAAGCCTTATGCCGTAATGGTTTAGGGCTATTTTGACGTGGGACAAGAATGTCCAAAACTTTATCTAAGTAAAGCAGGTGGAATATGGAACAGGATAGTCATTTAATTGTAGATAGAGAAACAGGAGATTGCATCGGGGAGTTAAATCCAGGCGATAGGATTATCAGAAAAAAGATAATAGATGAGTTGCCCGACGACCCTGGCAAGATGCCTTTTTCAAATGGCGAATGGGGAAAGACTTATAATTCATCCTTGAATAAACTTGCACGACTTAATCTCACAGCAGCCGAATATAAGACCATCCTGCTATTTTTAACGCTTGTGCGGTTTGGCAGCGGCCTTGTGGCCTACGGTAATTATAAGCCGGTAAATATAGAATGGCTCGAAGCCGAATTAAACATGTCAAACAAAACAACCTGCCGGACACTTCAAAAACTTTTAGGCCACCGCATTATCGCGCAGAGTTATTCAGGTGGGGAACGAATATATTTCTTCAACCCTTATATTTATCAAAAGGGCAGATACATAAACAAAACACTTTTCGAGATGTTTAAAAAATCTGAATGGGCAAAGGAGCTTAGAAAATGAACATACCAAACAAAGTAAAAATAGGCGGTTTGATATATGATGTGTCATCGTCAGACACTCTTTGCAGAGATAGCGATGCTTTAGGTTCAAGCTCCGGAAACAGGCAGAGTATTTTAATCGACTCAACGGTATCAAATCAGCTTCAAGAGTCCACTTTTATTCATGAGGTTATACATCAACTTTCATTTGTGCACCATTTGGAAATAGATGAAGATGGAACAGCGAGGTTGGAATCTGCTATTTACGCGTTCATCAAGGACAACCCCAACATATTCAAGGAGTAGATATGAACGAAGAGGATAAAAATAACCGCCAACTATTATATGCGGCGGTTTATCAGAGATATATAGAGGCAGGCGCCAACCCAATAGAAGCAACCACAGCTACTGAGGGAATGATATTCAAACACATCAATAATCTATTTGGATTTCAAGGTCTTGCTTATCAGATGGGCGAAATAAGTTTTCCATTTTTCTGCAAATACTTTCTTCAGGACACTTTCATCCCAAAGCCGAACAATGCCGCGCGCGAACTTGCGCCGGTGCACCTTGAGGTGTGGGACGAGCTCGACAGGATGTTTCTACAAGACGAATTCGACAAAGAAGAGTTTATACTCCCCAGGGGATGTGCCAAAACAACAATAGTTGACTTTGCGTTATCCGTGTGGCTGCACTGCTATAAAAAATCAACTTATACTTTAGTTTGCGGACGCACGGAGCAGGACAGCACAGAATTTCTTGCACAAACAAGACAAGCTTTTGAGGAGAATAAATATATCCTTGATGCTTTTGGGAAATTGGTAAATACAAAATTAACCGTCAACAAATTGGAACTTGAACTTTCCAACAAAACAAAAATACAGGCAATATCCTCCACCTCTTCAATGCGTGGTAAAAAGTATGACGGATGCAGGCCCAGCGTCATCATTGCGGATGATTACCAAGGCAGAATTGATATTATCACGCAAGAGGCAAGGGATAAAAAATATAACACCTGGATGGAAGACAGCGGCTACGCAGGAGATAAAGCGGTCTACCGTAAAAAGGTAAAGATTAAACAGGCAACAAAGTTTATTGTTTGCGGCACAATCTTGCACCGCGACTGTTTCATGAGTCGGCTTCTACTCAACAAAGATTATAAGCACATTTTGAAAAGGGCGGTTGATTTTGATGCAGACGACTTCTTCCACGCCGGACAGTGGGAAGAATTTCGTCTTATTTATTTTAACGATAAACTTCAAGACAGCGTTTCAGCCGCTAAAGAGTTTTACTTTCAGCACGAGCCAGACATGCAGTATAAAACCATCTGGGAAGATAAGTTTGACTGTTTAGATCTGGCGATAGATTACTACACCAACCCGCAGGCCTTTAAGCAGGAAATGATGAACGATGCTTCGAAGATTGGCGAGAAGTGGTTTAAAAGTAGCCGAGTTGATGATGATATTGAAAATCACACCTTTGCTAAAACAATGCTCTGCGTGGATCCGGCTTCAACGTCAACCCGCAATTCAGATAGTTTCGCTTTCCTTGTTGGCTCGCTTGCCGACAACGACTTTAAGTATGTCCGCAAGGGTGAACTCCTGAAAATGGACGCGAGAACTGAGTTTGACAAGTACATCGAACATATCATCAAACTTTTAAGGGATTATTCAGACATTACCTGCGTCTACATCGAAAAGAACACCTTCAACGGCTCTGATGCTAACCGTTTAGAGCAGTTTATAGAGGCCGACCCAATGTTAAGGGGCAGGGATTTAACCATCATCAATGAACCCACAAGGGCGAACAAAGACGACAAAATCGCAAGTTGCGTCGCGGATGTGAACAATGGCAGGATTATCTTTAATGCAGAGGACACAGATTTCATTCAACAGGTTATGGACTTTGCCGGGCAGGACTTTTCGCAGCACGATGACGCTCCCGACATTGTATCGGAGTTTGCAAATCGGATAAACGACATTGTTGTTATAGGGACAATTACATTCATGGAAAAGAAATTACTATTTTAAGGAGATGCAAGTATATGGATGAGCAATTGAACAATTTAAAATCCGGTGATGAAATTAAGTTTTCAGAAGATAGGCTATGGTTCAAAGTAGTTGGTAAAAATGAGCGATTTGTTATTGCAATTACCAAAAAGGTCTATAACGCGAATATCAGAAATAAGACGTGGTATTACACAATCATAGATACTGTTGAAAATATTCGTGGACGCGTAAACCTTATTTTTGAACTGTATGACTTTGAAAAGCAGAGTGATATTGATAAGGTTCTTTCTGAACTCGGCCCGCAAGGATGCCATGAAAATAAAGAAAAGGGATATTGGGAAGAAAGCGAACTGGCTATATCTTCTCGGAATTGCATATCAGCAAATATTTTAAAAATAAAAGCCGCTTAAAGCGGTTATTTTTATGCCGTTTAGGAGGCGAACCGCTTGTTTGATGTAAACGCAAACCGAGAGATATTGACAAAGGTAAAGCCTACTTTTCAGTAGGCTTTAGATAGTCTTTCAATATTTTATTTATCTGGCTGCTTATACTTCTCCCTTCTTCTACTGCAAACACTTTCAATCTTTCCAGTACTTCTTCATCAAGAGTTATCGCTATTTTGTTTTTCATATTATCACCTCAACGGTAGTATAACATATAATTAATGTATTGTAAAGTGTGATAAAGTATGATATAATATATATGAGGTGATGGAGATGGAAACAAAAGTATGTATAAGATGTGGAAAAGAGCTTCCAAAGACGGACGAATACTTTCAATCTACAAAATCTAATAAAGACGGGCTCCGTGGAGAATGTAAAGAATGCACTAAAGAACGGATGAAACAGTATTATGCAAAACATCAAGAGCTTTTAACTGAAAAAGCTAAGCAATACCGTAAAGATAACAAAGAGTATATATCCGAATGGAAAAAGGAATACGGAAAAAACAATGAGCAGTTAGTTGAGCATAAAAAACAATATTATCAAAACAATAAGAAAAAAATTCACGAACATAATAGTCGATACTATCAAGCCAATAAAGAAGCAACAATTTTGCGGAGCAAACAATATTATGAAACCAATAAAGAAAATATTATCAAATCAAACACAGAATATCACAAGCAATATCGGCAAGAGAATTCAGAAAAATATCGTATTCATTGCCAAAAACGTAGAGCAAAAATTCGCAAATTGCCCTACACTTTAACTCTTATACAATGGGAAGAAACCAAACTACATTTTGATAATAAATGCGCTTATTGTGGTAAAGAAGTGCCTTTGGTTCAGGAACATTTTATAGCACTTTCTAAGGGTGGAGAGTATACTCACAATAACATCTTGCCCGCTTGCAAAAATTGTAACAGTAGTAAAAACAATAAAGACTTTTTTCAATGGTATCTAAAATATAAATATTTCTCAAAGAAAAGAGAAAGATACATACTCGAATTTCTAAATTATAAAAATAAAATATAACAATTAGCACTTACTTTTCAGTAGGTGCTTTTTATTTGAGAGGGTGGTTGTCATTTTTGATATTAACAAGAACAAAGAGTTGCTGACAAAGGTAAAATCAAATTTTGAACTTCAATACCACGTAAACGTTAAGATGTACCTATATTACATGGGATTGACAGATACTGGAAGTAACTTTAATGCTTCATCTAATGGAAGTTATGACGACATCTATATAAACGAATTCAATTTGGATGCCGAGGGCGCGGGCAATTACAATTATGTGAACGACCGTTACGACCATCGCATCAACACGAATTTCATAAAAAAGTTTGTCAAAGAGGAAGTCAGTTACAGCGTCGGCAATGATATCACCTATACGAGCCATAAAGGTGACGACAAAATAATTGACCTGCTTAGAATATCAACCGCTCACTGGAAAGCCGATCACGACGCAACACTGGCAAAAAATATGCTAATATATTCAAACGCTTACGAGCTTTATTACATCGACAAGGATGCTCAATTCTGCGCGCGGGTTATTTCTCCCCGGCATGGTATTGCTTATGTCGACCCGTTCGATAATGTCATATTTTTTATGCATATTTTCAGAAAAGCCTACGAAGCCACAAAGCAATATATCGACATTTATACCGATAGTGAGATTATCCACTGCGATGATGTGTTTACGGAAATAAGCAGAACGTCCCACCCCTTTGGCTGCGTCCCTGTTGGCGTGGCTAATTTATCAGAAGAGGGATGGCTCGACAGCCTTTATAAAGACCTCAAGACCTTGCAGGATGCCTATGAAACCAATTTGAGCGACATATCCAGCGAGATTACCGAGTTTAGGAACGCTTATTTAATCCTCAATAACCTCGACTTGCAAGACGGTGACCTTGCATGGATGAAAAAAAATGGCATCATGAAAACTAAAAGTAAAGATGGTTCTGCTTCATGGCTTATCAAAACCATCAACGACACTTTCATCCAAAACACCCTCACAACCCTTGAAGATAAGATGTTTCAGATCTCTTGCCATATAAACAGCAACGAGAAAATGAGTGCCAACACTTCAAGCCTTGCATTGAGGGCCCGCCTCATATCCCTTGAAGAAAAATGCAAACTTAATCAAAAAGCCCTTGCGAATTGCGTGAAAACAAGACTGCAAATGCTCTTGATTTACATGAATGGCTTGAAAAACACATCTTACGATTATAGGGACATCAAAGTCAAGTTTACACCCAATATTCCGAGTGACGACCTGACAAATAGCACGGTTGTCACCGCTTTAGGCGATAAATTAAGCACCGAAACTGCCTTATCCCTATTCAGTTTCATCGACAACCCCGCAAATGAGGTCAAGAAAGCCCAAGCGGAGGCAAAGGCTAATAGCATAGGGGCAGGGCTTTTGAATCCTGCTCAGCCTCCTGCAAGCTCTCCGGCTATGCCGGATAAGGCAGCCATGATGGGGGCTAAGATGTGAATAAAGAATACCAATCATCCGTCGAACAAATTAAAATTGACGGAGAAAATTACGCAAACGAGGGAATGAAAGGCGTTTATCTGGAACAGGCGGCGGCACTTGCTGAGCTCCATAAAATCATAGGCAAAGTTTACATCGACTATGCCAAAGACGGTATGCTATCGCTGACAACAGCCGAAAAGGCCACAATCACTGCAAAGACCACTAAAACTCTAAAGGATATGGGGCTCACTCTGGGCAAGGGTGAGGTTGATGCGGTCAAAGGGATACTTGCCAATGTCTTTACGGACACATATTACAAGAATATTTACACCCTCGAAAGCGGCATGACTGTCAATCTAAAATTCAATATCCTCAAAAAAGAGTTTGTCGATGCTGCGGTCAATGCAAAATACAAAGGTGAATTGTTTAGTGACCGTATTTGGCTGAGTAAAGCCGATATGATTGACGCTCTACAAAAAAACATTACCGACGCTATGAAAGGTGACGTCACCATTGACAAAATTGGGCGACAAATACGAGATACTTTTAATGTGACCGCCTATGATAGTCAGCGGCTTGTGAATACGGAAGTTGCCCGTGTGCAGACGCAAGCAAGCGAAGACATGGGCAGAGATACGGGCGTTGTAGAGGTCATGTGGTCGGCAACGCTCGAAAATAACACATGCGA
>QGNH01000579.1_pt1 | contig 16606 bp, 25 predicted proteins | sample 1735481 | NCBI WGS metagenome assembly QGNH01 (sample SAMN09239004, study PRJNA386568) | Viral metagenome, whole genome shotgun sequencing project.
GGCTCGCAGAAGGGGAAATGCTAGCGCTGATTGAAGAGCTAGGACTGATTGAAGCGCTTACGCTAGAGGATGGAGATCGACTAGAACTTGGAGAAATACTAGCACTGATTGAACTGGAAGGTGAAATTGAAGGGGAAATGCTAGCGGATGGTGATCGGCTCGCAGAAGGGGAAATGCTAGCGCTGATTGAAGAGCTAGGACTGATTGAAGCGCTTATACTAGAGCTTGGCGAGATACTTGCGGAAGGCGATCTGGAAGCTGAAGGACTGATACTCGGACTTACACTTGAAGATGGTGAAATTGATGCGCTTGGTGAAATGCTAGCGCTGATCGAGCTGGATGGTGAAACACTAGCGGATGGTGATCGGCTTGCAGATGGTGAAATCGATGCAGAAATACTAGAAGACGGTGAAACGCTTGCAGATGGCGACCTACTCGCCGAAGGACTGATAGAAGCCGAGATGCTCGATGAAGGCGATCTGGAAGCAGAAGGACTTAAACTTGAGGAGGGAGAAACACCTGCTGATGCCGTCGCTTTAATAGCAAGAATTACGCTTACTGCTTGCGTAACCCCTGAAATAACTTCGGTTTGTGAACCTGCTGCAACTGTTCCATTACTATCTAAGAAAAGGTTAGATTGAGGGACTCTTTGAGTAGAGGCTGCTCCAGATGAATATGCGTTAGTTCCACTTTCACCCTGGCTAAATGCTGCTATCCAGTCGGTAGAAAAATTACTGGTTAAGTTTACGCTTAGTCCTGTTACAATATTGCTAGCGTCAAGGGGAGAAGTTGTTGGAGCATTTAGATAAGACACAACAGCCATACCTCTTCCTATTCCGTTTGCAACTACCTTCGCGCCAGCAGATACATTTGGAAGATACGCACAATAAATATACCCACCACCACCAGTTGCCAAAGGAGAGCCGGGAATCTGAGTCATGGTAACTCCTCCAAGAGTCATGACTACGGAGTTTGAGCTTGCATACATACAAGCTATAACTAAAGTGCCACCTAAAGTTGAAGAACCAACTACAAAAGAACCTCCGTCAGTAACGGCAACATTTCCGTTAGCATTATCTAGTGCGAGTGCCATATATTCAAAGAATATCCTCAAAACCTATGTGGAGGCAATTTAGAAGAGATTTCGAAGTGTTTCCGGATCCCATCCGGGAATTTTATCTATTGTTGATTCTTCAAAATTAGTAGCAGTGCTTTTATCCCGGAAATGATCAAGACTCCACTTGTTATATGTTAAGTTGCGATCATGCCTAATATCAATGCTTGGAAACGGCGCTTTCCAATTCTCTGATTTTCCATCATCGTTTGGCTCAAACTTACGATCAAACTTTCCTGTTGTTTTAATTTGCTCATAATAACTTTCTAATCTTTTCTTATACCACTCAAGCGCATGCTCACGATAACAACAAAGTCCGCTTACTTGATTTGCGTCCCAATGAACGGCAAATCCATCACTTCTTATCTTCCACCAGTTATGATCGTAATAAAAAGTATTACGATCCGGAGGAGTAAATTCGAAGTGAGAAGGATGCATCAAATTATCATGTTCACAAAAGAAAACAATCTCGGCAGTTGATGCTTCGAGTGCGGCAATTATTTGTTTAAAATAAGTTTCATATCCTCGCTGAAGCGGAAGATAAACATTTTCTCCCATCTTATCCATAGGCTTTAAAGAAGCAGAAGTAATTGGAAGTCCTATCTTTCGAAGTTGATTCTGCACCACGCGCGAGATCTTTAAATTCAACTGATTATCGGTATAATAAATTATCCCCTTTTTATCCGCATCTTTAATCGTATGCCACTGCGGTATTGGCATAAACTTATCCAATAACCACTGAAGTTTATGCTTTGCTAACGGCCATTTATCATTCAACCATAAATCTCGGGAATATCTTTTAGACTTATCCTGATCAGATCCGGATAGAGGATAAGGAAAACCAAAGTCTCCGCCTTGAGTTCTAAACATGTGAGAATACCAGGTCTTCCGGTTAATGACTAAGCGGCCGCCGGATAACCATGTTTTACATGCCACTTCGGTTCCCTGTTGTCCCCAGGAGCCATGTGCTTCATCACAAATGCCCAAACTCCAATACTTCTCGCGCGTAAGCATAAAGCATGATCCTTGAGCTGATAGAGATTCTGAAATATCACCTTCATATCCCGGACGCTTTCTTAAATCATTCCAGTATTGAAAATGCATCTCTTTGTCAAACTGATAATGAGTTGACATCCGACTTTCCCGGCGTTTGAAGATTGATTGCCTTTCCATGTTACCATGACAATTCGGGCATTTATTAGTCGGGGATTGATAGAGCCTGGTAATCTTTTTGGTTGACGGATCAATGCATCCGGGCTTATCTGCAAACCAAGTCTCTTCTTGATATGGCCTTCCGGATCGCGCATTCTGTCCGATGCAAACCCAATCAAAGCCATGAAGATTATAAAGAGTCGGAATCATTGTCCAGTCATCATGCATTTCCGCAATCAGTTTAGAATCAAAATCTTTATCTAAAATACAATGCGCATCCAATTTCATGACGTATTTAGCTTGAGTAAGTCTTGCCAATTGATTAGTCATGGCACGTTGGCCAATAGATTTAGGAACGTAATAAATTGTTACGTCCGGATGATCTACAAGCGCCGGATCGCTCCACTGCTCATCGAGTCCAACAATGATTTCCGTTTGCTCACCTTTACTTTCTAAAATTCCTTGCACTGTCTTTGCCAAAAACATTTCATTCCTTGCCGGTATTAAAATTGCTAAAGTATATTTATTCATAAAAAATCGATAATTTGATAATTCTTCTTTTTTGACCTCTTAATTCGACTGAAATTTTATTCCTCTTAATATATGCTCTTGCTGAAGCAAGACTAAGATAAAAAGACAATCTTCCATTCTTATCATAAATTGGATCATCATTTTTATTTACAATTAAATATGTTCTTAATTTTTTATACATATAATTTTCTCAATTCTGCCGGCGCTGGCCAACCCGGTAATGTTTCAACTATTACGCTGCCATGCGCTTTGCGAGTTCCTAAATGTGCAAAACCAAGCGAATCCGGATGATAAAAAGTAACATGCGGAGTAACGCTCATATATCTTTGAACTCTTAATGCCGGCATTCTTAAATGTGCTTCAAATCTTCCCGGCTCTCCCCAATAATATTCGTAAATCTCTGGAGGAATTGAAGCAATTGTCGGATATTTAGTATATCTTGCTTCTAAATGATCGCGCAAAGCTTTTGTATCTGATACCAAGCTATTCATTGTCCTTCTGCCCGGCCGATTACTAAAAATTGCATCTTTATCCCACACAAATAAAGCCCATTTATTAACATCATAATTTAAAGTTCCATCCGGAGGCCGGTATTCAAAATGCTCCGGAGGATAAAGCGTATCGTCTTCAGCCATTGCAACATATTTAGTTTTAACTTCCCTAAGTCCGACTAAAACTTGGTAATAAAGATTATATAAATTCCTTCCTATGTCTCCGACACAAATGTTCTTACCAAAATCAATCGGCTTTTGAGAAACACTGATTATTGCAGTATTCGGTGCAGCCTTAACAATCTGATCCTGGATGTTCTTCATGAACTTCTCCGGTATCATGTTGGAAGTGTAATATAAAATGCTAAGATCTAACATATTTTAAATAAGGATTACCGGTATATTTATCCGGAATAATATTAAAATCTATTTCGTTATCAAATAAAACATAAGGCAAAGACAATTGATCGATTGAATGGTAACGGCTGGTGTGATACCACCAATCCTTCATCATTTTCTTAACTCTTTCAGTCGGCCGGTAAATTAAAGCAGTTGAAGCAAACAAATGATTATCATAAAAATCTACATTGGCTTTAATTTCTTTTAACTGTTCATCAATCAGTTCATTTTCATATCTTGGCGTAATATAAGGGCATTTTATTTTGAGTCGGTGTTTTAAGTAATCAGCCTCGGATTGGATGGAGTCGCGGTTAGGATGTTTGAAAACTGCAACTTCCTTGCCCTTCAGATGCTCTAGGAACCATTTAATCGAGTCCGGATGAGAAAGTATACATGAGCTATCAACCCATAAATAAATATCATATCCCGGACGCATTTGCCATCCAAACATCTTAGGAATGCGCGCTTGAAGTCTTGGAGTTAAAGAATTAAAACGCGGAGGAAAGTTTTCATCAGTAAAACGAAAGAAATCATGCTCTATTGATTGCTCAACATTTTCCTTTACATTTTCAAACTTTCCTAAGTTGGCTGTTAATACAAGAATCTTCATTTAAATATTTTTGGATTATCAATAATAATTCCATATAACATTTGACAAAACATTTCTACTTCTATTTCAGATACTTCACTATTCATTGTATGAAATAATTCATGAATAAAAGTTTGCTCCATTCCTTGTTGATTCATTTCTCTTAGAGAAATAGTTTTAGTGGCTAAATTAGATTCTCCTAATTTATCTAAATCTTTAATAATTTTGATTTTCCAAACAATTCCACCAACTTTAATTTTTTTAGGTATATTCATATATTTCTCTCCTTTCTAAAAGCTATTCGCTCTTTAAATCCTTCCAGCTTTAAAAGATTCCTGCCGCGATGCCCGGGCTTTCTTTGTTCTGCTTTTCTATATTCTCCTAATCGGCTATCCATCTTTTTAGCCATAATCATTGCATCAATTAATTGCTCCGTAATCGTTTGCTTAATCTCAATATCTTGAATCTGATTGACTGCATCGAATATAAACCTTAATTCTTCGCAAAGCGTTAATCTCTTACTGACTTCGAAAGATAAACTTTGAAAAACAATCTCTTTATCAATTGGATCCTTTTCTAGGATAACAAATCCTGGAGTCATTTTCATATGTGTTTTCCGTTGTTCTAATATAAATTCCTGTTGGCATATTTATTTACGAACCCACATCCAGCTCCTTCCATGATCGCGCCTTTCTCCCGGCACTATTGCATTTGATCCTAAAACAAACCAGGGCTTGATTTCTTTAGCATCGGTATATGCATTCACAACCTGATAAACGTCAATGTGAGATGAACCGCGATGCTTGAAGTAATCATCACCGGATATAATTCCTCCCGGTCTTACTTTCTTTGACCAGAACTCAATATCAAAAGCAACCTGGTAAAAAGAATGATCTCCATCGATATAAACAAAATCCAGCGAATTATCTGCAAAATGTTTCAAAGCTTCCGAACTATACATTTTCATAAGATTATAATTATCAAACTTAGCAAGCCTTAAATTAGCTTCCTCGTAGTATCGATTGAACGTGCTATGTCTTTGAATATCTTTATATCCTTCATGCGGTTCGTAAGGATCAACGCCAAACATTTCAACGCCGGGATTGTTTAAACAAATCATTTCTGAATATTCTCCACCTCTGACTCCAATCTCAACGCCGCGCTTAAAACTTAACTCGTTGAATAAATGCGTTAATGATTCGCGATCAACATTTGGAATTTCAATTGGCATTCTTGCTTCTAATAAAGCCTGATCAATTTTATAACCTTCAATAATATAATTAAGAGTGTCCATATTTTTTAATTGCATCTGCAACTTTCATTCGTTGTCCTGGTATGTTTATTTCACAATACCAATCCGGAATGAGTTTAATCCAATGTAAAAACTCTTCTTTATCTACGATATATCGATATTCATCTTTTGGTGTATACGGTTTTAGCTTATAAGCATTGATAAAAGTGTGCGGATTTTTACCAAAAGTTATATTTCCTAAACGGATGATTGTATAATTTGTAAATACATCTTTTACTAATTGCTCCATTTCTCTCTTATGATCAAAATATCTTCCTTTTCTATTAAATACACCAAGCGAACTAAAATAAACAATATGCCCATGTTGTTTAAGCAATAATTCTTTTTCTCTTTGATATTCTGATTCTCGTTTTTCCTGACTATTACTTACTCCGGATGCAAAAAATAACAGATCTTTTCGATCCGGTAATACTGACGCTATGTCTCCATGCCCTATAATTGACATATTATCCTTTCCCAAAAGCCTTTGATAATTGTTTCCCAATTGAAGCGTTGTTTAACTAATTGAATTGCTTTTTCATCTGGTTTTACACCATCATAAATTTCAAATATACTTGATAAATCTCTAACTACTTGATCATGAGATCCTTCCGAAATAAAAATTGCTAAATCCTCAAACCATTGATGAGTTTCTGGTCGACTAAATACAATTGGTCTTGCACCGCATAACATTCCTTCAATCACCGGCATTTCAAAACCTTCTTTTCTTCGAAGTCCGGAGATAAACTTAGATTGATTGTAACCTTTGATTAATTCCTCTTCGCTTACACCCTGGCCAAGTTGAAAGACATTCCCATCTGCTGCTTCTTTAACCTCATTAACTGATTCATCGCGGTTGTTAAGATTAACGATTGTATAGATTCGCTTCAATCCTAAATCCTTGAATTTATCCGAATCAACTCCAAGCGGTGCATGATAGAATTTAGAAGATGGAAATCCTTTAATTCCATCTACTTCAAGAAGTGTTAATAAATCGTAATAACTCCAAACCAACTCCGCATCTTGCCAAAGCTGTATCCAATCAACCGTTCCCGGATTCGGAGTGCTTCTCAAAGCCAATTGAATGACTGCATACTTCTTACCTTCACTTAATAGCTTAGAAGCTCTACACCATTGCTTCCTTCGATGACCGTAAGCATAGATAATTGACAAATCAGCTTCCTTTTCATTATCAACAAACTCAATGCCGGCCGGTGCATATTTCTTTAATGCATCCGCGATCCGTTGCATAGCAAAATTAGGAAAGATTAAATCAGCAAATACTTTCATTCTTGTCTTAATCCTTTCAGCCAAAAATCATCCTTGTATTTTAGCGTTGAGTAATCAGTTAATTTGTCCTGTTCGATTCTAATTTCCCAATCTTCCGGCCATCCGGGAACCGGCCAGAACTTCTCAAGTAAAGTTTTAAAGAATGCGCGCTGCTCAAACACCCAATAATTTATGCAATACAATCGGCCTTTTTCAGCCATCTCGGAATGCTTAAAATATTGCTCATTGTTAAATCCGTAGCCTTTACCCTTCTTGCCTTTATGCATATGCGCATACCAAGTTTTCTTATTGACTCGCATCCTGCCGCCGGCGCGCCAAACATTATTACTAATCTCTTGAGCTTCCTGGGTAAAATTGCCGTATAAATCAGATTGCATGCCTTGTGGTAAAATCTTATCCCAATAGGAACGCTTGGTAAAATGGCAAGATCCCTGCCCGGTCATGACATCATCAATCAAAATATCTGCTCTATCAATCGCGCGTTGTTCATCTTTTGCGCCATGCAATCCTTGAGTCTTATCAAATGGCTTGGCATAAGGATATTCTAAATACATGTAATCAACCGGAGGACGTTTGTCTCCCATTTCATCAGTGCGCTTCCACTCATCGCCATCCAAACGATAGCGCCTGGGGATTACAACAGTCTCTTCTTCATAATCAGATTTGAGTTTAACGTCAAAACCTTCATCCATTAAACAATGCGCATCTAATTTCATAATGAACTCACCATGAGAAACAGCAATGCCGCGATTAATGCTTTCGCGCATTCCTGGAGAATTGAATTGACTGCCCGTATGAATAATTGAGACGCTAGGATGACTTGTAAGAGGAGGATTAGGCCAAACGCCATCTGAGACTACAATGATTTCAATCTCTTCTTTAGCAGCTTTAAGCAAGCCGTCAACGGTCTTCTGAAGATACATTTGACCGTTACGATCCGGAATAATGATGCTAAGCAGATTTTTTTGCATATTGATTACTCTTTTCAACTAACAATGCAGTTATATCCGCTTTATATTTATTAAACTTTGCCCAGGTAACCCACGCCGGCACGTCCTTCTTTAAACACTTCGAAGAATTAAAACCGCGATTGCCCGGGTAAATCATTGTAAACCAAAGATTCATTCTCGGATCATCACCAAATACCGCGTCTCTGACCGTATAGTAATCCACGTTTGCTTTCTGGCATGCATCATAAAGTTCTTGGCACTGCATAACTTTAAATGCAATCGCCCTATTTTCTGTGAGCTTAATGACTTCAGCAGTGTAATCATCCGTTTGTCTTATCTTTAAATTAGCATTGTAAACGGTTGTATAAAGTTCAATAAGCTTTTTCCTATCCGGTTGAGATCCGCCGAAAATAATGAAGGGAGTGTTTTGAGTATTAAGTAAAGGATGATTCGGAGTCTCGCCTAAATATTCCGGTTGGAAAACAATATGCTTTTTAAACATCATCTTCCATCTGTAAGTATCACCGGGATTAACAGTGGAGCGAATAACAATCAATTTAGCTTCACACCAACTGATTACATCCTGGACAATTGAAGTATCCAAGCGGCCTTTTTCTTTACCTTTTTCAATTAGAGGAGTGGGAACGGCAATAAAAACAACATCACATTTATTGATTAACTTCTTGTCTCCGGTAGTCCGGGTATAAACGTATGCATCCGGAAATAATTCCTTCATTGCACCGCCAACCCATCCGGATCCGATAATTCCTATTTTATGTTTCATGTTTATTAAACTACGATATAGTCAACGCCCTTCAAATCTGCATCTCTTAATTTCCATGCAGCCACTTCGTTAGGTAAGTTGATCATTAAATATCCGTTAGTTCCTAAATAAGCAATAACACCTTTGTCATTCCATTCTAGCTTTGTGATGTTTTTGCCATCGATTATTTCAATTATTGCTTCCGGGAAAGTTAATGTCTTAACTGTTGGATCCGGTTGTGGAACTGGACTTTGAGAAACGATTTCTCCTTCAATTGGTTGATCCATGTTTAATCCCTCCTTTCTTTAAATTTTTGGAAGACGATATTACAGCCTGTCCTTCAACCTTTAATTTGTAATCATCAATAGCGCGGCGGATATGCTCGGAGGAAGTTCCCGGTAATGATTTAAGAAATTCAATCTGTTCTTTGGTTGTTACGAAGTTAAATCTAAACATTATGTAAATAATACATAACGATATTATGGGAAGTCAAGAAGCCATTTCAACTAGCCATTCGGGAAGGATGGGGAAGCGCTCGAACTTGGTGAAAGCGAGCTGGAAGGTGAATTACTGGCTGATGGACTAACTGAGCTTGAAATCGAGCTTGATGGCGATTGACTTGAGCTAGGACTTACCGAACTCGAAGGTGAAATCGATGCACTGTATGATGCCGAAGGTGATCGGCTAGAACTTGGGCTGGTTGAAGCTGATGGACTTACGGAACTCGAAGGTGAAACACTGGCTGAAATTGACGAGCTTGGACTTGTTGAAGCTGATGGACTTACGGATGTGCTAGGACTTACCGAACTCGAAGGACTCTGACTTGAGCTTGGCGAGACTGATGAACTGATCGAGCTTGATGGCGAAGTTGATCCGGAAGGACTTGTGCTAGAACTTGGTGAAACGCTAGAACTTGGTGAAGTTGAAGCTGATGCTGATGTGCTGGCACTTGGCGATTGAGATGCTGAAGGTGATTGAGATGCGCTTGGAGAAGCACTTGCAGATCTGCTAGAGCTTGGAGAAATCGATGCACTGGTTGAACTCGATGGCGAAGCTGAAGCACTGATACTCGATGATGGCGAAGTTGATCCGGAAGGACTGATAGATGCTGATAAAGAACTCGAAGGACTTACAGACGCGCTGGTAGAACTCGATGGACTTACGGATGAAGATGGTGAACTTGATCCTAATTCGCTTGATATTCTAATCCAAGTTGCCACATTAATAGATCCGGCATTCATATATTGATTCATTCCGGATTTACCAAGTAAAGTAAATGTTGCTCCCGGTTTAAATCCCGGATAGCCGGTTGGCAAAGTTGCACCTTCCGCTTCTAAAATAGGAGGATTATCTGTTGGTGTTGGCTGTTGTGCCGATAAAACATCTTTCGTATCCCATCTGATAACGCGATTCTGTTGATAGGGAAGTAAAGCAGCCAAAATCCCGGTTTCCATTGTAGTTAAACCGGTTGAACCCAAAGCCGCATATTTAGCCATTATAGCTAATAGCTTTTTCTGTGTTGCTGCCGGTAAGTCTGTTATTAACTCAAATTTACTCATATTTTCCTATTAAAAAAAGCCCTTTGTTTATTAAGGCCTAACTTTTCTTTTATAAAACTTTAGGCTTTATTAAAACTTTAGGCTTTAATATTTATCCTATACGCTGAATGTCGCATAGAGTTCAGCTGCGAAATGTCGTCTTGGATCGGCTACCTTTGCGCCGTATACGAATAAATCTTTGTATGCTGATCCGAAGTTTCCGATTAATACTTCCTCAATGTCGGCTTCCAAAAGTTTCTCTGCGAATGTCATCCAAAGTGGATGCACTGCTAGACAATGGTATCCGTTTGAATTGTCTCCGGTAAGTCTATTGCTTCGGAAGAGTTTAAATCCGAGCAATTCACCGATCATTCCCTTTTGGATTAAGTCATCATATACTTCTTGGACATGTAGAACTACTCCGGATGCTCTTACGACTACTGATTCAAATTCCGGAGGAACTATTAAGGATCTATCTGAATCCGGAACTGAGTTGAATCCGTTTTTCTCTGCTTGATCTAATTTTAATTTAACTGCTGCGACATACTGCACTAAGTTTGCGGTTGTAATATTTATTGGTGTTACAGCTTCAATTGTATATGTTGCGCCTCCTGCGATTACTCCACCGGTATATGCGGCTGTTACATCATCTAAGTCATCAATAATTGTGATTGCTGTTGCGCTAGTATATGTTGCAACTCTATATTGTTTCGTATGTCCGAGAGCCTTGAACCCTCTGCCGACCATTGCGGCTGTAAATGTCGATCCTGATCCTGTTACATTGCCGGCTGCATCAATTGTTACAGTTCCGGTTATATAATCAGTTCCAACTCTCATTCCTGCTCCGACTTTAGTATAAAGTCCGAATGCGAATAGATCCATGTTCCTTGCGCGCTCTTCGCCTTTTTGAACTACGACTGTTGGATGTGGATTCTTTATATATGCTTGCCAATTGTCGATTGTTTTCTCTTTCCAATAGAATGATTTCCATTGATCAATTTTCAATTGAGAGTTATTTTCGAATAGTGAATCGACTGAGAGGTTAGAACCATCGTATGTTTTTTCGGAAATTCTTGAAAGGTTCAAAATGTTGAGGACTGATCCGACTGCGTTTATTTCGCCTTCGTAATCTCTATTAACTATCACGTCTAGGAGAGATTTATCATACATCTCCAGAAGTAATTTCTGTGAAAATCCTTGTGCTAATGTAGTTGCTCTTGCGCTGGCCATAATAGTTTTTGTAGATTTTTACTATTACCAGCTCTTATTAGGAGGTTAGGTTTTATAAGTTTTATCTTACAAACAAATCATATCGAAGATTATTATGTCATGTCAAGTAGCATTATTGAGGCTAAATTACTCAAAAGCGATTTTTCCGGACTTTGCTAATCTCTTCCATTCTTCCGGATTACTCTTTAATAATGCGGCACCTTGAGCAACTGTTAGTTTATCACTTGGCACTTGTGGAATTATTTTAGAACCGGCTGATCCGGATGGAAACATTTCCTGACCTTTGTGATTTGGCTTGACATTTTTTGCCTCTTCTCCTAAGAATGCTAAAACTAAATCTTCAAAGTCCATGCCGACTCGCGTTGGTTTACTGGAGAAGATCTTAAACTCTTCAACTTTTCCTTCCAATTGTGGATTGGCAATCAAAGTCTTTGGATCCCCGGCAAATGTATTTACTTTCTCATGCCAGTCTTCAACCTTCTTATATTTTTGAGTTGCACCATTGATTAATTCAAACCTTTTCTTATTCTGTAAGCTTTCTCTTGCTAATCTTTGTTCTGTTGGAGTTAGATCTTCCCATTCCGGGTAAGCAACTGCCATCTCTTCTTCTGTTGGCTCCGGAAGATTCGAAGCTTCATCAATTGCACTATTTAACTCCTTATTCTTAACCGATAAGATGATGGCCTCTCGGGAGGAATCTCCATACCTTTTTTTCCAATCAACACTTCCAGGTTCCGGCTCGACTGTAACAACCGGTTCAATGGGTTCGGATCCAGGTGTAGGTTCGGGAGGCGTTGCAACTGCTGGTGTTGGAGCTGGTTCAACTGGTAAGACAACAGGCGTAGATTCTGCTGGAACTGGTGTTGCTGGTTCGGGCGTAGCATTTGGATCTGGTTCCGGAGGAAGCTTATCCAAATCATCTGAGGCTTTTTTAATCCCGGCTTGTAATTCTTCTTTTGTTGGTTTAACATGAGCAGCCATAATTTTTTACCAGTCAAGATTCACTTGAGTTAGGTTTATGCTTCGGGATTTATTTCCCTGATTGCCACGATTAAGTCGGCGTTTGTTCGATAAACTTTGTTTGAAGTATCCTGGACGCCTAATTCATGAAGTTTTGCTTCTAAATCTTTTCTGGTAAGTAATGCTAATGGATCTTGAGTTGGATCAACCGGTGCAAAGCTATCTAATTCTTTTTTATATTCTTCTCTTTCGGCTGACGTCATGAAAGATGATCTCGCATGCATAAAACCTATATCTTCCGGAGTTAATTGATTATGTGGTAATCTGAAGATCCTTTTAAATTCTTTTGCAATCTTATCTTCATTCTCTTTAACTCTTGCATCATAGAATTTCTGCTCTTCTTGAGTTGCTGCTACTGAATTTGGTTGAAAGTTGTTATCCATATTATAGTGCTGCCGGATGAGCTAATCTTTTCATTTCTTTTTTACTGGCGCCTTTAACTTTGACTACAACCGGTTTTGCATCTAAAAGTTTAGCTAATTTCTTTTCTGTTCCTTTACCTAAATATGATCGTCTGGCTCTAAGGAAAGCTAAATCTGATTCTGTAAGCGCGGAAATGTGCTTATGAGTTAATTCGTGAAGTTTTAATTCGAGATCTTTGTCCATGAAACTATGATACTTATGTATATTATGTGCTGTCAAGTAGTTGATTAGCCTCGAAGTTTAATAAGCTTGGCCGGATTTCCTGCCCAAATTTCATTTTCACCGACTATATTATCCTCGGTTAAAACTGAACCTGCGCCAATGATCGCACCATTCTTTATAATGTTACCGGCTAATATAGTAGCACCAGATCCAATAAATACATCATCACCAATAATGATTTTCTTTTGAATAGTCTTTTGATCCCGGATATAGATTCCCTTCTTAAATCCATGCACTGAAGCTGTAATCGTAACATTGATGCCGATAATAACGCCTTCACCAAGCTCAATGTCTCCGGATAAACTTGATCCCCAATTAACTAAGCTCGCTCTTCCGCGCTTTGGAATGATATGTCCTTCAACATTACATCCATCAATTAACCAAAACCAGGAGCGTCTTCTGATCCATGCCATATTATTTAAAGAGATTGTAGTGTTTGCGCTTTTGTCCCGGAGACATTTTCTTGATCAAGCGCTTTGTAGCCTTGCGAACATTCTTTTCTAATTTCTTGGGATGAATAACGTGATGAACTTCGTGAACAATTGTATCTAAGACTTCCGGATATTTCTTAGCATGTTTATTGATTGGCCTCTTATGCACCGGATGTTTCTTTGACATTGATTTATTAATCTTAATTGTTTTCTTTCCTAGATCTGTTTCACCATAATAGGGAAGTTTATTATTGACAACGCGCTTATATGCTTTAGGATTATTACTTTCCGCATCTGTTCGATGACCAATAGAACCTTGAGCTGCTTGACGCGTAGCAGAAGAACCGACAACCTTGCCGGTTAGAAGATTAACAATTTGAAACGGTTTTGCACCGCTTCCATGTCTTATTCGATAAGGCATATTATTTGTAGACAGCACCCTTTGTTATTCTTTTCAAGAACGCTTTCTTTTTAGTATCTTTATGATAGTTAGCTTGTCCTGGAGCTGCACCTGCGGCTCTAGCCAAGTTACCAATCACTCCACCGGGAACGCCTTGCGCTCTAAGTTGAGATGCACGTCCCCCTTGACCTAAACGATTTGATTTACCACCAAATTTACCGGTTGTTTTAATTGCTTTCTTTTTACCCTTATGTGCAATCATTGATGTTTTCTTAGCCGGTTTTACTGCTTTATGCTTTTTCTTATCCATGATGCCATTCCTTCGATCTTGAGCAATATCTCTTTTGGATCCTTCTTTAATGCCATGAGCTTTATCATAAGCATCATCTTGAGCTTGTGTCATTTTCTTTTTCTTTTTAACCACGTCGTTCACCCCCTCCCATCCATTTTCTTTCATTGTTATATTTCTCTTGTGATTTCTTGAGGATTGCCATTTGCTCTTCTAATTTAGCTTGAACTTGTGATGATCCGGCGAATATAGCTAAGATAAAAGTTAAATTCTTTAAGCGCGCTTGAAGATATAATCGATGTTGATCCTGATACCATTTGCGCTGCATGCCAATAAAAGGAATAAAGAAGGAAAGTAATGATAGCCAAGTTTGCGGAGTTTCCTTCATGTCTGCCAATTCATTCTCAATCTCAATTCTTAATCGGCCAACAGAAGCGGCAATCTTTTCAGTAGTCAATGTATTATCAGCTTGAGCCTTGACTAGCTCCATGTAGCCGGGAAGTTCGCTTAAATCTAGCTCCTCCGAATTGATTTGTGTATCGTTATTCATAAAGGATTACTTTCTATTATACTCCCTGCTTTTATGCGAAGCAAAGGATTAAAAGGTCTTGGATAAATATCCGGATGAATATCCCAAACCTTGACCTTATGCTTATATTCTTCCGGAATCCAATGCGCTCTTTTACCTACTATACAAATTATTACATCAGCCCAATCATAAAGCATCTTCCGCGTTGACCTTGATGTATTTAGAAATCCAACCGGGATGACTTCTGCTTTATACTTAACTCTTAACAATGCTGCAAAAGTAACACTTCTATTTTGTCCTTGATCACAAATAGTTACTATTTTCATCTTGCCGGCATTGCTGGTTGAGTTGGTTGCACTGGTGATGGTGAGACTGGCGCTTGAGGCGCTGGTTGACCTGGCTGATTAGGATCTTGCCCTGGTGAAGTAGGTTGACCATTCTGATCAACTGGCGCGCCGGGAGCCATCTTAGACGGTGTAAAACCGAATTTCTCTTCATATTGTCTCTTGATGTCTTCCGGAACGAATTGATAAGGAAGCTGCATTGATTCAGTTAGCTTTGCATTAACTGATGACTTTCCGCTCTCTGCTTGGGCTTTCATTTTTTCTTGTTCTAATTTCATGACTTCTGTAATCTCTTCCGGTTTAAGTCCGGCAAACTCAAGAAGTTTTCGCTCATAGATTTCAGTAAGCTTCATATTATCCGGCATGTTTGCTTTAACTGCATTCAATTTATTCAATGCATCGACATCAAATGCATCTCTTTGATCTTGGCTCCAAATCTTAACACCGTATCCGGACTTAGTAATCCAATTCTTAGGCTCAATTTCTCTTAGATATACATCATTTGAGTTTTTACCCTTCTTATAAATATTGACTGCATCCAATTTTTCCGGAGCCGCTTCAATCAATTTCAAGAAAATCATGGCGCGTTCTTTCCAAACCTGAGTATAGAATTTAGACATTCCTTTAACTCTCTGTTGAGCATTGTTTAATTGCAATTTAATTTCACCAAGTGTTACTTCACTCTTATCTTGAACTCCCTGCATTGTTGGAGTTGCGCCGGTTGCCTTCTCAATGATTCCTTGCACAAATTCAATCTCCTGAAGTGAATCGGTTAAATCATCAACCGGAATAGGTTGAAAGACTGTTTTAAGATCCGTATTCGGAGGAAGTGGCACACCATACATTCCGAATGCTTTTGGCACCCATGTTTGCGGTTGAAAACCTTCTAAATTAGAATTGAAGACATGCATATTCAAATTCTTCAATGTCCTGTTTTCAGCCATTTGTGCATACCAGGTATTTAAAACTATATTGCCAGGCCTGATAATATCCGCGATTGAATCTGAATACCAATCTTGCCTTTCAATGTCATCCGCCCATGAAGTGTAAGGATAATGATTTCTCCAGAAGTTATCATTTGTGTTTCCAATTACTTCTTCAAGAGGTTTTTTCATTAAAATTCTCATGTTATCGCATTCAACATAGAGAAAAATTTGTTCCGGGTATTCTTTAATTGTGCCATCTGCATTCAATACCGGCTCACCTTTATCATCCCGGTAAGGTTCATGATTCCTGAAAACAAAATGCATTGCCAGTTCGACATAAGTTTCTCCAAGCATCGGTGCATGAATATCCGGAACTCCCATATCAGCTTGCCTTTGATTCCTTTGAACTAAGAATCTGGCATTCTCTGCTGCTTTAATAAGACCTAAACGGCTTGCATACCACTTCTGCATATCTTCAACTGCTTCTTTATTAAAGTCCGGGTTCTGATCCAATTGCGATAGAGGCATAAAAATATGCATGTGGATTAAGAATCTTGAAGAATTAATATCAGTAGGATTTGCATATCTTTGAATCAAAATATCGTAAGGATCCTGAATTGTTTGCACTATCATTCCGTTTTTAACTTGCCATTGATCATAAGTCCTGCCAAAGATAAATACCTG
>QGNH01001179.1_pt1 | contig 16604 bp, 20 predicted proteins | sample 1735481 | NCBI WGS metagenome assembly QGNH01 (sample SAMN09239004, study PRJNA386568) | Viral metagenome, whole genome shotgun sequencing project.
TCTGGGGGTCAGGACTGGCAGGCCCGCCGAAAGGCGGGCCGAGCCGCGTCTAGGGTCCCCACTCGACCGGCTTGCGGATCTGCGTTCCGTCAGCGGCGTGCACGGTGCTTGGCAACTGGCTGCGCTCTAGGTGTCCTCGCCTGATTCGCCTGTGGTCGGTCCCCTTCAAGTGGTCGCGTTGGCCTACGTGATGATGTGGGTTGACCGTCACCACGTCGATGCCCTCGCCCATGGCCAATTCGATTGACGCTTGGAAGTCGGAGTCATTTGTTACCACCAGGGCGCGATGCATCATCTGGTGACACGCGTCCCATACCAATCGGGTTGCCAACATCACGTCGGTGCCCTTCTCCTCGGTCACCTTTGCGGTGGCAAAGTGACCGCCGTCGGATTGCTCCTGGAGCACCCAGACTCGCTTCTTGCGCGTCCGAAAGTGTCCAAGGTGTGCCACAACGCCCGGAATGGTCTCAAGGGCCTTGAGGTACGTGTCTTGCCTCTGACTCTGTTGGGGGTCCTCGACCCGGTCCTTCACAATGGCTGTGAAGTAGTTGACCTCGCGGACGCTGTGGTCGCACAACAGCAACTCAGCCAGATGAAAGGGGTTGAGCCATTTGTAAGGGGTTCCGGAGATGCACCCCTTGTAGAGATTGAAGCCGTCGATGTAGACGTTCGTCGTCGGCGGCATCCAGCAACCATATCCAGCATGAAAATGCCGGGCCCGGAGCGATAGGCGGCGGGACCTTCCGCTCGGACGGGACCGACCCCCTTCAGGTTAAGCGGGTGGTTGGTCACTTCAGCCGCCCCGTCGCCTTCACTCGCCGAATAGCTCCCCACCAGTTCGCCCTGTGCCCTCAGAACGATCGGCGTGGGGGTCAGGTGCCGGGCCCGGAGCATCAGGCGGCGGGACCTTCAACTCGACGGGCCCGGCCGGAAGAACGTAGTCGCCGACGGGGCCGGGATCGCGGCAGCCCTGCTCGCCGCGACCCCGACCCATTGGTATCGGCGCAGGTCCCGCCCAACTGGATTCGTAGCAATCGACCCCGGCGGATGACGGGGCCCGAATCTCCGCTCCCTTTAGGTCTGCGCTCGCGTCGGTCCCCCCGCTGGAACCGACGCCTGCCCCGCTGACCGAGAGCGGCATGAGGGACATCGCTCGAACGACCAGCCATTTCAACTGTAGGCGGGGGTCCCTCCGCTGTCACTCCTGAGCCGTATTACCCTGTCCAAATGGACCGCCAGGGACGCGGCGATGCCCCCACGTACACATTGTTGAGTGCTCGTGAGGACATCGTGTCTGGCCATACGCAGGGTGATCGGCCCGTGCCCACTCCATCGGCATCTTGGGGCGCTGACTGAACGGGCCTTAGGTCCCTAATTGCGAAAGTGCCGGACCCGGAGCTTCAGGTGGCGGGACCATCCGCTCGACGGGTCCGGCCAATAGAGGATAACGGGAAACGGTCTAGACCAAATCAGGACAGATCAGTCGTCTAGGACGGGCGCATCCGGCGGAGGGATTTACTTGAGCCGGCCCGTCTCCCTCGCCCACGCCTCGACCTCGGGCCAGTCCCACACGAGAACCCCGGACACCTTTGTGATGGGAGGTGGGAAGTCAGGGTGCCGGCGGCGTAGGTCGTGGACGAACGTGGGCCTGTCAGATCCGAGACGCTCGGCAATCTCTCTTGTCCCGACTAGCTGCTCCACGTCGACCTTTCGCACGCCGCCAGTATCCCGTATACGTATGGCGGATACCTCTTGCGCTATTAGTAGCGCACCCCTTATAGTAGCTACTGCGACAGTATTAGCGCAACCTACGAGAGAGGGAAACCATGACAACGACCGAAGAAGTCAAAGAGCAACTAGCAGCCTCGTGCCCGTCGTGGTGCGAGCACTCGATCTGGGTCGGTGATGGCACAGAGCCCCACGAGGGCGATCATGTCGGCCTGAGTCACATGGTCGGCAGCGGCCTCCTGGTCACTTCCATCTGTGCGCCCGGGTACTGGGCGGACGAAGCAAACGAGCAGCTCGTCTGGATCCGGCCACCCGGCAGCACCGATGGCATCAAGGTCACGGAGGACGAGGCCATCGCACTCGCCCACGCCCTGATCCGTCTCGTAGGAGACGAGTTCTAGCGGCCCGAGGGCGGCCCGAGGGCGGCCCGACGGGCCGACCTGACCGACGGAGGCCCCCGGTTCCGGCCGGGGGTCTGTCGCGTTCACCGAAGGTTCACTTTGCGGCCCCTGGAGATCCTGCAACCACCCCACTAGCCTTTCCGCGTGGCCAATCGCAGCAGGCTCGCAGTTGCGGCACTTCTCGTTCTGGTGATCGGGATGCCCTGCGCCGACAGTGTCGCGTGGTCCGACCCGCACCACCTGACATGGGGTCAGGTCTTCCTGCTCGTCGCACTCCCGCCGCTTGTGTCGCTGGTACTGGCGGTGGTCTCCGTCATGCCGAGCCGGGCCCGACCTCATTCCAGCCAGGGCGATCTGCTTGGCGTCGGCGTCGGTTCGCTCAGCTTCTGGGCGCTTGTCGGCGGCGCGGCATTCGTCGGAGCGGCGTCAATCTTGTAGATCCATCGCGTCACTCGCCCACCACTCGCACCGGGAATGCACCAGTGAGGACCCGCGGTTCCGGCGGGTTCTTCGCGTCGGGAGACTCACAGGCGCACGCCCTAAAAAGGGTCGACTTGCCAATGATCCCGAATGTCCCAGTAGTTCGACTTGGCCAGGTTGATGCGTTCCTGCGGGTCGGGAGAACATCCGGGTATCCTCGAGCTATGACAGTCCCTGCCCCAAGCGAGCCCGTGCCCGCCGACCCTGCTCCGCAGCCACTTGATCCTGGGGTGCCTGGCCGGCCCCCCGATCCTGTCGATTAGCCGCCGGCCGCCGCAAGGGCACGTGACCCATGCGGGCCACGACCCCGACATTTGGTTATCGACGCCAGTCACCATGCAACTGGGACCACGGGCACTGGCAGTTCGAGAGCCATCACTTCAGCCGGCCCGTCTTCCTAGCCCACTTCTCGACGTCGGCCCAGTTCCAGACCAGAGCGGCCTTGAGCTTGGCAACTGGTGCGGGGAAGTCCGGATCTCGGCGACGCAAGTCATGGACGTAGACGGCCCGCTTGTATCCCAGCCGATCGGCGATTTCCGCCGCTCCCACGAGTTTCTCCACGTCAACCCTTCTCGCCACATCAGCAAACTATCCCGATATGCGTATTCCGCATGAAGGGGTGAGTCCGCTTGGCTCTTGCGTATGATCGTAGTCGGCGTATGATCGTATGCAACCTACGAATGAGGGGAAACGATGGAGAACAACCGATTCGACGAAACGATCAGTGCGGGCCGGACAGAGATCGCCGCATGTCGAGAGGCCGGCCTGGACGATCTGGCCGACGAGCTAGCAAAGGATATGCAGTGGGTTATCGCCCGGCACGAGGCCCGTCTCGGCATGACCTGAGCCGAGGTTCCGCTTCACACTGCGATGGCCCCCGGTTTCGGCCGGGGTTTTTCGCGTCGGCGATATCGCCCCCGAGCCTGCGTTGTGGGGCAGTACCCTTTGACCAGTTGAGGACTGAGCCCTTCTGGGCCAGTCGTTCCCACGCCTCAGAAGTGGCTCGATCCGATGTCGCGCACCCGCCGACCCTTTCAACACAAGGACGCCATGCCACTCGGCTCGCCACATTCCCTGCGGATGTCCGATCAGGGCGCTAGGACAAGCACAAGATTCGCGCCCCGAACGTGACGTTGTTGACAGAGTCGTTGTTGGTAAGCGTGACCGTCCATTGCGTCGGGTTCGTTGCTCCGTCTGGACTCGCTTCATTCCATCCAACACTCACGGCGTCATCAGCGGTACTGGTGCCAGCACGCACTGCCACGTAGCCGCCCCCGACGGCGACTTGAGTGTTAAAGCATGCGGCGGTACTAGTGCTAGAAGCACCAAACGCCACGCTTTTACCCCCAGCTTGGTAATACTCGGTAACGTTCAGCGGCACACCAGCCGACGCGCACATGATTCGCGCCCCGAACGTGACGTTGTTGACAGAGTCGTTGTTGGTAAGCGTGACCGTCCATTGCGTCGGGTTCGTTGCTCCGTCTGGACTCGCTTCATTCCATCCAACACTCACGGCGTCATCAGCGGTACTGGTGCCAGCACGCACTGCCACGTAGCCGCCCCCGACGGCGACTTCGCCAGCATTGCACGTGGCCGTGCTCGTGTCGGTTGCACCCGGAACCAAGAACTTACCGCCAGCCTGGTAACGCTCGACAACTTGGATCTTTCTGAGCCCGAAGGCGTAGATAGTACCAAAGCTATCCGTAACGTACACCGTGCCATGCGAAATGACTGGATCGTAGGGAACGCCCCGAATCGTATGAAGGCCGCTTTTCCACAAGGGGTTGCAGGTCCTCGGCACTGTTCCAGAGCAGCCAAATCTCCCGGTGAGGTCCAGAGCGTAAAGGTTCCCATCACTTGAACTGGCGTAGACGACACCGCCGCCGACCGCTGGCGAATTGACGTATCCACCACTGGTAAAGGTCCACAACAGAACCCCAGTGCTCGCGTTAAACACGTAGAGCTTGCCATCACTCGATCCTGCAAAGACCTTGCCGTTCCCGACGGCTGGCGTCGTAAGCCCATCCACATTGATCGCATGTGCCCACAGCGGGACACCTGTGGCTGCGTTGAATGCATAGAGCTTGCCATCATTTGCGTTGACGTAGACGACGCCATTCGCGACCGCCGGTGACGACACCATGGTTCCGCCAGTCGAATAGATCCAGAGGGCGCCACTGCCGTTCGCTTGGATCGCGTAGAGTTTCCCGTCACTCGATCCGGCATAGACGACGCCATTCGCGACCGCCGGTGACGACACCGTGGTGCCGCCAGTTGCATACGCCCACTTCACGGCTCCGGTGACCGCGTTGAACGCATACACCCACGAGCCACCGCCCGCGTAGGCAACGCCGTTCGCCACTCTTGGAGCTCCTATCAACCCACCAACCGCCTTGTTGGTAAAGACCTTGGCACCCGTGGTCGCGTTGAATCCGGAGAATCGAACTCTTGTAAGGTCTCCGGCATAGACAGTGCCATTCACGACAGCGGGACCCGGTATTTGGTCACCGTAAAGAGCCGACCAATTTGGCCCACCATTTCCGGAATCGATCGCGCAAAGACCGTTTGCCCCGCCGTCATAGACCGTGCCACCCACAACCGCAGGTACCCCATTTCCTCCACAGCCAGGGTTCGACCCAAACTTCATGATCAATTGCCCTGCATTACTTACATTAATGGTCGCCTCAGGGTTGAAATGAGTATCCGCAGGCCCATACCCCGCCATCCGCCAGTCATTCCCCGCCAGCGGCGCCTGCAATAGCGCACTCTTCTCCGAGTGAGATGGCGATGATGCACCGACCCCGTCGACGAACAGCCCACCGCCCACCGCCGAAGCTATTAGCGTTAGGAACGCAACTAAAGCGAGAATGTCCAGCCTGACCCGTCTCGGATAGCGATTAGGACCGTTCTTCCAAATACTCCGCGCATAACTCATCCGCCGCTCCTCTCGCTGAGCTCCCTGGAGACTCATTCCAGACCGCACCGGGAACTTACCAGAGGAAGAATGCCAGAGCTAGGGTCGAAAGTCATTGACTGGGGCTCATCCGTCGATCCACATCTCACGGGCCTAAAGGGCTCTGCTTCATTGATGGTTCGTCAGACGCTCGCCTTCCCGTCCCGGTGGGATTCGCTAATCAGACCACTTGTGTGAGTTTGTCGAATGCTGCGGCGATCGTGCACTGTTGCGTTGGGCGCGATCTCAACTTGGGCGCCGCAGGACGTGGGCCGTGCCCTTGCCACACGAAGGGGTTCCTGCGCCGCCGGGACTGATCGCTCACATTTGATCGTCCGGACGGCATCCGACGACCGACTTGAGTTCGAAGGTCCCCGGCACCCGAGCCTGGAGGAGCTCGGGTGCCGGGGTATCGCCGGAGTGAGCTCCCGACGAGAAGTTGGTCCCGGCCGGGCCGGGGAAAGGAGTACCCGACCCGGCGGGGACGATCTGAGTCACGGGTGTGGTCTCTCCCTGGTTAGGCGAAGGACGGGGCCGTCGGGTAGGCCGCGCCGCTGATGACCTGCACCGCGGTGGCGTGACGCACGACGATCCCAAAGACGCAGTACAGCTGGATTACGACGTTCAAGTCGTTGGCCAATGTCTCGGGAATGGCCCGGGCCACCGGTTCACTCATGAGGGTGTAGATGTTCGCCGCGTTGGCGAGGACGAACTGGCAGTTCGAGCCGCTGGCGGGAAGGTTCCCGTCCGTGAACACCGACGACGTGAGGATTCTCTGACCCGTGTAGCCGACCGGATGGTCGCCGTCCGGTGCCGGTGCGATGGGGACGTAGGAGTCCGAGGGCTGCGGGGTGAGGAGCGGGCGCCCGGTCGTGTCCACCTGAGCGGTGGCCCACTGATAGAACGTCGGCGGCATGAACAGGTGCGTCGGCGGCAGGACCGTACCCGAGGCCGTCATCATGTTCGCCGAGCCCTTGGCGACGTCACCCCAGAAGTTGGCGTTCGAGAACACCGATGCACTCGTCACCGAGCCGGCCGTCGAGATGGCCTGCGTGAGTGCGTAGGAGTCGATCGAGGTCCAGAGCTGCTCGGTCATCTGGGCGTGAAGAATTTTGTCGATCCCGATTGGTCCGGCCCGATCGAACAGCGCCTGGGAAATGTCCACCTCGCCTGCGAACGTGACGAGGTTGCTGGTGATGTAGGCGCCGGTGGGGCTGTCGTTCGGCACCGTCGAGCCCTCGGTCTGCTGGGCCACCGATGCCGCCGAAGTGATCGACGGAATATTGAGCTGCATGCCGACACCGGAATCGGGGACCTTGGACGTTTGGTCGACGAAGGCCGGGCCGTAGGTTCGGTAGTCAGCCCAGTCCTCGACCACGTACTGCGGGGTTACGAATCCTGCTCCAGAGCCGCCGGCCGTCGTCAGTGATCGAATCTCCGTCCTTGCGGTCTCCTCGCTTCCTCCCCATCCGCGTCCACGGGTAGAGGCCGACCGAATCGCACGCTTGCCCTCCTCGGAGCGGAGAGACGACTCCACGGAGACCTCCCGTGCGTGGCGCTGGAGGCGCTCAACGGCGGCGTCGTGCAGGCGGGTACCTGGGCACGCCGCGCGGGCGAGGTCGAGGTAGTGGGAGTGCTCGGAACCCTCGCCGTAGGTGCGGGGCTCACTCTTGACCGAAACGCCGACTACTGCGCGCTCCTCGGTGATGATCCGTGACAGACGCTGCACGCGATCGTCCTGTTCCTCGCCGAGGCGCAGCGCTTCCTTGTAGCGGTGAGCGACGTCGCCCTTGATGTCGGAGTCGAGTGACCCTCCGGGGTTGAGCACCTCGAGGGCGATGATCTTCGCCGCCCTACTCAAATGGGCGTCCCGGAGCGCGCGAGCGCGGTCGAAGAGAAGCGGCGCCGTGGCGTCGACGGTGACCCGAGCAGCGTCGGCCTCTTGTTGTGCCGAAACGTCGCGCCCGGTCGACTGGGCCCGTTTCCACATCCGTCGCTCGGTGGCGAGGGCTCGGGCTTCGGTTTTGTCGGTCATTCTGTCTCTCTTCACTCGGGCTCAACGCGTGTGAGCCACTTCTGGACGTCTGTCGGGTCGAACTGCCATCGGCCACCGACCTGGCGACCGACGAGCCGACCTCTCCGTGCCGCCTCGGCTACACCGTTGCGACTGATCCCGGCGAGGTCTGCGACCTCTTGTGCTGCCAGTGTGACCCGTACGGGTGATTCCGGTGCCGGGCTGGTGGCGTTCGCGCCACTCGCGCCACTGACGGTCATCCGGTAGTGGCCGGCGACGATGGTCACGTCCCGCGCGAACTCAAGAACCTTCGGCGGAACGACGGCGTTCTTCTGGTGGGCCAGTCGCAGGCCGGCCGCGACAATGAACTCCAAGTGGTGCGCTGTCTCTCCGTCCACCCAGACAACGGGTCCGTTCGACTTCACCGGACGGTCACCCGGAACACCGCCCGCCACCACCAGGGCACATGGACCGGGGCCCGAGCGGCGGCGAGCGCCTGGTCCCGTGCCCGCCGCTGCTCGGGCGTCCAACGTGGCCGGTCAGGCCGCGCCACCGTTGCCTCCCTTGTTGGCGAGGTCGACCATCTCCTGGAGTGCCTGACGAGCGCCTGCCTGCTGGAAGGCCAGGGCGGCGGCATCGACGGGGAGGAGCGCCTTCGGCCCGGTGCAGCGGTGGACGCCGGCGCTAAATTCAGTCCCGCACATGTCGCAGATCGTGGTGATCGTCGGGAAGGTTGCCGCCTTCGCCATCGCCTGCATGGCGCGGCGATTCCGGGCGGCCTGGCGGGGCGTGAGGGCGCACTTGTGGCCGCCCCACTCCGAGCGGGGCACCTCGGCGGTGCACGTCCCGCAGCCGACCATGACCGCGTCGATCGGGTTGGCGGCTGCCTCGGTGGTCGTTGGAACGTCCGGGTGGATGCGGAGGGCTATGGCGGGGTTCGCGTCCGCGGCGTCTGACCGCTTCTCCTCCACGATCCGGTCGAGGCTCCATGCGTGCTCCACGGGCTCGGTGTCGTCGGGTTCGGTCGGTAGATTCCTACTGAAGAGTCCCATGAAGGTCCTTTCGGGTTGACAGCCGTGGACCGCACGGCGCGGTGATGCTGGGGGAAGGGGCGGAAGGGCTCACCACTGCTGCGATGCCTTCCGTACGGGCCTCGCGGGCTTGCTCCCGCGGGAGGCGTTACACCCGTAATGGGCGGTTCTGAGATTGGTGATGTCCAGCGCTGCGCGCTGCTGCTCGAGGCGGCTCAGGTGGCCCATCTGGCTGACCGGGATTTTGTGGTCGACGCTGGGCGACCGTGAGGTGCGCGGTGGGGCGTCGAAGTCGACTGGTTCGCCGCAGAGGTGGCAGATCGAAGAGGCAGCCAGCACCCGCTTGTGAACCTGCTCCCAGGCGTAGCCGCTGGTGATGGCGCGCTTGCTCACTGGACCACCCGACGGGACGTTTGGCCTGGGGGGGTGTCAGCGGAGAGAAACATCTGACAGGCGCCGAGGATGACCTCGAAGCGACCGAATCCCGCCGAAAGCGAACGTGTTCTAGCGCCCTGAAATCGTCGGGGAGGGAAAAAAGTCCGGCGTTGTGTGGTCCGATGTGTCCACCACGGAGGCTCGATATCCCCCCCATTAGCGCAGGTCAGAGGCGCTGTCGCTCTTGTCAGGTACCTAGGGTGCGGGTGAATCGACAGGCCGGTAGAGGGAGACACAGAGCAGTTACCTGCATGGGGCCGGCGGTCGACCTTTGGGGGTAGTACCCATGACCACACAACGCCTGACTTCGTCTCTCTCCGAGGTGAGATCAGGCCGAACTCGGGACTACCCCGGTGGTTATCGGTGGACATCGGCCGCACTCGGGATCGTTACCCCACCACCGCGCCGCTCCAGCCGACGCCGACGGGCCGCCACCTTGGCGACGCGGACCCTTGCCCTGCGCTTGTCCTTGCGCCGGACCTTGGCACCCCATCGCCTAGCCACTTGAATCCTCCTTAGGTCTCACATCCTCAGCCGGTCGAACCACCGGGTCGGCCAGTGCAAGTAACACCTGGTCGACGTGTGGGCAATAATCCTTGGCCGAACCGCACGAGCAGAACCACTGGCCGTCGAGATGTTGAACGTCGAACACGCCCGTGTATGACCTCACCACAGCGGTCAGGTCGCCGCGGATCTGGTGCTTGACCACCACGTCGTCGTCGGTCATATCGTCCTTTCGTCTGGTCGATCGCCCTCGTCGGTCAGCGCGATGACCTCACCCTCGTCTGGCAAATACCGGTGGGTCAGCGGGTCGAACCGCTCCCGCTTGCACCACGCCTCGTAGGTCAGCGTCGGCATGTCGTCGGTATCGAGGCTGGCGGTCTCGTTGTTCGAGGTTTTGGTGAGCTCACCCTCATAGATACCCATGTGGTCGGTCATGCCGGACCCGTCGATTCGTCGCTCGTGGTATAGTTCGATCACCTAACTATTGCGAGGAGAACTACATTGAACACCTCTGACCCACGGACATACATCGAGCGCGACACGGGTTGGCTATGGATGCCGCCACCCAACCGGGAAATGGACGACTCTCGGTTCGCCTTGATTTCGGAGAAGGCGGCCGACAACCTCGAGCGCGCCGCTGGTCGTCGCTGAGAATCAATCGAAAAGAGGCGGTGCTTGTCACGGGCGGCGGCGTCCCTCTCCCTATAGGAGAGAGGGAGACGCTCCGCCACCCGCTCCAATCTGCACCGGATTTTGGGGGTAAAAGTCCAGGTCACGGGCTTGTAAGATACATAACCCCTGGTGGACGCGGTTGTAGCTAACCCGCAGGTCAGAGGCTTGTAACCGCGTCCCGAACCGCGTCCCGACCGCGTCCCGACCGCGTCCCAGGCGGATGCGTCGGACGCGCTAAACGGCATGATGGCACCGCGCTTGTCCGATCACCTCAACCCGAACTAGTCCAGCGTCGACCAGGCGTTGCAATGCAGTATCTATTTCGGCGTCACGACCTGGGACGAGCTTGTGAATCGCCCGCTTAGATGCCCCTGGGTTGCCCTTGACGGCCGCCAGCACGGCATCGTCGCCGTCTGCAGCCACAACTGGCGATTCCGTCGCCTTGGGCGCGGCGTCCGACTTCTTCTTCCCGACCCGCACGACGCCGACTGGTCGATTCGTGGCCGGGTGGAGATAGCTGGAATCGACGATATGGAAGTCCACCGAAGGCTTGCCCGGGACGTCCTTCTGCTTGTCCAGAATTGCTACCCGATTCCCACCCCGGCGCTCCTGAACGTGAATCATCCACTCGGCGTGGTTCTGCTGGCGAGACAGGCCGGCGAGGCTACGGTCCGATTCGTTGGAATGGGCAACCAGGACGACGGAGATCCCATGATACAAAATCTGTGGAAGTGTCTTGGCGAAGATGGCGCCGACATCGCTGTCCACCATGTTCGACCCGTTGGGCCGGACGGAATCCAGCGTGTCGATGATGAGCACAGAACACCGCTCGTTCTCCGCTGCCCGAATGATGGTGTCGGCGGCCTCGGGGTCGGCCAGGTCGAACTCGGCCGGGGCGCTATGGACTAGCCGCCTCCAGGGGTCTTCGTCGGTCTCCTGCTCCCATGCGACGATCCGGTTCGCGACCTGTTCCCGCGGCCCCTCGCACTGCAGGTACATCACCCCGACCGGCTCGTTGACGATGTCGGTGAGCCCCAACCACGGCCGGCCAGTCGCCCAGCAGCAGGCCGCGTCGACCATCAACATGGATTTGCCCGCTTCCCGTAACCCGTAGACGATTCCTACGCTTCCCCCCGGGACGATGAAATCTCCGCCGGCCGACAGGGGCGGGTCGGGCTCGGTGTCGTCGGGTTCGGCCACTGCAATTAGGAGGGGGTTATTGACCCGCTCGAGCCTCCGCTCCATCTCTATTTTCGCCTCGAACGCTTCCTTGCGCTTGGCGGCCTTGTCCTCGGCTACGGCTTCCCGCGTTTCTCGCCACTCCCTCTGCTCGGCTGGTTGCAGGAGTTGCCAGCGGCGTCGGGCCGTCTCGAGGTAGTCGGCCTCGTCATAGTCCGGGGGGAGGTTGGTCTGTCTCGCTTCACGGATTAGGGCGGGCCGCTCTACGTCGGTCAGATCGCCCCACGGAATCCGCTCGTCGGCGGTGGCCGCCCCTTGACTAACTGGGTATTGGGTGTCATCTTGAGGCATAAGGTTTCCAATCAGGAGTTGGTAACTAGACGACGGTCGGGGTTGAGTTCCCGGCCGTTCGTCGCGTGTGGGTGGATGTTCGAAAAACGGTGTCGCGCACGTCACCGACCTCGTCGTCGGCACTCACGACGCAGCCTGCTCCTCGAGCCAGGATTCGAGGTCGTCCGCGAAGTAGGCGACCCTGCGACCGAGCTTGAATGACCGAGGCCCCCTGCCGACATGTCGCCAGAACCTCAGCGTCTCTTCTGGCGTCCTCAGCCTCTCCGCAGCCTCTGGCAAAAGCAGTACCTGGCGTTCCATGGGTGCCTCCTCTAATCTCAACCGGGTTAAATTTCAACCCCTCTAACCTTAATGTATCAGCGGTGACTACTTGCTGTCAACCATGGTGGGGGTGTATAACATACCCATGACAGATATTCCCAGCACTGAGGCGATTTTCGGTGAGACAGTTCGTCTGCTTCGGCAGGAGAGGGGCTTGTCGCAGGACGATTTGGCCGCGGCGATGCGCGCCGAGGGATTCGACTGGCATCAGACGACGACCTCCAAGACAGAGGCGGCCCAGCGGCCCATCCGCCTGAACGAGGCGAAGGCGCTCGCCGACATCCTCCGAATGCGCCTGTCCGCCATGTTGAGGGGCATCGATGCCGATTACCTGGATTTGCAGAAGCGGCTCGAGGCAGCGCAGCTCGCCAAGGCTCGGGCGGATCAGGACATCCAAAGGCTGGAAGTGGAGTCCTTTTTCTGGACACTCGGCGAGGTCGAACCCGATGAGGAGGCAGACGATGGCGAGCATTAGTCAGCTACCTAGCGGCAAGTGGCGAGCCCGGTACCGCGACGAGGCCGGCAAGCAGCACGCGAAGCACTTCCCGCGGAAGGTCGACGCTCAGCGTTGGCTCGACGAGGTCACGACCGCAGTCGTCACCGGCATGTATGTCGACCCGTCGGCCGGCAAAGTGACGTTCGCCACGTTCTACGCGGACTGGTCCACTCGCCAGGTGTGGGCACCCGGCACCCGTAGGGCGATGGACCTAGCGGCCGGCTCCGTCACGTTCGGGTCACTACCCCTCGGTACCGTGAGGCGCTCGCACGTCGAGCGATGGGTCAAGGGCATGGAGGTCCGCAAACTGGCCCCCGGTACCGTGCACACCCGGATGAACAACGTCCGCTCCGTGCTCCGGGGCGCGGTCGGCGACAAGGTGATCCCGTCTGACCCGAGCAAGGGCGTCAGGCTCCCCCGTCGCCGGCGTGCCGCGGCTGCAATGACTGTCCCGACAGTCGCACAGGTCGGGCAGCTCCTGGTCGTCGCTGACGGACCGTTCCGGGCATTCATCGGACTGTGTGCCTTCGCTGGACTCCGTCTCGGCGAAGCGGCCGGGGTACAGGTCGGAGACATTGACTTCCTGCGGCGCACCCTGTCTGTCGATCGACAGATTCAAAGAGATGGCCGCGGATTCGAGGTACGGGAGCCGAAGCACGGTTCGGAGCGCACGGTCTACCTCGCCCCGGACCTGGTGGCGATGCTCACCGAGCACGTCCGGCTACACCGGCCCGGAGATGACCCGACGCGGTGGCTCTTTACTGGCGAGGGTCAGGACCCACCGCACCAAAACACGGTCGGCCATCGGTGGCGGGCGACTCTCAAAAAGACCGGCATCGAGGGGCTCAGGCTCCACGACTTGCGCCACTTCTACGCTTCCGGGCTCATCCACCACGGTGCGGACGTGGTGACTGTCCAGCGGGCTCTAGGGCACGCTCAGGCGACCACGACGCTCAACACCTACTCGCACCTGTGGCCCAAGGCAGAGGACCGGACCAGGGCAGCGGCGCAGTCGATGATGACCGAGGCCCAGTCCGTAGTGCCTGCTGCTGGTGAGGACTCTGTGAGGACTCCGGGTAGCAAGTAGCCGTCTGAACTGGGAGAACGTGCTCCACTACACGTTGAAGCGGAACTCCACGACGTCCCCGTCCTGCATCACGTACTCCTTGCCCTCCATCCGGGCCTTGCCCGCCGCCTTCACCGCGGCCACCGAGCCGGCCTCGACCAGGTCGTCGAAGCCGATGACCTCGGCCTTGATGAAGCCCCGCTCGAAGTCGGTGTGGATCACACCGGCAGCCACCGGGGCCGTGTCGCCGATGTGGATGGTCCAGGCCCGCGTCTCTTTCGGCCCTGCCGTCAGGTAGGTCTGGAGGCCCAGGGTGTGGAACCCGACGTGCACCAGCTGGACCAGGCCCGACTCCTCCTGCCCGTAGCCGGCCAGCAACTCGGCCGCGTCCTCGGGGTCGAGGGCGGCCACCTCGGCCTCGATCTGGGCGCACAGCACGACTGCGTCGGCCGGTGCGACCAGAGCCCGGAGCTCGGCCTGCAGGTCGTCGTCGCCGAGGGCACCCTCATCGACGTTGAACACATAGATGAACGGCTTGGCGCTCAGCAGGTGGAGGTCGGTCACCAGCCCGGGGTCGATCTCGCCCGCGGCGATGGCCGAGGACACGGTGCGCCCGGCGTCGAGTATCTCGCGGGCCCGCTCGGCGGCGCGCAGCTGGGGTACCAGGTCGGGCTGCTTGCGCGACTCCTTGGCCAGCTTGGTGATCCGGTTGTCGACGGTCTGGAGGTCGGCCAGGATCAGTTCGGTGTTGACGGTCTCGATGTCGGCGGCCGGCTCGATGCGCCCGTCCACATGGATCACGTCGGGATCTTCGAAGACCCGGACCACCTGGCAGATGGCGTCACTCTCGCGGATGGCGGCCAGGAACTTGTTGCCCAGCCCCTCGCCCTCCGACGCGCCTTTCACGATGCCGGCGATGTCCACGAAGGTGACCATGGCCGGCAGGATCTCCTTCGAGGAGAAGATCTCGGCCAGGACGGCGAGACGCCCGTCGGGGACGGCTACCACCCCCACGTTGGGCTCGATGGTGGCGAAGGGGTAGTTGGCGGCCAGGACCTCGTTGCGGGTCAAGGCGTTGAACAGCGTGGACTTCCCCACGTTGGGGAGACCGACGATGCCGATGGAGAGTCCCACGGGTGCTTCCTCCGATGTCGCCGCCGGCGCCGGCCGGCGGTGGGTCAGGGCGCGAGCGTAGGTGATGGCCGTGCCAGGCGGTACCCGGCGTACCGCCCACCCCCGGGGGCAGGTCAGGCGAGCGGTGCGACCAGGTACTCGCTCATGGTCGAGCTGCGCAGCCGGCCGAGGTCGAGGCACGCGGTCACGCTGTCGAGCATCCGGCCCACGTTGACACCGAGCTCCTCGTCGGTGGCGGCGTTGAAGAACAACTTGGGGTCGGCCACGTGTTCGACCGAAGGCCATCCCTCCTCGACGATGCCGCCGACCTCGGGCGCGCCCTCGGTGAGGGACCGCACGACCTCGTTGCGCACGTAGCGGGTCCGGGGCTGGAGCTCGCCCGACACCGGCGACTGGGTGCCGTGCCACCGGGTGATCCATTCGCGGTAGTCGAGGCCCTCGGGCCGGTAGATGAGGGCAACGGTCAGAACGCCGGGCGACCGCTCGCCGTCGGGCCAGTCGCGCGGCTGTGCGTACGGGGTCGTCCCGTAGTCGTCGTACAGCGACTCGACGACCAGGTAGGAGGCGGTGGGCTGGCGCAAGGCGGCCAGAGCGGCGTCGATGTCGGCGGTGCGCTCGTAACAGTCGAGCCACATCGACACCTCGGCCACATGGGGGTGCTCGCCCTCGGGGGCGGGTGCCGGTGACGGTGCCCGGTCGGCGGCGGCATCGTGCACATTGAAGGTCACGGCGCGGGCGCCGCCCCGACGCAGGCGCGGCACCGTGTCCTCGATCAGCTGGTGGCGCAGGGCCTCGCCCGATTGGGCATCGCCCGGACCCCAGACCAGTGCGATGACCTTCTCCACCGCGGTCCCCTCAGTCCCGGGTGCTCGCCGCGCCGTGCGCCGCAGGCACCCGGCAGGCGCCGTCGATGTCGAACACCTGGTTGAAGCGACCGAGGGCCAGCCACGAGCCGACGCACAGGGCCAGGTCGACCAGTTCGTCGTCGGTGTAGGCGTTGTGGCACCGGTCCCAGAACGCCGCGTCCATACTCAGGTGGTCGGTGGCGTAGCGCCGGGCGAACTCTGCAGCCAGTCGCTCGCGTTCGGTCAGCGCGGCGTCGTCGCCGGATCCGACCGCCGCATAGTACGACTCGGGCACCTCGTCGGCCGCCGCCCCCCGGGACGGGACGTCGCGTGCAGTCCGCCAGTCCAGGCAGAGCGCACACTGGTTGATGCGGGCCATGGTGATGCGGGCCGCCTCGAACTCCCGCAGCGACAGGCTCGAGTGCTCGTAGACGGCGCTGGAGTACCCGGCCGCCGCCGACGTCAGCGGCGGCGCCAGCGCCGTCCATACGTGGATCAGGGGATCCGAGGCAGCGGGGACGGTCACGTTGGGCATCAGGTCCTCCTCGACGGTCGGCCGCGTCGGACGGGCGACTGCCCGGTCACGATCCGGCGGCGGCGGGCAGCCGACGGATGACCCGTCCGGCCAGCCCGGACACATACTGCTCCCACCGCCGGTCGCCCAGCAGCCAGAGCCACAGCTCGCGGCGGTCGGCTACGACGATGTCGACGAACTCCTCACGCGAGCACCCGGCCGGCTCCAACGCGGGCTGCCACAGGCTCCACAGCAGGACGCCGATGCAGATGTCGTCGCTGAACCCCTCGCGCCAGTCGCCTCCGGCCAGCAGGGCGTCGCGCAGCCCGACCCGCAGGGCCTCGGGCTCCTCGGGGAACTCGAGTCTGGGGCCCTGGGTCGGCTCGATGCGTTCCTCGACGTCGGTCACCGGCACCACGCTACCCCGCACTTGCGCACCCGGGCCGCTCAGCGGTCGGCGACGACCGGGGCCCGGTCGGT
>QGNH01000413.1_pt1 | contig 16590 bp, 10 predicted proteins | sample 1735481 | NCBI WGS metagenome assembly QGNH01 (sample SAMN09239004, study PRJNA386568) | Viral metagenome, whole genome shotgun sequencing project.
CCTTGAAATATATAACCAGCCTCTAGATCATTCCATAATAAGGTATTACCTCTGGTATATGGTGCTGGACCGTATCTAAAATCCCACCAGGATGGTTTATGGGTAAATCCAAGCATTTCCCAAGGATTAGTATGTGGTCTAATAGTATCAAAATAATGTAGATATATTGCTTTGTAATTACCTGACAAATATTCGCCATCAAAATCTGTTATACTAGACCAATTCCATGTAAATGGATCTACGTCATTAAACGTACTATTTTTATATGCATCTATTTGATTAATTGATGACCATTTTTGGAATAAAGGATGCAAAATAGATAATTTATCATCTCTACTAAAACCAGTATTTCTAAATTTTCCAGATGAAATAGACATGAGATCAAAATATGGTCTTTCTTGTATTTTGAATTTATTTTGGATAGATCCATATATTTTATTTTCTATATCCAATAATACATCATCTCTAATATCACCATAAGTAACTAATAGACTACCATCATGACAACGCAAAACATTTGATGGAACAGCTAATGTATCATCAAAATACACTGTAGGTTGATATACTGGATATATTCCTAGAAATGATGGACTAGCAGGTATAAAACTACGGTCATCTATTACTTGTGAATATCTAAATGGAGAATCATTTGTTCTTCCAAGATTTATTTGTTTCAATGCTTCTGTAGTCCAAAGATCAGGAGAATCATTAACCGTAAATGTATTTGTTCTATAGAACTCTTCGATTTTACTTATAAATTTTTGTTTAAACTTAGTAAATTCATCTTTAACGAATAGTAGGCTATTAGTAAAGTCAAAATTATTATCTGATGCTAAAAGCATAGTTTTTAATAATGGAGAGCTATGTTGTAAAATTTTTACACCTTTGCTACGATCTTGCTCAGTATCTCTCCAATTGTTACTATCAAAACTTTCTCCAGAAAAATTATCTTGATTTGCTAGTATGCTAGAAAAATGATCATAATATTGGTTCAATGCAATAGTAGTTACTTCTTCATTAGTTGGATTGGCTTGCAAATTAGGTGCAACTTCATAGAATCCTGTTATAGAGATAGGAGTATTTCTCGAATATGTTCTTATTTCCAAACTATCTAAGTTCGATACTTGGGTAAATGTTATAGTATTACCATTAATTACATAATCAGTAATATTAGTAAGTGGCTTACCATTTTTTAAGACAAATAGATCAGTAGATATATCATCTGGTGTCTGACTAATACTATATGTTGTTTGATTATTATTAACAACATACTGATCAACTATAAACTGTTTGCTTTCTTGTGATGCTTTGTACCAATCATTTGAGTATACTTCGTTAGTTGGTATAGGATTTTGAATTTTATGAAAATAGTATCCTATAATATTGCCACCACTATATGTATATCTATCGGTAACTATATAATTTTCAAATAAAATTTGACCATTATTATTATATGATAATGAAAATCCTAATATAGTATCGGCTATACCAGCATTATTTAATTTATAGTTGAATATTTTATTTCCAGCAAAATTGCTAGAAGGATATATTCCACTATCTTGAAGACGAGTTTCGGTGAAATCATACAGTTGAAATAGTGGTTCTTGATTTGGTGAGGTTTTTAATTGAGCTAAAATCCAAATATCCCCATTCCAATAATATTCATTATTTTTAAATTTTCCACCATAAACTCTAATAATCTCTCCGACAGATGGAGTTCCACTTGGATCTAACCCATCGGTTTCTAGAGTTATCTGTAAATTATCAAAGTTATCTACTGTTATTACATAGATGCGATTATTTACGAATGAGTCTGAATCATTGGTTGTTAATATTCTTATATTTTGACCAGTAGCCAAATTTATTACTTCATTATTGATTGAAATAGTATTATTCGGTTGACCAGAAATATATGATATTATATCTGATATATCGTTGATGTAATATTTTACATCATTTCTTCTGTATGACCCATAATTATATAATTCTAAATCTCTAGTAAATTCTATAATCGGTCTTACAGCCTTTGTGGTACTGGTTATGCCAAATTGGGTCAATAAGTCTTTATGAAACCAAAAATTATTATTGCTCCATGGATTATTATCTAATGCACCTCTTCCCATTACTATATAGTCTTGAGTAGCATCACCATCTGGACCGAAATCCCAAGGCTGGTCATCCCATAAGCTAGTAGAATTAGGTGGAGTAATACTATCCCAACTATAAACTTGGTTTGTAAATGCTTGCACTAAAGCGATAACTATTCCTGTAGATTTTCCAACATCTTCAATTATTAATGGAATATTTGTTAGATTAGAATCAACGTCATTTTCTAAAATTATTTTCATACCAGAAGATAATACTACATCACCGGTTCTTATAACAGTAGATTCATCAGTGCTATATCTATATGTCGCATTTATAAATGTAGAGAATGTAATATCATTCGCTATTTCTGCATTTATATCAGTAGAACTAGTTATTATTATTGCTGGAGGTCCAGATGGAAGCCAGACATAATTTTTGAAGTTGATAAATTTATCTATATCAATGGGAGGACACCATGAATAATATTCTTGAGAAAATAGTTTATCATGATTTTGTGTATCAGAACCTTGAAACTTTAATTGGTTTATTAAATCATCATAAAATAGCAATGATTGTATGCTATTGTTTACATCTTTGCTAACTAAACTTGGTTCTAGTTGATAAAAGGTGCGTTGATTTGTTGGAGCAGAGATATAAAAATCTTGATCTGGATTATAATAAGCTGGTTTCTGACCTATGAAACCATTTATTTCTTCAGCTTTTCCTGGATTGAATAAGTTATCAACAGTTGCCGAAAAAAACTTTTGCAATGTAGTTGTTTGCAAATAAGCCGGTAACTGTCTTACTATTTTTCTTTTGTCTGCCATAAACTCGTCAAAATTATGATTTAAACCGTCTATTATATTTATAGGACGAATTAAAACCTATTTTAACTATTTTATTCTCAAATTAGCTTTAGTATTAGAAGTTATTATTTCTATATCACTAACTTTCGCAGTACTAATGAATAATTCATCTGCTTCTGACTTGATTTCATATAGATCACCAAAACTACTAGATTCGTTTAATGGTACTATAACCACGCTGGCAACTGCATTTGCTAAACTTTGATGAATATATGCACTAAGCTCTGACCAATAAAAAACTTCACCAAAATCCCATAGATCTATATTAAAGAAATTATCTATAGCAGAAATAACCTGACTTTTTATTTCTCCATCACTAAGAGAAGTTTCCAATAACTTTACTATTTTTATTGTTGCTCTTATCTCTGGTTGACTTTCTTGACCTATTAAGAATTTATACTTTGCAGGTCTCCAAATAATTTGATCAGAAAACATTTTATAATTTTCAAAATCTTGGAAATTTATGCGAAGTTGTTCACTAGTTGGTGGTTGTGGTTGTACACTAGTTGTTGTTGAACTTATCCATTGTCTTAATTCTGTATCATATCCTCTGTCCAATACAAACATATCTATAATGTTTGATACCGAAGGATCTATTCGTTGTTCATTAGTTGCATAATGCTTCCAATTGAAACTAATATTTTTTCTTCCTATAAAACCTAGATATGCTTCCTGATCTGTTAATAATGAAATTTGATTATTTGTAATATCTAAGTCTGGTATACCATTGACTACATTAACATTTGATGAATAAAATAATTTAGAATTAGTATCAAATAAAATATCGCCAATATTAATATTTGGAAATACTATGCTAGTATCAGTAAAATCCCAATATAGTACAGCGTCAAATGGAGTATATTCTTCATACCCATCAGTAGTAACTATTCTTTGTTGAAATATATACGTAGAAGAATTTACAATATCCATGAAACTTTCTGGATTATCTACTGATCCATCTCCATCACTATCTGTATATGTGATTATTACTCGTCTAGGTTCATTAAACCCATCTTCGTATATGAATGCACCATCTAGTGACCATGCATAATCTTGCCCTAAAGATAATGTATTACTTATAGTTGATGTAACAATATTTCCCACTAATTGATTAGGAAATAATAAGTCTACTGGATCTCCTGTAGTAGTTTTTACTAATTTAAAACCAGTATTTGAAACTCGTTGTATTATAAGATTGCCAGATATATCTAGATATGACACAATAGATTTGCTTCTTAAAAAACTATTTGAATTTATTATATAGTTTATATCTGCGACATTTATTGTTGATGCACCAAGTACACTAAAAACTGATAATGCATACGGTACTCCATCAATACTAAAGTTAAGAGTATCATTAGCCGGTAATGTAGTAGTACCGTTATCCGATTTTATAATCCATGTTTTTCCATTTTCTTTATCATTAGTTTTTAAAATATTTATTTTATCTAAAACTGCTAAACCAGTTAGTGGATCAATGACTTTATATTTGTTTATATTAAAGAATCTTACATCTTTTAAGCTCTCAAATACGTGCTTTATCCCTCTACATGTTATTTTATATGATGCATTATTGAATTGTACTTTTACAATCCAACTACTATCTGAAGTTGTTCCTTTAGTAGTAAAATCAAAATCACCAGATAAATTTATTTTATTTGGTTCTACTACATACCATACATTGTTTTTATAATCAAAGCCCAATCCGAATGTTTGATGTGCATCCAATTTTACTTTGATATTAGAAAATTCTTGTGCAGTAAAATTTTGTCTAAATGCAGGAAGTATCTTTATTATTTTATCATTTGTTTGTATATTTTCATTAATGATTACTTTGCCTTTACCATTATCTAAAAATCCTTTACCATCACCATCAATAGATGAAATAGCCACCCATCCACCATTGGAAAATTTTATCAGAGATCCTTCTATCAATAATCTTTCATTACTCAATAACGGAGCACTACCGCCAATATTAACGAAACTAGTAGGAGGATTCATAATTGTATTACTTTTACTGAAAGTTCCAGTACTAGAGTATACTTGGTTCGATGATTTTACCCACCACAAATATGGGGGAGTAACTTGGTTTGATTCTGGAATAGTGAGCAACCAGTCTATTGCAAAATCTCTTGTTTGATTTATTTGTATAGCAGTTAAAATATGTTGATTTATAGCTTCTGTAGAAGTTTTATTGTAGTTTAAATCTACTTCTTCATATGAGTTATCAAAATCTCTATATAATATTCCATCATCGGAAAATACATTAGATTTTTGATATGTGCTTGTAGGATCGTTTAGATCAATGAATCTGCTGTGACCAGCATATGTTCTATTAACACCTTTTAATTTTAGAGCAAGATTATTTTGTAATGGAAATGTATTATAATCTTCGCCATTAACCATTCTATTTTGTGTATAAAATACTTGTCCACATCTTCTTTTTATATCGGCATCTGCTTCCGCAGGAGTACTGTTTATAACCGTTTCTTGAAGAGAAAAAGTCAATGTTAACTTTTTCTGAAAATTTTGTTTATTAGTATATGGTATTACAACTTGTATGTTACTCATATCTTGTGGACGAATCGTATATGAATCTCCAGAGGATGTTCTATACCACACTCTAAGCAATCCTAATGGTATCTCGCCAAAACGACCATCTCCAAAACGAATAGATAATTGATCGTTATCTCTAGTTATAGTCTGAAATATTTTTCTTACAGTAACTGGAGTATCATTAAACGTAATATTTTGACCTGTTAGAATAGTTTTAGTTACATCAGTATTTAAAACTGCTTGTACTTTATTCCATTCACCATTGTTTAAAATAAGACCTTGATCATTTATCGTTTGAACCCAAACATCGGTCTCATTGCAATTATCTCTAGATAGATCCAATACTTTATTTTCTACAGGTATTGATAATTGAAAATCTTCTTTTGTTAATGAACCCTGTTTAAAATATAAGAAAAATCCAGTATCTTTGCTACCATTACCATTACCGTCATTACGATAAATCATATGAAAGCTAGCTTGTGGATCTGGAGTTCTTTCGGTAAATCCATTCACATCATCAAAATCTACATTTATAATGTCAAATGATCTACTAGCACCATCGGAAACGGCAGTAAATGGAAAATTTCCAGCAGATACTGGTATACTGTTAACTCTATATAGCTGAGTATTGATGCCATCTAACAAGGTTTGGTTTAATGGAATTCCATATGGATTGGTTGGTATTAATGCAGAATTTATTATTAATTTAAATTGTTCAAACCAGCTTGAATTCTGAGAATCATTCCAACGTATAGGACGATTATTTAAATTATCCCCACTAGAATCTATAAGATCATCATCAGTACTAATCTGTACTAACTTTACTAAACCTCTTGCTGGATAATTTCTTCTAGGAGAATATGATATAAAACGTGCTAAACGCAATATGCTATCTCTTCTTTCAGCAGTATCAAGAAAATTTTCTCTAGTGTTTAAATCCATTCTAAATGCTAGAGATTCGGCTAATGTTGCCAATAGTTCTAATATAGAAACAAATTCTGAGCTAGCGATCCAGTCATTGAAATCTTCTGGATAATTGGTTCTAATATAATCGGTCATCGATGTAAATATAGAATCATGATCATATGCATTGAAATTAACTTTTGTAAAAGTACGATAGATTGTTCTCCAATCTGATCCGGCAAAAAGTTCTGATTGACGTAAACTTTGTGACATAATCTAGTTTCCTTCTACTAATGATTGATCAAAAAGTAAAGTAAATGTATCTTTTACCTTTTCTGGTATGTATAGTAACTGTATATTAACCTGTATACCATTTTCGTAAGTAAAGACTTGCATATCTATTAATTCAACTCGTTGATCTAATTCTATTATTCTAGTAACATCTTCTATAATTTCATCTCTAACTGAGCTAGTAAATGGTTCCATAATTAAATCCCAAATAATAGAACCATATGTTGGACGATTAACACGTTCCCCAAGTCGCGTATTAAATATATTGGCTAGATCTTGTTTAACCAATGCCAAGTCATCTAGATAAAGTGCTGCACTTCTGTCTGTCTCTCTTGGTATAGTAGAAAATCCTTTAAAATATCTTGCCATTTTTAATCCTTTTGATTATAATTTATTTATAATCATCTTTAACTCTGGTTTTAATTAGTATTATGCAGTTGGATTAGCAAACAAACTAGCATATTCTCTACCACTTCCTTCTACTATATTTTCAAAATATGCATACACACCTTGAACAGATCTCTCTTTTCCACTACTATCGAATACTACACCTCTATTGTTTCGTATAGCTTGATTTGCCGTGGATGAGTTGTTATATATTTGTTTAAATGCTTCATCCATTTTGAGATTTGGATTAGTACTTCGTATACCAATAAATTTTGCTGCTCCAGCAGGTCCTAAGAAATGTGCTAAGTATATTTCAGTATATGATGGTTCTCTACCCAAAGTTTTTTTGAGGTATGCTTTATTATCTCTAGCATATAATGCTCCACCCATTGCATTTTGACAGGTATCAAATATTCCATCAGACTTTAAACCAAAATCAGCACCGTAGGATTTAACTAATCCATTCCATGTAGAATTAATGAATTGATATAAACCTCTAGCATAACCACCTGGACCAGATGCATTTGGATCAAATCTTCCGTTCTCTTTAAATAGAATCCCCATCATTCCACCAAAATCCATTCCAGTAGCATCACATGCTGCTTTAACACAATCAATAACTTGTTTTTTAACTTTTTCGTTTATTTTTACTGGATTATTTCCATAGTTTCCTGTTTCTATGGTTGCATTACCATCCTTATCAACACTAACCTTGTCTGCGGTTTCTCCCTCTACCAGTGTTCGTTTATTATCGAATCTCGTTCCAGAACTAGCCGATGCTTTTCCAGTGGCAGGATGGAAATCCCATGGCTCATGATATGGCATTCTAGTAACTGTAGTATCCATGGTATATAATGGAAAATTTGGTTCTACTAGTTCTCTAGTTTTTTGATAAAATAATGCTATTTTTAATGCACTGTCTGCTTGAGTTGGTTGTTCTCCTTGAGTAGTATTATCATAAATGTTAGGTGCAAAATATTTTTGATCACCACCAGATGTAACATCAAACGTAGAACTACCTGCTATCGCAATTTTTCCATTAGCGTTGATACTTAATTTTCCACCAATGGATTGATTAAATTGGTTTCCCACAGAAGTGTGTAAATTAGCTCCAACTGAAATCCGATTATCTAAACCTATAGAGACATCTTCGCTACCATTTATTAAACTTCTACGGTTTCCTTGAACACGCACGTTCATATTTCCGCCGACATCAATGTTTAAATCTCTATCTGCTCGTATATTAAAATCCTGTTCTGAACGCATACTTATTGATTGAGATGTATATAAATCTATACCATCATCGCTTATTTCTATCCAACTATTTCCATTTTTTGAGTTTATGTAAACATAACCACCTTCATCATGAACCACTACTTGTGTCCCACCTTTTGTTCTTATTCTAAAAAGTCCACCATTTTCTTCATCACAATAGAACTGGTGTTGCTTTGGTGTATTGAATCCGTAAACATTTGCGGCATCACCTCGTCTAGCACTAGCATTTGTAGTACCTCTCTCTGGATCTGTAAATAAACCTTGAGAAGTTAAACCTCTTGTTAATGGTTGAAATGCTGGTCTAACTGGATCATTTACTGCTACACTAGAATCTTTTTTATTATACTCAGTAACTGGAACAATCGGATTCGATCCACCTTCTTTGGTTGGAAAACTTTTTCCACTAGCCACACCAGGAACCATATGATTCATTTTTTGTTGATACATACAACCAAGCCATATGCCTTTTGCAGGATCACCATTAATGAACATTACTACAACCTGATTTTCTAGGTCTGGTGGGACAAACCACATACCATAGCTTTGTTGTGCATCTCCCTCATTTTTTCCATTTTTAACATTTTGATCAACTTTAGTAGCACCTGCAAATGGAGAACAATAGTTTACTACATGCCATTTAGATGGATCGGTAGGATCTCCACCAAGATCTGGAATATAAACCTTTAATCTTCCCATACGTTCTGCATCGACGATATCTTTTACAAAGCCAAAATATGTCTTATCATATATTGGTCTTTGTCCAGTTGGATTTTGAGTATAGCCACCGGGCGTAGTAGTTGTTCTATTAAAAGTCATTTTATGTTTTTTTCAATCCTTGTAATAAGCTCATATTAGGCAATCTAGCACCTTCCATTCTTTGAATAAATTTACCATCTTCAAAAATGTTTTCTACTTTTTGTGCAAGATAAACACCACTATATATTTCTGAATCTTTTAGAATTGGATTCCCAGTTTTATCATCTATTCCTTGCGGTATTTTAAACTCAAGAAAGAATAAACTTTCTCCATCGTATAATGATATTTCTTTACCAGTTCGTATATCGATATTACTATCTACCAAAAATTCAGTATTTGCTGGTCCAATCCAATATGGATCACCTTTAATATCCATATTGATCTTAGATAAATCTCCACCAACAATCCCATAAAGTTGATTCAATATACTAGAATAAATACTTTTTCCTCTATCCATACGTGACTCTATATTTTGAGAGAAATTTACAGCAATATCATTCGGATCACGAGTTATCGTTAATTTTAATGGATTTCTATCATTATTTGATGCACTACTAGATTTAGTATTATTAATATCTTCTGCAAAAATTCTATTATTGACTGATGGTTTTACTCTAGATCCTTGGAATTCTTGTATTGCTTGTTGATGAATGCCGGATATTACCTCTTGATTAAAACCCATATCTCTTTCGGCATCTGCAAGCTTCTGAACATCATCTCTAGTTCTTAGCTCTTCTGGCTTTGCACGTAAATCAGACAATATTTGCTTGTTCTGTCTAAGATTATTAATATTTTCGGTCAATTGATATTTTTTTAAATATTGATCATCATTGTAACTTTTCCTATCATTTTCATCAACAATATTACCAACATCTGCCTTCTCGTAATATCTTTCACCATCATATAATTGAATTGGTATAGACCAACACATATTCAAATCTATATTGCAACTTAAAACTTCTGTATTTAATCCAGTAAATAAATATTCATATTTTTTAGATAATAGCTTTTTATCTATAGAAAATGCCGCCTGTAATGCCTGTGCTTGTGAACTATTGGTAGCCTTAACATGCTCTGAGCTTACTATTCCTCTTTGAGTAATATATGGCCAAATTACATATTCAATTAATTTTACATAATCTTGGGTAATTGGATCATAATCTTGTATAGTAACTCTAGTTTCTATTTTCGGGACAAATGTATGAGTAAAATTTTCAACTTTATCTGTAGAGTCAACATCGTCAGTAATGTTTGCCAATTTTACTGCATCTGGACTATTAACGAATGCTGAATGTATTATCTCGCTAATACCAAGACCTTTTGGTAAATGAACGTTGGTTTTTCCAGCCTCGGTGGATATAGTTGCTGCTTGTCTACTTGCATCCTTATCTGGATGATTTCCAACTATTTTAAATTTTCTAGGATCTTCGCCGTTAGGGAATCCTTTTAATGTTATTTTATATGTGAATAATTGATAACCATAATTAACCAATACACTTTGATTCCAACTGTCTACTACTTTATCAGTAAGCTCACCAATAGTATCGCAGGTTATTCTAACTGGTTCTGGAAGAAGACTAAACTGATTCCATAAACCACCTTCATTTAATGGAGTAGCTTTTATGTTATGAGTAGATCCACCATTGGATAAATGCGTATCAACTTTATTAATTAAAATACGCCAAATCCAACTTTGTTTACCATCATCTCTTGTATAGTATTTTTTTGCACCATTTTCATCATNNGAACCATAAAATTTTAATTCCAAATAATATGGACCTTTCATATAATTGGCTATTGCTAATGCCTTTGCTGATGACAATACTTGATCAAGGAAACTTAATCCCAGTGGCTCAATTAATACTATATCAAAGTTTGTTGCGGTAGTATTTCTATTTTTAAATCCCAAAGAAATATAATTGTCCATACGAACTTCTTTAATGTTTAAACCAGTTTTTCCACTTTCTGCTAATGTTATTTGGGTAGCACCGGTTCCAGTAATATCGGTCTCTGGAGTCATATATAATCTAAAGTAATACGAATATGATGAAAACGAACTTAATTCATTATCACTAAAGTTATAGTTGCTGAGTATTTCATTTGGGTCAATAGTTGATTGAGGAGTTGTATTGGCTTTAAGCATAGTATTTGGTGCTAAAGAAAATTCAGCATCATTATCTGTGGGAAAAACCCTAGATGTACTATTATTTGTCGGAGTACTATTGTTAACTCCAGTACTGCTTAAAAAATTGATAGCCATGTTTTTGTTATCTTGAATTTAAAATTATATCTAATCTTTCTTTGGATGGTACGTATATGCTCAATCCAGCAACCAAATCATAGATTGGATCTTGAATGATATTCATATTTCTACGCATAAATATCCACCAATATTCGGTTGATCCATATAAATCATAACTAAGTAAATCTGGTCTTGATTCCCAGCGTTTATCTATCACTATAGTTTGATCACTACCGTTAGCCGGTATTGGTCTATCTGCATACACTCCTAGATACCAACTAGTTTGGTTAGTTAATGCCCAAGGACTTGTACTTTTATAAGTAACTTTACTCATCTATATCCACCCACCTTTGCTTTTACCCATCATTTTTCCACTTCTAAAATCGTCCCAGTTAAATTCTTTCCTCAACTTAGTAGGAGTTTGTTGAACTACAACATTAATCGATAAAGTGAATAAACTCGGTATCCATGCATCTCCATCTGGACCAATGACTTGTATATAATCGACATTGTTTGGTAGATCAATACTAAAATTTTTCAGTATTACTGGTAATTTATTAAACATATATGTACCAAAACCATCCAACAATAATACTGGTGGTGGCAACCCTGCATTTTTATCCTTTTCACCAAATCTCATCTTTGATACAGTTCGCAAAAAATGTAGAGATGCTAAACAATAAGCACCTTCTCGTTGATTTTGTACAGAAAATTGACCAGAAATTGCCAATTCTAAACTGGGTGTTCTATTATATAAGTGAAAATCTTGATTAGAGTGAGTAGGATTCATTTGAGTGTAATCAATATTTTGAGTATACGATACTGTTGGACTATATGGGAATAATAAGCCATCTGTTTCATACAATATACTTAATAAGTTATCTGGAGATTTTTCTCCATATATAACTGATTTATTTGCAGTTCTTGCTTTTAAACGTAATCTATAGTCACTACTTACTGATGAACTAGGATTTCTAGGAAATAATGGATTATTATTTAGACTATCTATACCCAACGCAGAAGGAAAATTATTCAAAGTACTAGTAAGTGGAGATAAGAATGATGAGGTATTATTTCCAGCAAAATTATTGGTCGAATTAGGAGAGAATGGAAAGATACTTCCATTAAATAAACTATCACCAAAGTTATTAAAATCAACCATAATAAAAATCCCACAAGTACATTACTTAAGAAATATTTAGTATCATAATTAAAACCATATTTAACTTATTAAAATATATTTAATAATTTGACATATCATCTGTAAGTTGATAGAATAGAAACATTAATAAACCATTAGTTGAAAACAGGTAAAAATAATGCGACCAACCAAGAAAGTCTATCTTAGAAATGCTGATATGCTTATAGAGATAGAAAAGTCAAAAAATTCATATAGTTACTTCGTAGATCAGAAATATGAAAATTACGATATTATAGCAGAAGATCTAACTACGGTAACGCAGGAGTTGATTGATGATGCTAAGGTTAGGAGAGTTGAAGCTAGAATTAAGGCTGTTAAAAAAGGAAAAGCAACTGCAGCAGATGAAACTCCACCAAATGATGATGAAATAGTTATTAAACGTTATACTTACGAACATATACCACTAGATCATGCTAGAACTAGAAAGATTAAGGTAGAAAAAGACAAATATGTTAAATTAAAATTTATACCATTTAAACATTATGTTAGAAAAGATGGTGAATTTGTAGAAGTTGGTCGTTCGCATTGGTTTGGTGGATTTGATAATGGGCATTTTGTTTTAGATCAAGGACAGATAACGAACGATTTAGCTATCATGTTTATGCTTCTAGTAGAAAGATATGCACAAAAAGGAAGATGGCGTGGATATAGTTATAATGATGAAATGCAATGCCATGCATTATTACAACTGAGTGAAATCGCTTTAAAATTTAATGAAAGTAAAAGTAATAATCCATTCGCATACTTTACTCAAAGTATTAAAAATGCGTTTTTTCAGTATCTCAATACAGAAAGAAAACATCAAGCAATCAAAGATGATCTATTAATGATGAATGGTATTCCTCCGTCATACTCTAAGCAATTGGAATATGAAGAAAATGAGCGAAAGAAACTATTAATACCCATAGCCAAGTTAGAAGGTTCTGATGAAGATATTGACGTAGATGCAAGTATTGATGTAGAATTAGATTCTGAAGTGGAAAATATAGAAATCCCCGATGAAGATGAAATGGAACTAGAAGAATTGGATGACTAACCTTTTTGATAAAGCCCTAATTTGTACCGATATACATTTCGGTAAGAGACAAAATGACAGACAGCACAATCAAGATTGTGATGACTTTTTGTCGTGGGTTGTTAAAGTAGGAAAAGAAAGAAATGTAGATACGTTTATATTTTGTGGTGATTGGCATGATACAAGACATAGTATTCATGTAGGAACCATGAATTATACTGTAGAAAATTTTGAAAAGTTAAGTCAAAATTTCAAAAATGTATATATCATTGAGGGTAATCATGATTTATTTTACAGAGAAAAGCGTGAATGGTCGTCTTTAGTTATGGGGAAATATTTAAGTAATGTCAAACTTATTGATGATTTTTTAACTGTAGGAAATGTAACATTTTTGCCTTGGCTCAATGGTGAAGATTTCAAGCTAGTAAATACTTTCAACTCAAAATATATATTTGGACATTTAGAACTTCCTAGTTTCTTAATGAACGCAATGGTAGAAATGCCAGATCATGGGAAAGAAAATGTAGAAATGTTCCACAAAAATGTAGAATATGTATTTTCTGGACATTTTCATAAAAGACAATTACGAAAAAATAAAAATGGAACTTTAGTATATTATATTGGAAATTGCTTTCCGTTAGATTTTGGAGATGCCGGAGATGATGAACGAGGTGCAATGTTCTTAGAATGGGACAAAGAACCTGAATTTCTTAAATGGGATAAAGCACCGAAGTATAGAGTATTTAATATGTCTCAAATAATAGATGATCCATTTAATTATATTGATGATATAACTTATTGTAAAGTAAAATTAGATATTCCATTATCTCATGAACAAATAGAATTTTTAAAAGATACAATAACTTTTCATACAAATGCAAGAAAGTTACATATGTTACCGATAAACGCATTACACGAAGATGTTACATTTGATGATAGTATAGGATTTCATTCAGTAGACCAAGTAGTAGTGGATAGTTTATCTGGTCTTGACTCCAATGTAGTAGATAAAGAATTATTAATAGCAATTTATAATGAATTAAATTAAAATGCTTTCAGTAAGAACAATTGAGATAAAGAATTTTCTTAGTATAGGTGCTTTACCACAAAAAGTAGATTTTACTGGTGGAGACCTAGTTCTTGTCATGGGTGAAGATATAGATGCTGGAGGTGGTGGTCATAGAAATGGTGTTGGTAAAAGCACAATATTACAGGCAATATCATTTGCAATATACGGTAAAGGTTTGACCTCTATTAAAGTAGATAATCTTATCAATGATAAAAACAGCAAGAATATGAAAATTGTTGTTGAATTTGATAAAGATGGAAAAAATTATAAAATAGAACGTGGAAGAAAACCAAATATTCTAAACTTTTATGTAGATGATGGTTTGGTAAAAACTGATAATAAAGATGAAGCTCAGGGGGAGAATAGACAAACTCAACATGAAATAGAAAGAGCTTTCGGAATGAGTCATGCATTATTTTCTCAAATAGTTTGCATGAACACATTGGTAACGCCATTTCTTAGTATGGCTCCAAAAGATCAAAGAGAAATAATCGAAGAACTTCTTGGAATCATGCAGTTGGGAGAAAAAAGTACTGTATTGAATTTAAAGATAAAAGAAACTAGAGATGCTTTACGCGAAGAAGAAATAAAAAATAGAACAATAGAAGAAGCAAATAATCGAGTTATAAAAAATATTACAGAATTAAAAACTAAATCCCAAAATTGGGAAAATAAAAAGAATGTCGAATTAGAAAATATATCTTCTAATATTGAAAGATTAAATGAATTAGATATTGAAAAAGAAATAAAAAACCATGAATTTAATTCTGATCTTAAATTGCTCAAGAAAGAGTTTGATACAGTAACAAAGAAAATATCTCTCGTTACTAGTAATTTTATATTCAATAATAAACAATTAGATAAACTTAAAACACAAAAAATAAAATTAGAAACTAATACATGCCCTACATGTAATCAAAATATTGAAAATGATGGGTGTAAAGATATTCTAGCCGATATTGACAAAACGTTAGTAGATGTAGAGGTAGAAATAAAAAAAATTGAAGAAGAAAGAGAACCATATCTTGTAGAGCAACAGCAGTATCAAGAAGTTATTAGCTCTATGGGGAATTATCTTTCAGTAGTATATAATAACATTAATGATGCATTAGAACATAAGAATAATTTAAAATCGTTAAATGATGAGTTAGTTAAGGTATATAATACTATTAATCCGTACCTTGAACAAATAGAATATCTTGAAAAGAATAATTTGGTCGAAATTGATAAAGACTCATATGAAAAATTAATAATGTTAAGAGAACATCAAGAATTCCTTTATAAGTTATTAACCGATAAAAATTCTCCTATCAGAAAAAAGATTATTAATCAAAGTATAAACTATTTAAACTTTAGATTGAAATACTATTTGGAGAAATTAGAATCAAAACAAGTTGCTTTGTTCAATAATGATCTATCTGTATCAATATCTTCTCGTGGTAGAGATAAAGATTTTGAACAATTATCTAGAGGAGAAAGACAGCGTTTCATACTTAGTCTTGGATTTGCATTCAGGGATATGTGGGAAAGCATTAATTCTCAAATGAATTTAATGTTCATTGATGAACTTCTTGATAACGGTTTGGATCAAGTTGGAGTCAATACATCATTAGAGATATTGAAAAATATGGCTAGAGATAGAGGGAAAAACGTATTTTTAATTTCTCATCGTGAAGAATTATTTCCTAGAGTTAATAAGATATTAAAAGTAATAATGGAAAATGGATTTACTAGATTTGAGACAGATGTAAATGTATAATACATATAATTACAAACTACTAGTTAGTGAGAGTGAGCATCCCACCAATCAGCAAAACAGAGATACCTTTGCACTATGTTATGAAATATCTGAATTTTTAATGAAAGAATTAGAGTATTTGGAATTTACATTTAAACCAGAAGATGATAAAGTATACATTCATTTCAATCATGAAGAACTAA
>QGNH01001578.1_pt1 | contig 16572 bp, 20 predicted proteins | sample 1735481 | NCBI WGS metagenome assembly QGNH01 (sample SAMN09239004, study PRJNA386568) | Viral metagenome, whole genome shotgun sequencing project.
GATTCCAGTAACTTTCCACTTAAAAATCAAGTTAGATTTTACATCAATTCGTAGGTCAATGAGCTCGTCTCGAAGTTCGTCGAAGCGACGATTAGACTCCGTCTTATAATCGTCCATGCTTTTGACTATGAGATGCAAGACCTGATTATCCAAACTAGACCTCTTAAGTAGTTATGGCCAGTGCCCCAGCTACAGTTACACCTGGATCGGCGCCCACCCCAGTGGTGAAGTTCCAAGTGGTGGTCGGTACATTTGCGGCTATTGTAATCGCATTAACTGAGGCAGCATAGGTAGCTTCATAGACCAAAAATGCTTTGTGAAAAGTAAAGTATTGCGCAAGATAAGTCGCTCTGGCAGTAAGTCCTGCGCGCTGGGCTTGAATCATTAGCATCAAAATTTCAATTCTTTTATCTTGAGAATAAGCCAAATTTAAAAACGTAGTCGCGGCATTTGAAAATTGTCTTAAATTTTCCTTCTGAGCCATTGTCAAATATGCCGTACCCTGAGCGGTGCCTGCAGGAAAATTATATGAAGATCCGCCCATACTGGGAGAAGTTTTTGCAATATAAGTATCCGTTGTTCCGTCAGTTAGAAAGCTAACTAATCTTCCGTAAGCATCATTTGGTAAGCTCATTTATTCTCCTATGAAAAATATTCTGTTATGCTCATATACCCGTCAGCTCCAGCGCCGCCGTTGAAAGTCCCTGCGGTTGTTGCGGCACCCCCTAAACCTATGACAACTGCGACCCTTGCGGTGGGTGATAATACTCGAGCCTTAATATAGGCACCAGCACTCCCGCCGTAGCCGCCGGTGTGTGCACCGTCGTCGCCGGCGCCACCGCCTCCGCTACCACTTACTACGGCGTTGATCGCGCTCACGGTATCTTGCCCCGGAGGTCCGCCGCCGCCGAAGAAGCTAGCCCCGCCTGCTCCACCATTTCCGTTTGTAGGGCGCATTTCAACCTGTCCGCCCGCCCCCGCTTGGGTAACAAGAGCGATTGCGGGGGAATTTACTGTCGGGCTTCCGCCGACAGAATTTCCCTGAAGGCCGGGACCAGCGATAAGAAGAGAACCAAAGGTCGTTGCCGTCCCGTCGGACCCTCCTCCGGTAGCATTGTTAGTTCCATAACCACCACCACCCGCGCCCACCATTTCGATGTCGCAATAAACCGGTGATTGAGATCCGCTAAAAGTAATGGTTGCGTCGCCAGTACCGGAAGCGAGAGTAAGCGTGCCGCCCGCAGTAGGTGCGCCAGTGCCCGTGGTCTGAAGTAAGAAGCCCAGAGTTATGGAAGTAGACACCGTGTAGGTATGACTATTATTGGTGTACGTTGCCCCGGCTGTGGCGTTTGCAGCGGCAGCGACTTGAAAATAATAAGTAGGGTTGTAGCTGTAGCTACCGTTTGTCGCAAAGACCTGCACTGTCGGTACATTAATTGGTGGATTTAAAAGCGCCCAATTTGATCCATCCGACAATGCGTTATTCAAATTGGAATTTGTAAGAGACCGGTAGAGGTTAGCGCTTCCATCTTGCGCGATGGATCCGATGTAGTAGGTAGTGCTAGAATCCCACTCGGGTACGCCCTCTTGCATTAAGTACGCAAGCTGGTAAGCAAACACCAAACACATTCCGTTCATGTCCTCAATCGCCGGTGAGTTGTTACCGATAATGGCGCTGAACCACCCGCCCGCCCAATTCGAAAGGCCTTGAATTACTGTAGGGTCCGAAGAGTAAGTGGGACTAGCAGCAGCTAGTGAGCCAAATTGTCCTACCTGAGTAGGCCCCGCCGATGAGCCAAATAGTTTTGCGACCTTGCGAGTAATTTTTGCCATGCATTCTCCTTAAGCGAAAGATCCAATTACGAGAGCATCGGAATAGGAAAGCCAAGTCCAAGTCTCATCGTAGGCTATGTAGCTATTAAACGGTTTATTTTTATAGGTTCCCCAGAAATACGTCCTAAAGCCAAAGAAATTAGCGATATGCGGGGCATAAATCACGGAGGCTAGCTGCACCCCCATCGGCCTAGGTAGCAGCCCTTGGGTTACTATCATCTCGGCAAAATCTGCCGTTCCGAGCGAGGAGTCGATCATGTACCCCATGTGCATATTTTGAAAATCAAAGACGAATAAATTGCCTGAGAAAAAGTTCTCGACAAGGTTTTGTATGGTGTTGAGGTCGCTTTGCGCGGAATTCAAAATTGTGGCAAACCGGATCAAAGACCAAAAATCGGCGTCGTCTAAAAGTATAGGTTGACCTTGAAGGCCGTTTCCTTGCCTTGAAACTCCGGCGTATTTGCCCAGTACATCAAGCTGCACCCCTTGGGCTATCTGGGTGCCCGCCAAGACGTTGTACGCATTTTGAATCGCGATTGGCAGAGTTACATCGGTCTCGGTAATGGTGATTGCGATTAAATCGCTGTCCGAGTCCACAAGTGAACTTGATACGACCACAAGTGGCGCGCCGATTCCGAAAACCCCTGTAAAAGTTACTGTTAGAATTTGCGTATTTATACTACCAGTAACAGTAACCGCGGATAACCCCGGCACCGTTTGTAGTTTGGTTTGAATTGTACTTACCGAATCATTCCAGTTTATGCTAGGCGAGTTGCTCCCCAAATAGGATACAACAAAAACCCCGCCTACTGCGACGCCTGAAAAATCTATTTCCTGCGAGGTGACCTGGGGCTGAATAACCGGCGTTACCCAGGTTTGGATTGTCGCATACGCATTTGGTTTTTGCCGGTACTGAACTATCAGCAGGTTCGCGTAGTAAAGGGTTACCTCAAACGGAGTCATCAAGGCACCGACACAGTCGCGGTTTGAGTGTTACCTAGTACATCCGTGATTAGTACAATATCGGAACCTGTCGTACTACCGGCAGTATAAAGGCCCGAGCTATTAATAGAGCCGCCCGAAGGGTTCGCCTGCATGGTGTATGCAATCGCGCCGTATCCGCCGTAGCCGTTGAATTGCTCGCTCGCCAAACGAAGTACCGTAGAAGTCGCAGGCAAGAGTTGTAACGGTGTTATAACGGTGAGCGCGCTAGTTACACCAAATTGGAATTTCTTAGAACTTGGTGAAAGAGTATTTGCGCTTCCCCAGTTGTAAGAGAACGTGATTGCTGCGGGAGCGGAGGTAACAAGAGAATTACTAGTTGCGTAGATTATACCTTGGACTGACGCAACCGTCGTGAGGTTGATAGTTATCGGGCCGCTAATGGCAGTTCCAGTTACTGTCGCCGTGCTAAGGCCAGATATGCCGCGCACTTTAGTTTGAATGGTAGCGGCTGAGTCGTTCCAATTAATCGCGGCAGAAGTATTACCGTTGTAATTTAGGACGTAAGTTCCGCTTGCGGCAACGCCCGACAAAGTTAGAACTTGAGTCTGTCCTGTCGAGAATCCGGCGTTAGTCACCAAAGTGTTTGAATCAATTGTTTGAACTAGGGTTGCTAGTTGATTGATGTTTACTTCCTTAAACACTCCGGGGGCATAAATATTTGGAAGCTGGGTGCGTATTAGGTTAATGTTCGGTAAGTTAATACCGTCAACTGAGCCCGCGGTAAAAGTAATAAATAGGTTTTGTTCGACGACTTCGTCCCAGTAGATAATAAAAGGACTGCCATCTACTTGAGAAATAATATAAGAGGTACTTCCAAACATCCCACAACCGGCATTTCGTTTATCGTAAATCGCAGTTGCAACATCCACTGCTGCAGGGGAGCCCGCAACAATTACCCAAATGGAGTGTCCGGGCACTCCGTCCATATCTGTAGTATCTCCGGTATTCTCATAAATAAAAGCGGCGGTAACGCCCGGAATATTTTCTAGAGCGGCGAGAAGCCCTTTGTAATACCCTTGCGAAGCGAGTGATACCGATTGTTGACGGCGCACTTTAAGAGCGGCGTCCGTCTCTTCATTGAGACCGATTTCGGATTGCGCAGTCGGGTTATTTACCGAGGTCACTCCAAGCACGATAGTGACTGGAATATTAATGGTGTTTGGTGTGGTAAGAACTGCGCCGGCAAGAGCCGCTTGAAAATTATAAGAATAAGAGCCAGCTGCGGGCACGTTTTGTGTAACTTGCAGCTGCCACATGGTTCCGGAGTTATCTTGAATTGTGTAAACCGGTTGCTCCATTTGATCAAGACCATACAGGTTTAGGGACTGATTAACTGCTACGGTAATAGGAGTTACTGAGAAAGTACCGGCTTGGCGTTGAATGCCATTGATTGCTACGCGTTGATCAAGTACTACGCCAATTGCTTGGTCTGGATCAAACATTGCATTTACTTGCGTGACTAAGTCTTGAAGGTCTAAAACGCTCTGAATAAAAATGTTCATAAGCTGACCGTCCGGTGAGCTTGTGTCTAGGTTTATATTTACGCCGTAAATCTGTTGAAACGCTTGGGTATAGAACGCGACAAGCTCTGCATACGTCGCAGTAACTAAACCCGTGGCGGAAATTGAATTTGGCAAGTGATCCCCCTCTACCCGATTGGGTTAAGCGAATATTGGTAAATATTCGATAAAACCCCGTAAATGCTTTGCACCTTGTACGATACAGAAAAGTGTCTTGAATTGTCTAGACTTACTGAAACTTGGTTAATACCGGTGACGCCCACCGTGTTTAGTATGGTGGTCGAGATTGCCAGATTAAGTCCAGTCTGGTCTTTACTTCCAATTAAGTTCCACCAATCAATGCCAGATGTGGTATCGAAAAAACAGTCATTTAAGAAAGACGCAAGGTTTGATCCGATGTCTTGAGCAAGCGCGTCTTGGTTTCTTTTGTAGTTGTTAATGCCTTGTCCGAAAGTCCAATCGCCGTTTAAATCGAGTGCTCTAATAATTTCGCTCATATACTTACTCCAATAGCGTCGAAAGTGCGGTTGTAATTGTTGTTATTGAGGGCAAAAAGGCCGCAGCTGCCGCCGCCAGAATCGGATCGGTCACAGAGTTACTGCAGCCGACGACAAAGGTATTAAGTGCAGCCATTAGCTGAAATAACTCTATTCCAAGTGTCGTAGTGGCGTTGTATATTTTAACGCCGTCTAGCTGACTTACAGCAACGCCGCGCAGACCCGCCCCAAGTACGGTGTGGGTTTGGGAATAATTTTGAAGCTGTTTAGTGCTATTACGGATGCCGACAAGAGCAAAACCGTCGGCGAGCGAATGCAGTCGGGATGTTTGAACGGGTCCTACTTGTCCGCTTGCGTACCAATTATCTATGCTGCGGTCATTAAATAATACTAAGCATTCGTCGCCCGAAGAGATGGGGAAAGTTAAAAATCCGGGGCCGCCGCTTAAGCAAATCACCGGAACTCCGGCAAGGATAGAGTAGGGTATGGATACTGGGGTTACTACGCCCTTATCATTCGTTTGAAAATAAGTTTTTGTGTAGGCAATAGAAATTTGGGCGGTTTGTTTTGTGGCGTCAAAACTTTGAATAATGCCCACGTGGAGACTGTTATAGCTAATCCCAATCTCTTTTTTTAGCATGTTTAACGCATCTTGAAGCGACGGCTCATTAAATATTTGTTGATTTTGTTGTATACTAGGTTGATCACCCATTTGCGAACCCCGCAATGCTGAGTGCAGCGCTGCCGGCATAGAGTCCAACGCTCGTTACCGCGTCACCGGAAACGACTGGAGATATTATTCCGCGATGTTTTACTGAGCATACCTTGTAAGACCCGTTTATAGAAGTAGCGGCAGCGCCGGCACCAATTTGGGTACCGGTAGAAGTAATCAGTCTTATGTACTGGCACACTTGGATTCGGGGCTCAAAAATAGTGTCAAAATTTATCATGTTCTGCTCCAGAATTGGCGTATTTAGCAGGCCTGAACTTGCGTCGACCGTAGTAAACGCGGAGTCTAACGCAAAGTTATCACCCAGAATGAAGGCGGTTTGCTTATCAATAAAAAAGCCACCGCCGGTTAGTTCACCAAGTAGGGCTGCCGTGTTGCCACTAGCTACAAATTCGCGCGAAGTAGTAAAAAGAGTTCCGGCCGCGTCTTTTACGTAGTTATCTGAAATGCTTCCCAGTTGAATTCCGGGAAGATCAGATATCAGGGCTTTATAAATATTTAAATACGGGGTGCCCGCCGCAAACGTTCTATCTGAAACGCCATTTGTAAAGGCGAAGCTTCCGTCCATACTCTCGATTGTGGTAATGAAATTTGTGCCTTCGCGTACGCTATACGCCTGGGTTATGTTGCCCGCGAAAACTTGGGCCAGAGTATCACCGTACCCGGCGCGAAGTTCTACGGACGCTTGATTTAGAGGGTCGAAATTTGAGAAGTCGTAGCGAAGAAAATTTCTATTTTGCGCCGACAGGTTGTAAATTTTTAGCTGGGCCACGTTACAAGACGTCAAATTGTTTCTGGTGATATCAAATTCTAAAGTAAACGGCGGCTGTATGGTAAGCGTCCCCCCGCCATTGGGCTTTTGAAGGACTAGAATATAATTACGGCCGAGCTTAACTAATCCCAAGTAAGAAGTCCGAATACTGCTGCGTCTCTGCAGCGGTTAGAAGATACAAAGAGCATGCACCAGAGGAGAAGTCTTGTTGCTGTGTTGGTTCGCGCTCGTTTTGACTGCCATAGCAGGCTATGCCAAACGGAATTTGATTACGGTACTGGTGAAGAATATTGGTGCTATTGAAAATGCGATATCCGTTTAGCGTGAAATTCTGATAGGTGAGTGAAGTAATAAACCAACCGTATTGCTGCGGAACAAAATAAATAGTGAGAACAAAAGTAGTGCCGTCGGGTAGTGCAATGGTTTGTTGTTGGAGGGCATCGCTAGTAACTTGCTGAATTAGGTTCATGCTACACTACTCGCGGGTAAGGATAACGGAACTGCGGGACCAACCGGTACTTGCCCCTGATTCGTGGCGGGGGCCTGCTGGGTAGCGTTTCTACCTTGGGCGTTTACTGCCCCGGTAGTTAGGTTGGTGCTTGCGAAATTAATCACTTTAAAGGTCATATTAAAATCAGTAATTACATTTGTAGTTTCGTCTTGGGTAGCTGTCATATTCTGAATAGCACAGTTATTAAAAAGCCCCCACGGGGTCTGTACGGTAAATAATACCCTACTTTGCCAGTACCCAAAAAACTGGGTAAAATACAATTGCTGCTTAGACTGGATCTTAGTTAGATCCACCAAGGTGGTTTGATTTAAAATGTTTTGACCGGAAGATCCGCCGTTTATAGAGCTAATCGCAGTGGTTGCAGAAGCGGCCACATTAGTCGCGGTGGTGTAGGCAAACGCGGCGACGTTATAGGCATCAAGAGCTGCCGCAGTAAGTGCCGGGGTATAGGCTTCCATAAATATTAATTTGTCTGCTATTGATTTTAGAACCTGAAGCGCACTCGGTGCAATATCGTTTAGTTCGCCAACAAATCCATTGGTGCTTATAATAATCGGGCGCAGGGCAATTTGATCTTGGAGCGCGGTATTGTCTTCCACATAGTGATCGGTAATATCGCTATCGAGCGTTACTTTATTTTCACCCTCGTAGTTAAAAAGAATTGTTGGCGTAAGCGGCGGATTAAATAAAGAAGCGGCGCTTTGCGGTTGGTACCCTACATTCTGCTGCGGAGTAACTGCGATAAGACCGGTAAGAGCACCAAGGGCTGAGCCTACTGAAGCGACTGCGGATAAATTGGCCATTTAGTAACCCCCCGCTTGAACCGGGCTTTGCTTCGTTATTTGGTTTACTTGTTTTTGCAAAACCTGGTGATGAAGTTGCTTAACCGAGTGGTGGTCTTTCGGATCAATTCCGGTAACTTTTGTGTTTATCGTGGTGTGGTTAGTTACTCCGTGTCCTCTCGCTGCGCGCGCCGCTGCGCGGGCCGGGGCAGTTTCTATGGCGTGTTTATGCATTTCCGCCTTGGTCATCATATTACCGCCCGGCATTACTGATCCCACCATGTCTTGGAAAATATCACTGTACGCGCCGCCTACCACTTTTGCTCGACTCCAGATGCCCTCTTTTTTTACATTGTCCACGGTTTGGTCGAGGTCCTCTGCGGCCATTCCTAGCCCTTTAAACACCCCGAATTTGTTGGCGATAAGAGTTAAAATCTCTATAATCTTAAGAAGAGAATTAGACATTTTCTCTATGGCGTGTACAAGTTCATCCCCGTGATTTGCCATTAGTGTGGACATACCGCGTTCGAATTTATCTTTTACATTTTCTAGGGCGATATGTTGGGAATCGTTTTTATTTAATACTCTGTCGGATAAAACCGGGGCGCTGTTTAGCATCGCATCTGAAAGCTTACCGCGCCTAGCTGCCGCAACAAAAGTCTCGCCAAGGCCGAAACTTTTACCTAAAGCAGTCGCAGTTGCCGCATCGGTCTTGATCATTGCGTCTCTGAGTTTTCTAAGGGTGTAGGCGTCCCCAGTAGCCTTCTCGGTGGCTTTTTTCATGTCAAAGCCTACCAAGTTGTTTAATAGGCCCATTTTTTCTGGTGCGACATTTTCAAGTTTCATTTTGGCTATGGCTTGTGAAACAGCTCTAAATCCGGCTACCATTTCTTCGCCCGAGCCCCCGGCCTGTTTTAGCGCGTAGGACCATTGCTGAACTTCTTTTCTAGAATCCCCGGTGGTGGCGTTGAAATTTGCCATGCTAGTTCCAAGGCGTCCGCTTGCCGTAATGATTTTATCTAGAGCGTAAAAAACAGCGAGCAAGGCCGCAGTGGTCTCAAGCGACATAGACTTAGTTTCGCTTAAACCCTTTTTTACGCCGCCGATAGCGCCGAGAGTTTTGTCGGACCCTTTAACCCCTAGACTTACGAAAAGTTCTCCGACCTGCATTAGTCACCCTTGTTCAGGTTATAATGGGTCTCTTCGTAATCGAAACAAAACGTCTCGTAGTGCAAGGCTTGTAAAATCGTTCTTGAATCCATTTCCATAACTTCCTTTAGAGAGCCGTAGCCCTCTTTAACAAGTTTAAAATAGATCAGTAAAACACTGTCCTCTGCCTCTATGCCGGGGCGCTTGGAGGCAGACCTATAAGGGGCCCGAACTCTGCATAAAGGCTTTTCATAAAAGGCTGAAGGTTTTCCTTACCTATTTCAAGTAGCGCCGGAATATAATCTTCGCGCGCTTCCGGCGGTTCAAAAGTTTCCGTGGTGATTTTCATTTCACCAGTTCCGGTATCATAAGTTGCGCGCTTAAAACACTTCCAGATTGCGGCTTCAATAGTCTTCGAGGAAAGCGCGATAACGGCCAAATCTTTCCAGACTTCGCCGGTCTCGCGAGTAGAGTTAAACCTAACTGCTTTTGTTTCTTCTGCGAAGGCCTGATACAAATCCCTGCCGTCTTCAAACTTGGCGAGATTAAACCTAAGCACCGCTCCGCTAGGCAGTTTCTTTTCTTTGCGCTCTACTTCCACGACCTACCCCTTACGTTAATACGCGAGGAGAATTTGAGAATTTCATGGTGTACATTGCCACGGATTGCTCAGCTTCACCCTCTGCGTTTGTTTTAGCCTCGGGAATCTTGGTAAAGATACCCCCAGACATGATGTAAGTATCAGAAGTGATATTGCCTTGGCCGTCACCAATTTTCTTGATGAAATTGCCAAACATCAACACGGTGCCAGAGAAGTTGGCTAGTTGCTGAACAAGCAAGTTATTTAAAAACTTGTCGTCAGCAGAGCCCCGAACAACGCGGATCTTTACTTCGCATTGACGGCCGGTAAAATTAAGGGAGTAGATGGAGTTACCATTTTTCCCCGTTTTTACATTAGAAATATCATTTGGAAAAGTAAGCTCGACGCAGTTACCGTCGGCAAGATCCGACAAAGATAACCCGTTAATTAGTATGGTGTCGTCACCACTCATTGCGACCGTTGACATTTAAAACCTCCGTTAAGCGTTAATATTTACAATTACTTGTGAGCTCTGAATTGCGCCGGCTTCCTTCAGTGCGATTTGCACCAGAGGGGCTTGCCGAGCCACGCGAGCAGTTTGCAATTGCTGACCAATTGGCTGGGAATAAATGTAGTACCCTCGCTGCAGAATGTTGGCTAAGAAGTTGGCTTGGTTACCAAACGTTGAAGGACTATTCCAAGTACCCGGAGCGCTATACTGATTCGTAACCGCGAGCTCGCAAATTTGGCGGTATGCGCCTTTTAGCCCATCCATTCCGCTTTCCGTTTGTGGAATCTTGGTAGCCGTAGTTGCAAGGAAGTTAAAGCCCGCGACTTGCAAAGCCCCCACTAACCAACGGAGGTTGTACACTTGGTCAAAGAACTTATTCGCGCCCGAGCAAAATACTTTCGGAACACCTTGAAGCGAAATGTAAACGTCTGCGCCCGCAGCTTGGCAAAGATTCAGCAAGCTTTGTGTCATCGTAGAATCTGGCTGAACTTCAACCAAATCTTTCAGATGCATAGTAATGGTTGTATTTGAGCCTTCGAAATTAACCGAGAAGCCGCGGCCAGCGTATGCCGCCATCATTACTAGAGAGTTAAGAGCAACACCTTGGTAGTTGTAGTACAGACCGCGTGTTTGTGTAAAACTTCCGCTACGGAGTAAATCTAGATACCCACCCGGACTTACATCCGCGGCAGTCAGAGATACCACCATTAGGATTTTGTTTAGCGCTTGTACGACCGCTGCAGCAGCTAGGCCGTCAGCTTGACTCAGAATCAAAGTTTCGATAATGCCGAAGTACTGAACTAGATCCGCTGTACGGTTAACTGCGCCCGCCATTGTCTCTGCAACAACCGGATTAGTGATTGTGAAAGTAATAGCTACGGGGCCTGAAGTTGCCAAGCTATTTGCGGTAACTGTCGGCGGAGTATTTACGCCGTAAATCCCCAGCATTTCCACCACTAGGTTCTCAGAAGCCAAAGACCCGGTGACCGCGACTTGTGACAGAACCGGACTTACCGCTTGGATTTTAGTTTGAATCGTTGCTGCAGTATCATTCCAGTTAATCGCGGCAGTTGTGCCTTGAGAAAACACAAGCTCAAAAGTTCCGCTTGCCGGAACGCCCGAGAGTGCCAAGTTGAAGCTATCAACCTGGAAAGGGATTACCACTAGGTATCCGCCACCAGCTAAAATATTTGGTTGCTGCGAGAATACCGCATTTGCCATTGCAAAGGTTTTTGAGCCCGTTCCGAAATCGACACCGACTTGGGTTGGGTCAAGATAGATATTGTAGCCGAGACTTCCGAAACTGCTAGCGTATGCTTCTTCAGTAAAAAGAGCGACGTTACTTGTGTTGTATTCGCCAATACCTACCGGTGCTTCTGCAACCGAGATATTGACGACATTTGTAATTGGTAAATCCATTTAAAAACCTCCTACGGGTTCGTAATAACGGTAAATGGCGGAGTCTGAAAAGTATCGTAGTAATCAGACGCCACAGTTTTTGTATAAAAATATTGTAAGTTCACCCCGATGTTAAAGCGATAAGGAATCGCAGCACCGTCGGGGTTTGACAGATTAACAAACTGGCCCATAGGCGGAAGTCTGCCGATTAGAAAGCTATTGGCCTCTTGCTGAAATTCAGCATAGGTACTATTTAGCGCCATAAGTACTTCTTCTTTTCTATCTCTAGCTTCAGTGTCGCGACTTATGATGTCAACTTGAAGCATCGCCAGCATATTTACAGACTGAATAGAATTGCCGGTCGTTGGATCAATCTTGGTGGTGTTACCAAACGGTTTACAGTTTAAAACTGCAACCGCGACGTAGAGTCCAGAGTCAGTGGGTTGCATAATTTTTTGGTCCCACAGATAGACTCGACCTTGGGGCAGATTCATTTGATTCTGGATTATTTCGCAAAAAAGAAGTAATGCATCGCCCACCAAGATTGGACTTGTGCCGATATTCCCCAGAGTATCTCGCGCTTGAATTACGTCGTAAATTTGTGTAGGGGGACCGTAGCTTCCGCCGTTTACGACATTTGGCGCAGTGTAGATTCCTGAGCTCGAATCTATGGTGCCGCCTGCGCCGCCTGCGCGCACTGTATATACGTAAGGACCGGTACCACCAGCTGCTAAAAAAGAAGCGCTGAGATTAGGAGCGAGAGCAGTTTTAGTTTGGCCCATAGCTAATGTCATGCTAAGGCTCCGCTATGCAATTGCCGCAAAGATTTTGGGATAAGGTTAATAAAACTGATTCGTGTTGGCTGTGGATTGCCGGTAAAGTCGATGGAAGCTATGGCCGTTTTAGATTCGGTAAGAAAATGTATCTTGCGCATGTCTTGTCTTATACTAATGCCAAAAGAAAACGCATTTGCAGGGCTTGCGATAGACTTCGAAGTTCTCGAAAAAAATTGCGGAAAAAAGCTAAAAAACTTCATGAAGGCCCCGCATTAGTCCAATCCTGAACAAGCGAATATTCTACGTACCCATAGAGCATGTAATCTTTGCGGGACATGACACGAGTTTGTTTACCTAGCCACAACACCACGGCGTCGACTTGTAAAGTAAGAACGGGTTCCGCGTGTAGAGTAAACCAAGTCCAAGCTCGCTGACCTTCAGGCAGTAACATCAACTGGCGAGGAGAATAGGGTTGCACGACGCCTTGGAAATTTATTGGGTCTGCTTTTTCTATGACTTGAAAGCCAGATACCGTCTTGGTAAGTACATCAAAAATCATCGGTTGAAACCAATCACGAAGCGCGCCGGAAACATCGGGCACGGTGCCGTTGATTTGGTTAAGTGGAATATTAGCCGCGTTTCTTATGATCACTCTTTAATCCTAGTAGTAATGGAATTACGCAATTGCCCGGTGTCATCGAGTAAGCGCATGTTTCCGTTTGTATAGTAGGGGCTCGACCATGGAGGCCATTTTCCGAAACCGCCGGTTTCAAAGGCCTCTTGCACAATTCCTTCTGCAACCACCATTACTTTTTGCAGCCAGGGAATTACGCTTCCTGTTTTTATAACGGCCTTTAGCATTTCTTTATCAAACATACCTTCAGTCTGTAGTTTTTTATTTAGATTATCTGACAACGGTACGCGAAGAAAAGATCGCATTGGCATAGCGTCGTCTCCGTATTCGTGCCGGGCGCCTATCGAGGCGTTTGATTCACCGTCTTCGGGTCGTGAATCTTTACTACCCATGACTCCAATCTGAGCAATGGGGGGCCTGGCCTTAATCGCTTTTAAGAGTTTGTCTAGGCCTTTAATTTCTAAGGTTGTGTCTTCGTCAGCCATTTACGGTTTAGTCCTCCCCGCAACGGCGAACATTTGACCGCAAAGATAAGGCCATAAAATATTTAAGTATTGAGCGCCGTAATTGGTTTTCATGTAAGCCATGAAGTCGGGATTATCTATTACGCGCTGGGGGATTTGAAACGCTTCATTTACGCCGCCCGCAGATTTAGAGTTTTGCATCCAATTGTATTGCCCGCTTAGCCCTTGAGAAGAAGACCTAATGTTTAGCACCAAGTTGTGGGCGGCAAGAAGTAAGTAGCCCAATTGGTAGGCGGTCTGATTCGGCCACAAACACGGATTAATGGTGATATCGACTACGTTAAATGCGTTGAAAATATCTTGGTCAAGCACAGCCACGGTAGGGTCGGTTCCATACGGAAAGTCCCGCACGAATTGGGACTTAAAATTTGCAATTGTAGGTGCGGTGTACACTTGCTAAGTCTCCCCACGATATATCCCGGGGCTTGCGCCCCGGGAATGCATATTAATTTGTGAACTACTAGTAACCTGCGTAGTACAATTCCGCTGGACGGTAAGCGAGTACGCCAGTGAATTGACCGTAGCCCGCATTTTGGAACATGAAATTGTCCAAGCTGTTGGCCAAAGTGTTAGTGTACTGAAGCGGAATATCCATGCGGATACTTTCTTCGTCGTAGTTCAGGAATGTATACAAACCAGTAGCTGCTTGGCTTGGCAAAGCGCCGCCTGCATTTACCGCATTTGCATACGCCAGTGGCAAGATTTTGAATTTAGGATTCCGAGTAATGATTTGGAAACCTTCTTCAAGCAAAGCCAACACCGACTTGATTGGAAATTGCGGGCTAGATTGAACGGCCAAACCGTTGTAATCCAGTTCCGGAATAATAAAATGAGTCGGGAAAGCCGTGTAGCTACAATTCTTACGGTAGTTTGCAATTGCGTTTTGCTGGAAGGTTGCAAGCTGAGTGTAAGACATTGAACTCAAAGACTGAGTCACCAAAGTGGTGTCAAACTGGCCGGTTGCTTGGTTTAAAAGACCCAGGCAAGATCCGCCTTGGCTGTTTTGACCGCGAGCACCCAAAAAGGCTACGCGCTGGATACCAAGGTCCCAATTGCGTTTGCGAGTTTTTTCTTTCGCAGCAACAAGGTCCCAGTTACCGGATTTAGCAGCTTGCTCTAGGTCAAAAATTGACCAGCCTACTTGCTTACCCCAGTTGTTTACTTTGATGTTCAGAGCATCAACCGCAGCGTCAGCACCACTCATACGAGCATTGCTAGAACCAGAATTGATAATGCCCGACTCAAATTCGTCCGCAGCGTCAAACGAGCGGTAAGTGGTCAGGTTCGAAGACCAAGTGCCTTCGCCGACTTTTACCGGCAAGTAATCAGCAGGAGCGATTTCATAAAGCTTCTGCTCCGAAACTTTCTTTACAATTTGGGTCAGAGTGGTAATTGGTACTTCATAACCCAGAGAGTTTCCGAAACGCTCGTTGATCATTTTTTGAGTGTACGCTACGTGATGTTTCTCGTTAGCGGACAGTTGGATTTCCAACGGTTCGCCTGCCGAGTTTTTAAGTACATCGCTATAAACTTTTGGCTGTTTAGCTCTTTTCATTTTTTATATCCCCTTAATTTAGTTGTTATTCTGTTGCGTAAGTGCTGTTTTGCAAGATCATTACGCGAACAAGTCCCGCGGCTGCTGATCCGTCAAAAGCCCATCCGATACGAGTTGCTGAGTTTCCTGCAGGTTGAACGCCACCAACATAAGTTGGGTCGATACAAACATCTTGAAACTGAGTAACTGCGCTAGTTGCGTAGCACCAGATAATTGTCCCCATCAAAGCCACGCTCAAAGTTTGTCCAGCAGACGCGAACGCTGCAGGGTTACCTGGAGATGCGTATTGAATATCTTTAATGTTGAATATTGCAAAACCAATTGCTGGGTCTGATTTAGAAGAAATCGGAGCAACCTTTGGTGTACCGCCCGCGGTGTTAGGCACAATCTTTACGGCTTGGCCGGGATAGATTACGCTTGTAACGCTTAGGTCAACTTGAGCTGCAATTACGTTAGTTGGGCCGACTTTCATGTCGACAATACCTACGATATTACCTTGCGCAAATTGATTCGGCAGAAGACCTGGCTCCATCGCGACAGAAAGTTGCGCAGAGTTGATAGTCGTGCTTGCGCCGACATCTGTGTAAACTACTACATAGTAGTACACGGTTCCGGGGACCAAGCCTGAATCAAGAAGGCTCAGAGAAGTTCCGCCGGGGACGAGAGTACCCGCGCCAGGCGTGAAGCCCGTAACGGTTGAGCGATACCATTGCTCAGTGTATGGGCCAGTGCCGCCGCTTGCTGCCGTAGAAGACAGGGAAGCTGTAGACTGACTTACCAAAACTTTCGATAGTGCACCTGCTGTTAATGCCATGATCTATATTTCCTTTCTAATTATCGGCCAGAGCCGTAGAGTTGTTTACCGCGAGCGACTTGGTCGTTAGCTAACCGAATGACGGGTACGTCTTCTTGGTCTTCGCGGTTGCCTTTTTGGTTCGCGTTTTTGAGCCGCGCCGCTTTTTCTTTGGCGATGACTGCACGAGCTTCTTCAAGAGAGTAAGAATTTTTCTTCTTATCTTCCTTAGCGGGCATTTCTTCGTCATCTTCGTTATCCATAGAATCGTCGCCGCCGCGATCGCCGACATCTTTTTCGCCAGCTTTTTCAATTTTTTCTTCGTCATCATTCTTTACATCCTCATCCGGACCCGGCTCTCCGCCGTCCTCAGATTTTGCATTTTTAGACTTCATGCCTTCAAGCTCGTTACAAGCCTCAAGATGTTTTTTAACGAGGTCGTTTACTGACATTTCGTCATTCTCGCCGACTTTAACCATATGGTCGCCGTTAGCATAACCGTTCATGTTTACGATTTTATCGTAGGCTTCTACGACTTTCGTAAGCGCCATTTCTTTTTTACTTATTGGAAGCTCAACCATCATATTCTCGATGCTTGTAGCGTTCTCAACTTTTTTACGTTCAAAAAGTTTCATCTGTGATTTCTCCTTTGTTTTTAATGAATTCGCGAACCTTACTAAATCTACGTTTTTTTCTTCGTTGTACGCCTTGAATTGGTCGGGCGTTAAAATTACGGATTCCTCATAGCGGGGGTTATCTACAATGGCGAGGTGCTCAAATGCGCCTTCCAAAACTTCCTTTTGGTAAGGGACACCATTCCACTGTGCTCCGGGGCCGAACTGCGAGGGGATATAGGCATTAGATAATCTAAAGCCGCGACGAATGGCTTCAAAGCCTCGATCTGTCACGACAATAAACTTCACCCAATTTTTACCGTCGGCTTGGTTAAAGAAACTCTCAATCACCCAGCCGTCGGCTTCTTTGCGAAGCTCGTTTATGTTC
>QGNH01000006.1_pt1 | contig 16556 bp, 18 predicted proteins | sample 1735481 | NCBI WGS metagenome assembly QGNH01 (sample SAMN09239004, study PRJNA386568) | Viral metagenome, whole genome shotgun sequencing project.
CAACCGGCTCTAGCGGGAATTCAGTTATCGGGGTGATTCCGTCCGCTGCATAGGCGTCGAGAATCACGCCGCAATACTTTGAGTTGAGATACGCCTCGGTGTTGACTGGAATTTCAAGACCGCCCGCGCTCGTGAGTGCCGCGAGGCCAAGCGTGGCGTTTGCCGTCGTGACGCCGCCGCTCCATCCGGCGACATAATAAAGCGCGCTGCCAATCAGGACGACCCGCTGGCCGGATGTCCATGGCGCATTGATGTCCACATTCCCGGCTGGAAGCATTTCCGAGCCGATGACAAACTGGTTCTGTGCCGGGATGTTGAAGTCGGTTGCGGTTGAGCCAAGCGGCGTTGGTGTTGCGCCAAGCGAAAGCCGCGAGGTCGAACCATCAAAGAATGTCGGCAAACTTATTCCATCGCACCACACCAGAAATTGCTCCGTCTGCCACAGCGCGTTCTTCACCGCCGTCGTGGAATTTTGCTGCGGTATCGGAACCTCAATCACCGTGGCAACCGTCGAGGCCGCATTGATGGAAATTTGAAACAGCTTTCCGTTGACGGCGCACATGATGTAGCCGTTGGTCGTGTTCCTGAAATATGTCGCCCCTTGAAAAATTCCAGATTGAAAATCTCCGCCTGTTTTGTCAACGAGCGTCAGGTTGAAAAAGTTTGGACGCTGCGTGATGAAGTTTCCGCGCACAGTCGCATTGGTCGCAAACGAAAGCTGATTTTGGGGAAGCAAAAGCGCGTCCACATAGCTATTGATCCCAAGCGGAAAACTTTTCAGGACGGCATAAATTGTCTTGTCTGACATACATCACAACCATTGCCCGGTGTTTTTATTCCAACCATACGAAGAGCTTGCCCCGTTAATTTCGTAAATTTCCGCGTCGTGGTGGGGGAACGGAGGCACAATTCCCTGTGCGCCAGGAGTGCCAAGCGTCGAGTCATACGACATCACTGGATTCATGGTGATTGCAACCGCCACGGATGATGCGGAAACCGGGGGGCAGCAAAGCCGGGACACTGGAAATAATGCCAACACGCTTGTCATAGGATTTTTACAGCCATCGGGGTGTTGGCTTGTTGCATTATCCGCATATTCCGTCTAAAGTCAAATACTACTTGCGAAACCATTAAAAATCCGTGATAGAAAAAGCTGGAAACACATCTGATGCCAAAAATAATTGACAAATACGGTTCACAATGGAACGCGCCGCCCCTTCCGATTCAGGTGGAATTTCTGATGATGATGCAGCCGGACGAAGTGCTTAAAAAGGCCGGAGTTTCAAAACCGGATATTTACAAAAATGCCGCAAAGACTATCTGGCCTCATCTTGACTGGCATCGCTGGATGGAGCTTTGCAACAATGAAATTAGAAGGCCGGAGGCAAAAGTAACCGTCATCATGGGCGCGGGATGCGTGGCCGGGCACACAAGGATTTTGAACCCCCTCACAGGCGAACAGCCAACCATCAAAGAACTTTACGAAAGCCAAACCGCCCCAATCGTAATGACGCTTCATGGGGCAGCACAAGCCGGAATCCCATTCATCAAGGGAGTCGAAGATTTGTATGAAGTGGTTTTGGAAAACGGTTCAAAATTTACAGTGACCCAAGAACACAGGATTTTAACCGCTCGCGGTTTTTTGCACGTTGCCGACTTGCTTGCAAACGACTGCCTTTTCTCATACGAAGTCCAATCTCGTGGGCAAGATGCGATAAGCCATCTTGAAACAATCGAAGATTTGACGGATTGTTGTTGCTTTTCGTTCCATCCAAATGGTGAACTACTTCGCTATGCGAGAGAAGCCTGCCAAGTTTCTCCTCCATCACAAGACGATGCTCTAAAACATAACCTGAAACATTCCGGTTCGGGTGATTTGGACTGTAAATTAAAACATAACCTTTCTTTGTCACAAGCCTTCCCCCCTTCCATCGGTGGGAGCGCCCCCCCTTGTGATTTCTTGGGAAATCGCGAGTCACGCCATTTGCCCGAAGAAATCTTTTTATGTGCCGCGCCTTCGATCCGATGCGGCGTCCAATCTCATTTAGAGACGCGCCGGAATTATTCATTTGAAAAACAAGTTCCTGATTTCTCCGACAAGCACTATCAGGACGAATTCTTTTGTAATCAAAAATTGATTTCATTGCGATTCAATATAACCCAAAGCAAAATAGTGTCAATAACTGAAACCCATAAAGATATTTTTTACGACATCAGCGTTCCGGGCGTTGAGCATTATTTCGCGGAAGGCGCGATTCATCACAATTCAACGGGCAAAACCTGCGTCTCTGGATGGGAATATCTTCTCGAATACTATGCCTCGCCAGACGACACCCTTGTTTTGATTTCTTCAACAGATTTAAGCTCTCTGGAAGGCCGTGTCTGGGGCGAACTTAAAATGCTTCACGAAATGGCGGTTCAAAAATTTCCGTGGCTGCCCGGATATTTGCTGGATTCCAAACACTGCATTACAACCGACCGGCTTGAGAAAGACGAATACGAGGAAGAATCTAAAACCAGAGATTTAAGAAAAGGCGTAATGTGTGTTCCCACAATTCAAGGCAATAAAAACGTGGGTCTTGGAAAGTGGATTGGTCGAAAACAAAAACACATGAGGCTGATAGCGGACGACTGCACGGCCATGTCCGCTACTTTTCTTTCAGCGTTTGCAAACCTCAATAACAACATTGATTTTCAGGCGATTATTTTGGGAAATCCAAGCGATATTCTTGATCCGCTTGGAATCGCAAGCGAGCCGCTTGATGGATGGTCTGGGCATCTTGAGCCGACAAAAACAACCGTTTGGGACACTAGGTTTTTCAACGGAAGATGTATAAATCTGGTTGGAACCGACAGCCCTAATTTTGATTTCCCCGAAAACCAGCCGGAAAAATATCCTTATCTGGTGAGCCGAAAAAAAATCAATGAAACGATGTCTGCGTTTGCAAAAGACAGTTACGAGTATTTCAGCCAATGCGTCGGCGTGATGAAAATATCACAACTGGCCAGAAGGGTAATCACAAAGGATTTATGCAGACAGTTTCATGTCAAAGACAAGGCGATTTGGAGTGGTGAAAAAAGAACAGTGATCGCCGCTCTGGATGCCAGCTATGGCGGCGACAGATGCGTTGGTGGTCATGCAGAATACGGAAAGTGCATTGACGATGTAATCAGGCTTCAATTCTATCCACACCATATCGTCCCGGTAGCCACCCAAAGCGGAGAACCAATGGTTTCCGAAGATTCTATTTCAAAATTCGAGAAAAAGTATTGCGAGTCAAATCAGATTCCTCCAGAAAACTTCTTCCATGACAGCACTGGCAGAGGCTCTCTTGGGACTTCCCTGTCGAGAACTTGGTCGTCATTGTGCAATCCAGTTGAGTTTGGTGGTGCGGCAACCAAAAGGCCGGTCACAATGGATACATTTGTCATAGACAAAGAAACTGGAAGAAAAAGACTCAAGCGGTGTGAAGAAGCATATTCAAAATTTGTCACGGAACTTTATTGGAGTTTGAGGCTGGCGATTGAAGCCGACCAGATACGAGGGTTGCCGGAAGATGTAATCGAAGAAATGTGCATGAGGGAATGGGACAGGGTTTCCGGGGACAGAATTGAAGTAGAATCTAAAATTTTAATGAAGGTCAGAACTCGAAAATCTCCCGACTTGGCGGATTGGGCTGTGATTATTTTGGAAGGCGCGAGACGAAGGGGATTTCAAATCTCGAAAATGTCGAACAAAGACGAGTCTCAATCCGACTCAAACCGCTGGCTCTCCGACCTGTCCAAGAAACGGTTTGAATGGCATAAAAGCAAGATGATTTCAGTTCGTTAATTATTCAATACCGCTCATTAAGTTGTAGTATTCATGGTCGTATTTCTTCCAACTGGAAAAAGTTGCATAAATGACAATGTATTCCATGCAGATTCCAGCCATATGTCCCCAGTAATAAGGACAACGTCTATCACAGCCAGCATCATTCGTAATGGGAATCGAGCCATTTTTGTAACCATCTTCGTAAATCTGGTCAAATCTGTCTGCTTCTTCGGTTGTAATTCCAAAAATCCAGCAATACAAAACCTCGACGAGTTCATGGCACCAAACCGCCGCTTCAAACCGCCAATTGGACGCTTTTACCACGGCAACGTGAAGCGTTCCTTTATTTTCAGGTTTATCCCACCACCAATACCCCCCTGTGGAAAAAGGCATTTGATTTACAGAATCATAACGATGGAATTTTATTTTCAAAGCAGTTCTGAATTTATCAACCAGTCGTAACGGTTCATTATCGAGGTGAAATATGCGCGCGAAAGAAAGTCGAATTTTGGCCGGTAATAAGCCCCTGTCATGACAAATCCTTCGAGAGCTTGATACGCCATCCTAACGGCGGCTTCGATGTTGTCGGCAGCTCCTGTTGCGCAGCCAACATCCTTGTCATAACCGACGCTGACAAATCTTTCTTCTTCATCGCCTTCTGATTTCACTTTTTTAAGGCAATAGAAAAATAACTGATCTGAAACTTCATCCAGCCAGTCCATCGTGTATTCACCTTCATACATATCTGGCTCTTTACCATTTGGTTCAGTTTGAAACAGGCGAACCGAAACTCCAAATTTCCAATTCAACGGATTTTTACCTTTGGAAATCAGGTCGAAATGTCGGACAACCGAACCGCGTCCTTTTTTGTCGCCGCACATGGCTATTTCAGAAAATAACCCGTCAAAACCCCATCGCGTAGCGCAAAACTCCGTGAAATAAAAATCGTTTCCGTCAAACAGAAGTCCGGCATCGAAAATTGAGATTCCTGGCTGTTTTTTTGCCATGTCGTAAATAATCGGCGGAAAGGCTATTTTATTAAGTTCGCAATCCAGTCTAGTTTGGATGCATAAATCCTGACATCCGCCCGTCAATCTACCAATGTTTCCAGAACCAATCGGTTTGTTCTCAAGCTCGACAAGGCTAAACAATGGGACACCATCCCAGAAAACCATCACAGGAGTTATCTCAATCGGTTTCTTTATTTTTTCCTCAAGCGTGAATCCTCCGCGTTCATATCCTTTGGCCTCCGTTTTTAATGCGCCGGAAATCTGCCTTCGAGCAAGTTCTGGGTCGGTTGTTTCTGGGACAACGGTTTCAGCATTGCTTCCCTCGCTTTTAAGGACGAAAATCTTGTCTGGGTTTTCCTCAAGAAATTTCAGGGCGTCGTCCACCCTGTGAAATTCAGCGACTTCCGCCACTTTCAAATCGGGATAATTTTTCTTGGCAAAATCCTTTCCGGCCTGACGGTCTTTTTCAAGATTATAACTCTCTTCGGTTGGGAAAACCCCTTTTCGGAAACCCATCTTCAATGCTTTTTCGGAGTATTCCCAAAGATCTCCATAATCAAACATGACAAACCACTCATCTTTATTTTTTATGGTTTTCATCCACTCAATCACATCATCGGCGGATTTTATGTCCAAAATTCCTTCGTAAAGAGAAAGGCGTGAATCGCTTTTTCCTTTTGGTGTGTTCTCGTCCTCTTCCTTTTGAACCATTCCAATGATAACTTTCTTGCCGTCGTCCAGCAGGCGGTCGGCGATTGGCAGAGGGTGGAAATCCCTTGTTATGAAAATATAATTATCCATTTTTCATCGCCTCTTTTATAGCCTCCTGACCGGCATCAATCAATGTCATGGCCATTCGGCTTTCTAAAATCAATGGAATTTCCGTGCATCCAATGATTATTTGATCCGCACCGGAGCGAGACATCCGAATTATGATGGATTCGGTGTCAGTGAGATTTCCACGAATCGAACGGCCAGAAATTGCCGCCTTGACAGCTTGGTTTAGAGCAGCCTGCTCTGCATCCGTTGTTGAAATTGGTTCAATCCCAAGGCTTCTTAAGTGTCTTTCATAAAGTTTTGATTTTTTAGTGGAGTCGGAGCATAAAACACCAACCTTATCGGCAGTTGCGCTCTGGCAGGCCGCATCAATCATATTTATTATTTGACCATCGAAATAAGTTTGGAGTTCATCAAGAAAAACGTGGGCAGAATTGCAGGCTATGATTATCTGTTTGCACTCCCAGACTTCCATTTTGGAAATCGCCTTTTTTAGTTGGGATTTTACCAATCCTTCGTCAACTATTCCGGTCTCATCCATCCCTTTCACCGGAAGATTATAGAGCAGAAATTCAGGAAAATCCGAATCCTGCATTATTTTACTATCCTGTGCTTGGTCGAGAAGAAAATTTGCCAGTCTAATTCCAGCAAATGCCCCCATCCCAGAAATGATTCCAAGATTTTTCATTCCTTTGAACTTGCATTCAATTTTTCATAGGCCTTTCTGCTTCCCTCAAGCCCGCTGCGAAACGATTCCGCGACAGCCTGCGCGTTCTGACGGCGGATTTCAGCCTTCGTCGCCACATCCTTGCGTTTCTGCTCATGGGCGAAGGACACGTTTTTATGCTGCATCTTCTGGCGGGCAGTCGCCTCGCTGATTTTGGACTTGGTTTTCGCGGCAATCAAATCCTTCGCCAGTTCCCCGTTCTCACCGCCGCCGTTCTGTTGCTGCGCCTTTTTCGCGGCCTCCTGCTGACGCTGCTGGAACGCCTTCACAAAATTCATCAGCTTGCCAAGCAGGTCTGAAAATTTCTTCACGTTCTGTTTTTCTTCCGGGTCTTGGCCTAGAATCTGGATATGCTGCTCCGTTACAGCCGCCGCAAGCTGCAAGCCTTGAACCTGTGCGGGTGTTCCGACGCCACCTGATTTCTGTATGTTGCCTATGACTGCGCCCATTGATTTTAGCAGCCGCGTTATTTGTTCGATGTGGTTCAAGCCCTCGCGCATTTCGGGCGGCACTCCATTCATGCAGGTATTGAAATCCACCTCTGCCTGCTTCGTGGCATCGCTGACATTCGGCAAGGCGTCCGGCGGGGCAATGCGGCGGGCTTTCTTCGCGTTGTTAGTCACCGCCAATGCCCAATCGTGTTTGATTTCCGCTTGTGCGTGCGGGTCAAACAGGTTGACCTTGCCCATGAGCGTGTCAGCCTGCGCGACTTCCATTGCCCGGTTGCCTCCGCCAAGTGTCTGCTCTATTTCAATGTCCCATCTTTCGATGTCCAGCCACTTGCGCGGAATTTTCGCCTCCATGCACTTTGCCTGAAATTTTTTAACTTCAAAATCTGTGCTTTTTTCGAGGGTGAACCGTCTCGCTATCTCTCGATATGAAAATGTTTCAAGCCGGTAAGCGCGCGACAAAAGGGACTGCATCAACTGCGACACCTGCATCATCAACGCCTGCATTTCAAACTTGGTCTGGCGTTCGTTTTTCATCACGTTTGCCGGGGACTGCGTATAGGCCGACGTGGAATTTCCGATAAGCGTGGCGTATTCATCCTTTAACCCGGCCACAAGGTTTGCGTCAACGCCATACCGCTCCGCAGCGGTCACAAAGTTCAATCCCTCTGGAATTATGCCCCACGGCGCATCAAACACGACCTGTTCAAGCCTTGAACGGTCTGCCGGGTCTGTCACGCGAAAGATCGTTAGCATCTGTTCAAAGACGTGCTGCGTCCACTGGCAGCGCAGGCGGTTCATCGTCCATAAAAGTTCGTAAGTAAGGAACGCCAGCGAGCGGATTGAATGATACATGAATGGCGGGACATTGTTTCCATCGCCAAACTGAAAATGGATGATGCTGCCCAAGTCCGCCGAAAAAGGCTTCTTTCCGTTGTAAATAATCTGCGCGGTGTCTCCACTGTCGTTGACGCCGGGTATCACCGTGTCGCGGTCGAGCATCATTTTCCGATACCAGCCGGGGTTTTTGGATTCTTCCTCGCGGTAATAAAAATCCCAAAACCATATCACGGGCGCGGAATCACTGTCGTAGAAAGTCATGTTCTGCTTGTAAAGCTCGGCCATCTGCTCCGGCGTGTCCGACCAGTCATAATTCTCCGGGTTCTGGTTTAATTCCTGGTAATTGTCCAGAATTTTCCTGACCGCTGGCAGATTCCAGCCCTTGTCAATGTTCTCCGGCTTGCGGAAAAATGTGTATTTGAAAAGTTCGCCCGGCCTCATCTTCCGGCGCACGGCGAAGTATTGCAAATTCTCCATCGTTATTTCCGTGTCGGTCGGAATCAAAAAATCCTGAACAAATTTTCCGACCGGCTTCCATGAAAATTCATCGCCCCACATCTTTGCGCCCATGCCGTGCAGGCATACACCGCCAAACACAGAGTCTTGCGTGTGGAAAAATGAATTGCTGTTGACGATTGGCTTGTTGATGAGGCGGGTGATTGTGGTTTCCCAATCGCGCTGATTCTTTTCAGGCGCATCAGGGATGGACACCTTGAAAAACTGCGCCTGCTTCATAAATGCGTTCTCGTATTGCGCTCTGGCGTTGTGCAACAAGACGCTGCCTTGTTTGTCATTGAAGCGGACAAGAATATGATTTGCTTCCGCTTCCTCATCCGTCCAAAGAACCTTGCCATTGAAAAACTCATTGAGCATGGCGCGGGTCGAGGAGCGCGTCAACTCGCCTTGCTTCATCGAGTCAATCACCGAATCAATTTTTTCCGCCGTCGAGAAGTTCATTCAAGGGTTTTCGTTTCAGCGGGTGGATTCGGGGATGTCAATTTTTCGAGTTCAGCGTCAGAAACTTCTTCCGGCTTTCCATCGCCCGCGCCGTTCGGTGCAGGCGGCGTCCCCGTTGGTTTTAACTTCCGCAGCAACGGAATCAAGCCGCCGTCCTTGCAGCGATGAAATAAAACGGCGTCTGGCTTCACAAAATCCAGAGTGACGTGGTTCTCCGGCGAGTCCGGCAGCCTGGCCTCCACAAAAATCGGCGGCTTGTCCGGCTGCCCCCAAAAATGGTGTATCAAATTCGTGTGCTGTGACGCTGTGACAATCCTTTCGCCGCCACCGATGTCCCATGCCTGACGACCGCCGTTCACGTCGGGTATTCTGGAAAAATCCAAATACGCATCCGGCGGATAAACCGAGCATCCCGTCAGGTGCTTTGCCGGAAGATTCTTCTGCCCTGTCTGTTCGATGACAGCCCCCATATAGCGTAGCGGGCTTTCCTGATATGCCTCACTGATGTCGGCCAGCCAGTTCGGTTTCATAGGCACGCAGTCCGGCTCAAGCCACAGGAACGGGCATCCGTAGTTTTCCTTCACATACTTCGCCGCCTGCAAGAACATCGAATTAGGCTTATGCCCCGTGGCGGGTATGGCGGCGGAGACGGCTCGCGCATGGGAAAAGATTGTTTTCGCCTTTTCAAAAAGAGGGACGACGCGGTTCATGTCAACCTCGCGGTCAACCCAGAACAGGACGGGGAACGGCATCAGACCGTCCAGTTCTCCAATCCATTCGACAAGTTTTTCAGTGAGGTTAAAGTCGCCATTGTGCGTGGCGATGACGACGAGCAGGTTTGTGTTTTTGTTCATGGTGCAGGGGTTTGTGTTTGTTGTTTCATCCAGCAAAATGCCGGGAATTTTGAAAGTGTTTCGGAATCCATGCAGCCAAGCAGCGTATCCATCGGGGTGTGAATTTTCAGCGGAAGATGGCAGCGGCAAACCATGCACACACCCAGCCCCGGCTCATTTTCAATGGAGAGATTCATGCCGTTCTTGCGTTCGATGTGCGCCTTGACGATTTTTCCCACAATGGAATTAAAATCAATGTCCCTGCGCTGGTTATGCGGACAGGGATTTCCAGACAATCTTCCGGTGCAAATGTCACCGCGAGCCTGCGCCTCTTCCTGTGCGACAGGAATAAACCCGTCGTCGCCCCAGTCAAGCAATGTTTTGATCCCGCGCATTTCATTTGAAATAAATTTCGAAATCATGCCGTCGCCCCATTCAGTAGCGGAACACCGCAGGAAGCGCAACCTCTTTTCTGCGAATCCTGCCGCGGCACAAAATTAAAATTTCCACCCCTGCACCATGCCGGGTCGTTGTTCAACCGCACGCATTGCGCCTCGTCAACGTCCGTCATCACCATAACCATGTCAGCCCGTTCAAGTCCGTTCGCCTTTCTTAACGCCAGTATCGGGGCGCAAAACTGCTTGAACGGCATCGTCGTCGTGGAAAACTTCTTGATGACGCCGCCATTCCCGTCCAGTTGTGAATAGACATATCCACCTGCCGGGATTGACGTGTAATTGATGAGGGGCATTTGATTATGAGCGAGCCTGTCTGCCAGGCTGATGTAACCTGCAATTGATTGTTTATCCACCATCATTCAGAAAATTGCAAGAAATTTATTCTCCGTCTTTCCACTGATGATTAGTTTTTCTTTGTCCTTATCCGCTTCATGCTTGGCGGATATTCACCCCATCTAGCCTTAAAATTCTCCGCATCCCTGATTGTCGTCGTGTCTCTATCAATAAACCATTTTACACGTTCCCGGATGCCATAATGTTTTGGTGGTTGCTCCGTCATATTCGTTCTCCATTCTCCTTGATCTGATGTTGCGGAGGCTCGCTCGGAGACGCGCCGTGCCTCGCCCGATATTCAGACTGTTTCGCAGCCTTGTAAATCCGCCTGTTTGTTTTCGTCATCAATTCCTGATAGTGACGACCATTTAGCAGTAGCCAGCCGTCTTCAACCTTTTCAATCCTTCGCCCTTCAAACGGCTGCTTCTCAATCCTCTGCGTGTCAGGCGCGGCCAGAATTTTCAAAGCTTTAATCGTCTCCTCCTCTGTCTTCTTCGCCCACTGACTAATGTTGTATGCGTTACCGCGCACCACAAAATCCTTGTCCTTCTTCGCAAGCATTGTCAGAAACACCTTCACCACATAATCAGGCTCACTCCAAAGTGACGAGTCCACAATTTTTGAAAAGATTGGCGTATAAAAATCCATGCGAAAACTCTCTCAAATTACCAATTCCATGTCAACAATAATAGTGGACAAAATGGACAGCGTGGATAATCAGTGGACAGTTTGAAGACACCTAAAGGCTAAATGCTAGAAGAATCGAAATCTCCAAAAATTTAAGGCTCGTTTCAAAGGGTTAAAGGCGTAACCCGCTCGCCCGATTCCTGATTCCCCCTGCCGGGTGGGTGGTGCGGGGACGGTCGGGCAGTCGGGAAAGAATTACCTGGAAGGTGGAACACTACACAAGACAAACCGAATAAAGATATGTGACATTGTGTAACTATAATTGTTTTGCTCAATGTTATCAATGGTTTGAATAAAGAGCAGTAGATACGACGAAGAATTCAAATTAATCTTTGATTTGACGCTATGTTTTTGGCTGATTTGGCTGATTTTCTTGTGGTATCACCGGCTGCGCGGATGGTTGTTGGCGATCTACTCGGCGTGGCCTGACGACTCCGGCAGTTGGTTGGACGAGTTTCCAAAGCTCGGCAACGGCTTTTCCAATCATCAGGCGAGTCTTTAGCGGCTTGCCCTTCATGTCGTCAAGATACTCGTCTATTTGATTCAACACCTTTTGTTTTCGCGCTTCATCTGGCAAAGGTTTCTCGGTGATTCGGGCTTGCTCGGTAAGCATTGCGAGAAGTGCTTTTTCACGTTCTTTGTTCTGCTTGCGTGATTCTTGGGCTTTGAGCGCATAGAATCTAGCGGTTTCCGGCGTGAAATTTGGGGCTTTAGTTGCGAGATTTGCCATGTCGGATTTATCGTTCATTTGGGCTCGTTTGTCAACCTGCCAATTGGTCAGGCCGGTTTGAAAATAAATGAAAATAGTTCTTGCAATCCAAGCCGCTTGGGTTTATATTTGAACCATGAAAACGAACTTTGTGAAACCTGCGATGCGCGGAACATGCCCAACATACACGCTGGCCGAACTGGAACGCCTGCCGTCTGGCACTCCGGTCGTGTGCTACGGCCATCAGGAAAACTTCCACATCACGCACGGTGGCCGGGTGATTCAATCGCGCGGGACATTCTTAAAGCTGGGTGTGTCGAAGCTGGATGGTATTCGCTATGCCTTTTGGCTAACATCGGACGGCTGCAAAAAACTCCCGGCGACTGCGGCCAGCCATCAACTCGGATTCGACAAATGAACGTCTCACAATATCTCGCCAGCATCGGCAGAAAAGGCGGCAAATCCAAAAGCGCGGCGAAAACTGCGGCGGCTCGTGCCAATGCGAAACTTGGTGGACGCCCGAAGAAAAAAGTGCGGCCAAACTGGAAGGCGTATGCCAAACAGCGCGCAATAAACGAACGCTTCGGCGACTCTGACGTGGAAATGATATGAAACCCAAACGCGCCGCCAGTCCCGCCGGCGCCGCTGAAGCGCGCCGGATTAATAGCCGTTGACAAACCGCCTTAAACCGTTTTAAGATTATCGCATGACAAATAAAAATCCAATGGCCGTTGCGCTGGGGAAACTTGGCCGGGGCAAAAGAAAAACCGGCCTGACAACTGAAGAACACGAGCGCCGCCGCAATCTCGCGTTGCGGAACCTGAAAAAAATCCACCGGAACCAATAAACCGTTGAAAACATTGGTGAAAATAAATGAAGATTTTACTTGTCAAATACCTTAAAGCGGTTTAAGGTTATAGCAATTCAAGGCATGAAGCCGAGAACGTAGAAAACAAAAAAACAATGCTGGGATTGCCCAGCGGAAAGATAAAATGAAAAAAGAAACCATCATTACAGCACTTCGTAAATTCATCGGCCAGCGTTCGGGCATATCGTTCGCTGATTATCAAAGCGGCGATTGGAAAGCCAGCCGTGAATCATTCATGGGCGATTACCAGCCAATGCTTCGCGCTGGGCAGGACGCGCGGGTTTTACTGGCGGCAATTTCGGGACGCGACGGCATAACTGCTGAAAACATTATCGCGGCTTGCCGGTCGTTTTCCGGTCGTTTGCAGCTTGTCGAAAAAGGCGGCGCGGTTGCCGTGGACTATACGACCGGCCAATACTTCCCGACCGAATACCGCAACGCGGCTTGCGCGGTGCTGGCAACTGCCCTTTGGGATTACGCGCGGGCGCAAGGCTATGCAGACGGCAACGCGATCCGCAAATGGGCGCGGGGGGAATTTGGGCGCGGGATTGCTTCGCGCTGGTTTAATTGAAAATTCAAAACCACAAAATTATGACCGCCTCGCTTCGTGGGGAAATTCCGCAAGGGACTTATCCAGATTGTTACCCTAATTCTTTTCCGGCATGATTTCCGGCTGGCTTGATTGTGCCGCCTGCATCGCTGCCAGCCCCGCCTCGAATCCGAGTTGATAAGCACACACCGCGCATTTGTGACGACCCGTTCCGGCCTGTGAATGTGGCAGGTCATCTAAAACAGATTGCGGAGCGGTTTTACCATGATTGCAGGTTTCTTTTGGCATAGGCAGCCAGTGAACCAAAAGGCAGCGCAAAATCAAACTGAAAAGATATTTCAATAAATAGTTGACAACCCTGTTATGTTCCTATAATGTATCCGTGACGGTAGATTTAACCAATAGACACAATATGAAAACAACAAATGAAATTAAACAGAAATCAAATTCAATACCCCTTCATGTGACGCACGCAATGGCGGAGGCGTATTGTTTGGGCGCACGTCCGAATGACGCTCATGGGCATCATTACGCGGCAATGGCTCACATGATGGCCGCAGACAAAATCCGTATGTTTATGTTCTCACTAAAGCCCGGCACAGTGGCAATGAAGAACGCGACAAAGTTTTATGTCGAGCATTTGGAGCAATGCAAGCGTCACTCAAATAACATCATTGCAGGAATCGCGTGAACGATTTTGCCAAATTCAAAACGCTCGCGGATTTCTTGGAGTATTTCCACGATGAAAAAACCTGCATCGCGGAATTTACCAAGATGCGTTTTCGTGACGGCGAGTATTGCCCGCATTGCGGTCACAATCGGATTCACCTGTTTGCCAACGGCAAGCGGTATCGTTGCGCGTCCTGCAAACAGGATTTCACCATCAAGACGAAAAGTGTTTTCGGCGAAAGCAAGCTGCCGCTCAAAAAATGGTTTATCGCAATCTATTTGCTGTCCACGAACGGCAAGGGAATGTCGTCGGTTCAAATCGCAAAGCAAGTCGGCGTAACGCAGCCGACGGCGTGGTTTATGTGTCACCGCATACGCTCGGTAAAAGAATTGATACAGAAAACAGCATGAGCCGAACGCCAAGAATTATTGAGCCGATTGACGCAACTTTTTCGGAAGCATTGGCCGCGATTGCGGACGAACAAAAACCCGCAACGCAGAGCATTGGTGCAAAGCCGTTTCTGAAATGGGTTGGCGGCAAGCGTTCAATCCTCGACGAACTTCAAAAGCGGTTGCCCGCGAATTACCAGACGTATCACGAGCCGTTTATCGGCGGCGGCGCATTGTTCTTTGCCATGCAACCGTCAAAGGCCGCGTTGTCTGACATCAATGTTCACCTGATGCTCGCTTACAAGGCCGTTCAAAACGACGTGGACGGCCTGATTGCGGCATTGAAGATTCACGCCAGCCGTCACAGCGCGGAATACTTCGCAAACGCCCGCGTGCGCCTGTCCAGCGAGCAAGACGCAACGCGCATTGCGTCACTGATGATTTACTTGAACAAGACCTGTTTCAACGGTCTGTATCGCGTCAACAAGGCGGGGGGATTCAATGTCCCGTTTGGCAAATACAAAGACCCGACGCTGTTTGATGAAGCGGTTTTACGGAATGATTCGGCTGTTTTGCAGGGCGTGGAATTGGAGCAACGCCATTTTTCACAAGTGGAAATTGGCCGCGAAGATTTTTTCTACCTCGATCCGCCGTATCACAAAACCTACGACCAATACAACGGCAGCGGATTTAACGACGACGAACACCGCAAGCTGGCTGAATTATGCCGTGAGATTCACAAGTCCGGCGCGTTCTTCATGCTGTCAAATTCCGACACGCCATTTGTCCGCGAGCTTTACAAAGGCTTCAAGATTGAGCAAGTTTCCGCGTCCCGCTCGGTGTCCTGCAAAGGCGACCAGCGCGGCAGAGAAAATGAGCTTGTCATCCGAAACTACGCCAGTTAGCGGCACGAAGGCCAACAAGACGGGCAACCGGCTTGAAAAATTCGTTCAAGTGAACAACGGATTTCTAGGGTAATGTTCTGGATAAATCCCTACCAAAATGTATAGGGACTTCTTCAAACTTACGAAAAAATCAGTTGACTCTGGCGTGTTTAACATATAGGATTTTATCACCGTCCGGGGGCTATTGCTCTTTCCAGCTTGGCTGGGAATCAACCTCTGGTTTTCCACCCGGTGCAGCTTGCTGCGCCGGGTGGCTCGTTTTTAAGACGGATTTTTGCAGATTTGTTACTGTAATATCTAGGAAGTTCTTTGAAGAAGTTTCGAGTAGCGGCCTTTGGTGATTGGCAGGTGTGAGAGCCAACTAAATACAGACGGCGTGAACCATTAGCACGCGGCACCAGTCGCCAAAGTCCGCTACCCGAAATTAACAAACCAAAATCAAGCCCCGTCAGTGTATCACCACTGACAGGGCGCAACCAAAAGGCCATAGACCTAACGATTGCGAATCTTGCAGATTCACGCACACGTTAAGTCTTGGCCGACAGAAAGTCGAGCCAAAAATGACAACGTGTTTATGCTGTGGCGGCGAAAGCCGCAAGCAACTTCACGACAATCTTGTGCGCCATTTGAACGTGGACGCGCTGCAAATTGATGAATTATGGAGTCGCGTCCAATGTTCCCAAAAGCGGGCAAATCAAATCGGCGGCAATGATGAGATTGGCGACCAATACACCTATCCGTGGACTATGCTTGGCGGTTGTTCCGGCCCGCCGCTACCCCTTTGAAAAATAAGGGGATTGCTCACTTTTTGAGCTAGTTCCGGCCCGACAAAAAAAGGGGAAATAAAATCGAATTAAGAATTTTCTAATTCTTGTTTTTTTTCATCTTCAAACGGGAGAGGACATTGATCTCCTGATTCAATGTTCGGAGGGTGCAACACCGGCGGATTTGGATACAAATTTGATCTCTGGAAATCTACATTCAAATCAACCCATTTTGAAAACAAATCGGGACTCATGCCACAATTCCCTCCAGCCAGAAAAATTGCATCATTTTGTTTCATACAATTGCGCTAATTTAGAGCAATTCCCGCACCTTATCAATAATTTCTTTTGATGCAGGTTTCTGATAATCTTGATATAGATTATTAAGGGTTTTTTCTGATGTGAAAATAAATGAATAAATATCTAGCGTAACGCTACGCATAGTGTATATTGGTCTCAGAGTGAGTGAGGCCAGTAACCGAACCGCTCGATAAAAAATATGACAACTGCAAAACTCAAAATCGGCAAAGATGGATACGTGATCAACGCCGTCGCGAAATGACCTCCCGCGAAATGCAGCGCCGCTCCGCGAAAGCTCGCTGGAGCGGCAAAACCGCCGAAGCGCGCCGGAGTGAAATGTTGGCGCTGGCGAAAGCTCGATGGGCAAAAACCGGACGCAAACCCAAACGCGCCGCCCAAATAAATGCCGAACATACCAAGCTCAGCCACGCCGACTCGCGGCGTGAACCGCGATAGCGGAACTGCAAGCGCCAACGGCGGTTGGCTCCGGCGACTTGTTAGGCATCAGCGCATAAA
>QGNH01000859.1_pt1 | contig 16530 bp, 32 predicted proteins | sample 1735481 | NCBI WGS metagenome assembly QGNH01 (sample SAMN09239004, study PRJNA386568) | Viral metagenome, whole genome shotgun sequencing project.
AGGTTTACGCTCAACAGTCCTTTGTTGTGGTGATACTCGCTTATTGCTTGCAGCGAATACTTTCACAAGCACAGTTTGACCATTGATTACTTCTTTTTTAGTAGCGATTTGCTTAGCCATAACACTCCCCATGTTTAAGTTAATTTATTTGTTTACTAATCTTTATCATGTGGATTTATAAGATCGGATTCGTGCGTGTCTCACTATATACAGAGCTGTGGTGTAATGAGAGATATTAGGATATGCCTCTTGCTTGAGCAATCCCAAGCGACTGAGGAGTCGTAGGAAATCTACAGTATTATTAACTAATAGATTAACATGAGTCCTAAATCTAAGGTCTTCTCTTGGTATGCTTTGCGCGTATGCGTTTACCTCGCTTAATACGCCCTTCTTGTACTCGTCCATCTTTTATACTATCCCTTCTCTTCATCTCATATGTGTGGTGTAATTCTCTATATCCTTTAGTCGTATCCTCTTTGATACAACCGAGAGTCCATAAGAACCAATGAAACATACATAATACTTCATACTTCTCAGTGATAGCCTTTTCATGAGCTTCTAACCTCTTAATAGTCTCCATTCGGGCATTCTTCTTAGTACGAGTTGCCTCTACTTGCTTAGCAATAGCCTCTGTGCGCTTACTTGCTCTACTCACTTAATACCTACCTATATACCTGAGTGGGAGATAATGAAGCATACTAGCTAATACTCAGCACTCCCTGTTCACTTATTCTTTAGAAAGCTGGGTTTTCCCTTACCGAACCAGAGTGTCCAACCTAGTATCACTATCATAATTGCTTCATCCTCTACTATACTGATAGCGAATACCCTCTTCTCATCCCGCATACACCAGATATTAGTCCTATAGAGTTTCATTCACCCTCACATACTTGATGAGGAAGGAGATAGCCATAGTTGCATCACTCACATCACCCATATCATATTGGTATTCCCACTTAGGCCTTATATCGAAGGCCAACAGGAGCATGAAGAAATCAGCCATCACCATAGCCCTCTGATGTAAAGACTGATGATTACTTAGGTCTAAAGGTATAGCACCTGCCTCATACCTACGCCCTATCTCATAGGCTAAGCTTTTCTTATACTCTTGTATACCTACTATATTCTTCTCTTTAAAGGTCATCGCCTTCGTACCCTTCCATAATCGTATGCCCACTTAGCAATCTCATAACTAGTTGGAATTGCTTCTATAATCTCTAAATCCAGCATCAATAATAGCATAGCCATAAGAGGGTGAACATCTACCTCTGCCTCTCTGACAGTATGATTGCGCATAGACCTCGAGGCATGATCTCCCACTAGCTCTATCTTGCTGAGATTACGCTCATTTCTACAGCTCATATTTATACCACTCATTAGCTCTCCATACAAAATCCGCTACAGGACATACATCATCTAGGGAGGAGATAATACCTAATTTCAATAAGAGCTGTAACATATGCAATGCTATACCCATCTCATACCTGAATAGCTCACGCTTATCCTCATCCAGCTTGCGTAACCTGCTGATATCACTCATGCTCAACTCTAGAGACCTGGGGACTAGGCCGCGAACTCTGCGCACCACTCAGGTTTTCGCTAAGCTTAGTGAGGTATAGTTTATCCTCCTCCATTCCCCACACCCCTATGGTCTTTATCCCCAGGTCATGTAGGAAATCAAAGAATCTACTAACAATGTCAAGTGGTATATTCATACACTCCTCTACCAAGGGTTATATATTCAGGATTAGGATGTAGTGTAGATTACATAAGGGCTAATAGAATCGATTCGGATATGGGATAGGTCGGGGAGCGTAGGCGTAGCAGTGTCAGTAGAAGGGCTATTGCTAGCCCAACGACTGACTTATTGCATTGTTAGTTGTGGATTGTGCAGTACTTGATCCCGTAGTAGAACCAGGCAGATAGGGTCAAGGTCAGGGCGATTGCAGTGATGTACTTCATAATATACCTCCAAGTTATTGATATATCTATATAGTCTCGGCTATGGCGTAGCAGTGTCAGTAAAGAAGCGGGCTCGTTGGCCCGCGCGCTTAGATCTATTAGAATACAGGTGGATTAGTAGAGAACCAGATAGACATCTGATGTTCAGTCGCTTTCTCTTCATTAAGCGGGACTTCATTCTCTTGGTCAAGAGCATCAACATCAGGACTTCGCAGACATAACAGACTATATTCGCTTGGACTCAGTTTCATAATAACTCCTTTGTTAAAGGGAAGATCACTCATCCGTGAGTGATCTCAACTACTTACTTCTTGAACTTAGCTTGGAGTTCAGCAGGTAATACACTGAAATCCACAACTTTCGCTTTGGCTTTACCGACATTCAACTCAGCGATTCTCTCATCAATGAACTCCTGAATCACTGCTTTCTCAGCTTCGTCCTGAGTTTGATTGAGGAGGAGTTTCATGTTCTTCAGCGATTGATCCGAACTTCCAGTTCTCGATCCTGGGTTCTTCGCTTCGTACTCAATCCCACCATTCAGCTCCTCACCTTTGTTATACCAGTTGTTCATCAATCCACTCACATACGTTTTGAGTGCTTTGTCGGTTGGGTACTTCGCCTGAACTCCACCTTTCAGGTCAATCTCACCTGATTTGAATCCAGCCATCAACCGAGTCGTGATCTCATCCTTAACAGTCGGATTGGACTTGATGATCGGCTTGACATCCATTCGTGGTGTGAACTCAATCCCGTGTTCACTAAAAACTGCCTGAGTGATACTCAATACTGCGTCACATTGCTTCATAATACCCCCTAAGGTTGAAGCGGTTAATAAACTCATCAATCATACTCAATCATAGTTTCAGTAATCAATCAAATCAATTCATTCATTCGTTATGCTAATTAGTAGTTTCAGTTCAATTAGTGATTAGTTTTATTTCTTCTTAATTATGCTAATATATAGAGTCGGCAATACATATACAGCTACTAAAGTTAAATAGGAGTATATAGAGTCGGGAAAACAGGCCCGCTGGCCTTTCCTAACAAGGGAACCCCTAAAGTCGGTACCGGTACACCCGGCCCAAACTCTGTGTACATAACTTTTCCCATTAGCATTTCAATATTCCCACCTATCCCTATATATAAAAATATTTTTTGTATAATAACAACATGGCCATACCTATCACATTCAACGGAGCTGCAATCTACCCACCCGGCGGAGGATACCTCTGGCCACAGTGGTACCAATACATGAAACCCCACGAAGCCTACACCCAGGAGCAACATCGCTCACGCTTAGCCTTCTGCCAACTCCTCACTCGATTGGGCATCAACATATGATCACCGGCCTATTCGTAGCATCTACTCCTGACGATCAACCCACAAAAGCTTACGTGGACTCCGTCATCGATGATCCCTTCCGCGTTAGGGTTAACAACTACATCTTTGACCACTACCACGTCGACCGTAAAGATCCTCTGATCACCTTCCTCGCCGAGGTACCGGTCTATGTCCAGACAACCACTCCTAACACCCCGGGCATGGTCACCGCCGGCGGGCAGCAATATATCCATGTGTATACACAGCACATGCTCTACCTACTTCATCGCTTAGGGATTAGAGTTACACCATGAACGACTACAATCACGTCATGGATGCTATGCGCTACATGCAATCTTCTATCGAGAGTCAACTAGTCTATGGGATCTTTCGCCTCCCTGGCGAAAGTGACGAAGACTTCCGCACTCGCTGTTATATTGCTACACTCAGACATAAGTTCATGTGGCTTGTGCAAACCCTCGCGAGGTCCGCGTGAGCCTTATGAAGAAGCACCCACTGTGCACACCCACTATCACTCTCCATGATGGCAGGCATGTTATTCCCAAAGGAGGTGCGATGGGTTATGATGACCCCACATATCAAGACCGCTGTATATGGCTTGCCTTCTTACAACTTTTATGGAACTTAGGAATAAGATGGTAACAGACATAAGCTACAACTATTGGGATTTAGTATTCAGGTTATTGGGTTACAAGGACTCCAATAGGAACTTAAATAGCGTTCGCAAGTATTACAACCATAAGTATGGGTACACGGTACGCTTGCACCCAGGGAATAGCAACTTGCGTGACTGCTTTGTTATGAGGTTGCATGGGAACAAATAAGTGGCGACCTTGTGGTTGCCCTTACTTCACTATAAATGAACTTAATAACGACTCAGGTGACCGGGGCCCCTTCAGGCAAGATAAATTCTTCTGGCTGCTCCACCGGTTGCTGGGACATAAACATGGGCTCATAATCAAACCGGTATAATAGAGATATGAAAATGGAAGTGTTTACATCTGGTTGGCACTACTTAGATTGTGGTTGTCCCTTCTTCCCTAACGAGTACAAACCATGGGTGCAGGTAAATTACGACTTCATAAGACTTATACATAAGCTCATCCATGAAGAGAGTGAAACAATCACCTACATAGATAACGGAACAGGATTTGTCAAATGGTAAAAGATAGGAGACGCTTCACATATCACGTCTTCCACGAAGGCATCAAAGAGAGTAACAAGCAAGTCTCACAAGAGTACTTCTTGTTCGCTGAGTTCCTATTTCGTCTGTTAGACTATCCTCACCAAGTAGCTATCTCAAACAACCAGGTATCGCAGTATTTAGTCTATGGGAAGGATAACACCTTCATATGAGGATACCGCAACTCATACAATCAGGAATAAGTAGCATCAACTGCACTGTGTCCTTCTGCTACAACCCAGAGACAGGCGAAGTATTTCAAACAGTTATAGAAAGAGAAATATTGAAGTTTTACACCTTCCTGTATAAGCTTGGGATAAAGGTTCCGTACATCTTAGCTGATGGTACTGCTGGCTTTAATGATTTAAGAGGACAGTTCATACGTGATGAAAAGAAGTAGACCCACTAGCATCGAGGGTGTTATTCCTAAATGGGGAAAAGGATCAAAGTCACGTAGAATCCTTATAGATTATTTCTCTCTTCTTCAAAAATTAGATTTAGTGGGTCAAGTGTTTTTAAAAGCAAAGAAGAAAGAGCAGAGCATACTCCTAGTAGATATGGTCGCAGTAGATTATGAAGTAGAAGAGATGTGTACTGCTCTGGGAATACCGTATGGTAAAAAATGAGAGTTGAAACTTTCAAGAATATAGATGGCATGCGCGACTTTGAACGACTTCAAGACTTCATCAGACTATTACATCGACTTAGAATTATTAGAGTTGTATCCTGTAATCCAGGATACTTTGCAAAGAAGAACGACGCAGCAAACAGTATTGGATCACCGCTTGATCCCGTTAACCCAGAAGAAATGTACGTCAGATTAATATATGAGAAGAGCAATGTCAAGCAATCAAGCAGATGAAGAGTTACAATACTATCTAGACAGTATCCGTATACCAGATGCCTTCTGGTGTTTAGTGATGCGTCTGTTGAAAGCAAAAGATGTCTAGACAATCATTTCTAAAAGGTACTCCAATTCTAGTTCCAACTTATCTAATATCAGAATTAAAGCCATACGAAAAATTACATAAAGATCTTGATGCACCCACCTATAATATGATGGACATGCAGATTAAAATAATGTTCTGGGTCTTTTTAATAAAGCTATTAGGAAAGAAGGTAGAAGATGGTCCTACAACGTACGACATTTAGGTATCAAGAACGGGTTGATTTAACAGACTTTGTTCAGAGAGAATTTTACTACTTCGTTTTGAAATTGTTAAAATGGGCTTAAGTACAGAAGAGTTGTATCAAGGTTTACGAGCAGGTAGAGATAACGATCGTACCCACGTATACAAGAATATGTATTGTCCCTGTCCGTGGTGTTTTAATCAGAGTCTAAGGTCAGATTACCCAGGTGGAGCAAGAGCATTCCTAGATGAACTGCAAGTAAATGATAGAGCTTTGAAGTGGAATTTTAAAGTGTTTGTAGAAACGCTTTTAGGGCTTGATCACGACGGAATTGACTGGCTGCGCTAGTATCAACCTGATTGTAAGGTAAATACTCAAATACCATTCTGTATCTCTTATCATCTATCTGTGAACCAGACATACTAAAGTTTACGATACCTAATCTCCTGAGGAGATCAATCCAGTTCCAATAAATAGTTTTAGTATCTTCTGAGAGACCAATGTAGACGTAAAAGTTTTCAAAGTTCTTTGTCATTTACCACCAAACAGTTTCTTATAAGCTTCTAGAGTATCTTCATCTGCTATGAACATATCTGGTTTACCAAAGTTATCTAACACGGATTGACTTGCTTTTATAAAATCATCTTCAGTCATGGTACTATCGCCAAAGAACCAACTTGGAGGAGACTTCAATCCTAACTTACGAAGTAGATCGAAGAAGGTTTGGCGCTTCAGATAATCTGTGTCATCCGATGTATCATCTACTTGTGTACAGCCCTTACGTTTCTTACGGGCTTTTCTTGCTGACATTAATGCTTCCCTTCCAAAGCTTTAATTTCTCTTCGTCAAATGTAACAGATTTTAGAGTTATATCTAGATCTTCTACTTGAAGTGGTCCACCCCAACCTAGTATGTCAGGCGGAGACTTCAATCCTAGCTGTCTTAAGAGTCTAAAGAATCTATCTCGCGGAGTCATCCCTGCTTCTAGTGCTTCCATCAAACCTTTTATTGCAGAACCAGGTTGTAGGTCTTGTAAATCTGTTTTTGCAGAAAAAGAATCGACCATTTCACTTAAAATTTCTGAATACGATTTTATTTTGGGGTCAGACATGGTTTTCTCCTAATAGACCCTTCTATTATACGAGAAATCTCGTCTGCAAGGTCTAAATGTCGGCTATACTTCGGGTCTTGAATCCGAAATGGAGAGCCGATCTCTAGGAGAAAATAATTAGCGTCAAATTCGGTAACTATGCCTAACTTCATCAACAAAGTGATAAAAGTGAGAACCGAAGCATGATCTTGGTCACTTAGTGAGTCGTAGGGTCTACTGATACCCCAGTTACACATCGGTTCCTTCAGTGGCATGTTGGTATAAAAGTCGGGCGACCATATCTCGGAAACCAATAACGATGAATAAAGTGACTAACTCTTGGTTTGTAAGTGAAGAAATGCTGTCAATTTGGTTTTCCATGATTTTACCCTCTTGTTTAAATAAATTACCTAGGGATTCGATTGAGCGCAGCAACGACTTACAGACTCTGTCTAGTTCTCGTAAGTAAATCATAGTGGCTCCTGTGACTTGTTGTTTATTCTTCTATCTTATCAGGATCTGAGCTAAGTAGGAGTGCATCCTCGAATAACCGGTGTTCTAGGAAGTCTACAGCGACTCCTACAGGTATATCAAAGCCAAACTTTTTTCTACAGAGGAGCTCATTACCCATTCCACAGTATCTTCCTATCGTGTAGGACATCTCCTCTGTGGTCATTGGATCTAAGAGTTGCTTTACCTTCTCTGCTATCTCGTATGGCTCCATTATTTGTCTTCCAGTATGTCGTGTACTTCTAAATCTGTCAAAGCAATCTCTGCTGCAACCTTATACTTCTTATCTGCTTCTTCTTCGCTTAGTTCTTCTACGTTAACCGCTTCAATACAACTCAAATAGTTTCCATNNGTCCATCTTCTCGTTGCTTTAGCTTGCCAAGTGGACATTGCTCACAAATACCTTTGTCAGCCCATCCAGTACAGGAGCCTTCGCTATCTATTATCTGCTTTAGAATCTCCCTCTTGTCCATCCTTCTATTATACGGATTGATCCTACTAGGTGGTATAATTGAGTGATAGGAGCAACTTACATTATGGTCATGGATAAACCAATAGCAACATACCCCAATTCACCTACCTCGATGCCATCTCCTATGCCCTTCAACATCCCAGATGTAAGCGTAAGGGCTGAAGCATACGATCAGATCCTAAAAAACAGAGGGATCAGAGTAATACACAGAAGAGCTTTGGTATGCCCTAACGTTCTAGCACTAGATACTAACTCCCACACACCAGAGTGTCCCAATTGCGACAACTCAGGCTTCATGTACTACGGAGACCGCGAGATTATCGGGACCTTTAATGGTAACTCTATGGAGAAAACCTTTGAGCAGCATGGTGTTTGGGAAATAGGAACAGCTGTCATGACATTCCCCTCTGAGTATGCAGATGGGACAGAGGCAGATTTCCAACAATTCGATCGACTAGAGATTCCTGACTTCACAGTTCGCTTATATGAACTACTTGAATACCTACCTACCGCTGACAACACTCAATCTGTTAGATATGATATAGAAAAAGTTGACTTCATGGTAGTGACAAACGTTGGGCCTAAACTGGCTCAGAGGATCTTTAACGTAGGAGTTGATTTTAACATAGTTAACGGGGATATTGTGTGGGTAGATGGCAAGCAGCCGAACTATGATGCGTCGGCTCAGCGCGGTCAAGTAATTGCAGTCGCTTACTATGCTAACCCAATCTACATAGTCATTCAGTCCTTAAGAGAACTCAGAATCACTCAAGAGATGGATCCTGCTACAGGAATGAAGGTTGCTAGACGTATGCCACAAGAGGTTCTTGTGAGACGTGACTTCCTAGTCCATAACGTTTCAAGTTTACCTGGTCCCGCCTAACCTATTAACCTCTAAGTTGAGTTATAATACAGATGGAACTAGAAGCTATGGGAGTTAGATAGTTATGCCTCAAGCGGCGTCACGCAAACAATATAGAATGATGATGGCTATCGTCCATGGCGCCAAAGTAGATGGCGGCGAACGCGGTAGACCCCCAAAATCTATAGCATCCAAATATACTTCACCAGGCGGATCAGCACCAGAATCAAAGCATAAAGACACGGGCGGAACATGGGGTGAGAAGCACCATGAGAAAGCCAAAGAGAAGTCTAAAGCCGACCGAATGGAACGCAAAAAAGATAAATCTAAGAAACACCTTAAGAAGGCCTTTGAAGAGTTCTATAAGAAGAACAAGACCGGCAGGGGCGTTGGAGTCATAGTAATGGACTCACAAGGCCGTATCCTTATGGGCAAAGGCAAACATGACGAATGGGCAACCCCAGGTGGACATGTAGACGAAGGTGAAGACTATCAGATGGCTGCTATCCGTGAACTGTTTGAAGAAACAGGACTAAGAGGTGAAGCTCCAGATGAAGTTCATCACTATAAAGACGTAGATGGCAGAGAAGACAAGACATATTTGATTCAAAGCTTTACTGGCAAGATGGCCAATACAAAAGAGATGAAGGGTTTGAAGTGGTTTGAACCTTATAAACTTCCTTGGGGCGACATCAGACATTGCTCTGAAAGATCATTAAAGTATTTCGTAGAGAACAAGTTGGGTAAATCCCTAGGCGATATGTTAGCTAAAGAGACTCTTGAAAAAGCCTACGCTGACGATCATATGAATATAGACAAAGCTGAAGCTACAAGATTAGTGGGCAACGGCATATTCAGAAAAGTCCGTGAAGAAGTTAAGGACATGGAAGATGAAGGTTTTAAAAACTTTCATATTGATAACCATGAAGTATCTATACGTAAGCATCCTGACAATACCTACTCAGGTAGAGTAAGTGACGGACATAAAGTAATTCATTCATTCGTTAATAAGGGTTTACAAGCTCTTACAGTTGAACTCATGTCTGTGTTCGAGTGGTTTCTCCCTGAGGATGAAACTGAACTACAGTTGTTAGACGAGGGTGTACTCTCTGATGATGCCATCCACGGTGGGATTAATGAGCTTCTAAACAATTACAAGAGACATAACATCGGTGAAATCTATTCAGAGATGGAAACGATTAGAGAACATATCAGACACGGTAATGCCGTTGACCTACAGCAAGTAGAACAAAAAATCATGAAGCTCTTCGACAAACTAGAAGAGACTGTTCACGAGATAGTGGGCAAACATAATAAACTTACCGGTGATGCTGGTAAAGAGATAGACGAGATAGAGCTTAAGTTGCGAGAGTTACAGAACAAGATAGATCAACTAGACAAGAAACCTCAGACTGTAGAAGCCTACTCACCTACTCCTCACCATCACGAAGCAGTGTTAGACAACTTCTATCCATACCTATCTAAACCCATAATTGACATCATGCCTGGCGGCAGAATGAGAATCTCCTTTAGTACCGATTGGCAACACCTAGAGAAAGAAAACTTTCTAAAGGATATGAAAGCTAAGATAGTAAAGGCAGTTAAGTAATGAATACTATGCACTTTCAACTACAGGTACTAAAGGACCATCTTGAATCTAAGGGTCACACACCTAATGATGTGGATACACTTGTTCAAAGAGCCAAGCAAGAGATCGAGGATGCCATTGCCCGTAAGCAAGAAAAAGGTATGGATAACTTGATAGACGTTGGTATTCACAAAGGTAGTCCTGACTTCATCAATGATCTTAGACCATCAGATTCAGACTTTACGTTAGAAACTGAGAGTGGTCGTACAGATTTCTCTTTGCCTCCTTATCCAAACCTTAGAAATATATTGAAGAATCCCAAGGTTGCCAAAGACGGTACCCTTTATAAGGTGATACCAGTTGGTGCCAAGTCAACTCCTAGAAATATAGCCTCAAATATATTCGATGCTCAACGTTCTATGGATGTAGAACGTAAAGAGCATGCTCAGCGTATCAGTAAGACTCCCACTAGCACGAAGACCATCTTTAGAACTGCTTCAAGTAAGCAAGATCCTAATACTAACTGGGTACTCCCAAAGAAAGAGATGGACTTCACAGATGACCTCAACCAGGTGAACTCTGAACTGCGAGAAGCTGTAGAAACTATAGTTTCTGGTGTAATTCAAAGTTACAAGGAGAGTTACTAATGGGTTTCACAATGCCTGAAATTGTAGTTCAAAAGATAATTAAGCAAGGGATGATAGAGCTCAAGAAGAACCCTATGGCCTTTAACGATATCTTCTGCCAGTACACTCAAGATGAACTAAATGTTGACTATGGTCAACTTTACATAGATAAGATCCGTAATTGGTTCATGGATCCAGCAACCAAGATACCAGTTTTATCTGGGTGGGCTTTAAACGTCCAAAAAGTACCCTCGATTAGTGTTCATCTAGCGAACGAGAGTGAAGATGAGTCGAAAGCTGCGCTTCTCGACTATGCTGGCACTTTCGATGATCACTCAGAAACTGGGACAGCTGTATTTACTACTATGTTGGACATAGGTATTCATGCTGACCGCACAGGTGACCAGATCTTGTGGCTGTACTATATAATCAGCTACATCCTATTTAAGAACAAGCTAATGGCTCATCGCTTAGGACTTAAGTTACAGACTTACAGCGCCTCTGACTATGCTAAGGATGCTAATAAGATGCCTGATAACGTCTGGACAAGATGGATCAGATTCAGATGTACCACTGAGAACTTCTGGGCTGCTGAGCCGCTTAAAGAGATCGTGGATGTCAACCTTGATGCTAAGGTGGGCCTGGAGCCAGCAAGCAGTATAGCTGTGACCCCAGATGTAGATATCTGTAAGGTGGATCCTACTGCAAATAAAGGCCTAGAAGTTAGTGCCGGCGATGAGGATGATATATCCATTTAAGGGTAGGGGAATGTTAAAATGAACCTAAGGAGTGAGTATGAACGAAAATATAAATAAGCCAGTAAAAGTTAGTTTTGAAGTATGGCATGCCATGCGCTCGAAACTTATTCCACTGCAGCACTATGCTGAAATCATCAAAGCAGATTTCAAAGGTAGAGGCTTAAAAGAAACTGAAACACTAGAGACCTTTGATCGGGCTCTATGTAAGTACGGCGTTAAGCTTTAAGTTAGCTAAGCGTCCATGTTATAATTATTATACTTAAACCGTGTTAGGAGACGTGTGCCATGGCAATCAATGTAAGCTTTAATGGGGCAACGATATATAAGCCAGGTGCTTATAGTGAAATTGAAATAGACTTGGGTGGTGGATTTCCACTGAGCCCTACTGGACTTGTTGGTATCTTTGGCGAATCTACGCAAGGTACTCCAGGTGCTAACGAAGTCGACATTTCACAGAACGTGTTCAGCCCACAACAATTTCCTCAGATCCAAGCAAAGTACGGTAGCGGACCTATCGTTGACGCATGTAACTTCTTGTTTGCTCCTGGAGCAGACGGTGCTATCCCTGGTGGAGCGCAAGCCGTTTATATCTATAAGACAAATAACGCTACACAAGCTTCTCTTGCATTAGCAAGTAACTACGGAACAGTTCAATCCCGCATATACGGTATTGACGGAAACCTTATCACTTACCAAAGTGCTGCAGTTCCCGGTTCTCCTGCTGAAGTCTCTTCATCTGCACCTTTTAACATTGGTGCAACTGGTGTTGGTTCTCCTCATATTAATGATTCTGAAGCAATCGCTGCACACTCTGCTGCTCAATCTGCTTACACAGCAATAGCTGGTCACGCTGGTTATATCGCAATCCCTGCTGTCCTCGATGCACAAACTCTTAGCGCAGGTTATTACAGCACAGGCGCAGCTACCTTAGATGGTGGTGGAGCACTTACCTTAAACGGTTCTGCTACAGATGTGTTCGTAATTAAGACGGCAAGTACCCTAGTAACAGGTTCAAGCGGTATGCCGGTAATCACCTTAACTGGTGGTGCTATTGCTGCAAACGTATACTTCTTGGTTGGTAGCTCAGCCACAATCAACTCAGCTTTTGCTGGTATCTTCAACGGTAACATCATCGCTGTAACATCTATCACTGATACATCTGGTGGTACTGTTAACGGTTCATTGATCGCTCTCGGTGGCGCAGTAACTTTAAGTGCTGCTGCTAACGTGAACTCACAAGCTTCACCTCTGATCGCTCCTGCTGGTTCTTTCGGAATCTTAGGCGGTTCAGCTGTAACAAGCACAGGCGCAACAGTAGTTAACGGAGACGTAGGCGTAAGCCCAGGTACTTCGGTAACCGGTTTCCCACCTGGCACCATGACAACATCTTCATTTGAAGGCAAAACACTTATTCTTCGTATTCAAGGTGCTAGTCCTTCACTGGATAATACGTTCACTGTTCCTGGCGGAGTTTCAACTCGCGCTGAGTTACAAGCTGCACTAAGTTCTGCAGGTAACTGGTCTGGTGGACTTCCTGTTGGTATGGTATTCACAGTCGGTGGACTTGCTGATACTACAGCAAGCCTTACAATCATTCAAACAGCTGGAAGTGCCCCAGGGTACGGACAGAACTTTGAACTTGTTGGCGGATCTCTCCTTGGATCTGGTGCAGGCACTGTAAATATCCCTGCTGAACTAGTTTCATCTGGTTCTGAACCCCAAGTGATGATCACCCTCTCTAACAAAGTATCCCTTATCAACGAATCAGGAGTAATCGGTGGAAACATCGTACTTAAGATTGGTAGATACGGTGGTGGTAACGTTGCTCCTAGTGTAACTATTAATGCTACACAGATGCTCCTTATTAATAACTCTGTTACTGAGTTCGCTATCACTTTAGCTAACTTCACAACTATCGCTCAACTTGCTCTATACATCAATGCAAGCACAGGCGGAATGTGGAGTGCTGCTCCTGGTAGTACCCTGTTTGGACAGTTGCTTCCTTCAGTAATGGATAAAGTTACAATGATTGGAGCTTCAGCTTCGTCATCAACTGACTACCCTGCTCAAATCAAAAAAGACGCTTACGATACCGCTCAGTTCTTCAAACAATCGGTGAACGTATCATTGATTCAGTTGCCTGGACAAGGCGTTGTTGGTTTACCAGCTATTTCAGCTGAGTCTTTCCTAGCTGGTGGAACTTTAGGTTCTACTCAGACAGCTGATATCGTTAATGCTCTTACTAAGTTTCAGAAGTTCAGACTTAACTCTGTAGTTCCTCTCTTTTCAAGAGACGCTAGTGCAGATATCGCTGATCAACTTACTGATCCTGCTTCAAACTACACAATTGCTGGTATCCAGCAAGCCGTTAAGACCCACTTGTCTTTGATGTCAACAACCAAGAATCGTTCAGAACGTCAAGGTTACTTGTCAATCAAGGATACTTACATCAACAGCAAAGCTGCTGCAGGAACTCTTGCAGATGCAAGATGCCAACTGGTTATCCAGGACATCTTACAGAACAGCGCAGCTGGTGTGTTACAGTGGTTCCAACCTTGGGCTGGAGCTTGTCTCCTAGCTGGCGCACGTGGAGGTTCACCTGGTGGAACTCCAATGACCAACAAGTACTTTAACTGCTCTGGAATCCGTCAGACTCCTCAACCGATGTCAACTCCCGAAGCTAACATCGTAGTGGACTTTGATCCTGATCTTCAGTATGACGACGCTATCCAGAACGGTATCACCTTCTGGGAACATCCTCAAACTGGTGGATTCAAGCTTGTAGTTGATAATACTACCTACGGACAAGACGGTAACTGGGTTTATAACCGAGCCAACGTATTGTACGCCTCTGACCTTATCGCCTTCGACTTCCGCACACAGATGGAAAACATCTATGTCGGTGTGAAGAATACGGTAACTGCGGCTGAAATCAAATCTACCGCCACATCGATCTTGAATACCTACTTGGCTCAAGGGTTGACAGTTTCAACCTCAGATGCTAAACCAGGATTCAAACAGTTGGTTGTTCAACTTAACGGAAACGTAGTTAACATCTCAGTTGTTCTGAAGCTTGTTGAAGGTATCGACTTCATCTTGGCAGATATCACCCTCCAAAGAGCTACGGCTACGGCCTAAGTTCATGGAAGGCTTGTTTAAAGCACTTTCAAAATTAAGAGATGAGTTGGTGAAAGCCAACTCGTCTTCTTCTTTACAGAAGGATTGGACTACGCCACAAGCGAAGGGCCTTTACGCTTTAGATATGGCATCTGCTCAGGCTAAAGCTAACGCTGGCACAGGTCGAAAGACTGGAGTTGGTATAGTTGGTATCAAACCTAAAGAACATGAGTATACCTCTTCTAAAACCACAGCTAAAGAACAGGTTGAGCACGAACATAAGAATGCTCCTGTTAAAACTGGTAGAAGACTGTCCGCTGAAGAAATTAAACGTGACTATCCTCAACATAGTAAGAAGTTAGCAGCCTCAGAGAAACCTAAAAGTAACCCCTGCCAATGTCATGACTGTGTTCAATTTGGGTTTTCTAAACACCCCACCCCCAAGCCTGTAAAGCTTAATAAGGGTGGTCAGTGGAACCTCGAAGACGATAAGATCAAACCTGGCAAAGAAAACAGTCGCAAGATTCAAGAGCCTTAACCTATTTCACTGTATTATTAAATCATTGGGTCGATGACGACCTAAAAAAATAGCTTGGTAAGGGGATCCGCAACCCCAAAAGGAGAATAACCATGGCAGCACGTAAAGTATCATTTGTAACAGGCGCGAACGCTAAAGTAAAAGTAGGTGGACTCACATTCGCTTACGCTTCAGACGTATCGTACTCAGTAGCAGTAGACACAGTCCCAATCGAGACTATGGGCCGCTACGAAGCAGTAACCAACGAACCAGTAAACTACAGCGTTGCTGGTCAACTTAGCATTGTTCGTTATACATCAATCGCTAAGCAGAACAACATGCCCGGAACCCACACAGGTGGTAACGGTCTTGGTGAAGTTAACTTCACAACTGGTGGAAATGCTTCAGATCAAGTTAACCCAGGTAACATCCTGTTCTCGCAGACATTCGACCTTGCTGTCTATCAAAAGACACAAGCTGCCGATACTGCTCCTGGACAAGAAGCTACCACAACTGACGCAGCAGAATTCATCACAATCACTGATTGTCGCTTCAATCGTAAATCAGCCGGTATCAACAAACGTGGTATCTTGGTTGAAACACTTGGTTTCGTAGGTATCTTAGGATCAGACGATTCTTTCGCACCTTCAAACTCGGGCGACGACGACTTAACCTAATAGGGACTAGCAGATGGCTGGACAGTATCCGTTTTTCTTAACGGGAGCTAACGCCAAGATCAAGGTCAATAATCGGACCATGGCCTTCTGCACTAACCTCTCGTACAGGGTAACAGTAAATCACGTAGCGCCTCATATATTGGGGCTCTACGAATCTACTTCCCTTGAACCACTTTCCTATACAGTTTCAGGATCTTTCAGCATAATTCGTTATGCTAAGGATGCCAAGACTAACCATGCTGGTAAAGCACCGAATGGCATTGCTGCCAACGATGCTGGTAACAGCGTTGGTAACTGGGGCGGAGTGTGGGGCGGGAACTTAGGTTCTTTCCTAGCTGCAAACGGTATCGGTAACGATGGTAGAGCCAATGAAGCTCTAGACCCTAGCAAGTTCGACAACGGTGTTGCCTTTGATATTCAAGTTTATCAGAAGACTCCTGGTGGAGACATCGGGGTAGTTGACATTCGTAGTGCTCGTATAACATCAGCCTCTTTCGCTATTCAAAAAAGAGGACCTGCTGTAGAGACTTATGAATTCATGGCTATCTACGCAGATGAAGATTCATTCGTAGCTAACATGTCAGGCGGAGGACAGCAGTTTACATAACTGTAATTTATGGCAGATGGTTTTAACAATACGCCGCCAACGGCGCAAGCACTAGCAGATAATTTAGTCGGTGGAAACATCGGCGGTAT
>QGNH01001213.1_pt1 | contig 16530 bp, 16 predicted proteins | sample 1735481 | NCBI WGS metagenome assembly QGNH01 (sample SAMN09239004, study PRJNA386568) | Viral metagenome, whole genome shotgun sequencing project.
CCATGAACAGCGCGTAAGTCCTGTGCAAGTTCGATTGAATATTCTGCCTTTAGGCCACGTTCCTTAGCATTGACTGTAGTCTTTTCGATAGAGATGGCGATTTCAGGGAATACTGAGTTACCAAATCCAAGACCTTCGCCTGTTGCCGTGTTCATACCACCAGCGTAGTTGTAGGTAGCATTACCAGCGTTGTTAGAAATACCTGGAAGACCGCTTAGATTACCAGCAGCACCACCAACGGCTACTGAGTTAGTATAACCAGCAGCATTAGCAGATACGTTAGCACCTGGGAATGATGACCAGCCAGTATTTACTTCGTTATAGAAGTTTTCTGTACCTGTCTGTGTGCCATAACGTGAACGTAGAGCGAAGATAAGGCCAGTTGGACCAGTCATTGGCTGAACGCCGCAAATGTCATAGGCAATAAGGTTAGGCATAGTACGTCTAACTAGAGAGATAAGAATAGGATCGAAGGTGTCGATTGGCCCTGTACCTGATGTTGAAGATGAAGCACCCATAACGTTGGTTGGGAATTCTTCGGAAAGCAGGCCAAAGTTCATGCCCATATTCTTCGCTTCCTGAATAGCATTTCTTGTATTTTCAAGAAGACGTGCTGTTACAGTCTTGCGATAGTTTCCTTTAATAGGAGCCAAATCTTTGTGCTCTAAAATTGGACTCCACTTTTCTGTAAGAGTTTCAGAAGGTGACTTACCTACAACATTAACCATTTTTTTATTTCTCCTTTTTATATTCTGTTTTTATTTATTATTTTGGTTTTTTTAACGATTACTGAAGCTGTTGTTAACCTTCATAGATTCAGCAAGTCTTTGCATATCTGGATCAACATGTGTTTCTGTTACTTCTCCAACAGTTTCAACATTTTCTGTTAGAATATTAGATGGTTTTGCTGTCTTGGTAATGAAACCTTCTTTGACAGTAAGAACCTTTTTCTTAAATGATTCTTCGTTGTCAAATTCTAGGGATTCAGTAAGTGTCTTTAACTTCTGACCTTGTGGGAGAGTAAGTCCAAGGGTTGCTTCAGAAACGATCTTATCCTTCTGATAACCTTTAATTACCTTATCCTTTTCAATGCTTTCATTGACCGTCTTATTAAGGTCTTCTTTTGACTTATTATAATCAGCAACTAGACTTTCATATACGTCTACTCTTTCGTCTGGAACATCAATATAATGTTCCTGGAATAGATTCTTTAGGCCATCAAGAAATTCTTCTACTAGAGATGACTTAAGCGAAGACTCAATAGCTACTTCGTTTTCTGTTAGCCATTCTTCTGTTACATGGTTGAAGTAGCCATCAATAGTTTCGATTAGTTCTTCTGTGACCTTTTCAAGAGATTCATCAAGCTTATTATCAAAATCTTCCTGAATTCTAACAACTTCTTCTGTAAGTCTTAGAGCGACTGATGATTCAAAAAGAGTTGTAAGTTTAGTCTTGAATTCTTCTGTTAGTTCTGACTCGCCGAAAAGTGTATCCATCTCTTCTTTTTGAAGTTTAACTGATTCGCCAATTGCGGCTGATGGCTTCATGCGAATAGAAGCCTGATTGCCTTCAGCATTCTTGGCTACACCAGCACGTTCAGCTTCACCACCAATTAGAGACTGCTGATCATTGAAGATTCTAGTAAGAGTTTCTACGTCTACATCAGCAAGTCCACCAACAATGGCGCGAATCCAGTCTAGTTTAGTCTTTGGATTGCCATCAGCTTCGCCTACAGTAGCGTCGCCTGTTGTGTGCATCTTAATAGAAGCCTGAGCAGGGGTTTCGCCTTCTACAACTTCTTCTTCATCCACTTCTACTTCTTCAACATCATAATTATCTGTTTCTAGAAGAGAACCTAATTCTTCATTAGTTAACTTCTGAGTTTCTTCGTTTTCCCAAACAATAGAAACTTCGTTTTCATTAATATTTGTAACCACGCCATTAAGGTTATTTTCCTTATCGGTAATTACATATACTGTTGTTTTATTTGACATTATTTTCTCCTAGAATTGTTTCTTCAATATATTTATTATAATAATTCTTTAGATGCCGAGTGCAGTCCAATAAACGTATGCGTTTGCAGCAGTATTACATGCCAAGGTAATCTTGGTTGTGTTAGCAGTAAGTACGCTTACAGAGGAAGCATTAGAATTGGATGCTACAGATACAGAAAATAGATTGACTACATAAGCATTACCAAAAGTAATGACTGTGCCAACTAGATTAGCATTTGATGAACCGTAGTTCATGATAACGCCTTCTGGAAGTGTAATGTATCCTGAAAGAGCATTTGCTGTATTGGCATTACCGAAATCGACAAGAGTGTTGGCTCCTACGACCTGGATAATTCCGTTTGTTCCGGCTGTGTTGCCTTCTAGTTCAATGAACTGATATGCAGTGTCGATATTGGGCATTTAAAGGTGTCCTTTTTCTTATTCTTTGCACTTATTTATTATTATGTAATTTTAGTAGAAACTGTTCAAACATTAAGCCTTTCTTGGCCTCAATTTCTTTGACAGTCATTTTTTTAATATCTTTCTTGACTTCTTCTGAAATCCATCCTAGCTTGTCATCCCAGAAGTATTCTACGTTTTCCATAATTCCTGTTACGAATGCGCCGTGTGCGCTTGGATCGCTTACAATATCGTTAACTGTAATAATCTTATAGTCTTTTTGAACCTCTAGAATACCTTCTTCGATTTGTTTAAGAGTACCAAGACCACGAGAAGATACACCTAAAGAGGCTCCTGATTCCCAAAGTCCTTTAACAATGCTACCAGATGGTGTGTTGGTAATTTCAGCCTTACCATGCCAGTTTGAACCTTCTTTATGCATCTCCTTGACAATATGGGAAACGTTTTTAAGATTGATGGTAGGATTATCAGGATGATCTAGTTCTCCGAATGCTCTATTAGATTCTATCTTTTCTTTAATATAATCCTTGACAACAGGATCATGATAATCTGAACGATAACGGCGATGGTTTTTGTTGAGATTATCAAATTCAAGGAACAGACCAGTGAAATAATGCTTACGATTATCTCCTTCGCCCTCTACAAGATATTTGGCTGTTTCTTGAATTTCTGTAAGTAGCTTCATTTCTGTTCCTATTAGTTGTTTTCGAACGCTACAAGTGTGCCAAGAAGATTGGCGCTACTTGCTGTCATTGGGGTGTTTGCTGATTTTTTTACAATAATTTCACCAAGAGGAAGAATAGTACAATTTGCTACAACAGCATTATTTACAGTAACAACATAAGCAGTTGTAGTCGAAATATTGACAACTCTTACAGCATTCCAGCCTGCAATTTGTGTTGAGTTGGCGCTGGAGAAGGTATTAGGAGTAGTAAATGTTTGTTCCTGACCAATTAGTTTTATTAATGAAGCCATTATTCTTTACCTCTTTCTTTTTCTTCTTTTGAATATTTCGCATCATACTTCTTGTCTTCGGCACTATTTTCCCATTCGGCTTTAGTTTTGCCAGTGCGCTTCATACCGGCCTTGTCTCTCTTATTATCAAGTGGACTGTCCTCATAGGCTTCTTGCATCTTTTTCTTTCTAATATTTGCAATGAAATCCTTAACCTTATCCTTGGATTCGGATGGTTTCATCTTACCTTTTGAGTCGGCAAACTTTTTGAGAGTAGTTTTAGCTGCATCTTCTGATACTACAGATTCATTAGCCTTCTTCTTGCCTGCTTCTGCCTTGGCCTGGAATTTCTTCTTACCCAACTTTTCACGACCAATTTTGGCGGCAAGACCAGCAGCACCTTCTTCAGAATAGCCTTCTTTCTTCTCAATTTTATTCTTTAGTTTATCAAAAGGAGTTTCTTCATGAAGCTTATAATTTGCTGTTTCAATACCTTTAGCTCGTTTACCAGTTTTTTTATCTAGATAATTTGCATCTTTAACATGTTCCTTATCCATTTTATACATATTATCTGCTGCTTTGCTAATATATCTTTTAAGTAAATCAGAAGTCATTTCGTTGATTTTAGATTCATGAACCAATTTATTAATTGCAGTCTTCATACCCTTTTCTCTTTTAGCAATTTCTACCTTATGATCATGAAATTCCCAACGACCCATAGGCTTAAAAGCTGCTATTTCCTTCTCATGTTTTCTTTTATTACCAAGAGAAGAGATAGTATATTTGGCTAGAAGACTTTTAGAAAGCTCATTAATTTCGGATTCTTTATGTAGCTTTTTACTTGCGGCTTCTATTCCTTTTATTCTTTTCACCATTTTATTATTATTTTTATCTTTATTATCTTGTTTAGCTACTAAAAAGTCTACAGCAGCACGTTTTACATAATTTTTTAATAAATTTTTAGAAAGCTCATTAATTTCAACACCTTCTTCGGCTACCTTAAGCTTGGAAATGTGTGTTCCTGGATGTTCTCTCATGTAGTTCTGAAGAGCTTCCTTATTGGAGTGATCGTAGTTTGAGGTTCCTACCCATTTCCCATTAATGTAGATATGTTTTTTTTTAGTTTTTACTTCTTTATGAAGATTTTTTTTTAAAACTTCGTTGACTTCTACTGATTCACTAACTTTCTTCTTTTTAGGAGAAGATAAATCACCTGACATTACTTTTCCATATAGGTCTTGATTTTTGACATGTTGTTTCATGGCATATTCAACTGCCTTATTAAGCATAGAAGAAGGCCATGGAGTCTTAGATTTAGTAGCACGTTTTCTGATATCGTCTTCTATTTCTTTGGCAGGAGTTCCTACATGATACTTATTTACAATAAAGTCTATCTGCCCCTTTGGAATTTTAAGCCCTTCTTCAAGATTTAATGATTCATAGGCTCTAATCGAGTCAACTGTGTCGTTACCGAAATGGTTTTTCTTTCTTGGGAAGACCTTAACAACTTTACCATTAAACATTTCATCATTGCCAGCCTGTCTAAAGGATGCTAGAATATCCTTAATAGTGTGGCGTCTGAAGAATTTTAGTTCTCCAGGAGCTTCAGGAACGGTTTTGACTAGAGCAGGTTTTACCTTTGCTTCTAGTAATTCGATAAATCTTTGCATTTATGTATTCCTGTCTTATTGATTAAACGTCTTCTTCTTCCTTACCAGTCTTTTCTTCATCTTCACTATCAGGAGCGGCACCAGAATTAGTTTGTCTATCATCTGTTTCTGAATCGCTATCTGAAACATCGCTTCCTTTTCCACCATCTTCAGAGATATTAAATATTTCCTTATGAAGTTCTTCCTTGAAGGCGTTTACATATTCTGTAGCCTTATCTTTCATAATAGTTTCGAAGATTTCCTTGAAGGCAACTGGCTCATGATTGACAATTGATTCGAAAAGCTTGATATATTGGTCTTTAGACATTGGAACTCCTATTTGTTTTTAATATTTATTGTTATGTGTTTTTTGTCTTATTTTGCTTTAGCTAAAATTTGAGAAGCACTTCGTAGCTTCTTGATATCCCCAGGGGTTTTCTTTTTCACGTCCGAAAGTGCATCCACAATCTTTCTTGCATTATCATATTTTTCGTTAGGATCAGGAGGCTGATCGCCCTGATCGCCTTGAGATTGCTGTTGCTGTTGACCTTGATCACCGCCTTCTTGTCCTGGTTGACCACCTTGTTCTTGACCTTGTTGTGCCTGTTGATTTTGTTGTGCCATAGTATATAATGGGTCCGCCATCTCTTGTGATATCTCAATTGTCATAATTTCCTGATCTTCATCTGTTTGCTTCAAAATATTTCTTCTAACCCAACGATGACTAAAATACATGCCAATATATGGGGTAAGTGCTTCTAATACTCCTAGTCTTGACATAAGCATTTCTGAGTCTTTCAACTCAGCGAAATGATTATCCCTGGCAAATTCGAACTTAATGTCTTTTTCCATTGATTCCCACTCTTCAATGGTCATCATACCCTTAAGAACAATTTGCTTCTTTAGAGCTTCCATGAATAGAACAGAAAATTGCTGGCGTAGACGAGTAATAAATTTATCAAATTTAATCTCATCCCTTGATATTTCCTGAGTCTTGCCAAGCATGAAGGGAGCATCTGGATTAATTCTGGCGACAGGAACATTTAGAGAATTATAAAGTTGCTTCTGAAAGTAAAGAATATCATCAAGTTGACCAAGAGTTGCACCTGCTGCTAGAGTGTCTACTCTTGTACCTGATCCGTCAGCACGTCTTGGAATCCAATAGTCTTCCAACATGGTCATAAACTTACGGTCGTCTCTGATTGCTCCAGAATCAGCATCATAGATTAGTCTGTTTTTCTGAGATATCATAATATCTCTAACATATTGTTCTGCCTTGGCTTTTGGCAGTTCTCCAACATCTACATACCAGACTCTTCTTTCTGGCGCTCTGGCTAGACGGTAAATAATAAGAGAATCTTCAATAGTTCTAAGTTGATTAAGAATCTTGATAGCTTTATGAAGATATCCAATACCCATGGTGCCGTTAACATCGGTTAGACCAGATGGAACATGAATAATAGAATCCTTGGCTATTCTGATACCAGCAGCCCCGGTTCCTTGAAGAGCAGGAGAGGTTTTATTGGTTCCTCCAAAGCCCTTTTCAGAATAAAGAAAATACTCGTTTTTAACAGTTGTTACATCTATAGGGCTATTAAATTGTTCTTTGCCTGCCAGTCTTTTGGTGTCTACTTCCCTGATTTCACGAATTTTTCGTGGATCAATATAACGAAGTTCTTTGATGCCCTGATCTGGATGTTTTTCATCAATTACTACATTATAATAGAGCCTGCCATCAACATACCATCTTCTGTAGATATGATAAGCATAGAATTTAAAGTCAAGGAATTTAAGGATTTGTTGGAATTCGTCTTCAATAAACTGTTTGGCTTGTTCTTCAAGAGGAAGGTCAGTAAGATCAATTTTAATAACATATTCTTCATCGGTGGCAATAGATTCATTAACGATTTCATCGACAGCATTATCAACTTCTGGTTGCATAAGCATATCTCGATATTTTGTAATTAATTCTGCTTCGGTCTTGATAACCCCAGTTAGGTCCACATACGTACCATATGAGGCGCTTGCACTTACTACAGCAGCAGTATCCTCAGTATTCTTCTCCACGAACGAAATAGCAGAATTTGCAATCTGATTGTTTTCATATGGTTGTTTGACGCGTAAAAATTGGAATCCAAACAATTTCATTACTTAATATCCTCGTAGTTAAAACCAAGTTCTTTATATGTTTTTCCGATATATTCTTTACTAAAATATTTTAGATTATTTGTTCCTTTTATAGATTTGTTTGGTTTAGTGCAATAATGCCATAACCTACCTTTACTAATTTTTATTTTATAAGGACAAGATGAGTAAGCTTCACTAATACAAGGATACTTTCCCCATGGAGTAAAGTAATATCTCTTAAATGCTCTATTACTCTCTCCTGTCTTTTTTTCTCTTGACATTCGTATCTTTGCTGATAAACTCATTTTCTCTCGTTGTTCTTTGGTTTTTATAATTTGTTTCAACTTATTTATTACTTCTGGTGAATGTTTAGAATTTTGCCTTCCCCCGGTATTCATATTATATCCTTCTTTTATAGTATTATAATAAGCAATCCAATATTGCTCTCGATCATTAAGTAAACTATGTTCTACTTCTTCAATAATTTCAATTTTCCAACAATTTATACCATATTTTCTAATAGCTCTATAAAAATAAAAATTTAATTTTTTATAGTTGGCTAAATGTTGTTTCCATCTTTCTTCAAGCGTTTTTGTGGTCTGCCCTATATAGCTTTTACCATTAATGCTATTAGTAATTCGATAAATAATCATTAGCTGACATTCCTTTCGTTGTTAGAGCTAGTGGGAACGCCAATTCCGCGACTAGCCTTTTAAATATATTTATTGCTTGACATTCCGAAACAAAAATAGTATTCTGAGAGTCTTCAAGAAAGGAATCATCAATGATTAAAAATAATCTTATATTCGGATCAGCAATCTTGTTTATTGCTCTAGTAATAATGCCTATTATTTCATTTTATGCTGAACATATTTTTTGGGCGAAGTATCTGGCAGGTTGCTCATGAAACTCAACAAAAAAGATATAGATAAGATTCTTGGGCCAATTCCTAAGTTTACTACAAAAAAGTATTATTTTTCCAATCGTGGTATACGTATAAATAGTGTAGGCGAATATAATTGCCCTGTTTGTGGCGGCACTGGAAGATTGGTATGTGATGGTGAATTTTGTGATCCTGTTGAAGGTTATAAGATGGCAAGACATGAGAATTGTTATAACTGTTTTGGGCAAGGTTATGGTAATTACGTAGGATATTATAATCAGAAATTTAAAAAGTTTCGTGCTAAAGAAGAGCAGGAAAGATATTATTGGAATAAACGTAAAGCTGTCATAGAGTATTTGGCAGATGGCTGTGCTTTTCCCGATGATATATTAAAAGATTTTTTCAAACACATACATTAAAAGGAGAAAATATGTTATCTAAAGCTGCATTAAGTTCATTGGGTACTTATGAAGAAATTAAAAAGTACTATATTGTAAGAGAAGCTGTTGGAATATACGATAACAACCACTATTCGTTGGTAGGAAACAGAAAACTCTTCTTTGAGAAGCCAATTCTAGTTTATTTTAGTGGTTCTGAAAAGACCTTAGCAGACGATAATGAGCAACCCTATACAGAAATACGTTCACATGCATATTTTTGTAACAAGATTAGTGACGCTCTATCATATATGAATCTTTTAGCAGATAGGGGTAGTAGTCAGTTTTTATTTGGGGAAGACAAACATTATTTAGTGGAAGAATTGCACACTATTACCAATAGTCTTAAGTTTACATCCTAAAAAAAATAGCCCCGAAGGGCTATTATAGTTAGGGGCCACGTTTCTTATTATGGCTTTTGTATGTCTCAGCCAACAGAATCAATTTGCCCTGCATAAGATGTGCTTGTGCTGTTTGGCCATGGATTTTCTCCATCAGCGGCAGGAATGAAGTTGTCAAACGAAACATCAACTTCGAACTGAGAAATTCTGTCGGTTCCATCCCAATCTAGAGTAAGAGGACCAATAGCCTTGGGCCAACCATTAATAATATTATAAACTCTAATTGGTGAGCCATCCTTGGAATAATGAGTAATAGTCCAAAGAGCTTTATAGGCTTCTCCATCAAGACTGGTCTGCATAACATTAGATTCAAGGCGATTGATTGCATTATTCCATGATTCGAATAGGGCTCTTGTGGTATAATCTTCGTCAAGCATAACTGTAATGCGCCAGTCATCCCAGACTCTATCACCAGCAGACTTAATCTTTCTTCCGAAATAAGGAATAAGAACTTGCCCTATCTGGAAGGAAGGAATAGAAGCAGCCTTACAGGAAAATTGCAACTTTTGTACAGCATTCGTGTCAATACCTGTTAATGCTGTAGGTAGTGTTAGTTGAATGTCAAACTTAGATGGTCTTGCTCCACCATAAATTAAGCCGCGTGCTAGAAATTGTGTAATATCGAAAGCCATATGATGTTTCTCCTAGTGTTTCTTTTATTTATTATTTTTATTCTTTCGCCCTCGCCGCCATCCATTTTCAATAATAGTGTTGTTTTTTACTCTTTTATCTACATCACCATCAGTAATCCACATATATTGAGAAGCTGTTTTTGAAATCTTATCCTTCCATTCCTGTGTACCTCTTTCAAATTCAGGCTTATAGCGATTTTCTATTGGATATTTATTAGCAAGAGTTTCTTTTAAGGCGTTTCGAATATTATTTTTGTGATTATCTGAAAGATTATGGAATAATCGTGGTTGTTTGTGTGGAGATTTCTTTTTTCGAAGTTTAGTTTTATGTTCTTCTGTTGCAGGAATTCCTTTGTTCCAGGCTTTTACTATTCCTTTAGTGCCTTTATTCCAAGCCAATCTTCCTTTATTGGCTATAGATATTTTTTCCCCTATAGTCTTCTTGCTATCGGTATTAGTCCAATGATTTTGTTTATTATTTAGATTATAATAACGTTTACCTAACTCTTCATCTTTAATAAGTCTTAACCATTTATATTCTTCTTCAAATTTTTCTTCTACTGAAGATATATTAGATTTTATAATTCGCCTTTTGAAATCGTAAGGTCTTCTTTTATACGACATTCTCATCCAGTTAGAGGAGCAGATATATCCATCATTCTCAGTCCCCCAATGACTTCCTACATAATATCTTTTGTGTTTTTTATCTCTCCAAATATATACAAATCCATATTTTTCTTTAGGCAAAATAATACTCCCATAAAAATTAATCTACAGGAGTATTTATTAAAAGCGTGTTTTCTGAAAATCAGAATGCAGAATTTTCTACTTCAGAGAATGTAACTGAGTCATTTACGGCCACGAAATCTAGTCTAATGAAATCAATTACTCTTGCTGGCTTGATATAGATACCGGCAACGAACTGGTTTGCATCCACCACCTGTGCAGTATTATTGCTTCCATCGCAGATAACAATAAAGTCTGTAATACCTCTGGCACCCACAACCGTCTTAATAAATGGATTGACCATATTTTTAAACTGGTTTTGAGTGAACACGTCATTGATGCTGAATAGAATAGGCTTGGTAGCAGTAGCAATGTTAACACGTAGATAGATGAATAGATTTCTAACATTGATTCTGTTAAATGCTGTATTGATAACAGTAAACATTCTGTCACCATCAAGATATGTGCCATAACCTGCTTCGGTAATAACAGGGTTAATGCCAAGTGGATATAGATAATCGCGATCAGTTTCCTGTGGATTATAGGCAAGCTTGGTTACATTATTGATTAGACCGTTTTCCACACCAGCATTTGAGAACCATGGATATGAAATATTGTCAGTATATGCACGAGTACCGGCAATGTCTCCGCATAGAGGAATCCATCTGTAGATGTTATTATATTGGTCATACTGCCACTTATATCCAGAGTCAATGAATAGATAAGTTGATCCATTAAGGAATGAAGACCAACCAGCAATAGATACGGCTTCGAATCCTGAGTTGTTAACTACAGTTGCCGTATCGGGAGAAGCAAACACGATGCAATCGTAGCCTCTTAGAGCAACAACATTTTGAACAAGCCAGTTTGGAAGTTGGAAGTTATAGTAGCTTCCACCATTATAAACACCACTTCCACCAATAGACTTACCAGCAATTAGGTAAGAAATCTGATATGACTTGTTGGTAAATAGCTGCCATCCATTTGCAAGTGTCTGTAGGGGTGCAAGAGCTTCAGAGTCGCCATCCTGACCTAGAACAAAGTTTAGGGATAGTGGATTCTGATTTGTTGAGTTGCCAAGAGTTAGAGAAGGTGCAGAAGTTACACCAGGGCGATCATTAACAGCCCAAACATATTGTGAAGACTGGTTAATAACAGTCTTATAATAATTTGGTGTGCCATCAGGATTTACAGCATCAGTAGCAGCCGATACATTATTAAATGTTTCAAGAATAGTTCCTGGAACACCTGAGAATAGTCCATCCTGGTCAACAACAACAACACTTAGCTGATCAATAAGAGTGCTATTTGAAGTAATAGCAAGCACTGAAGGAGTCTGTCCTGGTTTGTTATTAACCTGATTATAAAATTCCCAATTACGTTGAATAGTGTTTGATGTATAGTTATAGGCTAATCTTGAAGGATTCTGAAACTGAAGATTAACTACTGTGGCTAATGCATTGGTTACAGCATTAGAAATTGCAGTAATTTTAAGGGTGCTTATGTATGCAGTACCTAGTGCTGAGTTGCCAATTGTGATATTATCACCAACTGTGAAATCTTGCATAAGAGTAGTAGCAAAAGTGTTTCCGGCTGCTACGTTTGAACCAGTAGTATTAGCAAATACGATTGTGCCTGTATTTGAACCAATATTGATTGTAATAGAGCCAGTATATGAGTTACCGATTGAACCACCAGCAATAATTGTTCCTGATAGAGAAACGTTTGAGCTATAGGCGTTTGCTGAGTCGCATTGTGCTACTCTTAGAGAATCTCCTAATGCTCCTGGATACTTAGCAATATATTGAACATTAGTATCTGTAAAGGTTTGAGAGGCAAACGTTAGATCATTTAGAACAACATTGTTAAGAATGTTAACTATTGCAGCAGTATTTGCTACGGCGTTATAGGCCGCATTTGAAGTATTTGCAGTTGTATTGGCTGTTCTTACAACCCATAGTGCGTTGCCACTTCCTTGATAATCCATAAAGTTCCAACCAGAAAACCATGTTTCTGCATTAAGATTTGATGGGCCACCAAACATCTGCTTATATTGTGCCTGAGAACCAATAAGAGTAGGTTCAAACATTGGACCCCAAGCATAAATTCCTGCAATAGCTGCGGCTGATGTTTCCTGCTGGCCTACACTAAGAGTTAAATCAATTTCTCTTGTATATACGCCGGGTGACAGTGGGAATGTCATGTAATTCTCCTTTAATATCTAATTCTTCTGAATTATTTATTAATTAGGAGTTCTTAAGTTTTTTATGAAATATTGGGCAAAATTGTGTTGACAAAGACGTTTGTTTCTGCTACCTTAAAATCCTGAAACTTGAAACTGGAGATTTAATATGAAAACTAGGGCTGCTGTAGAGGCTTTTAATAAGTATAAAAGGGGTGAGTCTTTAACCAATAAAGAAGCTGATATTTTATATCAGCATTTTAAAAATGTCTATGAAGAATTAGAGGTTCTTGGACCATCAGTCTATCCTGAAGCCGAGCCTATTTTGAAATATGTGGTCATCTTTGGCAGTTTTGGTTGTCCAGAAATTATTCAAACAGGAGATTAATATGAAAACAGAATGGAAAATTTATAGACGTAATACAAAATCATTTAGAAAAATGTTTTGTGGCAAGACTTTTAAAGAGTGGACGTTGATTAGTACATATGATAATTTAAAAGATGCCAAAAACGATTTCAATTCTCTAAGAAAAGAATGGGGGAACAAATTATACCAATATAAACTTGTGGAAAAAGATTATCAGAAAGAGGTTGACATAGACGACGAAATATGAGATAAATAGGTGGTCAAAGGGAACTGCGGTTCTCCTGCTAATGAGCAAAATAGGAGGTTGCCATGTAACCGCGACGTGGTTATATAAATTTTTTGTTTAGATTTTTTGTTTAGATTGTATTGAATTTTTTACTAGTTTAACCTTAAACTAGGGGTTAACAAAGGAGGTTCTAAATGATAGGTGGACCTAAGAGTTGAAGTTTCAGATAGGCGAGACAAAGCGACTTAATTAGTCGTCCTATTAGCTAAGGGATACAGTATCCTATAAGTCCTGGTTGATTACCAGAGTTGGCCCCACACAAAGCGGGGGCGCTTTATAGGAAGGAACTAGAGTTTCTTTAAACGTATAGCTAACTATCTGATTTTTATTAAACCTACCAGGAGCAATTCTGGTAGGTTTTTTATTGCCAATCAGCAATGGTCCACTGACAATTATCAAATGTAATAATCTTGCCAATTTCCCTGTCTTCCACATATTCTCGATATGGAATATTATTATTAAGTGCCTCATGATAGGCAGGGCTTTGTCTTGGTGGGCTAAGAGAAGTCTGTGTGAATCCAAATGGTAATAACTCATTATCAATCTGGGTTGCAGTTCTCTCTCTCAGAATGGCAGATGTATTGATATCTGTCATCTCCTTGAAATATTGCTGATCAGTCAGCCAGCCAAACAACACTAACCCCATAACGATATCATCATGCTTGTTAGCTTCAGCCTCATAGGATAATTTCTTTTTAGAAAATGTTGTTAATTCAGAAATTGTTTCTTCATCATTAACCTCAAATTTATTCTGTTCTACCATTAATTTAAGAATAGAGCAGCCTAGACCCTTGACAATCTTGGTGGTTCTGATACCCTTATCAGCTTTTTTTCCACCAAAGGATATTTTCTTGCCAGAACGACCAGAAGATTCAGTGCAAAGCACATTTTCATAGCCATGCTCCACCATGAGAAGATAGCCGACTTGCTCGCCGATATCATTAATTTCTACCAGGATATAGGCGTCATTATAAATTTTGGCTGTCTTATAAAGAATGTCGGCATAGTCGGCAGGAGCTATCTGATTATCCCTGAAGGTGGCGACTTGCTTATAGGGAAGCTCGGTTATATCAATAACAGAGAAGGCAGAGAAGTCCAAGCCCTTGCCTCGGCTCACGTCAGCTAGGATCGCATAGGTATGAGGTATTTGCTCGTCAGTGACCTTCTTAATAGGCTTGATATACATTCTAAGGTTGAGGGTGTCAGTTTGCACGACAGGTTCTTTGTGTGTTCCTATTAGCTGCTTCAAGCGCCAGCCAGCGATCAAAGTTGAAGAAGAACCTAAAAATTCTCCCTCCATTTCTTGTGCAAATTTCTCAAGATCATTATTCATACCTCTAAGGGTATCTTCTTTCCATTTAGCATTTCTGCCAGGAACTTTATTCCAAGGTACAAATATCCTGTGAAAATCGTTTTTGCCTTCTTCAGAACCTTTCCAAAATTCATAAAAGTGGTTCAAACCGTATGGCGTTGAGGTCATTATAAGTTTAGTTTGTTTACCAGCCACAATAGTAGGATAAACTGAAGCATAAAATTCTTTCCAATTTTCAATGTGTGCAGCCTCATCGATTACAATAACTTGGAAGGTGTACCCACGAATAGAGTCTGAAGATGTAGAACCGGCAATAATTCTTGATCCGTTTTCTAGAACAAATGAAGATTTATTAAATTCTAAAACAGATAGTTGTAACCACGAAGGTAAAGCCTGATAGGAGTATTGAATCTTACCTAGAATTTCGTTAGCTGTATCTGCTTTATTAGCTAAGATGCCTACAGATTTGTAATCGTTGAACAATATAAAGTGGCATAAAAATATTCTGAAGGTTTCGGTGTTGTGTGTAGGAATGAGAGAATTACCACATAAGAATAAATGTGATTCATTTTCAACTTGTATGCATTTTACAGGGACGCTATGAGTTTCTTTAATTGATTTAATATAAAAATAAGAATTTTTGGCCGCATCTACTTTCATTCTTTCAGATAAAGTTAGAAGTTTTCTTGGAAGTCTGAATACAGTATATTTTCGTGTGCAAAAAGAAACAGTATAGTATTTTTTCCCCTTTATTATTTTTTCTCTCAAATGAGATTTGATGCCAAGAGAAGATAGAATAAATCTAAATTGGTCAATAATTTCTAATTTTTTTTGATAAAATTCAAACGATCCTGCGTGTGTAACACTACCATCAGTATCCATTAATCCTTGAATTAAAGCTAATCTATTTTCTATAGAATTAAAAATATAATCTTTTGGTATATGTTTGTTTTTTAATAGATTTAATTTATTTAATTTATGATACAAATCACGAATATTTACACTACTTACATTAGGGTGTGTTTTATATGTATATATACTTTTAATATCTAAAAATTGTTCATAAAATTTCAAATCATCTACATGTGCTGTAATATAACCGTTTGCAGAAGTGCCATCTCCTAGCCATAATCCTAAAATATAAGGATCAATCGTAATTTCCTTTTTTTCATATTCAATTGGATCGCTAATTTTAATACTGACAGATTGCCCTGTTGTTTTTTTTCTTTCTAAAAGTTGTATTAAATTTTTAGTTGTAATATCTTGTATTTTTTGTGCTTTTTTGCCTAGTTTAGAAGATTTTGTTTCAACTCTCCAAATGTGGTCTTCATCAGCAGTTATTTTTTCACCATTATCAAACTCTACAACATAACACTTATGGTTGTGCATAATCTCTGTTTCAAATGTGACCCTAGTTGTTTTTCCATCAATAGAATATATTTCGTCCCCCCTATGTATATTTTTAAATTTTTTGAAACCTTGAGGAGTTAATATATCAGTTTCTAAAGAAATCGCTTTTCCTGACTGACGAGATTGATTAGAAATAGTAAAACGATTATCCTTCATTGACTTTAACATTTCTTTTTGATAAGATCGAAGTTTAATATTTACAAGACCATCTTCAGTAATAGCCTTATAATACGTCTCAGCAAAATATATTATGTTGTCTCTGCATTTTTTATATTCAAAAATTAATTCGGGGGTCCATTCGTGGCGAGCCCCTATACGTTTTAAATTTGGATTTCCTCGATATCCAAAACCATTATTTGACATTTTAAATCTCCTTAATCTTGGCCTTCCAATTATTATCTAATTTTTCAAACTTTTCAGGTCCAAACTGTAAAGAACCAATAAATGGTTTGATATCCTTGATATCTTTCTTAGGTTCTCTATAACTTATGGTGATATGTGGGTTATATTCACCATGTTCATAGGAGCAGCCCGCATTTCTAAAATAACGAAATCTATTCTCTAAATCCTGTGACTTAAATGCAAGCACATAAGCATCTCCAAACTTCTTTACTTCCATATGGGTATCAAACACTTTTACTATATTATTATCTTCCTTGATCGAGGACCACTTGATAGGGGTCTTGGAAAAAGCTTCTGTTACGTGCATATCCTCACAGGTAGTATTAAATCCCTGACTGCCAGCCCAAA
>QGNH01000582.1_pt3 | contig 16518 bp, 22 predicted proteins | sample 1735481 | NCBI WGS metagenome assembly QGNH01 (sample SAMN09239004, study PRJNA386568) | Viral metagenome, whole genome shotgun sequencing project.
TGGTCGCCGCCTTTGCTGGAGGGCAAGGCGCCATTAATTCATGGGGGAACAATTACACAGTAGCCGGAGCAATTAACGGTAACGGCAACACTGGAACTAGTTTAGATCCCTGGTCTCCTGGGAGCGGAGGCAGCGGCGGCGGCGGAAGTATTACTACGAATGGCGGTACGGGCGGCGCTGGTTTTCAAGGATCTGGGGGTGGCGGTGGTGGTAGTGCTGTAGGAGCCTTCTCCAGCGGTGCTGGCGGCAATGGCGGTATTGGCATCATTGTCGTGAAGACGTTCTTTTAAAAGGCTATTATGACAATCCATGCAGCTGTAACCTACTCAATTCTAGCAGCCTAAGACAGGCATGTCTATAACAATTCCAATATTCAACGCAACCGGGTATCTCGACTCAACGATGCCCTTTCCGTTGATGCAGCCACCGCGCAATCATTATAACGGGTTGATAGATTTGCCCTTCCCTGGCACTATGGGCTATATCTTCATCGATTATGAACCCACTATCGCCACTGTCGCAGATGCGAATGCATTTGTAGTAGATGGATTAGCTTACCTTACGGCGGCTCGGGCAGTTGCGCCTTTAGCTAAATACGGCTTTTTCGGCATCCCTCCAGGATTAAACGCCGCCATAGATGATGCTTTCGCGCCATTGTTGGCTCAATGTGATTTCATTTTACCTCAGTTATATAACTACGAACCTTCGACAGATTCAGGTTTCAATAGTTATGCAGCAGCGCACATTACTGAAAGTCGGCGTGTGGCCCCTGGAAAGCCTGTTTATCCATTCATCTATCCACAGTATAGTTCAGCAGGTGGATACGCATTTATTTCAGCGGCCCAGTGGACAGCGCAATTGCTCTATCTGGCAACTATTAGTGATGGCTTGGTAATCTGGGGCGGCTACACACTTAACTCACCACACAATCCACCAATGGAATGGGACCCTAATGCTCCCTGGTGGCTCGCAACACAAGCGCTATTACCGATTACGCCTCCACCTCCGCCCCCGCCCCCTCCTCCATTAGGCATCACAGCATTAACACAGCCAACACGCATTACAATTAGCACTGATGAATGGAAACCTGAACCTCAAAATGTGTATTTCTCTTGGTAGGATATAATGGCATCAAATCTCGTATTTAGTAATATTGGCGCAGGCGGTACACCGCCTAATGTATTAGGTTTAACCTATGTCCTAAGTGTAACTGCCTCCAACAGTCAGGCTACGTTACCGACAGGGTTTGCCTCTGGCGGATTATCTGCCCGTATATTCAATTTTGGCGCTGCTGCTGTACAAATTGTCTTCGGTATAGGTGCGCAGGTTGCTGTTCTATCTACAGCAGGAACTCCACAACCGGGGTATGTAATCGCTCCTAATGCAGTGGAGGTTGTGGGCATTCCTGCAACCTGTGACAGTTTTGCAGCTATTGGCACAGCGGCCGGTCCATCTGTAGTTTATGTAACTCGCGGAGATGGCCTCTAATATGGCAAATATCAATTTTACAGTGCCCTACACATTCGCAACATTCACAGTCGATGTGACGCTTGTGGCTAATGCTCTCACAGCCGCAGGATATACTGTCACAGCACCACAAGTTGCGCCACCTGTTGTAATTCCGCCAGTCGTGCTGCCAGCGGGCAATGGTGCAGTATTTGTGAATGGCAAGTATAACTGGGCCGGCGACTGGAATGCCGTTCCGTTCAATTACGTATATCCAGATCATGGGGTCACTGGACCAGGACCAGTCATCAGTATGCCAGGTTCACAAGCATTTGAATATTGGCTGCCATATCCGCCTAACAATGTAGCAGGACCAGCTACTAATGGCGTGAATTTCGATCTTACACCATTCACAAAGTTTACGATCTCTATCAAACCTACGGTTGCTGGCGCAACGGCACAGATGCAATTCTTTAAATCTAGCGGCGGAGTCAATGATATTGACTACGGCAATATGCTAAATTTGACGCAAGCGAAGTATGGACCGGCGACTATGGTCGCTGGACAGTGGAATACTTACACAATCCCACTTACAGATTTTGCCGTATCTGGCTGGATCTACAAGTTCATCGTGCAGCAACAAGGTGTCACACCACAAGCGTGGGAGATAGATCAAGTTGAGTTTTTGTAAGGGATAATCTCTGCTAGTTCAATCCCCTAGCATTCAATAACACAAGGAATTAAAACATGGCCGCAGGTCCTCTCGTCGCCGCACAGGCGCAATCTACTACGACTACTACTGGTACGGGACCATTGACTATTGTCAATACGGTACCACTTAGTGCTCCACAAGGCTCCACTACATTCCAGCAAGCTTTTGCGCCGTTCACTGCAGCCAATCCTACTGGCCTGTTTCCCGTATCTAACGTTTTCTATGCTATTATCGATGCTTCTAGCAACATCGAGGCTGGTTATGGAACTCTTACGAGCGCTACTAATCTAACTCGCGATTTCGTGATTTTCAGCGGTATTGCTAGCACCACTGTTCCATATGTACCTGGATTTGTTGCTACGGCTACTGCTTCATTCTTGAATCTAGCCACTGGTACGGCCAGCGTTTATAGCAATCCGAATTTGCTCGCGCAGATGTCTGCATATCAGGCGCGTTTCCCTAACTTCACCAGTTTGGGACTGTCTGGTAATTCGGTTGGTGGTTTTACTGACGATATCATGCAAGGTAGCTTCGGGGGTGTTCTTACTGATGGTGTCGGTACTACTGCTGCTACGATTAACTACAAAGTTAGTTCTGCTGGTGTTGTGCAATTCTTCTTGCCGACTGCTACGGTCAATAATACGGGCACGACTCTCGCCATTACTGGTGTTCCGTCATATCTCAGCAATGTTACTACGCAATCAGTTTCGGCGCTCGTGACGGGTACGGCTGCTGGTGGTGTAACTGTTCCTGGTATTGCTACGCTTGCTGGCGGCGCTACGCCGACGTCTACTGGGACGCTCACGTTCCAGCAATATACAGGTACCTCGTTTCCTGGAGTGTTCACGCCGACCTTTACGGCCTCTGTGGTCCGCGGTACGATTGCTCAAGTTCTGACATTCACGCTGCACTAAACCATGGCAGATACACATAAAGTTGGTTCATTCCAAGGTAAGTCTAATGAACTTGGGCATGGTGGCCGTGCGGCCCAATTGAAATCGCAAGGAGTTCCGGGCGGGGTCATAGGGGCTATTGCGCGATCAAAGCACGCAGGACCGGGGCAAGTTAATTACCATTCTGGTCACCACAAGGGTGGCTAAAACCAAATCCGCAACCTCTTGGGTTCCTGGAAAATCCGGTAACCCGAGAGGTCGGAGACCAGATGTTCGGACGATCAGCGTCCTAAAGAATGATCTTGAGTTATGCGTACGTGAACATCTGTCTGCGACAAAGGTGACACAAGTCATCAATCGCATGCTAGCAATTGCCACAGAAAGTAAAGATGAACAGGCAGCTATCGCTGCGAGCAAAGTCATACTCAATATGGCAGTGAGCAAAGCACACGTACAAGAACAGCAATCTGGCCGGACTGGTTTCACAATCGTGATCGAGAATGCAACGCTACAGGCGTTGACAAAACAACAAGAAAAACCTGTAGACGCATCGTACAAACAAATCGAGGTAGATTCAAATGGCATCGGCAGCTAAAGAAGTAAATGGTAAAGCGTTCACCACGCCAAGTGGTGATGTGGGTGGCGGGGCGCGAGAAGCTGCCTCATCTAAGGGACCGAGTGGCGCCTATAAAGAACAAACTGGTCCCAGTCCTAATGGTCGCGAAGGTTGGACTGGCGGCTATTCTGACACGGACTGGTTGGGTAATCCAGCGAATATTAAGGATAGGCAATTCGCCTCTGAAGGCGGCAAAGCCTACAATGATCCTGTGAATATTGCTTGGCCTGTGAATGAAGTGGAAGCAGACATCTACATGGTTCCTGACTTCCAGGAAGCATCTGGACAGGGCGCAAATCAAAGTACTCTGCGCCCGATAGGGAGCACCTAACATGTTGCAAACTAGACAAGTACTTGATGTTTATCAACAACTCGAAGTTAGCAAGTCCGGTCTTATAACTCCGGGTGCTATTGCTGGTGGAAGTTCTGCTAACCAGGTAATGACACTATTAGGTGCCGCAGGCACTTTTGGTGTGTTGGCTGGTTCTACTACTACTAACACTGGTACTACAACCATACAAGGTGATGTAGGCGTATCTCCCGGTACGTCCATCACTGGGTATAATACGGCGACTATCACAGGCGCCTTTCACTCAGCAGATACGGTTGCTGCAAATGCACAACTTGGTCTAACTGCTGCATATAACTATGCCGCATCGCAGATCAGTACGGGAGCAATTGTCGCCGATCTCGGTGGACAGACACTAACTCCTGGTGTCTATACTACGGCTAGCGGTATCGGTATTACTGGCACGCTAACGCTAAATGCGCAGGGCAATCCCAACGCTATCTGGATATTCCAGGCGGGCAGTACACTGACGACAGCTTCCAATAACAGCAATATTGTATTGACTGGCGGAGCCCAGGCTGGCAATGTCTACTGGCAAGTTGGCAGCAGTGCTACACTTAATGGTGGTGCTACTAGTAACTTTATTGGTACGATACTGGCTCTTACATCCATTAGTGTATCAGCTGTCTCGCCAGCTATTAATGGTCGATTACTTGCACGCAATGGCGCAGTTACGTTGATTACGACGACACTTACGCAACCCACGTCTACGAGCAGCGCATCTGGTACTGTCTCCAGTGGTTCCTTTAATATACTTGTGCCATTCTATGTGGGTAACGGTTCAACACAATCTCCGGCTATCTTTCCGGCCACGTTTGCATTAGGCGACGATCTTAAGATCATTGGGCCAGCTAGCGCCCTGCTTAATGGTATCAGAATGGGAGGTAGTGTTTCTCCCATTCCTGGTTCAGCCTATGTGACTTGGGTTAATGGTACGGGTACTGCTATTACACCAGTTGCTGCATCTTACACGGCTATTGCAATTCGTATTAATCCTGAACTGCTCTAATGCCTTCTAAGACGGAACGCCAGGCCCATTACATGAGTGCAATAGCTCATGGATGGCATCCTGGCGGTAAACAGGTACCTGTTTCCGTCGCTAAGGACTTCCACAGTGCGGATAAAAAAGTTGGCCGGTGGGAGCATGCTACGACAGCACATACTGGTAATAAGCAGAGCAGCGATCATATGAACGGATACGATAAGGGCGGAAACATGTAATGGCTGAAGATTACGGTCATGTAACAATTCAGAGCGGCCCTCGTGCTGGTACGACTATCCAGAAAGGGCCACCTGGTGGATCTCGCACTATTACTGGTAATGCAAATGAAGATCAGCAATTGCGCGACTCTGAAGAGTCGGAAGCGCGTGTAGCTAATCAATCTACGAATAAGCAGAATGGCTACCCGTAACCCGCCAGAACTTAAGCGCGAGCGCATGTCGCAATTAACTGGTCCGCCAGTTGCACCACCTAATGGCCAACCAGATCCAGGGCAAGATACAGAAGCACACAGCTCTACTGTGTCCAGTAATCCTGGACGACAAGCACAGAGCACTGACGCTTGGAATCAATATTGACCTAAGTCATTGATTTATTTGATTAAACAGCCTGGAGAGACTGTTGACACAACCGACCCTGAAGATAAGTCTGCATCCAGCGCAGGCTGCTATATTCAACTCGAAAGCACGCTTCGTAGTGTGTGCGGCAGGCCGCCGGTTTGGCAAGTCATGGTTCGCTAGTGTAAAACTAGGAATCGCAGCCTTAGCGGAGTCTAATAGATTTGGACACAAACTTACCGCAGAACAGCCAGTCTACTATGTTGCTCCAACATTTGACCAAGCTGTCAGAACAATGCGACCTAAGCTTATCCGACTACTGGGCTGGAGTCGCGATGGCGGCTTCATTGCTAACGAAAATATCAACGGCGGCTGGATCGAACTCATCAATGGAGTCAAGATATACCTAAAAGGGGCTGAGAATGACGATGCTCTCCGGGGCGAGGGTAACAGGTTGGTGGTTCTGGATGAGTATGCCTCCATGGCTCCACATGTATGGCCCGAGATCCTTGAACCTACTCTTATGGATGTTGAGGGCGACGCTCTCTTCATAGGTACGCCAAAGGGCAAGAATCACTTCTACAGACTCTTCATGGATGCATTAACGCATCCTGAACCATACTGGGATGATTGGGAAGCCTTTCATTTCAAGTCAAACGATAACCCATTCCTGAAAGAGCGCGAGTTAAAGCGCATAGTCAGTCGAATGAAAGGAGCGGAAGGACTTGACCCAAGAGACAGGAACAAGCAAGAGATCGAAGCCGACTTCATATCTGGCGGTTCGCGCATCTTACGACCAGACTCCTTCCCTATTGTTAAATCGTACAACTCTAGAACTGCTCGCTATTTCGTTACTGTCGACCTTGCCGGCTTCAAGAAGGCCGAAGGGAACCAGATTCTCAAGACTGATGAATCGGTTGTCGCGGTTACAGCGACAGACGATGACATGTGGACAGTTCTCCGAATACGACATGGACATTGGGAAGTCAGGGAAACAGCCACGCAAATCCTTCTGGCGTGCAAGTCCTTCCCAGGTAGCAGACTGGGGATTGAAGAAGGCGCCCTTGAAGCGGCAGTCAGGCCCTACTTAGAAGATTTGATGAGGGCGTATTCCCGCTACGTCAATATCGAACCTCTCAAACATCACAATGCACGGAAACAGGATCGCATCAGTTGGGCGCTTAGCGGACGTAGCGAACGCGGACTCATCCAGCTCCTCACAGATCAACCCGAAGCGTACGACGGGCCAAGCATCCAGCCCTGGAACCGCTGGCTGCTCGATCAAATCTCAGATTTTCCAGACCCTCTCTCACATGATGACGGACTCGATGCCCTCGCATATGTTGATCAGATTGCAGAAACTTCCTACACTGATACGACTGACATCCCTGAGTGGTCTGCTTTAGATTCGTATTCGGGTTACTGATGCTCTGCCGTATTTGTAAAATAGAAAAATCATCTGATGATTTCTATCTTCGTCCTGATAGCAAGAGCAATAAGCGGCGTACAGAATGTCGTCAATGTCTAATTGCTAGTCGTGTAACACAACGACCCAAGACTAAAGAACAGAATAGAAAATATCTGGTTGAAAGTTATGGTATAACTCTCGATGACTATGAGGTTATAAGAGTCAAACAAGAATTCCGTTGTGCCATCTGCGGATTACACGAACAAAACAATAGGCACGGTCGATTATTCATTGACCATGACCATGACACAGGAAAGGTACGCGGTTTACTGTGCAATGATTGTAACACAGGCGTAGGTAAATTTAGAGATAACCCTATGCTATTACATAAAGCAGCAGTTTACGTGGAAGGCAAGTAACCGTGTCGCTATTCCCGACCCAAGGTAACTCCATATTGGTGGAGAGCCGCGATAGTATTGCAGCAGATAGACAGAAAACAAGACCTTACGAACCAGGATCGGCCCTTTGTGGGTGGATTTACAGTAGAGTAACTATCTGGGAAGACACCAGAAACCGGGGCTATATGCAGCTCTGGGGCGAGTACTGGCGCATGTGGCGCGGTAAATGGTCCATACAAGAGATCAACAGACTGTCTGAACGGTCTAAGTTGATTATGCCTGCCCTGTCACAAGCCATTGAGCAGACAGTTTCGGAGATAGAGGAAGCTGTATTCTCCAAAGCTGAATGGTTTGATGTGGCCGTTGAAACGGCTAAAGACATGGCAGCACTTGCTATGCGAGACCAGTTGCTCTCGGATCTGGATAAAGTCAATGCTGCCGATCAGATTATGGAAGCAGTACTTAATGGAGCTATATTTGGCACTATGGTCGCCAAGGTTAACACAAGTCTCCAGAGTGACCAGAAGCCAGAACGCGACCCTATTACCTACGCCCTCAAAGCAAAAAACAAAGAACAAGTCCAAGTTGCTATTGAGGCCATACGGCCTGACCAGTTTATACCTGATCCTTCAGGTACGACTATTCAGAACATGCTGGGATGTGCTCATCGTGTTCAAAGAACCGTCAACTACATCGCTGAAAAGTGTCAGCAAGGTATCTATAACAAAGACGCGCTAGGTCAGGTATTCCCTACGCGTAGACTCAAGAATTCGGATGTGGATTTGGAAGACCCCATGTCTGTCAATACGACCTATGAAAGCGAGCAGTGTGACATTATCGAATACCACGGTAAAGTCCCTGCTCGTTTTCTTTTGCAGTGCACAGAAGCACGTAATATTGCAGATGAGTTACTGAAGCTTGATGTAGAAGAGATTGAAGAACGTGGTGGTAATGGCCCTATGATAGAGGCTATTGTCACACTTGCCAACCAGGGTATACTCCTGCGCGCCATACCTAATCCGTTTACATTGACGGATCGTAGTATTGTTGCAGCGCAGTTCGAGAAAGTACCAGCACGATTTTGGGGAAGGGGTGTAGCAGAAAAAGGCTATAACCCGCAGAAAGCGCTAGACGCAGAAGTAAGATCCAGAATGGACGCATTGGGTTATATCTCCGCACCCATGTTAGGTGTGGATTCCGGTAGAATCCCGCGTGGCTTCAAAATGGAAGTCAAGCCTGGCAAGGTGTGGTTAACACAAGGCAACCCAGACGAGGTACTTCGTCCTTTCCCCGCTTTAAATTTCAACACCATGACGTTCCAGCAGGCTTCGGAGATGGAGCGCATGGTACAGATGGGCACGGGAGCATTAGATGTTGCATCTGCTATCAAGAATCAATCTCAGTCTGGGGCTAATAGCATGTCTAGCAATAGCATGCTTATGGGCGCTTTTGTTAAGAGATCTAAGCGTTCTATCGCGAACATATCGCGCAACTTTATCGGCCCTCTACTTCAGAAAGTTATTTGGCGATACATGCAATTCGATCCCATCCGATATCCGCAGGACTTTGATATCAAACTCAAGCCGACGCTGGGCATTGTTGCGCGCGAGGTAGAAGCTGGGCAGATGACGCAACTCATGGGAATGATGCCACAGGAGTATCACCAAGTTCAGTTATTGCTGGCTAAGGGCGTTATAGAACATACTGCTTTGAGTAACAAGAGCGAGTTATTGCAAGCTATTGAGCAGGCATTACAACCCCCACCGCCAGAAGAACAACAGAAGCAGAAACAAATGCAAGACTTAGCCCAACAAGCTCAGGTAGCCGGGCTGCATGCACAGGCTATTGGTTATCAGTTGACCAATGAAAAGACCAAGGCAGAGATCAAGAAGATCCTGTCCGATGCTGGTAAGAAGGGTCATGAAGCTAATATCGAGGATACTAAGGTACAGCAAGAGTGGGCGCGCATCCAGGCGTCTGGTCAGGAAGCTGAGCAGTTTGCCGATCAGAATAAGATTGCAGCGGCTCGTCTACCGATTGAGTGGTTGGTGGCGCAGGCTAAGATGATCTCAGCTAAAGCACAGGAGCATACGGCAAAACATCCGCCCGTTAGGGCGAAGTAATAGACAATAGGAGAGTGTATGAATAATGTGATGCGTCACGATTACCGGCCGCTTAATAGCGCTCAAGTTAAGAGCATGATCGATATGAAAAATGCCGGTTTATGTTTTTATGAATTATGTACTGCTCTAGGTACGTCCAGGGAACTGCATCTAGCAAAGACAAAGATAGAGGAAGCTGTATTCTGGGCTACTAAGCATATCACAGCGTAAGTGTAATAGGAGAGGATTACATGTTAGATTTGAATCAGATTAATGCATTGCCCAACAATGCCAAAGTGCGCTATCTAGCGCTTGAGAAGTTGTTTGGGCATTCTAGTTATAAGTTCCTTATCGACTGGGCAGCAGCCCAGGTCAAGGATAATGAACAGCGTGTTCTCACGGCAACCAATTGGGATCAACATTGCTTCCATACTGGTGCTAGGTGTGCCTTCGAGAACATAGTGAAGTTCGAAGAATTTTCTGAAGCTGAATTTGCACAAGTTGCGGCGGAAGCGCAAGTAGCCGCGAAGGAAGCTGAAGAGGAAGAGCAGAATGGGATGGATGATTAGCGTGTCAAAGCTAATCTTGTTCCAATTTGCCTGCACGAAGTGCGGCAACTCATTTGAGGATTTAGCTAAACCAGGGGATTACTGGTGCAAATGTCCTGAATGTGGAGCGAACGCAAAGCGTGAAATTACCCCTGTCCGGATTGATAATACGGCATTTGCGACCCAGGAAGGCGCTACACCAACCAGTATTGATCGATGGGACAGGATGCACCAACAGAGAAAGAAAATCGAAGAGAAGCGCATGCGGGACCATGGAGACTATGGCAAAGCCGCAGGCAGCGATTGATCTCGACCTTTCTCACCCAGATGGCTAAGCGCGTAAGCGACGCCAAAGGACGTTACCAAAATGGTTAGACTCGTTGATGTTCCCCTAGACGCGGGTGATCCCACGCGGGCTATCACTGATATAAATGAGGCAATTACGGAGTCCCGTAATGCGCCGACTACGCAGACTCACACTACACGTCGAGAACCTATGGACGATCCGCGCTTCGCGGGGAAATCGGCCGCAGATGTTGTTGATATGTACAAGAATCTGGAGAGTCATAGTGGTAGACTGGCTTCTCAATTAGGAGAAGCACGCAATTCAGTTAACGCGCTAATTCTAGGTAAGAGAGAAAACGATCTCCGTCAGAACACGCAACCCACTGAAGCCTATAAGGTTCAGCCTGCTGATCTGATGGTCAACCCCACCGAAGCTCTTGATCGCTACCTGCAAGGACGGACTAGCCCTGAAGTCAGTCGCCTGCAGGAACGTTTAGGGCAACTCGAACAGCAATTACATTCATCTACGTTCACGATGAAGCATCCAACGGCAGAGACGATTACGTCAGATCCAGCGTTCAGCGCATGGGTAAAACAGACTCCTCTCCGTCAACGGTTGGCTCAAAGCGCATCGCAGAACAACATGATAGATGCGGATCTATTGTTGACCGAATGGCAGAGCGCACAGACGACACAGACAGATACCGTAAACAACACTGGGGACAAAGCGAGAGCGCTTGCCCGAGCCGTAACACTGGAATCCGGTGGACATGGCACGGAATCCGGCACAAGAAAAAGTGGTAAGGTATTTCGACGTGGCGATTTGATTGCTCTGCGCCAGCGTGATCCAGACAAGTATGAATCACAGGAATTGCAGAACGAGATTGTCAAGGCGTATCTTGAGGGGCGCGTAGTAGATTAAGATTTAATAACGCAATAACATAAGAGAAAAATAATGGCTACTGCATTAGTTCTCAGCAATGACATTGCGACAAGCCTCACTGGTGGCCCTGGTAGTCCTAATGACGTCCATGCCGCTAATTTCGTTCCCGCATTGTGGAGCGATGAAGTTGTCGCCGTATACAAATCGAATTTGGTTCTTGCCAATCTAATTCGTAAGCTGAATCATAGAGGCAAGAAAGGCGATACTATTCACATTCCGACGCCAGCTCGTGGCACGGCAGTGAACAAGGTCGCGCAATCGGTTGTTACACTACAGCCGTTTGTCGATCAGTCAGGTGTCGGTGGTATCACTATCACCATCAACAAGCATAAGGAATACTCGCGCTTGATTGAAGACATTGTTGACGTGCAAGCACTGCCTTCCCTGCGTCGGTTCTATACGGACGATTCGGGATATGCAATTGCGAAGCGCGTTGATAGGGATATCTTCTTCCAGTTGGCTTCTGGTACGGCGGTCGCCGGTCCAGCCGGAACTGCGATTGAAGATCCTGCTACGGGTAACGTGTTGGCCTCCAGCACGTGGCAACCGTATGCCGGTGACGGACTCACGATCTGGAATCCTGCGGCTAATGCCAATGTTGGTAATGCTACGGATTTGACTGATCTGGGTATCCGTCGAGTCATCCTAAAGCTAGACCAAGTTGATGCGCCGATGGCGGCTCGTTACCTAGTCCTGCCTCCGGTGGCTAAGGCTCTCCTATTGGGCGTTGCGCGTTTCACGCAGCAAGCGTTCACTGGTGAGGCTGGTCCTGGCAATAGCATTCGTAATGGCCTTGTCGGCAATGTGTACGCTGTTGAAGTGTACGTGTCCAATAACCTTCCGAACGTGTTTGCAGCGAATGGTACGGTTGGCGGATCAGTTGCCTGGCTGTTGCAGCGGGATGCTACTGTTCTAGTTGAGCAAATGGGTATCCGTACTCAACAGCAATATAAACAAGAGTTCCTGGCGGACTTGTTTACTGCTGATATGATCTACGGTACTGGTATGCTGCGCGGCGGTTCTGCCGTTGGCATCATCACCAATAACCTGTTGGATGCCTAATAAGCACGGAGGGGACTAACACCCTCCTTCTCTAAGAGGATTTACTATGATTACTGATATCATTTTCTTTGTTGCTGGGGCGGTCGCCGCCGTTGTCAGCACGACAGTCTATAAGTTTGTTACGAAGCAAGTTACATCTGTGGAAGCGAAAGCTCCGGCAGTCGTTACTGCTGTGGTAACGGAAGTCAAGAAAGTAGTGTAATATGGCTGCGGTTACGCTGAGACAAATGCTGGTCAAGGTGCTCACCAATATTGGTGAACCGCAGCTTGCTGCCAATGTCCCAGCAATAGGTCAACCTATTACAGATGTGTATGAGTTGCAGCTCTGCAACTACATCAATCACATAAAAGAAGAAGTTGAACAGACACATCAATGGTCTAGCCGCTGGCAAACGTATACTATGTCCTATGTGACAGGCAATCTGTCGCAGCAGATATACGATCAAGGCGGTTTCTTTTTACCGGCAGGGGCGACGCCGAACTCTGGTTGTCAAGTAGTACGGCTACACAATCCTAAGTTTAATCGCGAAGTAGCCCTTGTCTTTGACATCACTACATTCGGCATCCCGTTCGTACTAGATGAGATGCCCTTGCCAGATATCATGTACTATAACACCGTACTCAATCAGACGCCTGTGGCGTATAGTACGAACTTCACTGTACAGGATCTAGGTAATGATGTAGTTCAATTGCTGATGTATCCCGGTGCTAATACCACACGGAATATACAGATTACACTATATAATCCACAGAGTTATCTGGACCCTACTAATGGTGTAGGCAATCAGACTGATCTGTGGAATACGGGAACCGTACTACAGTCCCTTAATACAAGTCCATCTTTCGGGCAACTATCCGGTGGCCTTGTGGCACCGTGGCTACTCCCTTCTGGCGTCTTTCCAATAACGTTTAGCGGTCAAGCAAGTACAGGACAAGGCAATGTTACCCAGACCCTCAACGGGACGTTCACGCAAGGAAGCACAGCAATCGCTTTTGGAACATCTCTATTGTACAATATTCTTAGTGCTAACATTAATATTGCTGGGCTCTACAGTGGTGGTATGGGGGCTGATAGCCCTATCATCGTACCTTCAAGAGTCGTAGAGATAGGTACGAGTTGGTGGGCATTAGAGGAAAGAGGCGAGGAGTTAGGCGCCAATTCGATGTTTACAGAGGATAGATATCGTAGATCATTGGATGACTTGGCTACCAAGGATCGGGCCATGCAGGGCGATCTGGTGATGGTTGTTGCGTAATGAGTGTCGATCACAGATACTCCCTATTACAGCAGTATCAGACTAATGTCCATATTACGACGCAACCATACACGCTTATTGGCACTGATTCTGGGCGCGCATTTACTAACACAGGAGCCCTCGCTTCTACCACGATTACACTACCTAAAGCCGCACCGAGCCTTACATACGTATTTCTCGGAAATGCGGCATCCCCTCTGGTAGTGCAGCCTAAAGTTACTGACACTATAAGAGGATCATCTGTAGGAGTGGCAACCTCCCTAACTGCCGGTGTAGTGCTAACACTACTCTGTATAACACCGGGATTCTGGGAGATTATGTAGTGCCTTCTTCTCTAGCACGTATACCAATCAATAAACAGTTGCAGATACTGGACTTGGTTACGCCTGGGAACCATGGCGTCAATACGGTACAAGCAGCCAGTTTGCTCGATCCATCGTACTGCATAACGGCTAATAATGCAGTTATTGATACGAGTGGACGTCTAGCTGCTAGGGGCGGTGTAGTCACACAGACTACTGTTCCTGTAGGGATAGACGTAAATCTGTTCCCTTTGGCCGGAAATAGTGGACCGTCGTTGCTGCTGCACTTTGATGGCACTAACGGACAGACCAGTACAATTGATTCATCGACAAATAATTATACGATGACTAATGTTAATGCTGCCTCTCTCTCTACAACGACTCCAGAATTCGGCAGTGCTTGTGGCAATTTTGGACCTAATAGTGGTAGTGGTTGGTATGTTACAGCGGCGCAAGCAGGTCCAGGTAGCCCACTCGACCTGCACCAAGCCGTATTCACAGTTGAAGGTTGGATGCGAACAACCACGACCGCTACTGGTAGAATATGGAGCGATCTAACCTTTCCTACTGGTGACACCTCTTATATACGTGCTTACTCAAGTGCTGGCACTGTAGCAATGCAGGCCAACTTTCCTACTGCCGAGACCTGCGCTGGTCCTGTCAGTATCAACGTATCAGACGGTAACTGGCACCATTTTGTATGTTCGGCCGACCCTTCTGTAGGTTGTGGTGTTGCTATTGATGGTACGTGGGGACCTCTTAATACTTATTCATTTGATACAGCGCCGATGACTTCGCCGCAATGCATGCAGATCGGGTTCGACGGTCTCACTGGCATTCAGAATAATGCATTCGTCGGTCAACTCGATGAGTTGCGTATTACCAAAGGTACTGTTCTTTATCCTATCGGTACTAGTTTTACGCCGCCATCTGCACCATTTAGCAGTGCGATTGCCAATTTACAAGGACAAACTTCTGGTTTCCTGGCAACGCCGTGGGCTGGGCTAAGCGGTGTTTATACTATTCTGTGGGATACAGGACAGCAGACGACAGGGACATTTGTCAATGGTAGTGCGCTCGTCACATGGACACCTGCACTATTCTCTTCTACAGCGGGTTCAGGCGTAGTCCTAACTACGCCAATCCTGACCAGCTTTGAATATAACATGGGCAATGGTACCTATCAGGAGATTGTAGCCTGGTCTGGAGGTATAGCCAATAGTGTTATCAATCCCATGGCTAATGAGATACAAGGATCTGTCAATGTCACTAATGGACAATGGTACTTCCAGAACTTTAATAACAAAGTCATTGGACTACAAGCCGGTCAGAAGCCGATTGTATGGAACGGAAGCGGGAACTTCGCTACAGTTGTGGAATCTGCTGGTACAGCGCCTAGCGGGGGAATTGGCACGAGTGCCTTCGGCAGGATGTGGGTCGTTGGGACAGATGGACAAACGATCCAATATTCCGGGCTATTAGATGAGACTGACTGGAGCACCACAGATGGCAATGCTGGTCTCATCGACATGCACACTATCTGGTCTAATGGTACAGACACAGTTACGGCTATTGCCGCATTCAACGCCTCTCTTGTAGTGTTCGGTACGAACCATATTGTCTTCTTCACAGATGGACGAGGATCGCTACTTGGCTTAGATCCAACACAAGCATACGTATTTGATACGATCTTCAATACGGGATGCTATAGTCAGTGGACAGTACAGAATATAGGTCAAGGTGATATGCTGTTCCTGGGACCTAACGGTGTCCAGAGTCTCAGCAATCTTTCCACTTCGCGAGCATTCCCGCAAGGCAATGTCACTAAGTACATACGCGATACGCTACTATCACAGGTAGCAGCGGAAACTACTGCTACAGTCCGCAGTACCTATAATACCTATTTGGGACAGTACTACTTATCTCTACCCACTACGGGTGTCATCTGGTGCATAGACATGCGCCGCAAGTATACGGATCAGATGGGTGATATGTGTGCTGTATGCACACAGTGGCTTATGCGTGTTACAGCTATGAATACGACGCACGCTAACATAACCTATTTTGCCCGTACACAGGGTCTTATTGGTATCTATTCTGGCAATACTGATGAGGGTGTTCCATTCATCTTTAACTATCTGTCTCCCTGGCTCAATCTGGGTGAACAGGTAGCACAACATTTGAAAATGTTAAAGCGCATGGAAGCCATTATATTCACTGGTGGTGCGCAAGAAATAACGTTTCTGTATAATACAGATTTCAATAAGACTGCCCAGACTGTCATGATACAGGTTACAGCATCTGGACACAACTCCCAGTATGGCATTGGGCAATATGGATTAGCTCAGTATGGTGGCGGATCTACATTAGCCCTTATCAAATATCCTTCGCATGCCCGAGGGCAATATTATCAGGTAGGCATCACTTCTACCGTATCTAATCTCTTTTCTCTTCAACAGATCCAACTAGCTGTCAAGGTTGGTAGAGTAGCGTAAATGTCCAATTATTATCAAACTACGTTCTTTACTCCTAAAGACTTCCTACCTGCCACAGATCCTAATAAGACGATCTTCGGTGCGGCATACGATATAGAGTTCGGGAATATCTCTACGGCTGTTGCTACTAAGTTAGACTCTGTATC